>Ga0196978_1001371_pt1 | contig 10824 bp, 6 predicted proteins | sample S3v_2013CmetaG_FD_155491 | JGI IMG/M metagenome (GOLD analysis project Ga0196978, IMG submission 155491) | Soil microbial communities from Anza Borrego desert, Southern California, United States - S3+v_20-13C | ecosystem: Environmental > Terrestrial > Soil > Desert | place: USA: California... | reverse complement strand
GGCCCTGGCGCGCATCGATGCGCACGAGCGGCGCGCGGTGCTGACCCCGGCCGTCGAGGGAATGCTGCGCACGCTCGCCCAAAAGGGTTATCTGCCCGAGGACCTGGACCCGCGCGACGAGAACGTCCTGAACATGCTCGCCTCGGTCGATGCGCATCTCAGTGCCATCACGCACGACACGGTCAGCATCACCAGCGTGCACTCGGGCAGCAAGATCAACGTCATTCCCGCCGGCGCCGAGGCCACGGTGGACTGCAGGCTGCTGCCGACCACCGATCCGAAAGAGTTCGTCGAGGAGATCCGCCGCATCGTCGACGATCCCGACATCGAGGTCGAGGTCATCTACCAGCACGACTCGGGCATGTCCTCGATGGATACGCCGGTGGTGAGCCTGGCCGCCGAGGTCATCAAGGAGAAGCTCGGCGACGACGCGTTCCTGATGCCGCAGCTCTCGCCCGGCTTCACCGACAGCCATGCGTATCGCCACGCAGGCGCCCAGGCCTATGGCTTCACGCCCGCGCTGCTGACGCGCGAGGAGCTGACCACCATCCACGGACACAACGAGCGCATCAGCGTGGCCAACCTGCGTCTGGGCACCGAGGTGCTGTTCGAAGTCGTGCGGCGCCTGGCCGCGCGTGGATGATGGCGTCGTGATCCTGACGCGCGAAAAGGTCCTGAGCGAGATCGCCGCCGGAAACCTGGCCATCGATCCTTTTGACGAAACGTTCCTCGGCCCCGCCTCCTACGACCTGCATCTGGCGGCCGAGATCCGCGTCCTCAACCCGTACGTGAAATGCGTCGACGTCACCGAAGACGCCGACTACGTGCGCTTCAGCAAGGTCGAGCATCTGGCCAAGCCCTACGACCTGCGCCCGGGGCAGACCATTCTGGGCATCACGCGCGAGCGCATCCGCCTGGCGCCGCATCTTGCCGGCTGGCTCGAAGGCCGCTCGCGCTTCGCGCGCCTCGGCCTGATGATCCACATCACTGCCGGCTTCGTCGCCCCAGGCGTCAACAACCGTCAGGTCCTGGAGATCTCCAACGTCGCGCCGTACACGCTGCGGCTCCATGCCGGCGTGCGCATCGCCCAGCTCATCGTGCAGCGGGTGGAGGGAGAGGCCGTCTACAGCGGCCGTTTCGCACAGCAGATGGAGATCTGAAGCGCATGCCGGGGGGCATCGCCCCGAAAGCCCCGAGCACGGCCTGTTTTTCTGACGTTCGATGCCATTTAGTGCGGGCCTACCTCGTTGACCAGCAACGTCTGCCCGTGGGAAAAGAAACACGAAGCCGAACGACGTTCGTCCACTACCACAGCCTGGGGGTTCGCATGAGCAGGTACTTCGTCCGACTGTCCGTTACGTCCATCGCCTCGGTCCTGACGGTATTGATGCTGGGAATGGCCGGCCTGCCGGCGCCTGCCGCGGCGGGCGACGAGCTCGTGTGCGGTGACCCCATCGACGACGACAACCGCACCGCATCGGATGCCCTCTACGTCCTGCGCACTGCCGTCGGGACGCTGCAGTGCAGCCTCTTCATCTGCGACGCCAACGGCAGCGGCTCGGTGACTGCCACCGACGCGCTCATCGTCCTGAAGGCTGCAGTCGGCCAGGAGGTTCCCCTGGACTGCCCGGTCGCGCCGACGACCACGACGACGACATCCTCGAGCTCCACGTCCTCGAGCAGCACCACCAGCAGCACCACCACCACGGTGGCCCCGACGACCACGCTGGATACGACGACCACCACTCTGGACACGCCGACCACGACGCTGGAGACGCCGACCACGACGCTCGTCGGGCCGACCACGACCCTGGAGCCCACGACGACGACGCTGGAGCCGACCACAACCACCGTCGAGCCCACCACGACGACCGAAGAGCCGACCACGACCACGCTCGAGCCGACCACGACCACTCTGGCTCCCACCACCACGACCACGCTTCCAGGCGGCCCGGCCAGCGTGGACCTGCTGCTGTCGAGTGCGGCAACGACCTCGGGCAGCACGATCGGCTTCACCACGACCGTTCTGGATTCGGGCGGGGAGGCGGTCGATCCGCAGCCGCCTGTCGAAGTCACCATTGCGCCCGACGGCACCGTCAGCGGCCCGACGCCCACGGTCGTCGGCAGCACCATCGTCGTCGACGACGACACGATCGGCAATTTCACCGTGACCGCCACGGTCACCGGCACCGGCATCACCGACTCGCAGACGCTGACGGTGATGGAGCCGACGGCGATGAACACGCAGGTCTCGGAGTTCTCCTCGATGTTCCCGGCCGCGCAGCTGGCGTTCGAGGAAGCCGCCGCGGCAGTGCAGGGCGGCAGCCAGGCCGAGCTCAACTCGGCGATCGCCGACATGATCATGACGCTGGACGCTCTCGATCTGGAACAGATGGCGCTGGTGACCCCGCTGTCGCCACCCACCGGCTTCCCGCCTTCGCTCGGCGAGGTGCAGACGGCCGGCCATGGCCAGACCGCGGCCGATACTACCTACATGCTGCTGCTGGATCAGATCCAGGCCGCGGTGCGCGACATCATCGCCTTCCAGCTGTCGCTGACGCCGCCCAACGTCACCGAGGCGCAGCTCGATCAGCTCGAGGCCAAGGTGAACAACCTGGCGATGCTGGCGAACAACCTGCTGGCCACCAATCCGACGGTGTACGCGGGCATCGCACGCGAGGACCGCATCAACGTGCTGACCGGCCAGGACATTCCCAAGCTGCTGGAGACGGTGCTGGCCACGTCCATCGAGATGGCACAGTCGGGCACCGTGAGCGCGTCGCCTGCGCCGGATTCGCGCTGGATCGCGATGCTGCTTTCGACCATCTCGCCAAGGGACGCGCACGCGTCGTTCCTGCTCGACATCGTCGGCGCGATGGGCATCCAGGGCACGATCATGGACATCGTCAACAAGGTCTACGGCAAGATCATCGAGGACCTCGAGAACATGGTCGCCCTGCTGGTGCTCGAAGGCCTGCTGGACGACTACACCGCCACCTCGCTGTGCGACGCGCAGGGTGGAGCCTCGGCCAGCGTCAACGTGCCGAACTACCCGGGAAGCTGGCTGGAGGGCTCGTTCTTCAACACCACCGCCGAGCTCAACCAGGTGCTGTTCATCGGACCGGAGGCGCCGCAGCAGGCGCGCAACCTCATCTCGGCGTTCAATCCCGACGAGATGGAGACGCTCGACGACATCTACGAGTTCTTCAACGGCATCAAGGAAGCGTTCGAGTCGGCGGGCGAGGCATACCAGAACGCCAACCGGAGAGCCGACAACTACAATCCGTTCTCGGGATTGTTCTGCGACTTCGAGTATCCGACCATCGATTTCAACGAAGGCTTCCCCGACACGCTCGGCGACTGCTCGGTCTGCATTTCGCCGGTGCTGATCCTGCAGCACGACGTCAGCCAGGGCGGCTGGAGCCTGATCACGGAGAACTTCGTCCGGGAATAGCGGCCGGACCGGGATCGCCTCGGCGGCGCGGGCTGAGCTCGCACCAGTTCAGCCACGCGCCGATGCCGAGGACCGAAATGATCATCGAGGTTCCCACGGCGTTCCACAGCATCGTCAGATCCGGCGCGCGCTGCATGCCGGCGGCGTAGAGGAACTGCAGCGGCAGCACCGCCGGCAGGGCAACCAGCGCCATCGCCATCCCGAAGCGGCGACGATGCTTCCACAGAAGCGGCATCGCGATCAGCATCAGCAGCGGGATGTCGTAGTCGCGGTGATACATCGGCGCGAAGAACAGCAGGTTGCAGTTGAGCAGCAGCAGGCGGTCGCCGGTGCGGCGGCGGTACCACACCAGCGCGCCCGTGGCGGCGGCGAACAGGGAAGCCAGGACTGCGGCGACGGCGCGCGAGGCCAGCCCGAGCGACTCCAGAAGCGGCCGCAGGTCGACGCGGCCCGATGCGCCCAGCAGCGCCGAGGCGTTGAGGTGATAGGTCTCGACCGTGTTCAGTCCCATCGTCAGGATCTCGAGGTGCCGCAACGGTCCGAGGTAGGCGAAGCTTGCCGGCACGTGGATGGCGATGGTGGCAGCGCACGCCAATCCGAACGCGCGCAGGTCGCCGGCCAGGAGCAGGTACAGGAAGAAAGGCGCGGCAAGGCTCGGCTTGGTCGCCGCCAGCGCAAGGCACAGGGCAACGTGCCATTCCCAGCCGCGCCGCCGCAGCAGCTCATGGATGGCCGCGTAGCCGAGCAGCCAGGTCGCGATCAATGAGAAGTTGCCGCTGTACAGCGCCAGGGAGGTTCCCTTGAACGCCACAAGGCTGCCCAGGATGACCGCGCGCGCGCGAGGACTGGCAGGATCGGGACCGCGCGCCAGGTGCAGGATCGTGCGCCGGTACAGCAGGAAGGTGACGGGTAGAGAGATGGCGAGCCACGCCGCGGCGACGAGGTCCCATGGCAGAACGCCGAGCCAGCGGAAGAACACGAAGCCGCCGGGCAGATACGGCACCGCCGCGCGGCATTCGTGCGGCGGCGGCGTGGCGCCGAGCAGCATCGGATCGCATGCGCGGGTGATGCGCACGCCGCCCTTGAGGTCCCACACCACGTGGTTCTCGCCGGTTTCATAGGGATGCGCGTAGCGGTAGATGCCGCCGGCCAGATTGACCGCCAGCAACACGCCGATGGCCAGCCTGCGCAGCGCAAGAAGGATACGCGCGGCAAGGCCGCCTCGGTCGGCCTGCAGGGCCAAGGCGGCTGCGGAATCGCTGCCTGGATCGGACTGCAATGGAAACATGTGCGGCGGTGAGGGCGCTCATCGCGCGCCGTCACCGCCGCAGGGTTAGGTGGAAATTGGGCTCAGTACAACGCCGGCGCTGTCACTTGCACTTGACCGAGCCGGACGAGACGTACACGCAGCGTCCCGAGACGCCCGTGAACACCGCCTCTCCGCACAGGTTGGTGGCGGCCGCGGGCGGATCCAGCACCACGATTCCGGTCAGCGGAAGATTGGCCGGTTGCACGTCGTAGCTGCCGTTCTTGCCGCCGATGGTGAACTGCACCGAGCCGGGATCGGTCGGGCTCGTCTTGATCGAGAGCTTGTTGATGCCCTGGATGAGCGGCTCGAAGGCGCCGGTGTTCGAGTAGGTGAACGTGGTGCGGGCGCCATTGACCTTCCAGCCCACCTTGCGGTCGGCGTCGTAGGGGCCGCCCGGAACGGTCGCGTCAACGATCGAAGCGCCGGTTCTGTCCACCAGCATCACGCGCACGCCGTCGCTCAGCGGATCGACGGGCTCGTCGGCAGGCACCGCCAGGCGCCCCGAGAACTTCATCGCATCGTCGGCCTCGGCCGTTGCCAGGCGCGTGATGGTGATGCTCGGACGGCTGGCGAAGACCGGCGTGAAGTTGGAGCAGGGATCGCACGCGTCGCCGGCGCCGTCGGAGTCGGCGTCGGTCTGGTCGGGATCGGCGTCGGCAGGGCAGACGTCGAGCAGATCGCAGGTGCCGTCGCCGTCGCTGTCGGCGGCGATGTCGTTGGCCGGGCAGCTTGGCTCGGTTCCGGTGCAGACTTCGGCGCCGTCGCAAACGCTGGTGGAGGCGCGGCACTCCACGCCCGCGCTGTGAAGAACGTCGGGCCCGCAGTCGGCAGCGGTGCCGGTGCAGCTCTCGGCCTTGTCGCACAGGTCTGCGGACGCGCGGCAGACCGCCGAACTCGGCTTGAACGTGTCGCCGGGGCAGGCGGGGCCGCCGCCGGTGCAGCTCTCGGCCTGATCACACACGCCGGCTACGTCTCGGCACACCACGCTGGCCGGCTGATAGACGTTGGCCGGACACGCCGCCGAGCTTCCGCTGCAGCTCTCGACGACGTCGCAGGGGCCGGCAAGGTTCCGGCATACGGTGGTGTCGGCAGCGAAGGCGTCGGCGGGACATGCGATGCCGGAGCCGGTGCAGCGTTCGACCACGTCGCAGCCGCCGGCCGAAGGACGGCAGATCGACGTGCTCGAAGCGAAGCCGTCGTTCGGACACGTCGCCGAGGCGCCGCTGCAGTTTTCGGCGACGTCGCAGAGGTCGGCGGCGACGCGGCACACGGTGCTGCTGCTCTTGAAGCCGTTGGCAGGACACGCGGCCGCCGAGCCCGTGCAGGTCTCGGCCTGGTCGCAGTCGCCGGTGGAGGCGCGGCAGACCGTGGACGAGGACAAGAACGAGTTGGCCGGGCATGAGGACGAAGAGCCGGTGCAGCTCTCGGCCTGATCGCAAACGCCGGTCGATTCACGGCAGACCACGGACGAGGAGGCGAAGCCGTCGCCCGGACACACCGAGGACGACCCGGTGCATGTCTCGGCAACGTCGCAGACGCTGAAGGCCGACCGGCATACGGTCGAGCTCGATGCGAAAGTGTCGGCAGGGCATGTGGCGGCGCTTCCGGTGCAGCTCTCGGGCTGATCGCAGATGCTGACGGCGTTGCGGCAGACGTTCGAGCCGGCCAGGAACGTGTCGGCCGGGCACGTATTGGACGTGCCGGTGCAGCTCTCGGCCTGATCGCAGGGGCCGGCAGCGGCGCGGCACGGCGTGGTGGAAGACGCGAAGCCGTCGGCCGGGCAGGCGGCCGATGCTCCGGTGCAGCTTTCGGCCGCGTCACAGGTGCTGGCCGATACGCGGCAGACTTCGCCCGAGGCGCGCAGCTGGTCGTCGGGACAGACCGAAGAGGCGCCGCTGCAGAATTCCTCGAAATCGCATGGGCCCAGCGATGCACGGCAGGACACGTTGCTGGCCGCGAAGCCGTCGGCCGGGCAGCTTGCGGAGGCGCCCGAGCACTTCTCGGCCACGTCGCAGACGGTGGCCGCAGCGCGACACGTCGTGGCGTTGCCGAGGAAGGTGTCGGCCGGGCAGGAGCCCGAGCTTCCGGTGCAGGTCTCAGCCTGGTCACAGACGCCATCGGCGGCGCGGCACGAAGTGCCCGGCGTCTTGAACGTGCACGAGGCCGTGCAGCAGGAAGTTGCCGAGCCATTGTTGGTGCCGTCGTCGCACTGCTCGCCCGACTCGATGACGCCGTTGTCGCAGACGCCGCCGGTCTTGGTGATGACGAGCTGGTCGAAGACCGCGTTGTTCTGGTCGATGGCCTTCATGGTCATCGTCGTGTTGTTGGCGATGCGCACTTCCACGTGCTGGAAGCGCGCGAAGCTGCAGTACTGGCCGCCCACGCCGTTCGGGCAGTTGTTGGCCATCCAGTTGCAGTACGTCTTGCTGCCGAACAGCGGCTGGCGATAGGGACCGCCGCCGTCGGAGCTGGCGGCGCTGTCCAGGGTCTGGCCGCCGGCGCCGGTCATGACGTAGGTGGTGGCGAGGCCGTCGGAGCCCTGCGCTCCGTTGGGCAGGTACTGGTCCAGCAGCTTGGAGCGCTCGTAGATGTGATCGTGTCCGAAGAAGACGATGTCGACTTTGTGCTTCTCGAAGATGGGAGCCCACGCGTTCTGCACCGGCTGGTCGGTGCCGAAGGAGGCGATGCCGTTGGCGCACGAGTAGGGCGGGTGATGGAGGAAGACGAACTTCCACTTGCGCGTGGTGGCGGCGAGGTCGGCATCGACCCAATTGGTCTGGGTCGAGTTGATGCCGGCAGGGTTGGAGTCCATCACGACGAAGTGCGCGTCGCCCTGGTCGAAGGAGAAGTAGCGCTCGGCCTGGCCGGCGGGCGCGTTGCGCGGCAGCGCGTGCATCTTGATCTCGACCGAGTTGGCCCAGTTGCTGGTGCCGACGTCGTTCAGATCGTGGTTGCCGAGGATGGGCATCCATACCGAGCGGCGCAGCAGGTTGTCGCTGTACTCGGGGATGAAGACGTTGTCGTCCCAGTCCGACTGCGTGCCGTTCTGATAGGCGTTGTCGCCGGCCGTGATGACCAGAGGCGGGTCGGAGGCGCTCATGTTGTTGGCGACGTTGGCCTGGCCCGACGTGCCGGCGCCGAAATCGCCGACCACCGCGAAGAAGTTCTCGCTGGTGTCGGTGAAGGCCTTGAAGGTGTGGAAGTAGGTCGTGTTCAGGACCACGACATTGTTGGTCAGGAGGCGATAGTAGTAGCGAGTGCCGGGCTGAAGGCCGGTCAGGCGCACCGTGTGGCATGCTCCGGCGCCGCCAATCTCGCAGCTCGAGGCCTGGGCCACCGTCACCGACTGGCCGAGGCCGGTGGTCAGGCCGTACTCGACCTTGCTGTCGCCGGTGAGGTTGGTCCACCACAGGATGGTCATGGTGGTGGTGAGACCGTCGGGGTTCTGCAAAAGGGGTCCGCGCGTCAGCGATTGTGCGAAGGCGGAGGGAGCCGCCACCGTCAGCAGCGTGGCGGTCAGGAAGGCAGTCAGAAGTTTCACGAAAAACCCCCAGGCCTGGCCACCCGTTTCCCGCAGGTAGGCCGGCCGCGGACCATAGCCGAAGCAGGCGCGCGGATGGAAGCGATTCCTCCGCGAGGATAGAAGCCGGCGGATGACCTCGAGCTTTCCCCGAGCTTTCGCCATCGTGCTCGTCGCTGGTGCCATCGCCGCATGCAGCAGCGGCGGCGCCAGCGATGCGGGCCGCAGGGGGGTCGGGGTGGAGCCGCCGATGGGCGCGGTCGTCGACGAGCCGGCGCCGCGTGCCAAGGGCCCGGCATCGGAGGCGTCGACTTCGCCGCAGATCATCCGTTACGACCAGGCCGCCGTGCGCGCGGCCGGGCTTTCGCAGACCGGCCCGAACAAATCGCGCATCACTCCGGCCGAAGCCGGAGTTCGCATCGAAGAGGCGCAGGACCCGCGGATCCGCGCCATCCTACCCGATGCACGCTGCGAGAAGCCCTCGCGCGTGGACAGCAAGGGCAGGCAGCCTCGATGCGTCGTCTCGCTGCGGCGCGCGAGCCCGGCGATGGGCGCCGATGCGGGCGGATCGCTGGTGGTGGTCTCGCTGATCGACTGGTCGACGACGACGTGGACGGTTCCCGACATGGCGCTGGTACGGGCGCTGCAGCCTCTGGCCACCGAGAAGGATCCGAGCGTGATCGTGGTCAGCGATGCGCGGCGCGAAGTACTGCTGACGGTCACGGGCCAGATCTTCCGATACGATCTCGACAGCGGACGCCAGACCGCACAGTACGAGGGACCGGGCGGCCGCATCGGCGCGCTGGCCGCGTCCGATGACGGGACACGGATCGTGGTGATCGCCGGCGGCGCGGCGCATCTGCTGGATGGGCAGATGCGCGCGGCAGGCAAGCTCGCGGTCGAAGGTGAAGCGGTCGCGATCGCCGTCAGCGCCGACGGCTCGCGCGCCGCGGTCGGCACCAGCATCGGTGGCGTCTTCGTGTTCGACCTGGAGCGCGGCAGCAGCCCGCGCGCGATCCCGGTTTCGACGCAGGCCATCGCTGCGATGGAGTTCGCAGCGGCAGGACTGGTCGTGGCGGGGCGTGACGGGATGCTGCGCGTGCTGGATCCGGCCTCGGGGCGCGAGGTCGGACGCACCAACGTCGGGAAGCCGCTGTCGCGACTGGCCGTGGCGCCCGACGGAAAGCGCGCAGCGACCACGGCGCGAGATTTCACGATCCGCGTGCATGCGCTGCCATCGGGCAAGGTGCTCGAGAGCACCGACTGGCACCGCGCCAATTTCGCGGGGTTCGCGTGGGGCGCGCGCGACACGATCCTCGCGATCGACAACGACGGAGAGCTGGCGGCGTGGGAGCTGGGGCGGTGAGCTGGCGATTGGTTGCGGGTGTGAGCGGGCGATTCGTTGCGGGTGTGGGGCGGGTGGTCCGTGCGAGCGGCGAGCGCTTGGCCGGTGCGAGCGATGAGCGGCGGCCGGTGCGAGCGATGAGCGGGCGGCCGGTGGCCGCGGCGCTGCGAAGGCGGCCGACGGTGGTTTCTCGTGGGCGATCGGTCGTGCTGCTGGCGATCGTGGCCGCGGCCTGCTGTCTGGCGGCTGCGTGCAGCGGATCGAAGACGACCGCTGCGACCGTGCGTCTGGACATTCCGGAAACGCCGCGCGGCAAGCCTGACCTCGAGGTGAAGGACGGACGCATCGATCCGCAGACGCGGCTGGCGGACATCGATGCGACGGCGCCGTCGGATGCGTATCCGCTCAATCCGGAGCCGGCCATCGAGATCGCTCTGGAACGTGCGGTGTATGCCAACCTGCCGCCGGTCAACGTTCCGCTCCCGTTCAGCAAGGTCGACGTCAAGATCCAGGAGCTGCGGCTGGAGCGGCACTCGGGGTTCGCGCGTGCCGACGACCTTACGTGTGCGATCGAGTCGACGGTGGTTCTGCGGCGTGGCAGCGCCAAGTCGCCGATGAAGCGGGTGCGAACCGAGGCCCGCAATCGTACGAACTCATCGCCGCGCGCGGCGGTGGCCGGCAAGGTGATTCTGCAGCAATGCCTTACCCAGCACGCCATCGAGCTGATCCAGAGCGTCGGCGGGCGCTGACCGGCGACGGTGGCGGCGGTGCTGCGCGCGCCGGTCGTGACGTGGTGCGGCAGCTCGTGGTGCGGCAGCATCGTGATGCCGCTGCGGGTGCCGCGGCGGTGAACGCGACGGCGCCTCGAACGTTGCCGCTGGCGCTGGCACTGCTCGCAGCGTTGGCCTCGCCTTCGGTGGTGGCGGCTGCTTCGGTCGATTCTGCTTCCAGTGCGCTCGAATATCTCTGGGGGAGGATGCGGGGACCCTACACGACAGAAGAGCGGCTGGCGCAGTACGCCAAGGTCGTCGAGGGACGACTGCGAAAGCAGTTCGAGGAGAAGAAGCTGCCGTATCCGCCGCCCGAGCTGGCGCTGCTGGCGTTCAAGGATACGCGAGTGCTCGAGGTGTACGCACGGGCGGCCGATGGTGAGACGAAGTGGGTCTTCGTCAAGCAGTACGGGGTCGAGGGAGCCA
>Ga0196978_1001367_pt1 | contig 10853 bp, 8 predicted proteins | sample S3v_2013CmetaG_FD_155491 | JGI IMG/M metagenome (GOLD analysis project Ga0196978, IMG submission 155491) | Soil microbial communities from Anza Borrego desert, Southern California, United States - S3+v_20-13C | ecosystem: Environmental > Terrestrial > Soil > Desert | place: USA: California... | reverse complement strand
ACGTCTGGACTTCCGCCAAGGCCGGCACCGCCCCCGTCGCCCCAGCGCCCGTGATCCCCAGCGCCGCGACCGCGTTCCCCAGCCTCGCGGCCCGCACGAAGGGCTCTCCCGCCAGCAGCCCCGCGATGAACCCGGCGCACCAGCAATCGCCCGCGCCGGTGGCATCGACCACGCGCTGCACACGGAACGGCGCGACGTGCGTCTCCCGTCCGTCCTCATCGAGGCACAACGAGCCCCGCTCGCCGAGTTTGACGACGACCCGGCGCACGCCGGCGCGACGAAGAAGCCGGGCGGCCTCGCCGGGTTCGTCCTCGCCGGTGATCGCCAGCGCTTCCGGCAGCGAAGGCACGAAATAGTCGAGTTGCCCGAGCACCGGCCGCACCCTGCGCACCCACTCCGCGCGCGGAACGCCCTCGACGAACACGGTGTCCATCATGGTGATCGCGCCGCTCTCCCTCGCTCTGGCCAGAATCCCCGCCGCGGGCTCACCGTCGAGCCGGTCCATGAGCATGACCCCGGCGATGAAGACCAGCGGCCTCCCCCCGAGGGCCGCACCGGCCACGTCCGCCGCGTCGATCCGCGAGTTCGCCCCGGCGGTGTGCAGGAAGCTCCGCTCACCGGAGCCGAGCACCGCCACGAAGCTGAACGACGTACCCCGCTCCTCGTCGCGCACCACGCCGGCCGAGTCCACGCCCAACCGCTCCAGCTCACCGACGACGAAATCCCCGTGCGGGTCACGCCCGACCCGCGTTACCACGTCCGACCCGATCCCAAGCCGGGCGAGCGCCATAGCCGTGTTCACCGCGCACCCGCCCGCCGCGACCGTCAGTTCGTCAAAGAAGCGAAGCCCGCCCGGCGCGGGGAACGCCTCGACGGTCCGCGCGACGGCGTCCACCGTCGCGATGCCGATGATCAGCGGCTTCTTCCGCGGCATGTGCCCGATCGTCCTCCGCCGGCCAGAGCTCCGTTCCCGGTTCGCCGCCAGAATAGCAGCGCCCCGCCGAGGCAAGCCGCAGGCCCGTTCCTCTCCCGCGGCCGGAATAGACTCCGCCCTTCACCCGCATGGACCGACGCGCTCCCCGATCCCCGATCGCGATGCCCAGCGGCCACTTCATGGGGCTCGCCCCGCTCGACGCCTGGGTGCGCCTCCTCGCGTCCTCCCGAAGGGGGGTCGCGCCGCGATACTGGCTGCGCCTCGCCGTCGCCCTCTTCACCAGCACGTTCGCCACCGCGATCACGCTCCCCGAGCGCGTCGCGCTCGGGCCGCTGGTGCGGATGAAGTTCCGGGGGCGCGCTCCCCGGTTCGTCCCCCGGCGGGACGCGGTCGTCATCCTCGGGTACTTCCGCTCCGGCACCACCCATCTTCATAATCTGCTCGCCACGCACCCCGATCTCGTCACCCCGAAGTGGGTCCAAGCCATGTCGCCGCAGGGATTCTGGCTCAGCTGGGCCCTGCTTCGCTGGATTTCCGCGGCGTTCCTCCCCAACACCCGCCCGCAGGACGAGGTCGCGTTCGGTCCGGATTGGCCCGCCGAGGACGATTTCGCCCACAACAACTGGGCGCTCGCCTCCAGCCTCCCCGGACGCCTGGTCCTCGTGCAGGAGCGGGAGCGGTGGGGGCGCTTCAACGCCCTCGAGGGCCTGAAGGAACGCGAGCTCGTCGCATGGCGAAGAGCCATGGCGGCGTTCGCGTGGAAGGTGTGCGTCGCCAGGACCGGGCGCGGCCTGCTGCTCAAAACCCCGAGCCACACGGCGCGCGTACGCGAGCTCGACCGCGTCTTCGGCTCGCGCGTGCGGTTCGTCCACATCACGCGGAATCCCGAGGACGTCGTCAAGTCGAACGTCGCCATGCACGCCCGCCTGGAGGGCCAGGCGCTCCAGCCGCTGCCCTCGCCCGGGGAGACGCGCGAGGCGATCGTCGCGGAGTACGTAGACACGGAGCGCCGCTTCCTCGCCGACGCCGGGGCCATGCGCCTCGAGCACTCCTCACGGCTCGTGCGCATGCGCTACGACGACCTCGTCGCCGCGCCTATGACGCAACTCGAACGCACCTGCGCGACGCTCGGCCTCCGCTGGGACGACGAGGTCCGCGGGCGCATGGCCCGCTATCTCACGTCCGTGGGCGACTACACGCCCCGCACGCACGCGCCGCCCGCCGCCGGAGACCCGCGTCTGCTCGACCTCGCCGCGGCCCTCGAGGCGGGGCTGCCCCCGCCCGTCGCCGTGCGTGAGGCCGTCCCGACCGACGAGCGCGCGCCGGCCGGCAAATTCGCCGGCATCGTCGGCGCGTGGCTCGCCGCCGGCGCGTGTCTCACGCTGTGGCTCGGCCTCGCGCGAGTCACCGGTCTCCGTTGGGACATCCTCGTCTGGCCGCTCGGGGGGCTCGTGGGGGTCGCCGCCCTGCGCGTCGCCGGCCGAGGCGACTGGAAGCTCGGCCTCTGGTCCGCGGCCGCTGCGCTCGCGATGGTCCTCGGCTCGATCTGGCCGCTGCCCGCCGTCGCCAACGACTGGACGGGCCCGGACCGGGTCGTCGCCATCCGCAACGCCTACGGCTCACCGAATAACAACTACGTGTGGATCGCCTTCGGGCTGCTCTCCGCCTACCGCTACGCCTCACGCAAATTCCTCAAGCCGCCCGGCATGTAGGCGTGCAGCCTCCGGCGATCCATGGCCGCACCGCGCGTCACACCCACACGTTCACGATGATCCCGGGCTCTTTGCCGAGCTTCGTGCTCCACTCGCCGATCGCCGTCGTCACGAGCTTCACCTCGTATTGCGGGTGCGCGTCGAGCCACTCGTTGATCTGCTGATCGAGGTACCCGAGCGCGTCGTCCGACAGCTTCGACCGGAAGCTCCGCACGTGGATCGCGCCGGTGCCCGGCGTGTTCGGCGTCCGGCTCCAATTGTCCTCGTGCCGGGTGCTGCCGATGGTGCGCTGCACCGACCCGAACTGGATCTTGGACGCCGGCGCAACCGCCGCGGGCGCGCCGCCCTTGGTGTGCGGCACGGGCGTAGGGCCACCATCGTCGGGGTATTCGACCGGGTGCGGCAGGGGTCCAGTCATGTCGGCCTCCGTTCGAGAGCGGGAGAACCCCGCGGGAGATGCCCCAGCCTACCAGAACCTCCCTCGTCCCGGAACACCTATATCCGGTGTTCGACTCGCAGCTCCCAATCTCCGCCCGGTGTGCTCGCCCCCAGCACGCGCACCGGTCCGGCGCCGAAATCCGCCACTGCTTCGAACCCTGCCGGAGAGTCCCGCCGCACCTCCGCCCATCCGGCGGCCACGCGGGTGACCTGGCCGCGGCCCTTGGAGACGGGCCCCTCATAGGTGAGGTAGGCACGACGGTGGGGAGCGAGCCGCTCCGCTCGGAGCGAGCCCGCGCCCGGGTGATCCACTCGCTCGGCGAGGCGCCACGCGATCAGCACGGCATCGTCCGCCGCGCCCGGGGCTTCACCGGGCGAAGGCTCGATTCGGAATGGCTCGACCAGCCAGTCAAAGTGGTGCGTCCCGTCCGGGAGGTCGTGGCGGAGCACCACCGTGCGTCCCATGCTCGATGCTAGCCGCCCCTCGCGGCCGATAAGGGGGGTGTACCATGGTCCCCCGGGCGCTACCAAGGCCCGGCGCGGCAAGATCGGAGCGCTGATCCATGAGGCGAGCGGCTGTTCTCACCGGCTTGATGCTGACGATCGCTGGCGGGCTCACCGGGTGCGGGGCTCGGCCCGTGTCGATGGTTCGCGCCGACGCCAACTACCACTACTTCCGCGGCGAGTTCGCCGAGGCCCAACCGCTGTACGAGGAGGTCGTCGATCGCCGCGCGGCACACGCCGAGGCGCATTACGAGCTTGGACGCAACCTCCTGGCCCTCGGGCGCGCCAGCGAGGCCCGCGAGCAGATGATCCTGGCCTACAACCTTGAGCCCCACAACGAGGCTTATTTCGAGGGCATGGCCGACGCCTACCTTGCCGCCGGCGACGAGGAGGCTCTGTTCAACGCCCTCGAACACCAGATCCGCGACCGGGGTTCCGTGGAGGACTACCTCCGGTTCGGGAAGTACGCGCAGAAGCTGGGCCAGGCCGACGAGGCGGAGCGGGCGCTGCTCGGCGCCGCGGAGATCGACGGGGGCCAGACGCCCGAGCCGCAGCTCGCCCTCGCCGACTTCTACCGAACCGTCGGCGACCGGGAGAACGAGATCCGCCGCTTGCGCATGGCCCTCTGGTTCAATCCGAGCGATGCTGAGATCGAGGCGCGCCTGCGCGAACTCGGCCAGGTGCCCGGCCCGACCTTCGTGCTCCAGCCCGTGGGACGCGAGTAGCTCGCGCGGAGCGGGTCGGTGCGAGGACGTCCCCCCCCGGTTGACATGGGGCCGGACATTTCTACACTTCATCCGGATGAACGGATGAAGCAGCTCACCGGCGATAGGCTGGCCGAACGTCTGGGCTCCCTCAGCGAGCCGGTTCGTCTGCGCCTCCTGGCGATGCTCGAAGCTGAAGAGCTCTCGGTCGGCGAGGTCGCCCGCGTGCTCCAGTTGCCGCAGTCAACAGTGAGCCGCCATCTCAAGGTGCTCGCGGACGCGGGGTGGACGTCGAAGCGCGCGCTCGGCACGGCGACGCTCTATCGGTTGGACGCCGAGGGGCTCGACCCGGAGGCCGCGGCGCTGTGGGCGCCCGTGCGCGAGTCGCTCGCGGGCCTGCCCGACGTCGAGGAAGACCGCACCCGCCTGGCCGCGGTGCTGGCCGAGCGGCCGACCGACAGCCTGGCGTTCTTCGGGCGCATCGCCGGGGAATGGGACGAGCTGCGGCGGGACCTCTTCGGCGGACGCTTCACGGCGGAGGCGCTGCTCTCGCTGATCCCCCCGACGTGGGTCGTCGCCGACCTCGGCTGCGGCACGGGGGACGCCGCGGCGTGGCTCGGGGCGCGAGTGGAGCGGGTTGTCGCCGTCGACCGCTCGGATGCGATGCTGGACGCGGCGAGGAAGCGGCTCGGCGGGGCTCCGAACGTGGAGTTCCTCGCCGGCGAGCTCGAGCTCCTGCCCATTGAGCGCGCCAGCGTGGACGCGACGGTGAGCCTGCTCGTGCTGCACCACGTCGCGAGCCCCGAGGCCGCGCTCGGCGAGATGGCGCGGGTGCTCCGCACGTCCCGGGGCGGCGGGGTGGCGCTGGTGGTGGACATGCTCGGGCACTCCCGCACGGAGTACCGCCTCACCATGGGCCACAAGCACCTCGGATTCGATCCCAACGCGGTCGGCGCCTGGATGCGCCGCGCCGGCTTCCACACCGTGCGCATCACCGAGCTCGCCCGCGAGCCCGAGGGCAAGGGCCCCGGCCTCTTCGCAGCGGCCGGATGGAAAGCTCCGACTTGATCCGCGTGCGCGGCCTGTTCCGACAATACCGCACACGACCAGAAGAGAATTGACCACGGATGAACGCAGATGGGCACAGGTCAGGGCACATGGCTTCGGGGCTCGTTGGGTATGTGCGATCATCCGCGTTCCTCTGTGGTCAAAGTGAGTCTCCTGCAAATCGCTGACAACAGAACCACCTGGAGAAGAAGATGACCACGATGACGACGAAATCCACCGAGAGCCTCGCGAGCGGCGCGGGCGCCCTCGACTTCCGCGTGCGCGACCTGGCGCTCGCCGAGCTGGGGCGCAAGGAGCTCACTCTCGCCGAACACGAGATGCCCGGCCTCATGAGCGTCCGCGCCGAGTACGCCGCCGCCAAGCCGCTCAAGGGCTTCAGGGTCGCCGGCTCGCTGCACATGACCGTGCAGACCGCCGTGCTCATCGAGACACTCGCCGAGCTCGGGGCCGATGTCCGGTGGGCGAGCTGCAACATCTTCAGCACGCAGGACTCCGCCGCCGCGGCGGTGGTCGTCGGCAAGAGCGGCACGCCCGCGAGCCCGAAGGGCATCCCCGTCTTCGCCTGGAAGGGCGAGACGCTCGAGGAATACTGGTGGTGCACCAAGCAGTGCCTGACCTGGCCCGACGGCAAGGGCCCCGACCTCATCGTGGACGACGGCGGCGACGCGACGCTGCTCATCCACAAGGGCGTGGAGTTCGAGAAGGCGGGCAAGGTGCCCGCGTTCGACGAGGCGAACGACCCCGAGGAATGGAAGTGGATCCTCCACACCATCCGCGAGTCGATCGCGGAGAATCCCTCATGGTTCCGCTCGACCGCGCCAGCGATCAAGGGCGTCAGCGAGGAGACAACCACGGGCGTCCACCGCCTCTACGAGATGAGCAAGAAGGGCACGCTGCTGTTCCCCGCCGTCAACGTCAACGACAGCGTCACCAAGAGCAAGTTCGACAACATCTACGGCTGCCGTCACTCGCTGCTGGACGGGCTCAACCGCGCGACTGACGTGATGCTCTCGGGCAAGGTCGCGGTCGTCTGCGGCTACGGCGAGGTGGGCAAGGGGTGCTGCCAGGCCCTCAGGGGCCAGGGCTGCCGGGTGATCGTCACCGAGATCGACCCGATCTGCGCTCTCCAGGCCGCGATGGAGGGCTACGAGGTCAAGACCGTCGAGGACGTGGTGGACTACGCCGACATCTTCGTGACCACGACCGGCAACAAGGACGTGATCACCGCCGCGCATATGAAGCGGATGAAGAACAAGGCGATCATCGGCAACATCGGCCACTTCGACAACGAAATCGACATGGCCGGCCTCGCGAAGATCCCGGGCATCAAGCGGAACAACATCAAGCCGCAGTACGACGAGTGGATCTTCCCCGCCGACGCCAAGGGCAAGCAGAAGAGCATCCTGGTGCTCGCCGAAGGCCGGCTGCTCAACCTCGGCTGCGCCACCGGCCACCCCAGCTTCGTGATGAGCGCGAGCTTCACGAACCAGGTCGTCGCCCAGATCGATCTCGCCCTTTCCGCGGCCGGCAAGCCCACCCTCTCCGGCATCCGCTACGAGACCGGCAAGGTCTACGTCCTGCCTAAGGTGCTCGATGAGAAGGTCGCCCGGCTGCACCTCGACCACCTCGGCGTCCGCCTCACCGAGCTGAGCAAGGCGCAGGCCGACTACATCGGCGTGCCGCAGGAAGGGCCGTACAAGCCCGAGCACTACCGGTATTGAGCGCGGCCGAGAAGGCCGGGCATGGGGCCCAGTTTGACAGTGAGGATGCGCGAGGGCCCCGGCAACCGCCGGGGCCTGTCTCTTGTGGAGGCAGGCGCCTTGCACGACACTTGGCAGCCCGGTAGGCTGGTTCGGCTCACTCTGGGAGGCCTGGGGGATGCTCTATAAACTGACCGCGATCTGGCTCTTGGCGTTCCCACTCGGCGGCGCCTTTGCTCAGGATGCCCCGGGGACACCCGGCGCGCCCGCCGAGACCGACAGGATTGTTGTAAGCGTGCCGATCGAGGGTGAGATCGGTGTGGCCGCGCTCGCGCCCGGCGTGCAGAGGGCGCTCCGTCGCGCGGCTACCCTCGGCGCCACGGACATCGTTTTCGTCATCGACAGCCCCGGGGGGCGGGTCGCTGACGCGCGCGTGCTGCAGCTCGTGCTCGCCGAGCACGATGCCTCCTTTCAGTATCACGCGATCGTGGAGTCCGCGATCAGCGCCGCCGTCTGGGTGCTCGCGTCCTGCGACACTATCCATGTCCTCCCCGGCGGCAGTGCCGGCGGCGCGGTGGTCTTTGCTCAAGACCATTCGAGCGGCAGCGTCCACGTGGACGCGAAGATGAACTCGATACTCTGTGCCGAGGTTGCCGCCGCGGCGGCCGCGAAAGGTCATCCATCCGCAGTATTCGAAGCCATGATGGTCATGGAGAAGGAGCTCTACGCCGAAACTCAAGCTGACGGACTTGTGCGATTGACTGGCTCGCGATCCTCAGCCGGCAGCCGGGTCATTGATGGCTCGCAGACAGTTCTGACCATGACCGCCGAGCAGATGGCCGATCTCGGCGTCGCCCGCGCGATCCCCTCGGCAGACCTCCCGGCTCTCGCCGCGTCGCTCGGCGTCGCCTGGCGCGAGCTCCCCCGCGTAGGAATGGCAGAGATGCTCCGCGCGAGCAACGACCTCGCGCGCATCGCACGGGAGCGGGACCGCGCGGCCAAAGCGCTCGAGCGGGCGGCGCAAAGCATCGACACCGCCGCCGACCGGATCGAGCAGCTTCGCTACGACGCGGAGCAGGCTGTCGCGAATATCCCCATCTATAGCTCGTCGTATCTGCGCCTTCGCGACGGCGATCGCTCTCGTCGCGACGCCATCGACTACGCCGTGAGCCGTTGGGATGACGTTGTCGATGCTCTTCACGACCTCGATGCTCAGGAATCGGCTCACCGCAGCGCACACAGACTCCTGGTTCTCCGGATGGAATCCGAGCACAAGCTCCGTCTGTATCCCATGCTGGAGGAGTTCACGCCTCCCGAACACGTGCCCGTAGAGCACACGATCGAGAAGGACGGCCTTTACCAGAAGGCGCGACGGGAGCAGACCCGGTTGAACGAGATGAAGTGAGGGCGTCCGTCTCCCGCTTCGAGCCGCTGACGCAGCGAGCTGGTAAGCTCACGCCATGCCGGAGCCCGCCCAGGCCTCGCCCTTCAGCCGCATTCTCGCCTGCATCGCTGTCTCGCCGCATGCGCCGGAGGTCGTCCGCGAGGCCGCGTGGCTCGCGGGGCTCTGCGGCGGGGAGCTCGCCTTCGTGCACGCCGGGGACGACGAGGAGCTCGTCCGCCGGACTCTCTCCGAGGCGCTCGGGCCCGGGGCGGGCCCGCCGCACCTGATCGCCCGCCGGGGCGGGCCCGAGCGGGTCATCCTCGCCGAGGCGGAGGCCTGGGGCGCGGACCTGATCTTCGCCGGGGCGGTCGCGAATGCGCCCCTGCTCCGGGGCGTCCTCGGCTCGGTCGCGCGCAGGCTCGCCCGCCACGCCGACCGCTCGGTCTACCTCTCGCTCCACCGCGCAGGTGAACCGACCCTGGATTCCATGGCCATCGCCATGAATTTTGACGATGATTCGCGCGCCGCGGCGCAGATCGGACTTGGGCTTGCCCGGCGCGCTTCGGCCCGCGCTGTCCACATTGTGCACGAGTACGACCCGCGGGCCCGCGGAGCCATCGATTCCGTGCTCGCCGGCTCCGACCAGGCCCGCTACGAGCAGATGGTCAGCGGCGCCCAGCGGTTCCAGCTCGCCGACGCGGTGCAGGAGCTGGACCTCGGCGGCATCTCGCCCCGCCTGGCGTGCATCGAGGGCCAGGACCTCGTCCAGACCACCGCCTACGCCAGCGACGTCGGCGCGGACCTCCTCGTGCTCGCCGCGCCGCACCAGCGCATCGGGCTTCTGGACCGCTTCTTCGGGGACCCGACCGAGACGGTGCTGCAGCGGTTCCCCTGCTCGGTGCTCCTCGTCCGCCGGCCCGGGGGCCCCCGCCCGCCACGGGGCTGATGACCATGAGCCAGCTCTCGCACCACGAGGTCACCGTGCTGCTCCTGGCGCTCGCCGTGCTCCTGGGCGCGGCGAGGCTGCTCGGGGAGCTGGCGCGCCGCCTGCGGCAGCCCGCGGTGATCGGCGAGATCCTCGCCGGCATCATCCTCGGCCCGACGGTGCTCGGCGCGCTGCTGCCGGGTGCGAGCGTCGCCCTCTTCCCGCGCGAGGGCCCGCTCGCCCTCGTCATGCACGGCCTGACCACCGTCGCCATCACGCTCTTCCTCCTCGTGGCCGGCATGGAGGTGGACCTCGGCACGATCTGGCGCCGGCGCCTCGCGGCGGTGTCGGTCGGCCTCGGCGGCATGATCGTGCCCTTCGCGATCGCGGCGCCGCTGGCCTACTCCGCGCCGGTCGCGTGGGGCGCCGGGCCCGAGCAGCCCAGGCTCGTCTTCGCGCTCTTCCTCGGGACCGCGATGGCCATCTCCTCCCTGCCGGTGGTGGCCAAGATCCTGATCGACCTGCGCCTCTTCCGCACCGATCTCGGCATGACGATCATCGCCGCGGCGGTCTTTAACGACCTCGCCGGGTGGATCGTCTTCGCACTCATTCTCGCGCTCATGGGGCACACCGCGGGCGCCGGCCTCAGCGTTCCCGAGACGGTCGGCGCGACGCTCGCCTTCGTCGCGACCATGCTCACGCTCGGCCGGTGGGCGATCGACCGAGTGCTGCCCTGGGTGCAGGCACACCTCAGCTGGCCCGGCGGCGTGCTCGGGTTCGTGCTCGTGCTCGGCATCGCCTCCGCCGCGTTCACCGAGTGGATCGGCGTGCACGCGATCTTCGGCGCGTTCATCTGCGGCGTCGCCCTGGGCGACTCCCGCCACATGCACGCCCGCACCCGCGAGACCATCGACCAGTTCGTCTCATTCATCTTCGCGCCGCTCTTCTTCGCCTCCATCGGCCTGCGCGTGGACTTCGTCGCCAGCTTCGACCTCGTCCTCGTGCTCATCGTGATCGCCCTGGCGACCGTGGGCAAGATCCTCGGGTGCGTCGCGGCCGCGCGCTGGGCGGGCTTCGTCCGGCGCGAGGCGTGGGCGATCGGAGTCGGGATGAACTGCCGCGGCGCCATGGAGATCATCCTCGGGCTGCTCGCCCTCGATGCGGGGCTCATCGGCGAGCGGCTGTTCGTCGCCCTCGTGGTCATGGCCCTGGTCACGTCCATCACCAGCGGCGGCATCATCGACCGCGTGCTCGGACGCCCCAAGCCCGTCCGCTTCTGGACCTTCGCCGCGCCCCGCACCTTCATCCCCGAGCTCCTCTCCCACGACCGGTTCGCCGCCATCGAGGAGCTCGCGCGGACGCTCGCCGACAGCGGCGTGGACCCCGCGCAGGCCGCGGCCGCCGCCCTCGCGCGCGAGCGGGTGATGGGGAGCGGCATCGGCGGCGGGGTCGCCGTGCCCCACGCGCGCCTGCCGGGCATCGCG
>Ga0196978_1001366_pt1 | contig 10855 bp, 9 predicted proteins | sample S3v_2013CmetaG_FD_155491 | JGI IMG/M metagenome (GOLD analysis project Ga0196978, IMG submission 155491) | Soil microbial communities from Anza Borrego desert, Southern California, United States - S3+v_20-13C | ecosystem: Environmental > Terrestrial > Soil > Desert | place: USA: California... | reverse complement strand
GGTGCGCAGCGCGCCGATCGGCCTGATGTTCGGCCACGACGTCGACCAGCTGCGCTGGGTGGCCGAGGAGGCAGCCGGCGTCACGCACACGCATGCGTTCGCCGTCGAAGGCGCCGTGCTGTTCGCCCTCGGCGTGGCCGCCGCGTTGTCGGCGCGTGGCAGCGCACTGGATCCGCTGGATTTCCTCGACGCCGTTGCCGCCGAAGTCCATACGCGCGAGTACCGCACCCACATCGAGACCGCGCAGGCCATCGTGCAGCGGCCGTGGGACGGCGGCATCGTGGTGGCGCGTCTAGGCAACAATCAGACCGCGCTGGGCTCGGTGGTGACCTCGATGGTGTGCTTTGCCAGTCACCCCGCCAGCTTTTCCGACGCCGTGCGCGCGGCGGTGGCCCTTGGCGGCAATGCCAGCTCCATCGTGGCGATGACGGGAGCGCTGGCGGGAGCGTTTCACGGGGCGGACGACATCCCGCCCGTCTGGATCGACGCGCTCGAAAACGCCGACATCACTGCCGAGACGATGCGAGCGGCGGGACGGACGCTGGAAGCGCTGACGCGATCGATCGAATAGCGCCTGCGCGAGCGCGGACGCCTAGCGCTTGCCGATCGCCTTGTTGGCCACCGGCGGCTTGGCCGAGTAGTCGTAGAAGCCGAGCTTCGTCTTGCGGCCCAGCGTCCCCTCGGCCACCAGCTTCTCGAGCAGCGGCGTCGGCTTCATGTAGTCCTGCTGGAAGGTCGCGTACAGGTTCTGCGACATGGCCAGGACGATGTCGAGACCGATGTAGTCGGCCAGCGCCAAAGGGCCCATCGGATGGTTGGCGCCGAGCTGCATGGCGGTGTCGATGCCGGCGATGTCGGCAAGGCCCGACTCCACGCAGCGGATCGCGTCGACCATGTACGGGGTCAGCAGGCGGTTCACGATGAAGCCTGTCTCGTCCTTGACCAGCACCGGCGTCTTGCCGAGCTTCTCTACGAAGGCGAGGGCGTCGGCGGTGACGGCGGCATCGGTGGTCGCCGTCGGAATGACCTCGACCAGCTTCATGACGGTTGCGGGATTGAAGAAGTGCAGGCCGATGAAGCGGCCGGTGCGCCTGGTCGCATCCTGCATCCTGGTGATCGACAGCGTCGAGGTGTTGCTGGCCAGGATGCACGTCGGCTTACAGATGCGGTCGGCCTCGGCGAACTTGTCGCGCTTGGTGGCGAGGTCCTCGACGATCGACTCGATGAAGACGTCGGCGTCGGCCGCTTCCGAGATCTGGTCGGTGAAGGACAGGCGCGACATCGTACCGTCCATCGCCGACTGCTCGAGCTTGCCGCGCTCGACCTGGGCGGCCAGCTGCTTCTCGATGCCGGCGCGCGCCGTGTCGCTGGGGCCGGGCGTGGCCTTGATCATCACCACGTCCAGACCGGCTGCCGCTGCCACCTGCGCAATGCCCGAGCCCATCTGTCCGCCGCCGAGTACTGCAACCTTGCCGATGCTCATCGTTTCTTCCTTCGGGTCGGTCACGGGCAGATCGCGTGTCCCGTACCTGACTCTAGAACCGTCTTTTCAGTACCTGACCCCAAAACCGCGTTTTCAGTACCTGACCCCATTCCTGGCGGTCAGCCGTTGACGCGGAAGACGGGGAACCAGCCTACCTTGTCCGCCTTGTAGTCGGCGAAGAGCTGGGGGATCTCGTCGTAGTCGTAGACTCGCGTGTCGAGCGGCGGCAGCCAGCCGTTCTTCTCGGCGAAGGCCACCGACTCTACGCCCTGCTGGTAGCGGGCGTAGTGCGTGTTGACGTGCTGGTGGCGCGCGATGCACTCGCTGGCGCGCACCAGCTCGATCATCATGCCTTCTTTCCAGCCGGCAGTGGCGATGACGCCCTGGCGCGCCAGCGCCTTGAGCGTGGCACGGAAGACCGGGACGCCGACGTAGTCGATGAAGATGTTGACGAGGTTGCCGCCCGTCATCTCTTCGACCTTCTTCATGAAGATGTTCTCGGCGGCCAGATACTTCCTGGTGTACTCCTCGTCGGTGCGGAAGCGCTTCTTGTCGAAGTACAGGTCGCGGAACTCGCGGCGATCGACGGCGCGGATGCCGAGGCTCTCGATGGTCAGCAGGCGCTCGTCGGTCGACGCTATCTGCGCGACGTTGGCGCCGTGATGCTTGGCAAGGGCGAGCTCGCCGAGCGTGACGCCGCCGCCCCATCCCCAGACTTCCGGATGCGGCAGCTCTTCCTCGTTCAGCAGCAGGCGCAGCGTGCCCCATGCCAGCTCGAAGTTGGACCACGCGGTGACGTAGCGAAGCGAGAACGCTGCCCACTGCTCGAGCGGATACTGGGTCTTGGCGGGAATCGGAATGACCTGATGGGCCTTGAGCTTGGTCTGCTTGGCCAGGAACCCGATGCTGCCAGGATCGTCGTAGCCGAAGATGCGCTCGGGATAGCCGAACTTGTCGGGCGAGCCGTTGCAGAACAGGATCGCGTTGTCGCCTTCGCGAGCAGTGGTGACCGCCGAGCCCACCTTCTCGACTCTGCACACGCCGGCGTTGCCGATGACCAGCTTAGGCTCGTTGCGCGCCAGGCAGATGTCGATGGGCTTGCGCTCGACGGCATGCCCCATGTTGCCTTCCATGCATCCGAACAGCGGCGAGACCAGAACCTCGTTCGGCCCCGGCTCCTCGAACTCGAACGTCTCGCGGACCAACTCGGTCCGCTGCGGCGGTGCTCCCTTCTCGCCTGCGTAGAGCACCCAGGCATCGGTCTTGATCGTCATCGTCGGCTCCTGTGGGGTTGAAAAGCGGCGGGAAGGTAACGTGGGGCTTGGCCGAAGACAACAAAACGAAGGGGTCAGGTACGGAATCGTGAATCGCCCGGACTTCACGATTCACTACCTGACCCCGCTCCCGTGCGGTAACGGGCAGCATCCGTTCACGGACGCCGTGAACGAAGAACTGGCGCTCCGAAAGTGGCAAACGAAAAAGCCCCCGCGTCTTGCGACGCGGGGGCCCTGTTCGATCGCTCGCTGCCTCTCCGTCGGAGAGTCAGCTGACGAGGTTGACTACGGGCAGTTCGAGCCGCCCGGCAGGTTGTACCGGGTGCCGTTGGCGCAGAACAGGTCGAAGTTGAAGTTCAACTTGACGCGGCCGGGGCCGGGCAGGCCGCCGGCGCTGTTCACGCCAGGGTTCGAGGTCTGCGCGGTGCAGAACGTCGACACGCCCGTGCTCTCGAAGATGCCCGGGATGCCCGTGGTGGTGATGGTCGGCAGGAAGCAAGCACGGACTTCGTCGGGCTGGCAGGTGCCGCAGTCGCCACCGGGGCAGTCGGCGTCCAGAGCATCGCAGTCGCCCTGGTTGTTGCAGGTGATGATGCCCTTGGGAGCGCCGCGGTTGTCGGCACGCACGTAGTTGCTGCAGTGCGAGACGATGGGCGTGTCCTCGTCGCAGAAGCCGTTGTTGCCACCGTTGTCGACGCAGCCGGCCACGCCGTCGGTGCACGCGTTCTGCTGCGAGTTGGTGCCGCCCGTGCACAGGCCCGCGCCGGCCGCGATGCAGTCGGCATCGGAGTCGCAACCGATGGTCGTGTCACCGGTGCACTGCATGCAGTGGCAGGGCGGGACGCTGCAGTTGCCGGCCGCCAGGCCGGCGGTGATCGACTGCGTGCCGCTGCTGAACTTCAGCGCCAGCGTCAGGCCGGTGCCCGAGACGTTGACCATCGCGCTCGGCTGACAGTCGAAGCTGGTCGTGCCGAAGTCCGCGCTGGTGGCGTTGCCGTCGCAAGCCTGGCCGTTGCGCACGCCGCCGCTGCACGTGCCGTTGCGGTTGCCATCGTTCAGGGTTCCGTCGCCGACGCAGGTCGGGCACGGCTTGGAAACGCTGATGCCGAGGTGGACGACGGCCTTGGTGGAGGTCGTCACGTCGTACTCGCCCAGGCCGATCGTGTTGCCGGTGAACTGCCCCGAGAAGCGGTTGCTGACGCAGACCGGAGTGCTCGCCGAAGACAGCGGCAGCGGAGGTCCGAAGTAGCACTGGCAGTCCTGGGTGGCCAGACCGGCGCAGCCGTTGGGAGCCGCATCGTTGTCGTTGCCGTTGATCGTGTCGCAGGTGCGCGTCACGTCGCTGCTGCAGCGGCAGGTGCTGTAGGTGCCGGTGTAGGAGGAATCGACCGGAGTCGGATCCAGCGTCACGTCGCAGTCGTCGCAGTCGTCGTCGCAGTTGTTCAGGTTCACGGCGCCCAGGTACTGGTCGATGACGTCGACGCCGTGCGCGAGACCGGTGTAGCCGGAGTCGAGGACGGTGTCGGTCTGCTTGCTGCCGAAGCCGGCGTTGATGATCACGTTGGCGGAGGCCGGACAGGTGCCGGGCAGCTCCTGGGCAATGGCGGCGAGGCCGTTGGCCAGAGGCGTGACGGCGCGATTGGTGACGCACTCTACGAGCTGGCTGGCGCTCTGGCCGCACAGGTCGAGCTCGAGGAGGTCGGCGGCGGGAACCGCTGCACACGCGTCATTGATGGCCGTGGTCACGGCGGCCAGCGTCGGATTGATCTTGCCACTGGCGTCACCGGTGGCGCAGCTGTCGAAGTCCTCGGCGTTGCCGGTTCCCTTCTCGATGGTGGCCTGGCACTTCGCGCGCTCCTTGCCGGCAGTGGCGATGGCCTTGGCGGCCGTCTTGCCAATGCCGCCCTGGCAGGAGGCCTGCTCCTTGGTCAGAGGCAGATTGCCCGAGGCAGGATTGCCGAGGATGCTGACCGCGAGACGATTCACGTACTCGTCGGACAGCGCGATGAGGCAATCCGAAAGCTCGACGAAGGTGTCGATGCCGGTGGTCGCACCGCCATCATCGACGGTCTTTACGGGCACGGGGCAGCGCGGGTACATTGCCAGCACGTCGGCGAACGGAGTGCCGTCGATGACACAGGCCTTCAGGATCGCCGCTTCGACCTTGTCGCGGGCGCCAGGCAGACCCATCTTCAGGTCGGCGGTATCGACGTCGTTGCAGTTGGTGGAGGCGACGATCTTGGCGCCGCTGCGGGACTTGTGGCAGCCGGTTACTGCCTTCATGAGAGTGGCTTGATACTTTCCGATATTCTTGGCGATGGTCGCGTGACACTTCGCGCTCTGCGCGGAGGCTGTGCCTGCCGCAAAGACGCAAACCGTCGCTACCGTCGCCGCACTGACGAGCAAGCGTGCAGTCGACTTCATTCGAATTCTCTCCTCCTGTGGGACTCGGGAAGTGGTTCCTTTTTTGTCTGGTTCCGGCGACGCGAATGCATCCCCGTAACGAGCCGCTCTCGTATCTGATGTTGCGCGAGTTCAGTCAAGAGTGGAGTGCGCTCCTGACATGCCGTCGGGAGTCAAAAAGTCGTGCGAGTCCGCTCGTCTTGGGGGCAGTTTTCGCTTCGACCAACTTGCAGCGGTCGTGCAAGGACCGCCGCGCCGGCCAGCAATGACCGGCGAGGTTTGGCTACGACGCGGTGCGGCCAACGCCGCAGCCGTCAGAAGCCCATCGTTCGCAGATAGTCCTCGACGCGCTCGAACCGCATGAACGGATTGGAGCGTTTCTCCTTTCCGATCGTGGATGTCCGCTCCGGCGCGTAGTTGTGGCCGGGCAGCAGGACGGTGTCTTCGGGAAGCTTCTTCAGCTTGTCGTTGAGGCTGTAATAGAGCTGAGTCGGATCCGAGCCGGGCAGGTCGACGCGGCCGCAAGAGCCGATGAAAAGCGTGTCGCCCGAGACCAGGTTCCCGTCCACCAAAAAACATTGCGATCCGGGCGTGTGACCGGGCGTATGCAGCAGGCGAAGGGGGATCTTGCCGATCTGGACGGTGGTCTCGCCGTCGCAGGCGACGAAGTCGGCATGGGTCATGCCGAGCTGGCGCGTGACGTACGGCGCCTCCTCCTTGTGCATGTACACCTTGCAGCCGCGGGCGCCGAGCAGCTCGCCGATCCCTTCGATGTGATGGCCCATGAAGTCGCCGCCGATGTGGTCGGGATGGTAGTGCGTGATCAGGGCCCCGGTCAGCTCCAGCCCGTCCTTGTCGAGCTCGTCCAGCAGCGCCTGGATGTCCCAGGCCGGATCCACCAGCATCGCCTTGCGCTCCTCCATGTCCGCGATGACATAGACGTAGTTGGCCATCGGCCCGATCTCGATCTGCTTGATGGATAGCGACATGACTCTCTCCCGGGGTCAGGTACTGAAAACGCGGTTTTGGGGTCAGGTCGTGAATTTCGAGGGTGCCGCAGCCTGAAATTCGAGCCGCCCCGGTCCTACTTCGGCTCTTTCCTCTGCCTGCGCCCCGGCGGCGGCGGTTCGAGGCCATGCTGCCAGAGCACCTCGCCGTGCCCCGTGGCGTGCGCGATCCAGCGCGACTGCACGAAGAGCAGATCACTCAGCCGGTTCAGGTACCGGGCGGCGTCGGGCGAGCAGGCACCCTCGCGCATCAACGAAGTGGCCAGGCGTTCGGCGCGCCGGCAAACGGTGCGCGCCACGTGCAGCATCGCGCCGGCGCTTCCGCCGCCGGGCAGCACGAACGACTTGAGCTCGGGAAGATCGGGGGCAAGCTCGTCCATCCACGACTCGAGCCGCGCGATGTTGGCCACGCCCATGCGAATCATGCCGTCGTACTCGGACTCGGGCGGCGTGGCCAGCTCGCTGCCGAGGTCGAACAGCTCCTGCTGCACGAACCCGAGCACGCCATCGATGCGCTCGGCGGCAGCGCTGCCCTGGTACGGCGCCTCCGCCAGCAGCGCGCGAACGACACCGAGCACGCTGTTGAGCTCGTCGACCTCGCCATACGAAGCGATGCGAGGATCGTCTTTCGGCACGCGCTTGCCGCCGACCAGCCCCGTCGTGCCGTCATCGCCCGTGCGGGTATAGACGCGATTGATCCGAATACTCACGAGGAATTCTTACGGAGGTTTGCGATTCAAGTACAGACGGCGGTCGCGCGGAGCGGCGCATCCGCCGCGTTGCGCTCCTCGTCCCTCGCTTCAGCGGGCCTCCAGCCCGCTTGCGCTCCTTCCTCGTCGCGCGCCTTGCGGCTGCACCGCTGCGCGCAACCGGCTAGCCGACTACCGGGCAAACGACTGCCAGTTGAAGAAGCTGCGCGCAGCCGTCACCTAAACGCCGGCGCGCGCCTCGACCAGCTCCCGCAGCCTGCTCGGATCGATCGGCTTCTTGAAGATCACGTCGCGCAAGCCTTCGGCCTTCGACCTCTTGATGACGTGGTCCTTGTCGTAATAGTACGCCGTCATCAGCACCACCGGCAGCTCGGAATGGTCGGCGCGAATCTGGCGGAACAGCTCGTAGCCGTCCATGTCGGGCATCTGCACGTCGCTGATGACCAGGTCCACCGGCTTCTCGTCGAGGACCTTCAGCGCCTCCACGCCCGAGCCCGTCGTGAAGACCTGACATCCCTCTCCGCCGAGGATGTCGGCCATCGACGTTCGCACTTCCTCGTTGTCGTCGACGACCAGTACGCTCTTGCCGCGAAGATGACAGTCGGGCGGGGCCGGCGGCGGAGGAGGCACGGGCACGCTCGCCTCGTTCTCGAGGCCGAGGTCGGTCATGAGACGACCGGGCATGTACTCGCTGGTTGCGTAGTTGCCCTCGGCCGCCATCTCGCCGACGCGCTCGACGATGGTCTGGATGCGGCGCAGCTCGCGCTTGATCGCCGCGATGCGATCGTGCTCGCGCGTGTAGTCTTCCTCGCTGGCCTTCTGCTTGAGGTAACGCTCCAGCAGCTCGACCTGATTGACGAGCACTTCGAGCGGATTGTTGATCTCGTGCGCGAGGCTGACCGCGAGCTGGCCAAGGGTGGCGAGCTGGTCGTGCTTGCGCAGCCTGGCGATGTCCTTGGCAAACCCGATGCTGCCCTGCTCGCGGCCCTTTTCGTCGTGGATGATGGAGCCGGAGATGGCCACCGGCACCGCGCGGCCGTCCTTGGAGACGAACTCGGTTTCGAAGGTCGAGACGTGACCTTTGCCGGCCCGCATGGAAGACATGACGCGGCGGGCCTCGTTGGTGGTGGGATAGAGCCGGGCGACCGGAGTGCCCAGGACTTCGTCGGCCTGATAGCCCAGAGTCTCCTCGGCACCGTCGTTGTAGAAGATGATGGTGCCGTTCTTGTCGACCGCCACGACGATGTCGGGCGAGGTCTCCAGCAGGCGCTCGAAGTAGACTTTGGGAAGCTCTTTCAAGAGACCAGGGTCTTCGCGGACTCCGTAACCAAAGCATCGTAGGCCTAGAGCACTGCTAGTCAAGACGACGATAGGGGAGGTCAGGCCCCCGACACAGGCACGGGTTTCCCGGACGCCAGGGCCGGCATAGAAGCTCGCGATGCTCGGTCTGAGGATGCGGACGGTCGCAGTGGCCGCCGTGCTGATGCTGGCAACGGTCGGCGGCTGCTACTGGCTGAGGTACGGCGAGATCGCCCGGACCCACGCCGAGCTGCTCGAGCGCCTGGCCATCGATGCGCGGGATGCGGTGGCGGCCGGGCATCGCCTCTCCAACTCCGACATCGAAACGCTTCGGTATCCGCTGGAGCGGGCCGAAGACTTCGTCCGCATCAGCGACGATGATCCGCCGCCGGAGTCGCTGGTCGCGCTGCGCGAGACGGCGGCGTCCTACCGCGAGCTCGTCGACCTTCTCGACCGCCTGCGCGTGAACGAGGTCGCCGAGCCGGACAAGGCCAGGGTCGACGCGCTCGCACGGCGGATCTCGGACGCCGCCGGCCGCACCACGGCCGCCCTCCAAAACGAATGAAGGGGGCAGGTGCAATTACTGGCCGCCAAGCATTGCACCTGTCCCCTTTATTGGCTGCCCCGGCGAACCGGACTTTCAGCACCTGACCCCAAAACCGCGTTTTCAGTACCTGACCCCGTTCCGGGCCGTGGCTACTGCGGAACTTTTTTCCAGTCGTCGAGGAACTTCTTGAGGCCCAGGTCGGTCAGCGGGTGGGAGAGCAGGGTCTTGATGACGCTGAAGGGGCAGGTGGCGACGTCGGCGCCCATGCGGGCGGCGTCGACGAAATGGGTGGGGCTGCGCACGCTCGCCACCAGGATCTCGGTGTCGTAGTCGTAGTTCGAGAAGATCTCGACGAGGTTCGAGATCAGGCCCATGCCGTCCTCGGAGATGTCGTCGAGCCGTCCGACGAACGGGCTGACGTAGGCGGCGCCCGCCTTGGCGGCCAGCAGCGCCTGCGAAGGCTGGAAGATCAGCGTGACGTTGACGCGAATGCCGTCGTCGCTGAGCGCGCGCGTGGCCTTGAGGCCGTCGTAGGTGATGGGCGCTTTCACCACGATGTTCGGATGCAGCGCGGCCAGGCGCCTGCCCTGCTCGACCATGCCCTTGAAATCCTCGGCGGTGACCTCGGCGCTGATGGGCCCGTCGACGATCTCGCAAATGTCGGCGAGCACCTCGTCGAATTTGCGGCCGGTCTTGGCCACCAGCGACGGGTTGGTGGTGACGCCGTCGACCACGCCCAATGCCACGCCTTCGCGAATCTCTGCAATGTCTGCACTATCGATGAAGATCTTCATGGGAACCTCGCGGCCTTCGATCGCCGCCGCTGTCCGGAAAAACGAACGCGCGCGTCACGACCGGAACAGCATCACCTTCTTCTTGTCCGGCGTATTCGCAAGCAGTGAGGAGACGGTCGACCCCAGCACGGGGTGGTGGAACGCGGGCGCCAGCTCGGCAAGGGGAAGCAGGACGAACTTCCGGTTGGGAACCTGCGGATGCGGCACCTTCAGGTTCTTGCTCTGGATGACCTCGTGGTCGAAGAGCAGGATGTCCAGGTCCATCTCCCTCGACACCGAGGTCTTGGCCGGGTCACGCTTGCGACCGAGCGCCAGCTCGATCTTCTGCAGCTCCTTCAGCAGGTTCGGCGCTTCCATCTCGGTGGAAACCTCGACGACGCCGTTCAGGAACCAGTTGCGGGCCTTGCCGTGCGGCTCGCTCTCGTACAGCGAGGAACGCCGGGTGATGCGCGTGGTCGGCAGGCTGGAGAGCTTCTCCAGCGCCGTCTTGTAGTTGCGCAACCGGTCTCCGAGGTTGGTGCCGATTGCGATGTACGCCATGTGGCTCACCGCGACTCCAATTGCGCGCGGTATAGCCGCTTTGCCGGGGGGCAAGCAATGGGCCGAATGTGCGGGAAGGATTAGAGGCCCAGCATGTCCTCCATCGAGTAGAGGCCGGCGGGCTTGCCCGCCAGCCATGCGCCGGCCCGGACCGCGCCGGCGGCCAGGCAGTCGCGCGAGGCGGCCCGGTGCGTCAGCTCGATGCGCTCGCCGGTGCCCACCATCATCACCGTGTGCTCGCCGACGTTGTCGCCGCCCCGCAATGCGACGACGCCGATCTCGCCGGCCTTGCGCGCCCCTGCCATTCCCTGCCGTGCCAGCGTCATGGCCGTGCTCGCATTCAGGCCTGCGGCTGCGGCGGCGGCCTCGGCCAGCGCCAGCGCGGTGCCCGAGGGCGCGTCCTTCTTCTTGTTGTGATGCAGCTCGACGATCTCGATGTCGAAGTCCGGCCCCAGCTTGGCCGCTGCCTGCCGGACCAGCCCGAGCAGCACGTTGACGCCCACGCTCATGTTGGCTGCCTGCAGAACGGGAATCGTTGCGGCCAGAGCCGCGATCTCCGACTTCTGCTCGGCCGTCAGTCCGGTGGTCCCGATGACGATGGGCGTTCCGGTCTCGGCCGCCGTGCGCGCATGCTCGATGGCCGCTTCCGGCGCCGTGAAATCGACGGCCACCGCACCGGCGCCCGCGCTCTTGGTGGCAGCGCCGAAGTGCCCGGTCACGGCAACGCCGATGGTGCCGATGCCGGCAAGGTCGCCGGCGTCGCGGCCGATCAGGTCCGAGCCGGCTAGCTCGACCGCT
>Ga0196978_1001363_pt1 | contig 10876 bp, 11 predicted proteins | sample S3v_2013CmetaG_FD_155491 | JGI IMG/M metagenome (GOLD analysis project Ga0196978, IMG submission 155491) | Soil microbial communities from Anza Borrego desert, Southern California, United States - S3+v_20-13C | ecosystem: Environmental > Terrestrial > Soil > Desert | place: USA: California... | reverse complement strand
AGGTGAGCGACGCCGGCAAGCGCCGCGTCGAGCGCGTCCAGGTTAGCCCACTGCATAGGCCTCGTGCCCCTTTCGATCTCCTCGAACATCGTCCATTGCAGGCGGTTGAGCGGCGTCGGGACGCCGCGGCGCTCGCCGCAGCGCACGATCTCGCCCGTGATGTGCTCGATCTCGGTCCTGCGCTTGCGCACCACGATGTCGCGCCAGTAGCCGGTACGAATCTTGGTATTGCCTTGCGCCTGTCCGCGCGCGATCTCGTCGAGCACCTCGAACGCGGCCTCGCGTCCAGCGGGCGAGGGGTCGATGAAGGGCGCCGGATCGAAGTGTGAAAACGCCGCCACCTGCACGCCTTCCGCTGCCGCGACCTCGATCGCTTCGCGCACGAGCTGTGCGCGCACCGGATGGTATTTGCGGTTGAAGCGGACCTCGAGCGCGTTCTCGTCCACGAGCGCGGTCGTCGCGTCGATCGTGCCTTTGCACATCTTCGCCCACACGTAACCCATGATGTTGTCGCACGTGAGCGTGCTCGCTGACAACGCGAGGAGCCGCCGCACTGCCTCGATCCGCGGCGTCGAGCGTCCGTCGAGCTCCCCGACGAACAGATTGCCGGCGCGGCCGCGCGCGATGAGCCCCGGCGCGTGGTAATCGGCCGAGAAGTCGACGAGGCAGCCGATCGTGCGCTCCGCGCCGATGCGCCGCGCGATGTGCGGCTCGTTGACGCCGTTCTGCAGCGATACGACCGCGGAGCCTGCGTGCAGGTGCGGCTCGATCGCGTCGAGCGCAGCCTGCGTGAACTGCGACTTGACCGCGAGGAACACGAGATCGAACACGCCTTCGACGCCGTCCGGCAGCGCGGCGCGCACGCGCGTGCGCCGCTCCTCGCCGGCCATCCGGATGACGAGCCCCGATTCGTTCATGGCGTTCACGTGCTCGGGGACGACATCGACGAGCAGCACGTCCTCACCCGCCTGCGCCATCCCCGCGCCCACGACGCCGCCGATCGCGCCGCTGCCCCAGACAGTGCACCGGATCGCGCTCATTCGGGCGTGATTCCCGCCGCTTTGACGACGCGGGCGGCCCGCGCGACCTCATCGCGGATGAATTTCGCGAACGCCTCCGGCGTATTCGTCTCGGGATCGGCGCCCTGTGTGATCAGCGCCTGCCGCACCTCCGGCGTGTTGACGATCTTCACGATCGCAGCGTTGACGCGCGAGACGATCTCCTTCGGCGTTCCGGCCGGCATCAGCACGCCGATCCACGAACGCGACTCGAACTGCGGAATGGTGTCTGCAACGGTCGGGAGCTCCGCGACCGAAGGATGGCGGCGCGGGCTCGTCACCGCGAGGCCGCGCAGCCGCCCGCTGCGGTGGTACGGCACCGCGCTTGCGATCGAGGGAAACATGAGGTCGATCTGTCCGCCGAGGAGATCGCCGAGCGCGAGGCCGACACCCTTATAGGGCACGTGAAGCATGCGCACGCCGGTCGTCATCTTGAAGAGCTCCGCCGACAGATGCGCGGCGCTGCCGGTGCCGCCGGAGCCGAAGTTGAGCTTGCCGGGCTGCGCGCGCGCGAGCGCGATCAGGTCCTTCACCGATTTCGCGGGCACCGCGGGATGCACCGTCAGCAGGTACGAGGCGTGGAAGATCAGACTCACCGGCGCGAAGTCCGCGACGATGTCGTGCGGCACGCTCTTGCGGATGCTCGGGTTGACCGTGTTCTGGCCGGTGCCGAAGAGCCACGTGTACCCGTCCGGCGCGGATTTCGCGACCACGTCGGCGCCGATCATCGCGTTCGCGCCCGCGCGGTTCTCGACGACGATCTGCTGCCCCAGCGCTTCGGTGAGCCGCGGCGCGAGATAGCGCGCGACGACGTCGGGTGCGCCGCCCGGCGCGGTGGGTACGACGATGCGGATCGGCCGCGTAGGATATGTCTGAGCCGCGCAAAGAGATGCCGTCATTGCGACGAGCGCGGCGAGGAAGCAATCGCGGAGCGTCCGAAAACACGTGCGCCACGAGGTCGCCACGGCGTTCCCGCGGAGCCGCCTCGCGATGACGGTCACAGTCACTCCGCCTTGATCCCCGCGGCCTTCACGATCTTCGCGAACTTCGGGATCTCGCCACGGATGATGCGCGCGAGCTCTTCCGGTGTGCTCGTTGCCGGCTCCAGACCCAGCGCGGCGAGGTACTTCTGCATCTCCTGCTCGCCGATAATTTTCACGAGCGTCGCGTTGAGCCGCGCGACGATATCGCCCGGCACGCCGGCCGGCGCGACCACGCCGAACCACGTGGAAATGTCGTAGCCGGGGATCGCGGCTTCGGCGATGGTCGGCACGTCGGGCAGCTCGCTCGAGCGCCGGGTGCCGGTCACGGCGAGCGCGCGCAGCTTCCCGCTGCGGGCGTGTGGAATGAGCCCGGAGATGCCGCCCACGTAGAAATCGATATGGCCGCCGATGAGATCGGCGATCGCCGGTGTCGCGCCCTTGTAGGGCACGTGCACCGCGTCGATGCGCGCCATCGTCTTCAGGAGCTCGGTCGCGAGATGCGGCGGCGCGCCCACGCCGGACGAGCCGTAATTGAGTTGACCGGGACGGCTGCGCGCGAGCGCGATGAGCTCCTTCACGGTCTTCGCCGGCACGGCCGGATGCACGACAAGAAGATACTGGTTGCGCGCGATGAGGCCGATCGGCGCGATATCGCGCACCGGATCGTACGGCAGCTTCGTATACAGGCTCGGACCGATGGTGAGGAAGCTGCCGCCGAGCAGGATCGTGTAACCGTCGGGCGGTGATTTCGCCACCGCTTCGACGGCGATGTGGCCACCGGCGCCGGCGCGGTTCTCCACGACCACGGGCTGCCCCATGAGCTCAGACATGCGCTTCGCGACCGCGCGCGTGACGGTATCGCTCGGCCCGCCCGCCGGAAAACCGGCGACGAACCGCACCGGCTTCACCGGATATGCCGGCGCCTGCGCGATCGCAGCCGTGCAGCCGATCGCAGCCGCAAGGAGGAACCAGCGCATCAGTCGAGCTTCACGCCCGCGGCCTTGATGACCTTCGCCCACTTTTCGGTCTCCTTCGTGAGCAGCGCGGCGTACTCCGACGGGCCGCCGCCGATGGGCTCGAAGCCGAGCTCGACGAGCTTCTCCCGCACGTCCGGCATCTTGAGCACCTGCGCCATCGCCGCCGACAGCCGGTTGATCGCGTCCTGCGGCGTACGCGCGGGTGCGAGCGTGCCCCAGTAGGAGCTCGCCTCGACCTGCGCCATGCCGGATTCGCGGAAGGTCGGCACTTTCGGCATCGCGATCGAGCGCTTCTCGCCGGTCACCGCGATCGCGCGGAGCCTGCCGCCTTCGACGTGCTGCTTCACCGAGCTGATCCCCGCGAACATCATGGTCACCTGTCCGCCGAGCACGTCGGCGACCGCGGGACCGGTGCCCTTGTACGGAATGTGCACGAGGTCGATCTTCGCGACGTATTTGAGCAGCTCCACGCCGAGGTGAGTCGAGCTCCCCGGACCGCCGGAGGCGAAGTTGAGCGCGCCCGGCCGCTCGCGCGCGAGCGAGACGAGCTCCTTCACCGTGCGCACGGGGACGGATGGATGGACGATCATGATCACCGGTGCGGTCGCCGCCAGCGAGACCGGCGCGAAATCGCGCTGCGAGTTGTACGGCAGCTTCGAGTAGAGGCTCGGGTTCGTCATGAACGCCGTATCGACCATGAGGACCGTGTAGCCGTCCGGCGGCGCTTTCGCGACGAGGTCGCTCCCGATCTGGCTGCCGGCACCGGGACGGTTGTCGACGATGACCTGCTGCTTCAGGATCTCGGTGAGCTTCGGCAGCATGATGCGCGTCATGATGTCGGTGCCGCCGCCGGGTGCGAACGGCACGATGATGCGGATCGGCTTCGACGGGTAGCCTTGTCCTGAGCTCGTCGAAGGCGCGAACGCGGCCGGGACGCCGAAGAGGAGGGCAAGCGCTGCGGCGCGTGCGGCTCGCATGCTTATGCTCGCTTCGCCTTCGGCGCGAAGTTGGGCTCCAACTCGACGCGGAAGGCGGTGATCGTCGAGCCGAGCGCCATGAAATACCCGCAGAGCAGCGTGAGATCGGTGATCTGGCGCTCCGAGAAATGGCGCTTTACCTCCGCGAACGTGTCGTCCGACACCTTGCCGCCTTGTCCGAACTCGCGCGCGTAGCGGATCGCCGCCTTCTCCGGTGCGCTGATCGTGTCCGCGAGCGCGCCGCCTGATTCGAGGCTGTCGAGCTCCGGCTGCATCACACCCGCCTTGATCGCATGCGGATGGTGGTGGCTCCACGCGTACTGATTGCCGGCCGCGATCGCGAGCACGGAGAGCTCGCGTACGCGCCCAGGCAGGTCCGTGCCGTAGCGCACGTACTCGCCGTACTTTGCGAAGGCCTCGAGACCGGCCGGCGCGTGGCTCAGGCTCATGAGGATGTTCGAGACGTAGCCGCGGGTCTCGGTGATGCGCCCGTATGTCGCGGCGAGCTGAGCGTCGCCTTCGGGATTCTTCGGCTTGATGCGCTGCATGGCTGCTCCTCTAGTGTGACTGTCGCGCGGCCGCGCTGTGCTTCAGCAGGAACCGCCTGAGATCCTGCGCACACCGGTCGGGCACCGCGTCGGTGATGTTGTGCGGCAGGCCCTCGTACACGATGAACTCGCAGCCGGGGATGCGATCGGGCAGCGCGCGATAGTTGTCCACCGTGTGTATCGGGTCGCCGCCCGGCGCGACCGCGAGCACGGGGCAGCGGATACGATGCAGATCGTCGATCACGACGAACTCGCGCATCATCGGCACGAAGCGCTCGAGCACCGGCACCGGTGTTTTGGAGGACTCGGTGATAAACCATTCGACGAAACCCGGCTCCGCGCTCTTCAGATCGACGCGATCGGCGATCGTCTCGCGCAGGAATGCGCCCAGGCCTTTCTCGCCGATGCGCTTCACCCAACTGTTCTGGTTCTGCAGCGCGTGTTTGATGCCGCCCGTGCCCGCGAACGCCGCGAGCGAGAGCACGCGCTCCGGATAGTCGATCGCAGTCTTTTCCGCGACGATCGCGCCGGCCGACGAGCCGGCGACGTGGAAGCGTTTCGCGCCGACGTGATCGGCGAGCTCCGCCACGTCCTTCACCAGCCGCTGCTGGTCGAGCTGCTTCGGCCCGGGAATGCCGCTCTGGCCGTGTCCGCGCATGTCGATCCTGACGACGCGGAATTCGCGCGCAAGATGCGGTACCCACGCGTAGAAGCGCTTCGAGCTCCCCATCGCCGCGTGGACGAGGATCAGCGTATCGGCGGCGGGCTTCCAGGGGTCGCTGTAATCGTCGAGCGCGTACGCGATCTCGAGCCCGTCGGAAGCCTTGAACTTCTGCATTTCCCAGCGTGCGTTTTGGTTCATGCGTCGTCCTTTAACTGTCGATCGCGAGGAGCGTAGCGACGTGCGATCCCGTGGCGCACGTCAATCGTGACTTTCGAGCGCCTCGGGATTGCTTCGTCAGACGCTTCCTCGCAATGACTGTCTGTCGTTAATAAGCCGAGCGGCCGCCGTCGGCCGGAATGCTCGCCCCGGTGATCATGCGCGATTCGTCGGAGGCGAGGAAAAGCGCGATGCGCGCGATGTCCTCGGGCGAGCCGACCCAGAAGGGATATTCGCGCACGCGTCCGGCGGCGTCCTGCCGATCCTCGACCGGGCCCTGCCGCTGCGGCGTGCCATAGCGGCTCGTGATGCGCTCGGTGAGTATGCGTCCGGCGCAGATCGCGTTCACGCGCACGTTGTCCTTCGCGAACGCGCCGGCGAGCGCCCGCGTGAGGGACAGGATCCCGCCTTTCGACGCCGTATACATGTGGGAGGGACTGGAGCCGCGCAGCGCGGCGCCGGACGACATGTTCACCACCGCGCCGCCGCCCGCCTCGACGATCCGCGGTATGCCGTGCCGGCACATGAGTATCGGCCCGAGCAGATTGAGCGACATGGTGCGCTGCCACTCCGACAGGTCCACGTCGGTCACGAGGTCGTCCTCGGCCGTGGAGCCGCCGGCGCAGTTGTAGAGCACGTCGAGTTTCCCGAAGCGCTCGATCGCCGCCGCGACGGCGCGCTTCGCGCTCTCCTCGTTCGTCACGTCGGTCTCGACGAACAGCGCCTCGCCCTTGGCCTCCTTCACCGCGCGCTCGGTCGCGAGTCCCCGCTCGCGATCGATCTCCGCGATCACGACGCGCGCGCCTTCGCGCGCAAAGAGGCCCGACGCCGCTCTGGCGATCCCCGAACCGGCGCCGGTGATGAGCGCGACTTTGCCCGCGAGACGGCCGCTCATGGCGCGCGATGCTTCATCAGGAACTTCAGCAGATCCTCGGCGCAGCGCACCGGGACGGAATCCGTGATGTTGTGCGGCAGGCCCTCGTATACGACGAACTCGCAGTCCGGCACGTGCTTCTTGTACACGGCGTACTGGTCGATCGAGCCGAGCGGATCGTGCCCGGGCACGACGTTGAGCATCGGGCACCTGATCTCGTGCAGCCTGTCGGTCTGGTCCACTTCTTTCATCATCGGACCGAAGCGGCAGAAGAGATCAGCGTTCGTCTTCGCGGACTCGTCGATGAACCAGCGGACGAACCCTTTGTCCTGGACGTTCGGGAAGCGTTCCTCGATCGTTTTCTCGAGCATGCCCTTCAGCCCGTGCTCGCGGATCAGGCTGACCCAGCGGTTCATATCGATGTTCGAGGGCTTCAGGCCCGGCGTCGACGCGAAGTTCGAGAGCGTCAGCACGCGGTCCGGATAGTCAAGTGTGGTCTGGATCGAGACGATCGCACCCGCGGAGGAGCCTGCGAGGTGAAACTTCGGGACATTCAGATGATCGGCGAGCTCGATCACGTCGCGCGCGAGCCGCTCGAGGCTCAACTGACCGGGACCGGGAATCTGCGTTTCGCCGTGCCCGCGCATGTCGGGCCGCACGACGCGGAAGTGCCGCGACAGCGTCGGTATCCATTTGTAGAGCCGGCGCGAGCTGCCCATCGCGGCGTGGATGAGGATCAGCGTCTCCTGCGCGCGCCAGGGGTCGCTGAAGTCGTCGACGGCGTACGCGAGCTTCAAGCCGTCGCTCGCCTTGAAATACTGCATCTCGGTGGTCAAAGGCATGGTTTAGCTCTGAGTCGTAACCCTCTCCCCGCGCGCAGGGAGAGGGTAGGGTGAGGGGGCGTGCTCTTCGGGGAAGTGCTTGCGCAGGAACGCGAGCGCGTCGGCGACGCAGCGCTCCGGCAGGTAGTCGTAAAGGTTGTGCCGGCCGTTCGGATAGACGATGCGCTCCGCCTTCGGGATGCGCTGTTCCATTTCCGCGAACGCCGAGCCGGTGCCGATCGGGTGCGCCCCGGGCTCGACGATGAGCGTGGGACACTGGATCTTCGAGATCTCGTCCATGAACCACGTGTCGGTCCATAAGCCGATGAAGCGCTCGAGCCACTTGAGGTCGTTCCTGCAGATCTCGCCCAGCACCCATTCCACGAGCCGCGGGTCGGTCTCAGCTACCGGAATGCGCTCGTCGATCGTCTCGCCGAATACCGCCCGCATGCCGCGCGTCGCCGATTCGCGCAGCCAGCGTTTGCCTTGGTCGCCCTTGAAACCGGGCGTCGCGCTGAAGAGCATCAGGCTCTTCACCCGGTGCGGTTCATGGATCGCGAGAAGCTGCCCGGTATAGCCGCCGGCGGAGCCCGCGAGGATGTGCGTTTTCTCGACGCCGAGCGTGTCGAGCAGCTCCAGCACGTCCTGGTTGAGCCGCTCCCGGTTGTGCGGCACGTGCGGCGGCGGCACCTCGGACTCGCCGTGACCGCGGCTGTCGAGACGGATCACGCGGTAATGCGCCGCGAGGCCCGGCACCATCGAATAGAACCGCTTCGCGCTGCTCATCGCCGAGTGCAGCATGAGCAGCGTCGCCGGCGTTTTCCAGGGGTCGGTGTAGTCGTCGATGTAGTACGCCAGGCGAACGCCGTCGCTCGTCGTGAACGTCTGTTTCATCGGGCCTGCACCTTCGCGAGGAACCCGGCATAGGCGAGGGCGCACGCGTCCGGGATCTCGGCCGTCATGCTATGGCTCGCGCCGGGAAATTCGACGTACGTGAGATCGCGCACGTATTCGCGCATGCGCGCGTACTCGCTGCGCTCCACCATCGGATCCGGGTCGGGCACCCCGAGCATGATCGGCATCTCGAGCTCGCGCAGCCGCTCCGTGAAATCGTCGCTCGCCATCAGCGGAACGAAGCGCGCGAGGAACTGCGGCGTCACGCCTTCCGCGGAATCGATGTACCAGCGCAGGTGTTCCGCGCTCGCGTCGCCGATGCGATCGCGCGCCGTTTCTTCGAGAAACTTGCGCACGCCGTCGCGGCCGACGCGCTCGAGCCAGTTGCCTTTCGCGGGACGGCTCGGCGGAATGCCGGCGGTCGCCGCATACAGGGCGAGCGACGCGAAACGCTGCGGGTGACGCAGCGCGGTGCGGCCGGCGATCATGCCGCCCGCCGACGATCCCATCACGTGCGCGCGCTGCGCACCGCAGTGGTCGACGAGCTCGGTCAGATCGAGCGCGAGCCGCTCGTGCGTGAGTCCGCCATCCGGACCGGGCTCCGACTTGCCGTGGCCCCGGATGTCCGGGCGCACGACGCGATAGCTGCGGGCGAGATGCGGCACCCATGCGAAGAGCCGCAGCGCGCTGCCCAGGCCGGGATGCAGCAGCACGACGAGCGGCGCCTCTTTCCACGGATCGGTGAAATCGTCGTAGTGGTAGTGGAGCTGCGTGCCGTCGCTTGCCGTCCAGTACGATGCGTGCGTCATCTCGCGCGAGCGGGGGAGCCGTTTCTTTATCGGGGGTGATCGAGCGGGGTGCAGCGCGATCGATTATAGGCGGCGCTTTCTCGCAGCGGCAACACGCATATAGTGGACCGCGCTGTTTGCTATTCTCCGGAGGCAACACCCGAGGAGGCCACATGAAAGCAATTAACAGAACTGCGATCGCGCTCGCTGCTGCCGCACTGGCGGCAGGCGCGAACGTTTACGCAGCGCAGGACGCGAGCGCTTATCCTTCGAAACCGATCCGGCTCATCGTGCCGTTCTCTCCCGGCGGCAGTGCCGACAACCTTGCGCGCACGCTGCAGCCCGCGCTGAGCGCGGTGCTCGGCCAATCGGTGGTGATCGACAACCGCGGCGGCGCGAGCGGCATCATCGGGAGCGAGATTGCCGCGCGCGCCCCCGCCGACGGCTACACGCTGCTACTCATCACGACGACGCACACCGTGAACCCGAGCCTCATCAAGAAGCTGCCATACGACACGATCAAGGACTTCGCGCCGATGTCGCTCGCGGTGTCGCAGGCGAACATCCTCGCGGTGCATCCGTCGGTGCCGGCGAAGTCGGTCAAGGAGCTCGTCGCGCTGGCCAGGTCGAAGCCGCTGACCTACGCGTCCGGCGGCAACGGCAGCTCGCCGCACCTCTCGGGCGAGCTCTTCAAGCTCGTCGCGGGCGTGGACATCACGCACGTGCCGTTCAAGGGCTCGGGCCCCGGCGTCGCCGCGCTGCTCGGCGGCCAGGTCGCGATGATGTTCGCCGGCCCGCTCGCGTTCGAGGCGCACATCAAGGCCGGAAAGATCCGCCCCCTGGCCGTCGCCGCGAACAAGCGCTCATCCGTTCTCCGCGACCTGCCGACGATGGCGGAAGCGGGCTTCCCGGGCATCGAGACGGGCACGTGGTACGGCGTCATCGGACCGGCGGCAACGCCGCCGGCTATCGCGCAGACGGTCCACGAGGCGGTCGTGAAAACGATGGCGCAGCCGGAGGTCAACGCGCGGCTGCTCGCGCAGGGCGTGGACATCGTCGGCGCCGGCCCGCGCGAGTTCGGCAAGATCCTGCGCGCGGAGGTCGAGAAGTGGTCGAAGCTCGTCAAGCGCGCCGGCATCACGCCGGGGTAGATGACCGCACGCGCGCGGACCAGCACGCTCCTGGGATGTAGCACTCGCGTGCTACACTGAGCGCTTCGGTTGACCGGGTGCTCAATGTCCACTACGACGATTCGCCTTTCCAAAGAGCTCAGGGATAAGGTTGCGCGCGCCGCAGAGCGCACAGGCCAGACGCCGCACAGCTTCATTCTGGAAGCCATCGCCGAGAAGGCCGAGCTCGAAGAGCGCCGGGCGGCTTTCATCGAAACCGCGGAAAAGCGGTACGCTGCTATCGTCGCGTCCGGAAAGACGGTCGCCTGGTCGGAGATGCGTCGATATCTGCAGCGGCGGATTTCCGGAAACCGCGTTGTCCGGCCTAAACCGCGCCGTCTCGTGCCATAACGCGTGGCCCGCATCGAGCTCGCTCCGGAGTTGACGGACGACTTCGATCGCATCGTGGATCACCTTCTCGCGCACGAGGCGCCAGATGCAGCCTCGCGGCTGCGCGACATCATCGGCGCGATCGATATTCTCGGGGAGAACCCGTTGATTGGCCGGCTCCTCGCAGCCGATCTTCGCGAGCTGGTGATCGGACGTCGTGCTCACGGCTACGTCGCGCTGTATCGCTACGTGGAGGAGGTAGACACGGTGTTCGTCCTGGCCATTCGCGCTCAGAAAGAATCAGGCTACGGGCGGGATCTTCCTTGAGGCCATTGCGCTGGAAGCGAGCCGTTCTTGTAGCGCTTCGCCGCACCGCATACCATCTGACTCCGGAGTCAAAACCACAGATCGTGCGCATGCAACCCTTTCGTCTGCTCTTGCTGATCCCGATTGTTCTCGCCGCTGCGTTCGGTGCCGAGGTTCACGCGCAGGCGTATCCGGCCCGGCCGGTGCGCTTCATCGTGCCGTTCGCAGCCGGCGGCGCCGCCGACCTGCTCGCGCGGCTCGTGGGGCGGCA
>Ga0196978_1001361_pt1 | contig 10882 bp, 7 predicted proteins | sample S3v_2013CmetaG_FD_155491 | JGI IMG/M metagenome (GOLD analysis project Ga0196978, IMG submission 155491) | Soil microbial communities from Anza Borrego desert, Southern California, United States - S3+v_20-13C | ecosystem: Environmental > Terrestrial > Soil > Desert | place: USA: California... | reverse complement strand
ACGACGTCCATGCATTGATGCTGCCACCCGAAGACTCGACGGCCCCTGCGATCTCGCCCACACCGCGGCGCGCCGTGCCTTTGAAGAGCATGTGCTCGTGCACGTGAGCGATGCCGGCTTCGACGTCGACTTCGTCGGCTCCCCCCGCCTTGACCCACACCTGCTGGGCCACCACCGGGGCAAAATGATCTTCGCGAAGCACGACCTGCAGCCCGTTGTCGAGCTTGTAGATCTCGGTCTTGGACTTCTTGGCCACGGAGTCGGTGGAAAGGGACTGGTTCATGGTACGGCACCCGTTCAGGAGCAGCAGTGCGGACAGCAAAGCGGCGAAAGGTCGGAAGAAACCTGCCGCGCGCCGCGGCGTTGCCGCAGCATGTGCAGGTACGGACGAGCTCGAAGGCTCGCGATCGGGTCGGAGAGAAGACGCAGGTTCGCGATCGGTATGACTCATGTTCTCGCTCGTGGAGGATGTCGGGACAGCCTGACACGACGAGCGCTGACGTCAATCTCACCAGCGCCACGCCTACGTTGACTCGTGCTGCTGCCGCCCCGATCATTGCCGTTGCGCCATGAACGCGGCGCGAGTGCGCAGTGACGACAGTCGACATCATCCTGATCCTGGCTCTGCTCTTCGCCGTCGTGCGCGGTTATGGGCGCGGTCTCTTCGGCGTCCTGGCCGGCCTTGCTGCACCAGTACTCGCGTTCATGATCGCCGCCGACTGGTCCGATCCCGTCGCCGGCTATCTGGAGCAGTCGCTTCCGGTTCCCGATTTCCTTCTGGATTTCCTCGCGCAGGCGCTGCTGTTCGTCGCCGTCATCGTGATCGTGCGGATCATCGCGGGCTTTCTGGCGCGCATCTTCGGCTTCGGTCTGTCGCTTCCCAGCCGCATCGTGGCGGCCGGCTTCAGCGGCGTCATGGCGGCCCTCGTCATCGGCTTCACGATCATTTTGATTCGCTCGCTGATCCCGTCGCATACTGCCGGCCGCGACGAGGCGGAGGCGCTGGTTGCCGCTCCGGTCGCCGACCTTCTGACACGTGTGGATCAGCAGGTCAGCGGATCGGTGCTCGGACCGCGCCTTGCGACGCTTGCCAGCATGGCGCTGAGCGAGGCCATGCCCTACGTGCCCGCTCAGCTCCCGGTTTCGGTGCCGCTTTCGACGCCGCAAGGCGGCGAGGCGCCGGTCCAGGAAAATGCCGGCGACGGCGGCGGCTCCGCTTCGGCCGCGCCGGAAACGAGTGATAGCTGACGAAAAGATCGCCGAGATCCGGCAGGCCGCGCGCATATCCGAGTTCGTCTCGCCCTACGTCACGCTCAAGCGCAGCGGCCGCAACCTTTCAGGCCTCTGCCCCTTCCACAGCGAGAAGAGCCCGTCCTTCTCCGTCAGCGACGATGGCGGCTTCTTCCACTGCTTCGGCTGCGGCGCCGGCGGCAACGTCTTCAAGTTCGTCATGCAGATGGAGAACCTGACGTTCCCGGAGGCGGTGCGAAAGGTCGGCGCGCACTACGGCATCGACGTGCCGGAATCGGCGGGCGCGGGGCCGGCTTCGGAGCGCGACCGGATGCTGGCCATCCTGGCGGCGGCCACGCGCTACTTCCGCGCGGCGCTTGCCAAGGACGGCGTCGGCGACGCGATGGCCGACTATCTCCAACGCCGCGGCGTCGATGCCGCGGCCATCGAGCGCTTCGCGCTCGGCGCTACGCCGAGTTCGAGCGACGGCCTGGCGCAGTATCTGCGGCGCGACGGCCACGACCTGGCAATTGCCGAGCGCGTCGGACTGGTAGGCCTGCGCGGCGGGTCGGCCTACGACCGCTTTCGCGATCGGCTCATGTTTCCGATCCGCGATCCGCAGGGCCGCACCATCGGCTTCGGCGCGCGCCGCCTCGGCGAGGGCGAAGGACCCAAGTACCTGAATTCGAGCGACTCGAGCGTCTATCACAAGAGCCGAGTGCTCTATGGGCTGTACGAAGCGCGCGAGGCCGCGCGCACCCTGCCGCCGCAGGAACGGCCGACCAGCCTGATCCTGGTCGAGGGCTATCTGGACGTCATCGCGATGTCGCAGTCCGGCCTCACCAACGTCGTCGCCACCTGCGGCACCGCCCTGACACCGGACCAGGCCAGGCTCATGCGACGCCACGGCGAGGACGCGCTCGCGCTCTTCGATGGTGACGATGCCGGACGCCGCGCGGCCGCGCGAAGCTTCCCGGTCTTCCTCGAAGCTGGCCTGTGGGCCCGAGGCGTGTTCCTGCCACAAGGGGAAGACCCGGATTCGTTCGTGAGAGCGCGCGGCGCCGACGCGATGCGGCATATGATCTCGACCGCGGTGCCGCTGGTGGACGCATACGTCCGCCACATCTCGAGCGGCGTCACGGGCACGGCAGCCGCAGCCCGCGTGGGGGCCGAGATGGCCGAGGTCCTACGCAAAGTGGAGAACCCCTTCGAGCACGACGTTCTCGTCAAGAAGGCCGCGCACTGGACCGGCATCTCCGAGGACGTGCTGCGACGTCAGGCCCGCGCGCCGCAAAAGGCGCCGCCACCGCCCGCGGCCGCCGGACCCATGCGCAGCGGGCCTCCGGGCGCGGAGGAACTTCTGGTTGCGCTGATGCTCGCCGATGCGCGGGCCGTTGAACGGGTCGTGAGCCGGGATATCGTAGGGAGGATGCGGGAAGAGCCATGGGCACGCATCGCGCAGAGCATCGTCCAGCGGCACGGCTCGACCCAGGGAGTGGACCAGGGTGAGCTGTTGGCCGAGATCGAGGAGCCCGCGCGATCGCGCCTGACCATGCGCCTGCTCGATGATCCGACCTTTGCCGACGATTCGGCTCGCGAACGAGTCTGGAACGATTGCCTGGAGCGCCTTTCCGCTGCCGGACAGATGCAGGAGCGGCGAAGAATGCTCTCGCAGCTTCGTCATCTCGAAGAGATGGGCGACGAGGCGGGGGCCGCCGCGCTGCTGGCTGACTGGAACGCGCGTAGGAACAGCGATGAAGAATAAGAAACCGCGCGACGAGAATGCCGAAGGAAACGAGCCCGAGGCCGAAGGCGAAGAAGAAGTCGCCGGCGTCCGTGAGCTGCTCGAGCTCGGCAAGACCAAGGGCTTCGTCACCCTCGACGAGGTCAACGACGTCCTCGATCCCGAGGTCGTCGATCAGGAAGACATCGAAAGCGTGCTGTCGGCCCTCAAGGAAGGGCACGTCGAGGTGCGCGCCGACGCCGACGTGCTGCCCAAGGTGGAGCCGTCGGTGGCAGCTCCGGCCGAGGAGCGCGAGGTGGTCGAGGCCGATCACGTCGCCGACTACGTGCGCATGTACATGCGCGACATGGGCGTGGTGCCGCTGCTCTCGCGCGAAGGCGAAGTGGTCATCGCCAAACGCATCGAGGACGCCGAGCTGCGCGTCTTCGGCCTGGTCTTCCGATCCGCCTTCGGTCGCCGCCACATCCGCTGGATGAAGAAGGCTCTGGAAGACGGCGACATCCGCGTACGCAACGTCCTGAAAGAGACCGAGCCCGAGCCCACCGGCGACGGGGACTTCAGCGAGGCCGCGCCAGGGGAGGAAGTCGACGACGCCGCCGAGCAGGAGGCTCAGGCGCAGAAAACGGCCGAAGACGAGCTCGCCACCTTCAAGCGCGTGCTCAAGCAGCTCGAGAAGGCGTCCAAGTACTCGGACGACATCGAAGCCGCCCACGCTGCCGGCGACGCCGCCACCGCCGCCAAGCTCGACCGCAAGCTCATTGATTTGCTGCTCGAGATTCCCCTGAATCCCGAGCAGATCGCTGCCGCCGTCGAGCGCATCGACGAGTGCCACCGCTTCGTGCGACAGCGCCTGGAGGTGCTGCGCCAGGCCGAGGACCGCAGCGGGCGGCGAGCCGACCAGATCGTAGAATATGCCAGCAGGCTCGGCGTGGATCGCACCGCCGATCAGCGCATCTGCGGCACGCTGCGCATGAACGCCGAGACGATCGCGACCACTGCCGAGAAGATCAAGATCGCCTCGCGCGAGGTCGAAGAGATGCTCTCGGGCCTTGCCCTCGGCGCGCAGCAGCTCGAGCAGCTGGTGCGCGAAATCACCATCGGCCAGCAGGAAGTGGTCGAGGCCAAGAAGGCGCTGATCGAGGCGAACCTTCGCCTGGTCGTCTCGATCGCCAAGCGTTACAACAATCGCGGCCTGCAGTTCCTGGACCTGATCCAGGAAGGGAACATCGGCCTGATGAAGGCCGTCGACAAGTTCGAGTACCGCCGCGGCTACAAGTTCTCCACGTACGCGACGTGGTGGATCCGCCAGTCCATCACTCGCGCCATCGCCGATCAGGCCCGCACCATCCGCATCCCGGTGCACATGATCGAGTCGATCAACAAGCTGATCCGCGCCACACGCCAGTTCGTGCAGGAGAACGGCCGCGAGCCCACCACGCCCGAGCTCTCGGCCCTGGTCGACATGCCGCCCGACCGCGTCCGCAAGGTGCTCAAGATCGCGCGCGAGCCGATCTCGCTGGAGACGCCGATCGGCGACGAGGAAGACAGCCATCTCGGTGACTTCATCGAAGACCAGAAGGCGATCTCGCCGGCCGATGCGGTGGTGAACAGCAACCTGCAGTCGCGCACGCGACAGGTGCTGGCATCGCTCACGCCACGCGAGGAACAGGTGCTGCGCCTGCGATTTGGCATTGGGGAGAAAACCGACCATACCCTGGAAGAGGTCGGGGGCCGTTTCTCCGTGACGCGCGAGCGCATCCGTCAGATCGAAGCCAAGGCGCTGCGCAAGCTGCGGCTCCCGGCGCGTAGCAAGAAACTCAAGGGTTTCATCTCGTGATTCCAACCTGCGGGGCCCATAGCTCAGTCGGTCAGAGCGGGGGACTCATAATCCCTTGGTCCCAGGTTCGAATCCTGGTGGGCCCACTTCAGAAGCGGCCGCGAGCGATTCGCGAGCGCGGGGAGATGCGGCAGCCTTGACGAGTCAGCTCGAGTCCCTGTTCCGGTTGCAGAGCATCGATACGCGGTTGCTCGAAAAGCAACGCACCGTCGAAAAATACGAATCCGAGCTTGCCGAGCGCCGCAAGGCCATGGATGCGGCCCAGGCCAAGATCGATGGCCTTTCGGCGCAGCGAAAAGACCTGGTCTCGCAGCGCGCGCTCGCCGAGCGCAAGGTCGCCGACCTGCAGGAGAGCCTCAAGCACCGGCGCCAGCGACTGCAGAAGGTCCGCAACGAACGCGAGCTTCGCGCGGGCCAGGACGAAGTCACCTCCATCCAGGAAGAGATTCGCGAAGCCGAGACGCGCCAGCTCGACCTCATGCAGAAGGTCGAGGATCTGGAAGCGAGCATCGAAGCCGCCAAGGCCGAGTACGCCGACCTCGAGACGGCCGACCATCGCCACGTCGGTGACGCCTCGGCGCGCATCGACGGCCTGCGCAAGGAACTCGAAGGCGAGCGCGCCGAGCGCAACCAGATGGCCGACGGCATCGAGTCGGGCCTGCGCAAGAAGTACGAGACGATCCTGACGCGTCGTTACGGGCTGGCCGTGGTCGAAGTCGACGCCGCCGGCTGCTGCGTAGGATGCCACGTCCAGATCCCGCCCCAGACTCTGATCGAAGTGCGCAAGACCAGCGCGGTGCGCGTCTGTCCGATGTGCCAGCGCATCCTGTTTCCCGGCGTCCCGGCCGCCGTCGATTAGTCGTGCGGGCAGCTGCTCCGCCCGCCTCGGCCGGTTGCACCGAACAGTCCCTCGCGAACTGCGTCGCAACCCGGGACGTTCGTTGTTAGGTTGCCCGAGAGCTTGAGCTGGCCGGGCGGTCGCCGGCGCCGCAGCGATGCGGCGCGGGAGGAAAGTCCGGACTCCAAAGGGCAGGGTGGCCGCTAACGGCGGCCCGCCGCGAGGCGGGGAAAGTGCCACAGAAAACAGACCGCCGCGGCCGCGAGGCCACGGTAAGGGTGAAACGGTGAGGTAAGAGCTCACCAGATCCGCCGGTGACGGCGGATGCTAGGTAAACCCCACCTGGAGCAAGACCGAATAGGGAGGCGGACGGCCCGTCCGATGCCTCCGGGTTACGGTCGCTCGAGCCGCCGGGCAACCGGCGGCCTAGAGGAATGATCGCCGGGTCGTCACCGACGGCCTGACAAAATCCGGCTTACAGGCCGGCTCAAGCTCTTTCGGCGCGTTCCGTACGCTGACAGGTCGACGCAGCCGCGGTGAATCGTCGCTGACGCTGTTGTGCGCAGGTCGCGGCGGTTGCTAACGTCCAGGTGTGACGCACGCGCATGCATCGATGGCGGGGTGGACCAGGCCTTCCCCGAAGCTGGCGGCGCGGCTCGAAAAAGGAGCCCGGGATGCGGCCTGACACCGGAATCGAGGCGCGCGCAGATGGCATCACCGACGAGGCCGAAGAGGCTGCGGCCCGCCTCGCCGCGATCGTCGAGTCCTCCAGCGATGCCATCGTCAGCAAGAATCTCGACGGTGTGATCACGTCGTGGAACGGAGCGGCGGAGAACATCTTCGGTTACGCCGCCGCCGAGGCCATCGGCCGCAGCATCCGCATGATCGTCCCGCCCGAATGTCAGCGGGAAGAGGACGAGGTACTGAATCGGATCCGCCACGGCGAGCCGGTCAAGCACTACGAGACGGTACGACTTCGCAAGGATGGGAGGCGTATCGACGTTTCGCTGACGATTTCTCCCGTACTCAATCGCAACGGCGAGATCGTCGGCGCCTCCAAGATCGCGCGCGACATCACCGACCGGAAACGACTGGAGCAGGAACGCTCGACCCTGCTTGCGGAGGCCCAGTCCGCCAATCGTGCCAAGGACGAGTTCCTTGCCATGCTGGGGCACGAGTTGCGCAATCCGCTGGCGGCCATCAGCGGCGCCACCCAGGCCATCGGGCTGGCGGCCGACATGAACGAGACGCATCGCCCGCGCGAAGTCATCGAACGCCAGATCGAGAGACTCTCGCACCTGGTCGACGACTTGCTGGATGCGGCTCAGATCCACGCCGGCAAGGTCCAGCTTCAGCTCGACCGAGTGCGCATCGGCGAGGTCGTGCGCCAGAGCCTTTCGGCCGTGGGCATCAGCGGTCATGCGGTCGAGCTCGACGTCGACGACGACATCACCGTCCGGGCCGACCGCGACCGGTTGCGACAGGTCTTCGTCAACCTGCTCGAGAACGCCATCCAGTACACACCGCGCGGAAAGGCGATCCGCGTGCGATGCTATGGCGAGCGCGACCACGCGCTCGTCCAGATCACCGACGAAGGCGTCGGCATCACTGCCGATGTCATGCCGCGCATCTTCGATCCTTTCGTGCAGGGACAGCGCGGCGCCGACCGCTCGCAGGGCGGGCTCGGTATCGGGCTGACGCTGGCGCGCAAGCTGGTCGAGCTGCACGGAGGATCTCTCTCGGCGTCCAGCGCCGGCACCGGCATGGGCAGCGTCTTTACGGTGCGCGTGCCGCGCCTTCCCGCAGATAAGGCCGCTTCGGCCGTCGCTTCCGCGGCAGCCTCCGGCCCGCGCCGCGTTCTCGTCGTCGAGGACAACGAGGATACGCGCGAGATGTTCAAGATGGTCCTGCACCTCAAGGGCCACGAGGTCTACGAGGCTGCCGACGGAGCCGAGGCCGTCGAGGTCGCGCTTCGCGAAAAGCCCGAGATCGCCTTCGTCGACATCGGACTTCCGGTGATGGACGGCTACGAGGTTGCGCGTGAGATTCGGCGCAAGCTCGGCTCTGCCATCCTGCTGGTGGCAGTGACCGGTTACGGCCAGCCCGAAGACGAAGCGTGCGCGCTGCGCGCGGGCTTCGACGAGCATGCGGTCAAGCCGCTTGCACCTCCGCGGTTGGCGGAGATTTTGCGCCGCAGGCCGTGAGCGATAGGACACGGGCTTGCCGGTGCGAGTCCCATGTTCCTATCGCAGTCCACACGAGCGCTCGTGCGCTCTCTGCTTCGCATTGCAGGTCCGGTTGCCCTGGCGCGCCTCGGCGTCATGGGCATGGGCGTCACCGACACCATCGTCGTAGGTCAGCTCGCTCCCGCATCCCTTGCGTATCTCGCGCTCGGCTGGGCTCCCACCGGCGTTCTCATCGTCACCGGCATGGGACTTCTGATGGGCGTCCAGGTGCTGGCCGCGCGCGTCATCGGCGAGGGCCGCGCCGAGGCTGCCGGAGCAGTCTGGCGCAAGGGGCTCGTCGTCGGCGTGGCAGCCGGCGGGACTGCGGCCGTGGCGTTGTTCGCGCTTGCCGAGCCGATGTTTCTGCTGATCGGCATCGAGCCGGAGCTGTCGCGCCATGCGGCCGAGGTCTCGCGCGTTCTGGCCCTGGGTCTGCCGCTGCATTTCGCCTACGTCGCGTGCAGCTATTTCCTGGAGGCGGTGCGGCGTCCGATCGTCAGCACTGGCGTCATCTGGATCGCCAACCTGCTCAATCTCGTGGTCAATCTCATGCTGGTGCCCGACCTCGGTGCCGTCGGATCGGCGTGGGCAACGGTGGCTGCGCGCGTGTTCATGGTCGTGGTCCTGGTCGGCTACGTCGCGTTCGGCGCTCTCGGGCGTCAGTACGGCGTGCGCAGCTTCGACGTGGCCGCGCCGGGCTATCGAATGCTGTACGGCGTCGGCCTTGCGGCCGGCGTCAGCCAGGCGGCCGAGGCCGGAGCATTTTCGGCGATGACGATGATCGCGGGCCGCATCGGCCAGGATGCGGTGGCGGCCTATCAGATCCTGCTCAACGTTCTCGCCGTCGTCTTCATGATCGCGCTCGGCCTGGCCGCGGCCACGTCGGTCGCCGTGGCGCAGGCATGGGGCGGACGCGACGAAGAATCGGCGCGGCATGCGGCGTGGACCGGCCTGTCGCTCAACACGATCGCGATGCTGGCTTCGTCGGCAGTGCTGCTGACGGCTGCGATGCCGATCGCGCACGCGTTCACCGCCGACGTCGCGCTGGCGGCGCTCATCGCTTCCATGCTTCCGATTGCCGCCGCGATCCTGTTACCCGATGGCGGACAGGTGGTGATCGCGAGCGCGCTGCGCGCGCGCGGCGACAACTGGTTCCCCACCGCCAGCCACATCGTTGCCTATTTCGTGGTGATGCCGCCTGCCGGCTATGTGCTCGGCGAGAGCATGGGGCGTGGTGTTTCGGGCCTGATGGAAGCGATCCTCGCCGCGAGCATTCTGTCGGCCGGCGTTCTTCTGGCGCGTCAGTCCGTCCTCATGCGCTGATCTTCGAGGCGCGTCACCGCCGCGCGGAACGAGACGCGTGGCCGCCGCCGGTGCGCATCCCGACCTTCGACGTTTCTTCGTCTCCGCACGAGTTCACGCTCGCGAGAAGACTTCTCCGACGAGTGGGCCGCGGTGGGATGCGCGTGCGCGAAAACGCACGCGCACACGTGCATTCTGCTTGACCGTTGTGGGGACGTTGGGTTACACCGTGTGGGCCGGTGGGTAGCAGTGGGGTGCGGTGTAATCCTGTCCTATTGCGAGTCGGTCGGGGTACCGGCTCCCGCTCGAGGGAGTGGGAGCAAGTGATGGTGGATGTGGCTACCCGCCGGTTTCTTTCACGACGATTGGACGCTCCATGTTTCGCGGCACGTTCTTTCACACCCTGGACGACAAAGGCCGAGTCGCCATCCCGCGCAAGTTTCGCGACGTTCTGCCTGCCGCAGAAGGCGAGGCTCGCGTGGTGGTCACCAAGTCGGCCGGACCGCCGCCGCGAACTCTCGACGTCTATCCTATGGAAGAGTGGAAGGCCCTGGAAGAGCGGATCCGGCAGATGCCGCAGTTCCAGGAACGCACGCGCAAGTTCAAGCGTCTCTATCTGCATCCGGCCCAGGAGCTCTCACTCGACAGTCAGGGCCGTATCCTGCTGCCGCAGGACCTGCGCGGACACATCGACCTCGGAAAGGACGCGGTCTTTACCGGAGACCTGGAGAAGTTCCTGATCTGGTCGCGCAGCGACTGGGAAGCCCAGCAGAGCGCCGATCAGACGAGCGCCGCCGAGGGCGATTCGCTCGACGACCTGGGATTGTGAGCGGCGGTGGTGCGCCGCGCGAAGATGGAAGTGTGTGGTGCGGTGGGCGGACGACGCAGAGTCCGCAGCTTCGGCAATGGGGTCAGGTCTTGGATTTGAGGGTTTCGCGTGAGAACCCGTAAATCCAAGACCTGACCCCATGACTTTCGACAGAGACAGGCTCGGTCGTCACGTCCCCGTGATGGTGGACGAGGTGATCGAGGCGATGGCAGTTCGGCCGGGAGGTCGCTACGTGGACGCGACCGTCGGTGAGGGCGGTATGAGTGAAAGGCTGCTCGAGGCCTCGTCGCCCGATGGATTGCTGGTGGCAGTGGACTGGGACGAGGACGCCCTGGCACTGTCGCGCGCGCGCCTGGCGCCGTTTGCCGCGCGCGTCCAGTTCTTTCGTGACTCCTTCGCCGACATGAGCAGCATCCTGTCGCGTGCGGGCTGGAACGGCGGCGCCGACGGCATCCTCGTCGATCTCGGCGTCTCCACACTTCAGCTGGGCAAGGACGTGCGCGGGTTCTCTTTCCAGACCGACGACGCACCGCTCGACATGCGCATGGATCAGCGCGGCGAAGTCACCGCCGCCGACATCGTCAACACGACGGACGAAGGCGAGCTTGCCGACGTCATCTATCGCTACGGCGAGGAGCGGGCCTCGCGCCGCATCGCCCGCTCCATCGTCACGCGCCGCCGCACGGCGCCGCTGGCAACCACCGGCGATTTGCGGGCGGCCGTGCGTGCCGCCGGCGTTCACCGCAAGCCGGGCCACGATCCGGCCACGCGAACGTTCCAGGCCCTTCGCATCGCCGTCAATCGCGAGCTCGAGCAGCTCGAGACGCTCCTCGAAGACGGGTGGGAGCTGCTGTCGCCGGGCGGACGCCTGGCGTTC
>Ga0196978_1001360_pt1 | contig 10883 bp, 2 predicted proteins | sample S3v_2013CmetaG_FD_155491 | JGI IMG/M metagenome (GOLD analysis project Ga0196978, IMG submission 155491) | Soil microbial communities from Anza Borrego desert, Southern California, United States - S3+v_20-13C | ecosystem: Environmental > Terrestrial > Soil > Desert | place: USA: California... | reverse complement strand
GCAGGCGGCGGCTGCGCGGAGAGGCGTACTGCTTGATCTTGGCCAGCGCCGCTTCCAGGCCCTCGGTGGTGGTGGGCTTGGCCAGGAACGAGAACGCGCCGCGCGCCAGGCCGTGCTGGCGGTCCTCGTCCAGCGTCACCATCTGCACGGGAATGTGCCGCAGGTTCGGGTCCTGCTTGAGCTGGTTCAGCACGGTCCAGCCGAGCATGTCGGGCAGGAAGACGTCGAGCGAGACCGCGGTGGGCTTGAACTCTCGCGCCAGCTCGAGCGCATCGGCGCCGCGCATCGCCACCAGGACCTTGAAGCCCTGCGCGTGCGCCTGGTCGAGAAGGATGCGCGCATAGTGCGGATCGTCCTCGACGATGAGCATGACGGGATCGCCCGGATGGAGCTCGTGACGATCGTCGGGGATCTGCTCGATCGGTCGATCGGCGGTGCGAACCGCCGCCAGCGTGATCGGCACGCCCGCCGTGACCTTGTCGGAAACGGCAGCCGTCAGGCCGGCGGAGGTCGGGCCGGCGTAAGCCTGCGGCAGGAACAGCGTAAAGGTCGAGCCCACGCCCGGCGTGCTGCGAAGCTGGATCTCGCCGCCGAGCAGCGATGCCAGCTCGCGGCTGATGGCCAGGCCCAGTCCGGTGCCGCCGTATTTTCGGCTCGTGCCTGCATCGGCCTGCTGGAAGGCCTCGAAGATGATGCGCTGCTTCTCGGGCGGAATGCCGATACCGGTATCGGTCACCTCGAAGGCGATGACGGTCTGGGCGCGGTTCAGGATCGGATGCTCCGGGTTCCATCCCCTGGTCACCGGCGCCACCGACAGCCGCACGCCGCCCTGCTCGGTGAACTTGAACGCGTTCGACAGCAGGTTCTTCAGGACCTGCTGCATGCGCTTGGAGTCGGTGACCATCGTCGCGCCGAGGGCCGAATCGATCTGCACCTCGAGTGACAGGCGCCGGTTCTCCGCCTCGTGCCGGAACGGACGTGCGATGGCGTCCAGGACCGAGGTGACGGTGACCTCTTCGGCCACCACGGTGACGGTTCCCGACTCGATCTTGGAAAGATCCAGAATGTCGGTGATGAGGTTGAGCAGGTCGGTGCCGGCGCCGTGAATGGTCTTGGCGAACTCGACCTGCTTGCCGGTCAGGTTGCCCTCGACGTTCTCGCCCAGCTGCTGGCCCAGGATCAGGATCGAGTTGAGCGGCGTGCGCAGCTCGTGCGACATGTTGGCCAGGAACTCCGACTTGTACTTGGAGGTGAGGGCCAGCTCGGTGGCCTTCTCCTCCACCGCGCGGCGGGCCTGCTCGATTTCCTGGTTCTTGCGTTCCACCTCGGCATTCTGCTCGGCCAGCTGCTGCGCCTTCTGCGCCAGCTGCTCGTTGGTCGCCTGCAGCTCGCGCTGCTGGGTCTGGAGCTCGGCCGCCAGCTGCTGACTCTGCGTGAGCAGGCCTTCGGTCTGCATCGTGGCCTCGATCGAATTGAGCACGATGCCGATCGACGTGGTCAGCTGCTCGAGGAAGGCCAGGTGCGAGGCCGTGAACGTGGTCAGCGAAGCCAGCTCGATGACCGCCTTGACCTCGTCCTCGAACAGGACCGGCAGCACGATCACGTTGCGCGGCATGGAGCGGAACAGGCCCGAGCTGATGGGCACGGTGTCGTCGGGCAGCTCGTTGATCACCATGCGGCGCTTGACGGCGGCGCATTGGCCGATCAGGCCCTCGCCCACGCGCAGGTGCTGGCGGTGTCCGTTGCTGCCGTCGTCGGCGAAGCTCGCCATGAGCTTCAGCTGAGGCTCGTTTTCCAGGTACTCGACGCGATAGATCACGCCCTGGTGTGCATTGACCAGCGGCGTCAGCTCCGACAGCAGCATGCGACCGACGGTGGCCAGATCGCGCTGGCCCTGCAGCATGCCGGTGAAGCGCGCCAGGTTGGTCTTGAGCCAGTCCTGCTCGGTGTTGCGGTCGGTGGTGAGCCGCAGGTTGTCGATCATCGTGTTGATGTTGTCTTTGAGCTCGGCGACCTCGCCGCGCGCTTCGACCTGAATGGAGCGCGTCAGGTCGCCCTGGGTCACCGCCGTTGCCACTTCGGCGATGGCTCGCACCTGCGTGGTCAGGTTGGCCGCCAGCAGGTTGACGTTACCGGTAAGGTCCTTCCAGGTTCCGGCCGCGCCAGGAACGTTGGCCTGGCCGCCCAGGCGCCCTTCCACGCCGACTTCGCGCGCCACCGTGGTCACCTGGTCGGCGAACGTGGCCAGCGTTCCGGTCATGTCGTTGATGGTTTCGGCAAGGGCTGCCACCTCGCCTTTGGCGTTGACCGTCAGCTTGGGCTTGAGGTCGCCGTTGGCCACCGCGGTCACCACTTTGACGATGCCGCGGACCTGCTCGGTCAGGTTGGCGGCCATGACGTTGACGTTGTCGGTCAGATCCTTCCAGGTTCCGGCCACGCCCGGCACCTTGGCCTGGCCGCCGAGCTTGCCTTCGGTTCCCACCTCGCGCGCCACGCGCGAGACTTCGCCGGCGAAGGCATTGAGCTGGTCGACCATCGTGTTGATGGTCAGCTTGAGCTCGAGGATCTCGCCCTTGACGTCCACGGTGATCTTTCGCGACAAGTCGCCTCGCGCCACGGCCGTGGTCACCTCGGCGATGTTTCGCACCTGCGTGGTCAGGTTGGCGGCGAGCAGGTTGACGTTGTCGGTGAGGTCCTTCCAGGTTCCGGCCACGCCGGACACCACGGCCTGACCGCCGAGCTTGCCGTCGGTTCCCACCTCTCGCGCCACGCGCGTGACTTCGGCGGCGAAGGAGCGCAGCTGCTCGACCATCTTGTTGAGCGTCTCTTTGAGGTTGAGCAGCTCGCCGCGCACGTCCACGGTGATCTTCTTGGACAAGTCGCCGTTGGCGATGGCGGTGGCCACCTCGGCGATGTTTCGAACCTGGGCGGTCAGGTTCGAAGCCATGGAGTTCACGGAGTCCGTCAGATCCTTCCAGGTGCCGGCCACGCCGGGCACCTGGGCCTGGCCGCCGAGCTTGCCTTCGGTTCCGACCTCGCGGGCGACGCGCGTCACTTCGCCGGCGAAACCGTTGAGCTGATCCACCATCGTGTTGATGGTGTTCTTGAGCTCCAGGATCTCTCCCGACACGTTCACGGTGATCTTGCGCGACAAGTCGCCGCGGGCCACGGCGGTGGTCACCTCGGCGATGTTTCGAACCTGCGCGGTAAGGTTGCCGGCCATGAAGTTGACGTTGTCGGTCAGTCCCTTCCAGGTGCCCGCCACGCCCGGCACCTGCGCCTGGCCGCCGAGCTTGCCTTCGGTTCCGACCTCGCGGGCAACGCGCGTGACTTCGGAGGCGAACGCGTTGAGCTGATCGACCATGGTGTTGAGCGTGTTCTTGAGCTCCAGGATTTCGCCCGAGACGTCCACGGTGATCTTCTTCGACAGATCGCCGTTGGCGATGGCGGTTGCCACCTCGGCGATGTTGCGGACCTGCGCCGTCAGGTTCGACGCCATGAAGTTGACGGAGTCGGTCAGGTCCTTCCAGGTTCCTCCGACGCCCGGCACGACGGCCTGACCGCCCAGGCGTCCGTCGGTTCCGACCTCGCGCGCCACGCGCGTGACTTCGGAAGCGAAGGCGTTGAGCGTGTCCACCATCGTGTTGAGCGTGTCTTTCAGCTCGAGGATCTCGCCCTTGACGTCCACGGTGATCTTTCGAGACAGGTCGCCCCTGGCCACGGCGGTGGCTACCTCGGCGATGTTTCGCACCTGGCCGGTAAGGTTCGAGGCCATCGAGTTGACCGAGTCGGTAAGGTCCTTCCACGTGCCGGCCACGCCGGGCACCTGTGCCTGGCCGCCGAGCTTTCCTTCGGTGCCGACCTCGCGGGCAACGCGTGTGACTTCGGCGGCGAACGCGTTGAGCTGGTCCACCATGGTGTTGAAGTTGACCTTGAGCTCGAGCACCTCGCCTTTGACGTCGACGGTGATCTTTCGCGAAAGATCGCCGCGCGCCACGGCGGTGGTCACTTCGGCGATGTTGCGGACCTGGGTGGTCAGGTTGGCGGCCAGCAGGTTGACGTTGTCGGTCAGGCCCTTCCAGGTTCCGGCCACGCCAGGCACGGCCGCCTGACCGCCCAGACGTCCTTCGGTTCCGACCTCGCGGGCAACGCGCGTCACCTCGGAGGCGAAGCCGTTGAGCTGGTCGACCATCGTGTTGAGCGTTTCCTTGAGCTGCAGGATCTCGCCCGAGACGTTGACGGTGATCTTCTTGGACAAGTCGCCGTTGGCGATGGCGGTTGCCACCTCGGCGATGTTGCGGACCTGCGCCGTCAGGTTCGACGCCATGAAGTTGACGTTGTCGGTGAGGTCCTTCCAGGTTCCGCCCACGCCCGGCACCTGGGCCTGGCCGCCGAGCTTGCCTTCGGTTCCGACCTCGCGCGCAACGCGCGTCACCTCGCCGGCGAACGCGTTGAGCTGGTCCACCATCGTGTTGATGGTGTCCTTGAGGGCGAGAATCTCGCCCGAGACGTTCACGGTGATCTTTCGCGACAGATCGCCGCGAGCCACCGCGGTGGTCACCTCGGCGATGTTTCGCACCTGCGCGGTGAGGTTGCCGGCCATGGCGTTGACCGAGTCGGTCAGATCCTTCCACGTGCCGGCCACGCCGGGCACCACGGCCTGGCCGCCGAGCTTGCCTTCGGTTCCGACCTCTCGCGCCACGCGCGTGACTTCGGAGGCGAAGGAACGCAGCTGGTCGACCATCGTGTTGATGGCTTCCTTGAGCTGCAGGATCTCGCCGCGCACGTCCACGGTGATTTTTCGCGAGAGGTCGCCGCTGGCCACGGCGATGGTGACTTCGGAGATGTTGCGGACCTGAGCGGTCAGGTTCGAGGCCATCGAGTTGACGGACTCGGTAAGGTCCTTCCACACGCCCGAGACGCCCGGCACCTGCGCCTGGCCGCCGAGCTTGCCGTCGGATCCGACTTCGCGGGCAACGCGCGTCACTTCGGAAGTGAACACGCCGAGCTGCTCGATCATCTTGTTGACGATGGTGGCCGAGCGCAGGAATTCGCCTTCGAGCGGGCGACCGTCCACGTCCAGTCGCATGGTCTGGCCGAGGTTGCCCTGGGCCACGGCGGCGATGGAGGCGGTCACCTCGGTGGTCGGGCGCAGCAGGTCGTCGATGAGCGTGTTGACCGAGCCTTCCATCTCGCCCCACGCTCCGCGGTGCATGTCGAAGCGCGCGCGCTGGCGCGTCTTGCCTTCGCGGCCGACGACTTGTCCCAGGCGCTTGAGCTCCTGCGACATCTTCAGGTTGGCCTCGACGATGTCGTTGAAAGTGTCGGCGATCTTGCCGTTCATGCCGGCCCAGTCGCCGGGGAGCTGGACGGAGAAATCGCCCGCACGCATGCGCTGCAGGGCGTAGAGGAGCTGGCGGCGGTCGAGTTCGTTGCTGGCTGTGCGCGAGGCACCACCGTTCTTCTCTGCGCCATTGCGCTCGGGCGCTGCGCGCGTCACGGAACGAGTCTCGGCGGCGGGACCGCCGTTGGCCTTCCCTCTGCCTTTGACCACTGCGGCGACAGGAGATTTTCCGTTCCCGTTGGCTCCCGGCCGTGCCGGTTTCTTGCCGCTCCCATTCCCGGTGCGTTTTTTGGCGGCCGCCGAGTCTGCCAGAGCCGAGGTCACCTTCCTGGCAGCGGCATCACTGTTACCCGGCTGTCTCGCACCGGATGGATCGCTCATGCCTGGAACGGCGCCGGCCTTCGCCGCAGCCGACGGTTTGGCGGTCGCAGCGACCTGCCCCTTTTTCGCCGGTTCCTGAGTCGTGATCTCTCTGCGCATGCTCCAACCTCAAAGAGTGCTCGCGTCCGCTCGGCGCGAGATGTCCGGAACGAGCCGCCGCCCGAGCCTTTCGAGCCCGACAGCGACCGGAAAATACCGAATGTCTGCCACGAATGAACACCGCGGGGCACCGGCAAGGCGCAAAATCCCGGGTCCGGCGCTGTCGGGTGTCGTCTGTCGTTCATGCAAAGAGAGGGGCCGCGATGGCGGCCCTACCGGGGGAGAGCGATCCGACTCCTTGCCGGTCATGTTTCACGCATCCCGATTCACGTCCCCAGGCCGGACCACGGGAAGCCCCAGGCGTCCGTGATCCTCCGTTGCACGATAGGTTGAGCTACTGTGCGGGCGAAGACGCTCCTCAGCAAGAACTCTCGGTGATCGAGAGGACGGGACGCTCTGGCCGGTGACCCGTAGCCGCTCTCGTTGCGCAGGCTCGACACGGTGCGGCGCGAAGTCCGAGGACGGAAAGGCTTGAATCAGCATGGCCCTCACGCGTAGATTCCGGTTTGGGCGTGCTGCGCGGGGCAGCAACCGACCAGCAGGGGACCATGCCAGCCCGGCACCGCGCCGTCAGCGACAACTTGCCGTGGGCAGCCAACGCATGCTCGGCCGCACAGCCCTGGGCCGCACCGGACGAAGGGACCGATCAGGATGAGACCGCACAACGTCAGTGAAGCCGATTGGCTCGAGTACAACGCGCTGTTTTTCGCCGAGCATTTTCTGGGGCACAAGAACTACCAACGCCTGCTGGGTCAGCGCGAGAAGAGGCTGTGGGAGTCGGTCGACCGCTACGCCGCCAGCAACCCGCCTGCCGACAAGTTCGAGGTCATCGAGCACCAGGGCGACGAGGAGCCGCTCTACCATCCGTACAAGCCCGAGGTCTTTCGGGGCGTCGCCAAGGATTGGCCGTGCGTGACCAAATGGACCTTCGACTTCTTCGCCGAGAAGTACGGCGACAAGGAAGTGTCGCTGACCAACAACCGGGGCCTGGTGTCCAAAGGCCAGAACCCGCTGGTCAACAACGGCATGGCCACCGCTTTCGAGACGATGAAGCTGCGCGAGTACATCGCCCAGCTCAAGACCGGAACGCCCAAGTACCTCAAGTTCTCGCAGATGATCCACGAGAGCTCCGATCTCCAGGAAGACTTCAACGTGGAGTGGCTGCTCAAGTTCCACCGTTCGCATGAGTTCAAGAAGCTGTTCTTCCTGTTCATCGGCGGCGCCGGCACTGCGACCCCCATCCATACCGCGCTGCCGCCTACGGTCTTCGTACAGATCCAGGGCACGAAAAAGTGGACGTTCTACCCTGCCAACGACCGCCTCTTCCTCGGTGTGCGGCCGGACCGGCGCAGCTACTACTTCACCGATGCCAATCCGGGCGACAGCGACGACCCGAACTTCCCCCTGCTCAAGCATGCGCAACCCCAGGAGGTTCTGGTGCACGCGGGAGACGTGGTCTGGTTTCCTTCCTGCGTCTGGCACCAGGTCCAGAACGTCAGCGATTCGATCGGCGTCGCTTACAAGTTCTTCGACATCCCGTCGGCGCTGAAAGCCTCCAAGATGCTGACGTCGTTGTTCTTCTGTGCCACCAAGCCGACCCTCATCCAGTCGTCGATCGTCGCCAAGATCACCAAACGAGAGTACATCTTCAACGCGCCACAGCGTTACTGACGGGGCGGGTTGAACGTACTGCATGAAAGAGGCGAGAGCGGCGGCGGGGCGCGACGGGCGCGTCCTTCGGCATCGCTGCGGAGCCGAGCCTAGGCTCGCGCATCCGCCGTGGAAGTGCGCCAGCCCGTTCGAAGTCTCTGTATCGCCCTTTTGCGGCCGGCGTCGATCCTGCCGCTGACTGCGAACAACATCTCGATCGTCGATTCGCCACCGATCGGTCTCGCCTACCTCGCCGCCAGCCTGAAAAAGGCGGGCCATCGTGTCCGCATCATCGACGCCTTCGGCGAAGCGCCGACCCAGCTCACACGCGACCCCGAAGGGTACGCCATCAACGGCCTTCTCGCCGACGAGCTCGTCGCCAGGATCCCGCTCGACGTCGACCTGATCGGCGTCACCTGTATGTTCTCCAACTCTTGGCTCTACTATCGCCGGACCATCGCGGAGATCGCCGAGCGCTTCCCGCACGTCCCGATCGTCGTGGGCGGCGAGCACCCGACCGCCGACTACGAACGCCTTCTGCGGCGCGTGCCGGAGGTGGCGTGCTGTGCCCTCGGCGAGGGCGAAGAGACCATGGTCGAGATCGCCGAGCGGGTCGCGTGCGGCGAGCCGTTCCATGACGTCGCCGGCCTCGCGGTCCGGGACGATCAGGGCGGCGTACGCCTGAACGAGCCGAGGAAGCGCATCCGCGAGGTCGACGAGATCCCGTGGCCGGACTGGGAATCGGTTCCGCTGGCGAACTATCTCGACAACCAGCTGACGCACGATCCGTTCGCCTCGCGCAGCATGCCCATCCTGGCGTCGCGCGGATGCCCGTATCAGTGCACGTTCTGCTCCAGCCCTCAGATGTTCGGCACGCGATGGGTATCACGCGATCCCGTGGACGTGTGCCGCGAGCTCAAGCACTACCACCACACCTACGGCGCGCGGTACTTCGAGTTCCAGGATCTGACGATGGTGATCAACCGCCAGTGGATCATCGATTTCTGCCGCCAATTGCAGAGCGAGAAGCTCGACATCCAGTGGTGCATGCCTTCAGGCACACGCTCGGAGGCGCTGGACGCCGAGGTCCTCGGATGGATGAAGCGCAGCGGCTGCCGTTCCTTCGCCTATGCCGCCGAGAGCGGTGCGCCGAGCGAGCTGGTGCGCATCAAGAAGAAGATCAAGCTGCCGCGCCTGCTCGCCTCGATGCGCGAAGCGGTCAGGCTGGGACTGGTCACGCGCTGCCACCTGATCTTCGGCATGCCCGGCCAGACCAGACGCGAGGTCGTCCAGACCCTGGGCTTCGTCACGCGTCTTGCCCTGGTCGGGTGCCACGACCTGGCGTGCTACCCCTTCGCCCCGTACCCGGGCAGCGAGCTCTATGACCGGCTGGTCGCCTCCGGTGAGATCGACACCGAGGCCGAGGACTACGATCGCGTGCTCGCGCACAACATCTTCACCGACTTTGCCTCCAAGCGCTCCTGGACGCCGAACATTCCGGGATGGGCCTTGGGATGGCTGTGCATCGCGACGATGGGCTACTTCTACGCGCTGCAATTCCTTTTGCGACCGCACCGCACACTGGGCCTTCTGCGCAGCCTGATCGAAGGACGGCCGCGGACCTACCTGCAGCGGATGGTCCTCAACCGGCTGCGGCCCGCGCCGGTGCGCGCGGCGGTCAGCGAGAAGTGGGCCGAGCTCAGCCAGAGCGCCTGACGCCTCGAGCATTCGCCGCGCGGGCCCGGCAACAGTGCCTGATCACCGAAAGTACTGCCGCACGCATGACGAATCGTGGGCAGGGCTGCGCGGGTGACAGGCCGCGTAGAACTGCGGGTACTTCTGCCGGCAATCGATGCTGAAAACTTCCACGCCCTTGGTGTGGCAGTAGTTCTGCTCGGGAAGCATGTCGATGAAATGCACGCGCCTGCCTCTCGCCTTTGCCTCCTGCAGCAAGCCCAGGAAATACTCGTCGTCGTGCTCGTTGTTGAGGAAGCCGTGGACGAACTGGCCCAGGTAGTAGCCCAGACTGGCATCGTCGAATGACGTCGTGACGATGTCGCCGGGAATCATGTGCTGCTTCAGGTAGTCGACCTGGGCCAGCGTACGCTGCCACGTGTCGGCCGAATCGTCGTCGAGCATGCGCTGCACGTGCCGGCCGAATCTGGTTTCCAGCGATGTGGAGACGTCATAGCCGTCGCTGCGCTTGACGATCTCTGGACCGACCAGAACCAGGAGGAAGGCTGCGGCAAGAACCGGCCGGCGCGCGGGCCCGAGTCGTCGCGCACCGGATACGGCCACGACCGCCCGCGCCACGAACAGGCACATGACAGGCAGGATGTAGAACATGTAGCGCGGAAACTTCAGCTCCTGCGTCGATAGCAGGATCAGCGGGATCCAGAATGCGGCCAGCACCAGGACGTGCCCTGCCCGCCAGCGGCCGCGACCCGCATCGAGGATGGTCAGGACGATTCCGCCCACCATCAGCAGAACCACCGGCCCGAGGTTCGGCAGCATCAGGAAGGGGTCGGTTCCGGCGATCGTTTCCCAGAACCGCGAGCCGCCGCCGAGAAACTCCAGGATGGTGCCGAAGTAGTAGAAGGGGCTCGGCTCGCAGCCGGGATGACGGTTGTGGCATCCGATCGAATGGAAGAACGGCAGCGTGTTCCAATACTTCGCCTGTAGCGCCGCGTAGCCGACGAACAAGGCGACATAGAGCGCGGCGTAGCGTGCGGTCAGGAACGGCCGCGGCCAGCTCGCAAGCAAATAGACCGCCACGATGGGCACGACCATGTATCCGACGTAGTGCCCCAGCACCGTGGCAGTCAGCGCCAGCGGCCACCACGCGCGTGCGCGAAGGCCGTCCTTGCCGGTGGCTCGCACGACGAGCCAGAACGTCGTGTACATCATCAACAGGACGAAGGTGAAGTGGCGCGCCTCGCGGCAGTGCTCGGCGAAGCTGGGCAGGGTGGCGAGAATCGCAATGGCGATCCAGGCCGTCGTCTCCCCGTACAAGCGCCGGAAAAGCAGGAAGCATGGCGCCAGCAGAGCCAGCCCCATCAGCACGGACCATCCGCGGGTGGTCCATTCGTCGAAACCGGCTACGGCGGTGAAAGCCGCGACGCTGTAGCGATACAGCGGCGCCGAAGGATCCCACAGCCCATCCTCGAGCTGGTGCGACATGTAGTTCAGATCGAAAGGCGACCTTGGAAGCCCCGTGAAATGGATGCTGCGAGCCGGCAGCACGGCGATCGATTCATCGACCCAGAACGCTTTCGTGCCCAGATGGATGCACATGACCGCGAAGCCAGCACTGATGGCAACGCAGGCAATCACGACGATTTCCGGAGACGCGCCGTGCGGACGTGTCAGGAATGCCCGCACGCGCCGGCGGGCTCCACGGAAGAACTCG
>Ga0196978_1001358_pt1 | contig 10892 bp, 9 predicted proteins | sample S3v_2013CmetaG_FD_155491 | JGI IMG/M metagenome (GOLD analysis project Ga0196978, IMG submission 155491) | Soil microbial communities from Anza Borrego desert, Southern California, United States - S3+v_20-13C | ecosystem: Environmental > Terrestrial > Soil > Desert | place: USA: California... | reverse complement strand
GGTAAAGGCATCTTGCTCGGCTGGACGATCGGCCGCGGCAACACCTGCGCCGACCTGGAGATCCAGCACGCCGGCGCAGACCTTCAGTTCTCGACGATTTACGTTTATCCCGGCATCTGCGGCCACGCCGACTTCGAGCAATCGTACACCTGGAAGCACGGGCAGCCGCTGAGCGACGCCGTGAACTATTACCGCATCATCACCGGCAGCGGCGTGCTCGGCGACACGATCGCCGTTCATTTCACCAGCTACAACAGCCAGGGCTACGCGCTTGTTCAGCTGCCGAATGGACAGACGCAACTGCTGCTCGACAATCCCAACAACAAAAAATTCGTGCTCGAGCTTTTTGATCTGCAGGGCAGGCGCGTGCACAGCCTCGAAGGCGAAGGCGGCAGCATTCTTCTCCCGCGGCCGGTGCAGCAGCAGGCCGTCTACGTGTTCAAGGTGGAGTATGAGCGGGGTATTGCGTTCTCCGGAAGAGTACTGTTGTAAAACCGGCAACGCTGCGCGGCAAAAAAGCAACGCTTCGCTTGCAAAAAAAATACCGCGATTTTTTTGTCTTTTGCTTTTTGCGGCGCAGCCGTTGCCCTTTTTTTGAGCGTTGGCCTGCTTACCTTTGCCCATGCGCCTTCCCGATCTCAGCGCCGAACTGAAATTCTCCACCACGCGCTCCGGCGGCAAGGGCGGACAGCACGTGAACAAAGTCTCCTCGCGCGTCGATCTCGCTTTTCATATCCGCGATTCTCAATTGCTAAGCGAAGCGCAGAAAACACTGCTTGAGGAAAAGCTCGCTTCCCGCATCACGAAAGAAGGCCTGCTGAAGCTCAGCGAGCAAAGCGACCGCTCGCAGCACGAGAACAAAGCCCGCGTGATCAAAAAATTCTACGAGCTGCTGCAGCGCGCGCTCACGCCGAAGAAAAAACGCGTGAAGACGAAGCTGCCGAAAAGCGTAAAAGAGAAACGGCTGAAGAGCAAAAAAGTAAAATCGGAAAAAAAGCAGTCACGCAGGGAAAGATTCCATTAGGCTTTTATATAAAACGGCGGCCGGCTGAAATAGCATGGGATAACTGCGCCGCCAACTGCCGCTGAACGGAACATCCTTTTCGAAAACGTATCTTTGGTACGTGAGTCCCCGCGCCATTCTTTTCTTGCTGCTGATCTTCCCGGCTGGCATCGCTTTTGCACAGCCGAAGACGCACCGGGAAGTCGTGCGGGAAGTGTATCCCGGCACGCAGAAGGTGAAAAGCATTACCGAGACGCGCGTGATGCGCAACATGCACGGCGATCTTTTCAACTACTACAAGAAAACGACCCTGAAGCGCGTTGAATTTGCAGAGAACGGCAAGCCGGTGAAGGCCGTGCGCAGGGTGACGAAGCTGGGACGCAGCGGGAAACCCTGCTACGAGCTCTACAGCCGCGAGGTGCTGTACGACGAGCTCGGCCGCAAAAAACATGATCGTCTCAACAAATGCGACAAGCAAAAATGGGTGGAGAAAGAATACGTCGAAGGCAGGCTGGTGTTCATCCGCAAGTACAAAAGGCGGCGACCCTGGAGCGGCTTCTGGTTCTTTTCCTGAGCCTGCTCTTCTTCCTTCCCATGAAAGCCCAGCAGATCCCGGTTTACGGCGCGGACAGCCTGAAAAAACATTTCGAGAAAAAGATCAAGCTTTTGCTCGACAGCAAAGGCGCGCTGGCCGGGCATTACAGCATCGACCTGTTCGGCGTCAGCATGTTCGCCGACCCGAACGCCAGGCGGCAGGCTGAATACCGCGTGAACTGGTCCGATCTGCCGCTGTACAAAGAGCTCATGCGCCGGTCCTCCCGCGAAGAAGCCATCGCGATCATGAAAGAGAAAGGCGAGAAACCCTTCTCCGCAGCCATTCAAAAAGCATACGGCAACGCGGTCGTCGCTCCTGCTCAGCCGCTTCCCGGGAAACCGCTCGCCGGCTTGCGCATCGCCCTCGATCCCGGTCACGTGGCGGGCGATCTCGGGATGGGAAAGATCGAGCAGAAGTACATCGAGTTCGATGCGAAAGATGAAAAAGATCCTTACCCGCCGCAGCTCGTCGAAGGCCAGCTCACCTGGGCCACGACGGCCATCCTGAAGAAAAAGCTCGAAGAAGCCGGCGCGATCGTCATGGTCACGCGCGGACCCGGGATGACCGCGTTCGGAAAAACATTCGAGCAGTGGAAAAAGGACGATTACAAACGCACGCTCGATTCGCTGCGCAAGATCAAAGGCCGCACGATCCCCGCGCACAGCGACGACCGCGGCATCTTCCGCCACGTTTTCCGCGACGCCGAGCTGCGCAAGCGCGTGGAAAAGATCAACGCCTTCGATCCCGATTACACGATCATCATCCATTACAACGTGGACGAAACGAATGTCGACTGGAAGAAGACCACGAAGAAAAATTACAATATGGCCTTCGTCGGCGGCAGCTTCCAGGCCGGCGAATTGAACGATCCCGAGCGCCGCTTCGATTTCCTCCGCCTGCTGCTCACCGACGACCTCGACCGCAGCATCGAATTCTCCGGCACCGTGACGCAGGCGTTCAAAGAAAAGCTGAACGTTCCGCTGGCGAAGCAGACCGATGCGCAGTATTTGAAAAGCAGCTGCCTTCCCACTTCCCGCGAAGGCGTTTTCGCGCGCAACCTCTCGCAAACAAGGCTCGTGCAAGGCGTGCTCGTCTACGGCGAAACGCTTTACCAGGACAACGAAACGGAGTGGAACCTGCTCCGCGCCACCGATCACCAGGAAGGCGATCTCGTCACCAGCAAGCGCGTAGCGCAAGTAGCGGAAGCGTATTACCAGGCGATGCTGAACGCTGCTGCCAAACAGTGAGCAGGACTCAATTGCTATTATAATAGTTACCAGTCATCGCTAGCGCAGCGAAGCGATCTCTGGCTGTCCGGTGCAGCGTGAGCGAGGCCGGGCCGTGAACCTGTGACCATTGTAGAATCCCAATTTCCAACCACACTTTCCGCATTCCCTCAACCGTTTTAGCAGGTTGTTCATCTTGCCCCGGATGAACCTTTGCCTTTATCTTGCCGCACCAAACGATTATTCATGCGCGCTACAATCGGCATTCTATTCCTGGTCAGCTCATTTTTCTGCTCCGCACAAATCTCCGTCATGCAGGAGCAATCGCAGCACTACGCGCAATTCGGCGCGCAAAGCGAAGCGGCCTGGGACAGCATTCGCGCGGCGGAAGGTGCGCCGGCAGTCGTGCAGCGCACGCAAGACCGCGGCTCCTGCGCGCTGACGAAACGCGTGTACGGCTGGCACCCTTACTGGGTCGGCAGCGTATACAACAATTACCAATGGAATTTGCTTTCCGATCTCTGCTACTTCGATTACACCGTGAGCCCGACCAGCGGCAACAACCTGAACAGCTCCTTCCAGTGGAGCACCAGCGGCGCAGTGACGGATGCGATCAGCAACGGCGTCGACGTGCACATCTGTGCGACGATGTTCAGCGGGCATTCCTCTTTCTGGGCGAGCTCCGCGGCGCAGCAAACGTTCATCAGCAACATCATCTCGCTGCTGCAGGCGCGCGGCGGCAAAGGCGTGAACATCGACTTCGAAGGCATGGGCGCTTCCGATCGCATCCCCTTTACGAATTTCATGATCAGCCTCAGCAATCAACTGCACAGCGCGATCCCGAATTCCGAAGTGAGCATGGCTTTGTATGCAGTGGACTGGAGCAACGTGTTCGACGTTCCCGCGCTTGTGCCGTACGTCGACGCGTTCATCATCATGGGCTACGATTATTACTGGAGCGGCAGCACCACCGCAGGGCCGGACGATCCGCTGTACAATTTCCAGACGAGCTACAATTACACGCTGACGAAATCCATGACCTTTTACCTCAGCCAGGGCCTGCCGGAAAGCAAGCTGCTGCTGGGCTTGCCGTATTACGGCCGCGAATGGGAAACGGTATCGGGCACGGTGCCGGCGGCGACCACCGGGAATTTTTCGGTGACGAGAACCTTCAATGTCGTGCAGGCGAATGCGAACGGTTATTACAACACCACGCTCTGGGAACCGAACAGCTTTTCGCCGTATTATGTTTTCCAGGTCGGCGGCAACTGGCGGCAGTGCTTCATCAATAACGGCTACAGCCTCGGCAAGCGTTTCGACGCGGTGAACCAGCGCGGCATCGCCGGCATCGGCATCTGGGCGCTCGGCTACGACGACGGCTACATGGATTTCTGGGACAAGATCGAAGAGAAATTCACCAACTGTTCCGTCGTGCCCTGCACCGATACCATTTACGACATGGGCGGGCCGCTGCGCAATTATTACAACGATGAAGATTTTACCTACACCATCGCACCCAGCGGCGCCACTTCGCTGGACCTCGATTTCACCTTCTTCAACACCGAGCTGAACTACGACACGCTCTGGCTCTACGACGGCGCTTCAACCGCCGCCCCGCTCATCGGCGCATACCACGGCGCGAACGGTCCCGGCCTCGTCAGCTCCAGCGGCCCCGCGCTTACGATGCGGTTCAAATCCGACGGCGGCGTGGTGAACGCGGGCTGGTACGCGGTATGGAATTGTTTTTCCGACGTCACCGCACCCGCCACGCAGATCAGCGTACCCTCCGCCTGGGTCACGCAAAATTTCACCGCGAGCTTCACCGACACCGACAACAGCGGCGGCAGCGGCATCGAGAAAAGTTTTTACAACGTTTCCGATTATGACGGAACAGAATGGCGGGCGAACGCGGCGAACGGGTTCTTCACGGATGATTTCGTGCTGCTGAATCCCGAATGGATTTCCGCCGCCGGAACCTGGAACGTCGGCGCGGGTGTGCTGGAGCAGAGCGACGAATCGCAAAGCAACACGAACATCTACGCCGCGCTCACGCAGAATCTTTCGAACCGTTATCTCTATCATTGGCAGGGCAAGATCGAAGGCGCGGGCAACAACCGCCGCGCAGGGATTCATTTCTTCAGCGACGACGGCAGCCTCGCGAACCGCGGCAACTCTTACTTCGCCTGGTTCCGCGTCGATCAGCAAAGCCTGGAATTTTACAAAACGATCAACGACGTGTTCTATTTGCAATCGTCCGTTCCCTTCGCGCTGCAGCCGGCGACCTGGTACGATTTCAAAATTTTCTACGATCGCATTCTCGGAACGATCGAAGTGTACGTCAACGATGCCTTCATCGCCTCCTGGACGGATGCGAGCCCGTACGCGGGCGGCGATTATGTTTCGTTCCGCAGCGGCAATTGCAATTGGCAGGTCGACGATTTCCGCGTGTACCGTTCGCGTTTTCCCTCGGTGAACGTGAGCATCGGCTCGCCTGCTGCGGATATTCGCCACCAAAATCCAAATCCGTCGACGCCTTCCGGCAGCATCGCTTCGATCACGAAAGATGCGGCTGGAAATTTATCGCCTGTCGTGTGGCAGGATGTGAACGTGGATTGGACGGCCCCTGCGCCCGCCGCCCCGCTTGAAGACGGAAGCGGCAGCGACATCGACACGACTTACAACCTCGCGCAGCTCGAAGCGAACTGGGGCGCATCGTCCGATCAGCATTCGGGGCTCGTGCAGCATTTCTACGCGATCGGCAGCACGCCGGGCGATTCGGACGTTGTGGCCTGGACGAGCAACGGTCTTGCAGCGAACGTGACGCACACGGGACTTTCGCTCGCGCCGGGGCAATGGTATTACGTCGGCGTGCGCGCGGAGAACGGCGCGGGACTGATCTCGCAGGCGGTCGTCAGCGACGGGCAGGTGGCGGAACTTTCCACTTCGGTGCAGGATCCTGCTGCTGGAATTTCAGCCGGCGCATTCCCGAATCCGTTCGCTGATCGGCTTTTCATCACGCTGTCGCTGGCGCGGGAGGCGCGGGTGAGCGCGGTGCTGCGGGATGGGCTGGGGCGCGCGGTGGCGGTGATGAATGACATGCAGGTGGCGCCCGGCGCGCACACGTTGCCGCTGCAGGTGGAAGCTGATCTCGCGAAAGGCCTGTACCTGCTGCAGGTGCGGATCGACGGGCAGGAATTTTTTGCTAATTTGGCTCATCACTGAGCCAGAAAATTTCGTGCGCGCATTTTTCATTTCCCTTCCGAAAATCTTTTTTGCGCTTCCGTTGCTTTTCTCCCTCTCGCTTCGCGCGCAGCCGGGGCCCGAATCGCCGTTCGATCATATCGGCCCGTTCGGAGCGTTCGTGTTCACCGAGCTGAAGCCCGCGCTCAAAGAGGCCGCGCTCGTTTACAAAATGGACCTCACCGGCCAGGTGATGGAGCCGAAGCTCACGGCGAAAGTTCCCAGGCTCAGCAACCTGCAGGCGCTCAAATTGGGAAGCAATAATTTGCACGCGCTGCCGAAGGAATTCACGCAGCTGCCCGCGCTTCAATTTTTTTCCTCGAAAGAAAACCCCTTCGATTCGCTGCCCGGCGAATTCGGCATGCTGCGCGAATTGCGCTACCTCGAGCTGATCGGCACGAACTTCGACACGCTGCCCGACGCGCTGACGCATCTCGGGCGCATCAAATCGCTGCAGGTGCAGAACAACAAAGCCGATACGATGCACCTGCCTCCCGACATCGGGTACCTCGTCTCGCTGGAGCAATTGCTTTTCTACAAAAGCCGCATCGACAGCCTGCCCGCAACCATCGGGCAATTGAAAAAGCTGAAGACATTTTACCTCGTCGATTGCGGCCTGCGGCAATTGCCGCCCGCCGCCTGCGACCTGAACGCGCTCGAAACATTGGTGCTCGACAACAACGGGCTGACCGCGATCCCGAAGCAGATCGGCAAGCTGCGCAACCTGCACACGCTGTCGCTGCGCAACAACAAGCTGACGCAGATCGACGAGCGCGTCTGCTTCCTGCAAAACCTCGCCGTGCTCGACCTGCGCGGCAACGCCATCCCCGATTACGATCTCGCCGTCCTCAAAGCCCTGCTGCCCGGCTGCACGATCTATTCCGGGAAATAGGTTCGGGAACATTCCTGCACAAAAAAACCTGAACAGACGAACATCGAATACCGAAGTGAAGGACTTCAACATTCGATGTTCCTTGTTCAATGTTCGTCTGTTCGCACGTACCTTTGCCCCCATGCTCCACGAAGAGGACAAGCCCGACGATCCCGATTCCCCCGAAGGCGAGCAGGATCTTTACGAGCATCACCGCTTCACCGTCGACGGCGGGCAATCCATGCTGCGCATCGACAAGTATTTGCTGAACAAGCTCGAAGGGGTCTCGCGCACGCGCATCCAGCACGCGGCCGAAGCAGGCAACATCCTCGTTAACGGGAAGCCGGGCAAATCCAGCTACAAGGTCAAACCGTACGACGTGATCTCCATCGTGCTGCCGCACCCGCCGCGCGTCATCGAGCTCATCCCGCAGGACATCCCGATCGAGATCGTTTTCGAAGATGATGATCTCATCATCGTGAATAAAAAAGCGGGCATGGTCGTGCATCCCGGCTACGGCAATTATTCCGGCACGCTGATGAACGCGCTGCTGCACCATTTCCAGCAGCTGCCGAAATACAGCGACGACATGCGCCCCGGCCTGCTGCATCGCATCGACAAGAACACTTCGGGCCTGCTCGTCATCGCCAAAAGCGAGCGTGCGCTCAACAAGCTCGCCGCGCAATTTTTCGATCACAGCATCGACCGTTTGTACTACGCGCTCGTGTGGGGCGACTTCGATGAAGATGAAGGCACGATCACCGGCCATCTCGGCCGCAGCATCCGCGACAGGAAATTGCGCGCCGTTTTTCCCGACGGCTCGCAGGGAAAGCACGCCGTCACGCATTACAAAGTGGTGGAACGTTTCGGCTACGTGACGCTGGTGCAGTGCAAACTGGAAACCGGCCGCACGCACCAGATCCGCGTGCACATGCAGTACATCGGCCACCCGCTGTTCAACGATCCCGAATACGGCGGCGACCGCATCATCAAAGGCACTACGCACAGCAAATACAAGCAGTTCGTGGAAAATTGCTTTGCGCTCTGCCCGCGCCAGGCCCTGCACGCAAAAACGCTGGGCTTCATCCACCCGGACGGCAAACGCATGGAGTTCGATTCGCCCGTCGCGGATGACATGCAGGCGCTGATCGGGAAATGGCGGAAGTACGCGGAGAACAGCTTGAAGGGCGCAGACTAAAATCCCCGAACTATAAATCCCAAATTCCAAGCGACTGGAATTTGGGATTTCTTTTTTGGAATTTAAGCGATCAGTGTTCTTCTTCGTGCCCGGGCATGGTGTCGGGCAGGGGAACGCGCTGTACATCCTCGAGCTCGGGGTGCCTGATCTTTCCGCCGCTTCCGCCCGCGCGCGCCATCAGGCCGAAGCTCGCGCCGCACAACAGCAGCACCGCGTACAACCAGGCCGTTTTCGGCGTAGGACTTTTGCGGTTGACGAAGAATGCGGCACCCGCAGCCGCTCCTGCTGCGAGCAAGCACCAGAAGGCGGGCTTGGCCGCATCTTCATGCTCTTCGATCGCATCGTGCGAAACACCGGGCCATTCTTCAATGAATTCTTCCGAAGGCTCGCCCGTGAGAAAAACGGGGATGCTGAGCAGCGCGACGAACGTGAGCAGCAGCAGGCCCGCGTTCTGCACCGCTTTTATTTTCAGCAGCAGCCCGGCAAGCAGCAGGACAAAAGCGATCAGCGAACCGACGATGGGGAAGTGGTTCAGCAGGAGATGGATTTCAACAGCGCTCATTTTTTTTGTTTAGATGAATTGAATTTCTGCGCTCAGCTTTTCACCGCGCGCACGGCGTACACCAGCGGTAATTTCCCTTCGAGATCTTTTACCTGCCAGCCATTTTCGCTTTGCACGCCGTTCCTGAAAATGGGGTACGGCGAATAATCATATTCGTCGAGCAGCTCGATGCGGAGGCCTTGCTCCAGCAAGGCATTCACCACTTCCGCGATGCTGTGGTTCCAGCCCGCGCTTTGGAAATGGATCGGCGCGTTCGGATCCGCATACGTGCCGTGATTCTCTTCGATGATCGGCGCGACGTTGAAATAGGGCCAAGCCACTTCGGAAAATTCATCGTTGAACATCCACACGACGGGATGGAATTCAACGAGCAAAAATGTTCCGCCCGGCTTCAGGCTTTCCGCGATCACGCGCGCCCAGGGGGCCAGGTCGGGCAGCCAGCCGATGACGCCGTAGCTGGTGAAGACGATATCGAATTGCTTCTGAACGTGCTTGCGCGTATCGTATACGTTGCAGCAAACGAACTCCGCATCGATCTGCAACTGCTGCGCGAGGTTTTTCGCCGCTTCGATCGACTTGTCGGAAAGATCGACGCCGCAAACCTGCGCGCCGCGCCGCGCCCAGGACAAGGTATCTTGCCCGAAATGGCATTGCAGGTGCAGCAGGCTTTTGCCGCTCACGTCACCTAAAATTTTTTTTTCGATCGGCGTGAGCGCGCATTCGCCCCTGAGAAAGCCTTCCACGTCGTAAAAATCGGAGGCGAGATGATATTCCGTGCGCGCGTTCCAGCCCTGCCGGTTCATCTCGAAAAAAGCGTCGTCGCTCATGGGTTGAATTTTTTCCAGGCGTTCGCATCGAACTCCTCCAGCGTGCGCAGCTTGAGATCGGCGATGTCGAAACGCGCCTGCGCGAAAGCATTTGTTTCCGGCACGGCCACGCATTTCATCCGCGCCGCTTTCGCCGCCAGCACGCCGTTGAACGAATCTTCGAAGACCAGGCAATGCAGCGGATCGACGTCGAGGTGCTTTGCTGCGCGGAGGAAAACAGCAGGATGCGGCTTGCCGTACTCTTCGTCTTCCGCCGAGCAAAGCAATTCGAACGCTTCGAGGATCCCGTAATGTTTCGTGAGCGAGTGAATAAGGCGAAGGGGAGAAGAGGAAGCCAATGCAACGCGCAGGTTCTGCTCGCGGAAAAAGCGCAGGGTTTGTCCAACGCCCGGCAGCAGCTGAGCGTTCGCTTTTACCAGGCGCTCCACTTCGGCGACGATCATCTCCTGCACCTGCCCGAAATCCGCCTGCTCCCAGGGATGCCGTGCATGCCACTGGCGGATCACTTCCTGGATGCGGTTGCCCATCATCCGCTCGAAATCCTCTTCACCCGGGGCCTTGCTCAATTTCCCGAACACGGAAGTCTCCGCCGTCCGCCACCAGGGCTCCGAATCGACGAGCAGCCCGTCCATATCAAAGATCACTGCACGAATCATGCTGCGAAAATAGCATTTTGATGCGGAGCTGATTCCGGTAGAAAACGAAGTACATGACGTACGCGGTCCGTATACGGGATGTGGGGAGTTGGTGGGTCAAAACAAAAATGTGAGATCGAGATAGGAAACAAAGGTTTCCCGGTTCTCAATTCTCACATCTCGTATCTGGAAGTCGCTACTTTTCGAGTAGAAACTATTATAAACAATCAACCCGGACCGTTTTTATTACCCCGTATCACGGCCCGGGCTGTATTGTGTGTGTAAAGGATTAAACCTTCTTAACTCGCTTTAGAGGTATTGTGCAACAGGACCCCTCCGTGCACATGTGAGAAGAAGAGAGTAAAAGCTGAACCTTCTTTCGCGAGCATCACACGATACAAACATACTTGAGCTCACAAAACCACCCAACTGAAGGGGCGGGGATTCCAGACATCCGAAATTGGGGTATTTTTTAATTAAAAAATTGATAATGAGTCACTTGATTATATCATTTCGGACATTCGAATTTCTTTTATCTGCCTTTTTTGAATGTCGCGAATGCGTTTAATTCCGCGCCGCGTTCTCTTCGGCGAAAACATGATCCGTATAATCGGCCACAACATTGTACAATGTATCGCGTTCGATCGGGCGGCGGCCGGCGCGGCGGATGAGCTCGGACAGCTCGCGCGTGCTCAGCTTCGGCGATTGCTCTTCCGCTCCCACCATCGAATAGAT
>Ga0196978_1001357_pt1 | contig 10896 bp, 9 predicted proteins | sample S3v_2013CmetaG_FD_155491 | JGI IMG/M metagenome (GOLD analysis project Ga0196978, IMG submission 155491) | Soil microbial communities from Anza Borrego desert, Southern California, United States - S3+v_20-13C | ecosystem: Environmental > Terrestrial > Soil > Desert | place: USA: California... | reverse complement strand
GTCGTTGCCGGCGCCGCGGTCGTTGCCGGCGCCGCGGTCGTTGCCGGCGCCGTTGCCCGCGGCGTCGCCGCGGCCGTTGCCAGCGCGAACGCCGTCGCCAGCGCGACTGCCAGCGCCGGCAGCACTCAGGACCTGCCGCGCCAGCCAGGCACTGGTCGCGTGCGGAATGGCGTAGTGCACGTGCACGATGTCCAGTTGATGGTCGTTGCACACGCCGACGATGGTCGCGGCCACCGCCATCGCATACGGCGGATTCTCGAATAGCGGCGTGCTGGAGACGGCGACCTCATGGAAGAAGAGCCGGTCCGATTCGGGCAGCACCCGGCTCGGCGGCGCGCTGGCGATGACATGAACGCGGTGGCCAGCACCGGCCAGCCCTACCGCCAGGTCGGCGGCGATCACGCCGCTGCCGCCGAGCGTGGGAAAGCAGACGATGCCGACGGCCAGCTTCCCGCTCATCGCGCCACCGCTGCAGCCGGCGCCGGCGCGTCCTCGTGCAGATCGACGTCGAGCGGCGTGGCATCGAATGGCCGCTGCGCTGCCAGCACTGCATCGATCACCCGGCGCTGTCCGTAGCGCGCCGCGAAGTAGGAGATTCCGTAGACGCGTTCCTGCGGCTGCCCGTTCGGCTGCAGCCATGTGTGCAGGCGGCGCACGTCCTCGACCAGAGCCTGGTCATGATGCAGGCGCGCGCGCTCGATCTTCTCGGCCAGCCGCAGGAGCGAGCGTTCCACGCTGGCGTGGGTCTTGGTGACGGCCTCGCCAAGGCCGCCGCCTTCGGCCTCGATGGCAGCGCGGCAGCTCGCGAGAGCGGCGTCGAAGCGCGCGAGCAGCTCGGCCGCAGGATTGACGCGCGCCCCTGCGGGCATCGCCGCCGCCAGCAGATCGTCCTCGCTGCACGATGCCTGCGCGGGCGTCAGGCCGAGACGCGAAAGAACGCGGCGGGTGCGGTCCTCGACCAGCCGCATGCGCGCGCGCGGAATCACCATCGGCATGCTCATGCCATGGGCGCGGTAGAGCGGAGCGAGCTGCGCGAAATAGGCGACCTCGCCAGGACCGCCGACGTAGGCCGCCGTCGGCAGCAGCGTGTCCTGCACGATCGGCCTTTGCAGCGCGCTGGTGCTGAAACGCATCGGGTCGCGGTCCAGAGTGGAAAGCAGCTCGGCCCGCGTGTGCTCGCCATGGCCGCCGACTTGGCAGTAGCCGTCGCTGCGAGGCTCGAGCCGGTAGCGCGGGCCATCGGGCCCGTGGGGATGGAAGAACGACAGCGGCGAGCCTTGGCGCACGTGCACGGTAGCTGCAAAGCCGGCCTCTTCCAGCTCGCGCGTGCGCTGGCCCAGCATCGCGGCGATGCGCCCGGCATCCTCGATTGCGCGCCGGTGCACCGGCGCCGCCAGCTCGGCCAGCGCCGGCTCGCGCGAATCGATCAGCACCAGGCCTTCGTGTGCGAACAGCTCGGCGAGCGCGCCGGCAAACGCCGCGACCCAGCGCTGGCCCGCAGCGTAGTGTCGCTGCAACAGGTCGACGTGCTCGGCCGCGTGCGGCAGTCCTTCGACCAGGTCGGCCAGATGCGACAGGCATTGGCGCACTTCGCCGGGCAGCGACAGGTGCGCGAGCGAGACGCGATTCTCGGCCGACGTAGGCAGGCTCAGACGCTGCGGCCGCGCCGCCGGCGCGTGCACTTCGGCGATCTCGGGCAGATCGTGATCCTCGCTCTGGAGCCAGAACACCGGCACCACGGCAGTTCCCGACTCGCGCGCCATCTCGCGCGCTGCGGCGATGGCGGTTGCGGCCTTGTAGAAGTTGAACAGCGGGCCCAGGAACAGCCCGACCTGCTGCCCCGTCACCACGGCCGCGGCGCCGGCCGCCAGCGCGTCGATGTTGGCTTCGCGCGCCGGACTCGCGACGAAGCGCGCGTTCTGCACGCGCAGCGCCTCGGCCACGCGCGCGTCGAGTGGCCGCGCCGCCCGCCGAGCTGCGGCAACGCGCGCGGCCGCATCGGCGAAATGCGTGTCGTAGAAGCGCGCGGCCTGACCGGACAGGTAGGCCTCGAAGACGGAAGCTGCCACGAGCGCTCCGACTCAGCGCACCGGGCTCAGGGCTGCCTCCACTCGGTCAGACTCTTGTTCACGTCGTCCTGAAACGCGGTCTCGTAGATCACGTCACCTTTGCCCAGGCCCTGTGCCTGCTCGGCCGCGACCACGGCCTCGGCCTTCTTGCCCTGCTTGGCCAGGATCTGCGCCTTGACCCAGTGGTTCCACCAGATCGACTTGATGCCGATCGACGTGTCGATGTAGCTGATCGCCAGGTCGAGGTCGCCGCCGCTGTCGAGAAGATAGCGCGCCGAGGCCCAGTGCGGCCGCCACGCTTCGGCCAGCGTCTTGTCGATGCTCTCGCGCGCGTGCGCGGCCGTATCGACGGTGATCGGAATCGAGATGCGCTGTTTCTCCCACTCCAGGTCCAGGCGCGTGGTGCTGTCGGTGGTGTCCGAGAACAGGAACGTCAGGCGCTCGCGATGCGGCGCCGCTTCCGGCTGCACGGTCACGCGAGCGACGTCCTTGGTCTGATCGTAGCCGCGCGTGCCCTGAATCTTCAGGTCCGAGTACAGGATGAACGTCCACTGTCCGGCCGTCGGGATCGTCAGCATGACGTAGCTGCCGGCGGGGACCTTCTTGTCGCCGAACGTGAAGTCGCGGCTGGCCGTCAGCTTGGTCGGCGCATTGGCGCCGGTGCGCCACATCTCGTCGTGCGGGACGAGGTCACCCCACACCGTGCGGCCCTTCACACCCGGGCTGGAATACTCGATGGCGAAAGTGGTGACGCCGACGCGCTGCTCGATCTTGGCCAGCGGGCTCGGCTGCGGCAGCTCGGGTGCGGCCGTCTGCGCATGGGCCGAGGTCGAGACGATGGCGAGTGCGACCAGAGCGGACCGCGCCAACCGGAGGCGGGGAACGAAGACCTGCTGCATCGGTGGTGACTCCTCGAAACGGATTTCGAGAAAGTGTGCCATGGCGCGGCGTCAAGGAAAGGTTCGGTGCCAAGAAAAAGGCAGGTCGCGTCAACGAAGGCGCGACCCCGTCCCTTGTGCGCTCGAGCGGTCGAGCGTCTGGAGCAGCAACCGATGGTGCCGAGGCCGATGGTGCGTTTACGCCGCGCGCGTCCCCTGCATCAGCGACAGGAGCGCGTCGCGCAGATGTGCGGGAGCCTTTTGCGGCGAGCCGCAGTCGAAGGGAGGCTGCGGATCGTATTCGATGCCGAGCTGGATCATCTTGGCGAATTCCTCGCCCGCTTCCTCGGCTGCAAGTGTCAGCCCCATGTCGATGCCGGCCGACACGCCAGCCGCCGTGATGATCTTGCCGCGGCGGACGACGCGATCGTGCATGTATTTGGCGCCGTACGATTCGAGGCGCTCGACGCTGGCCCAGTGCGTGGTGGCATCCAGGCCGCGCAGAAGACCGGCAGCGCCCAGCACGAGCGCGCCCGTGCACACCGACGTCGACCATTTGCTCGTCTCGTGTGCGCGCGCGATCCAGTCGACGATCTCGCCGTCGGCTGCGGCGGCCTCGTCGCCGGGCCCGCCCGGCACCAGGAAGATGTCGGGCCTGACGACGTCCTTCAGCGCGACTTCCGCGTTGATCGACAGCATGCCCGTGTCGGTGACGACGGGGCCGGCCTTCTTGGCCGCAAAGCGCAGGCGCGCACCGGGCAGACGGCTCAGGATCTCGTACGGGCCCATGCAGTCGAGGGCGGTGAACTGGTCATACAGGACTACGCAGATCTCCATGGCTCTTCTCCGTTCGGAACCGCGCGCGATAGGCGCTCGGGCTGACTTGGACGTTGCGAAGGAATGCCCGCCGCATGGTCTCGGCGGTGCCGAAGCCGCAGCCTGCGGCCACCTGCTCGACGCCGCCGCCCGCCTGCTCGAGGCGCCGGCGCGCCGCCTCGACACGCACCCGCTCGACGAAACGCACCGGCGTCGCGCCGACTTCGCGCGTGAAGACGCGTGCGAAGTTGCGCGGGCTCATCGCCACGCGTCGCGCCAGGGCCTCCACGCTGAGGTCGGCCTCGGGATGCTCGACGATCCACGCCTGCAGATCGCGAATCGGCTCGCGCTCGGCGAACTGCGAAGCGAGCTGGGTGCTGAACTGCGATTGGCCGCCGGGACGCTTGAGGAAGAGCACGAGCAGGCGCGCGGTGGTCAGCGCGACCTCCTTGCCGAAATCCTCCTCGACCAGCGCCAGCGCCAGGTCCATGCCGGCGGTGACGCCGGCCGACGTGAACACCTTGCCGTCGCGAACGTAGATCGAGTCGGGCTCGACCTCGATGTCGGGATGCTCGCGGGCCAGCTGCTCGCAGAATCGCCAATGCGTGGTGGCGCGCTTTCGTGACAGAAGGCCCGCGCGCGCCAGCAGGAATGCGCCCGTGCACACCGAAGCGACGCGCCTGGCAGCGCGCGCGCTGCGCCTGAGCCATTCGATCAGCACGCCGTCGAGCATCGCCACGACGGTGCCCTCGCCGCCCGGAACGAAGAGCGTGTCGATGGGACCGCGCACGCCGCGCAGCGAGCGCGTGGCGACGATCTGCAGTCCCGAGGCCATCGTCATGCGCCCGGGCGTGCTGGCCACGGTCTCGACGACGTAGGCCGGGCCCGAAACGCGCCCGCTCTGCTCGAGAAAGCGCGAGGCCACCGAGAAGACTTCGAGCGGCCCGACCACGTCGAGCATCTCGGCCTGAGGGTAGGTCACCATGACGATGCGGCGGGGCTGGCGCGGGCTCGGCCGTGACGCCGAAAGGGAGCTTGGGCTCATGGCGCCGGAGTATGCGCCCCGGCCGGGTTGGCCGCAATGACATCGGCCCCACCGATCCTGCCAGCGAAACGGGATGCGGCACCTTCTTCGGCCCGCCGTTTTAAGGGGCCGTTTTAAGGGGACGTTTTAAGGGGACGTTTTAAGGGGACGTTTTAAGGGGACGTTTTAAGGGGACAGTCCCCTTAAGCCGCTTAAGGGGACTGTCCCCTTAAACGCCGTGTCCTTTGGAACGCATGCGCTGGAGCTGCTGGCGGAACTCGATGCACGGGTCCTGGCGCTCCACGCGCGGCGTGAACCATGCGTAGTCGAACGCGCGTTCTTCGCCGAAGGAGCGCAGATACTGCGCGGGGTCGTCCATCTGGCCGTCCACTTCGAGGAACGCCACCGAAAGGACGCGCAGACGCGGCGAGGCATGGCGCAGATACATCGGCACCCCGCGGTCGCGGCGCACGTGGCCGAAGCCGGCCATCAGCACGCACGGCGCTGCCGCCGCATCGCCCGGCGCCCTACCGCATCCCGACGCCAGCACCTCTGCCATCGCGGCGTCGCGGTGGCGCTGCATCTGGATCATCGCGTGGGCCATGTGCTCGCTGGCGTATCCGCAATGCGCATCGGCGATCTCGGCGGCCATGGCGTCGCGGAAGCGCGCCGGCAGCGGCACCTCCAGCTGCGGCAGAGCCGAGGGCCCGTGCAGCCGCGCGCGCGACAGGTTGGCAGCGCGGATCGTCATGCCCTCGCGCAACGCGACCTCGAACACGGGCCGATACATTTCGAAAGGCGGCCACCCGCTGCGACTCCATTGCACCGCAGCTTCGAGCGCCCCCGCATCGCCGCCGCTTCGCACGACCTCGTCGACCGTGTCCTGGTCCTCGAAGTCGAGCTGCTCGAAAGCGACGAGCGCCGGCGGGACGCCGCGCGCCGAAATCATTTCCAGCATCCAGGCTTGCAGCCGGTGATGGTCCGGATTGTCGTGCTGCTCGCCGAGCAGCACGACGTCGGCGCTGGCGGCCGAACGCGCGAGCGTTACCGGATCGAGAAATTTTTGCGCGGCGACATCCCAGACTTTCCCTGACAGGCTATGATCGGAAACGGTGGCGAATGCGGGCAAAACAGGCGTGGAACTCGAGCAGCCCCCCAGGACAACCGACGCAGTGAGCGCCATCCACGGCCAGACCGCCGCGCGCGCCGCCCGAGCGCGCATCTTCGCCGCAGCCGCGAAACGCCAGGCCGCCGGCGGCGCCACCGAAACGCGATCCGCCGTCACTACGGGGAACCAGGTCGCGCGACGCAGAAAGGGAGGCGCACCATCGTGAACGTCCTGAGCGCGCTCCGAACCACCGCGCAAGCCGAGCCAGCCGCCGATGCGCAGACCATCGACGCCGCCGCGCCCGCGGCCGACGAGCTCGTGCGTCCGCACCGGGTCGTCATCGTCGGCGGCGGTTTTGCCGGCCTCAACGTCGCGCGCGTGCTGGCGGGGACCGATCTCGACGTCACGATAGTCGACAAGCGAAACTTTCATCTGTTCCAACCGCTGCTCTATCAGGTGGCCACCGGCGCCCTGTCTCCCGGCGACATCGCCGCACCGCTGCGCGAGATCCTGCGCAAGTCGTCCAACGTCCGCACGCTGCTCGCGGAAGTGACCGACATCGATCTGGAGGCGCGCCAGGTCCTGTTCGGACAGCAGGGCCTCTCCTACGACTCTCTGATCGTAGCCATCGGCATGGTCAACAACTACTTCGGCCATGACGAATGGGAACGTCTGGCGCCCGGCCTCAAGTCCATCGAGGACGCCACCGAGATCCGCTCGCGCATGCTTCTGGCCTTCGAGCTCGCCGAGCGCAACAGCGATCCGAAGGAGCGTCAGGCCCTGCTGACCTTCGTCGTCGTCGGCGGCGGCGCTACCGGCGTGGAGATGGCAGGTGCCATCGCCGAAATCGCTGCCGATACGCTGCGCAGCGAGTTTCGCAGCATCGCGCGCGAATCGGTGCGTGTCGTGCTCGTCGAAGGCGCCGGGCGCGTGCTGACCGCGTTTCCGGAGGCATTGTCCGCCAGCGCCGAACAGACCCTGGCACGCATGGGCGTGGAGCTGCGCATGCACGCGATGGTGCGCGACATCGATGCCGAGGGCGTGACCGTCGAGCTGGCAGGGACGCAGGACAGGATCCCGGCGCGCGTGGTGGTATGGGCGGCCGGAGTGCGCGGGCATCCACTGGCCGCCTCACTGGCCGAGCAGACCGGCGCCACACTGTCGCGGCAGGGAACCGTCCCCGTGCGCGAGGACCTGACGCTACCGAATCATCCCGAGGTGTTCGTGGTCGGCGACCTCGCCTACCGCGAGCAGGATGGACGGCCGCTTCCTGGCGTCGCGCAGGTCGCCATTCAGCAGGGACGCTACGCGGCCGAAACGATCCTGGCACGACAGACCGATAAGACGCCGCCGCCGTTTCGCTACGAGGACAAGGGCTCGATGGCCACCATCGGCCGCGCCAAGGCGGTGGCCGCCATCGGGCGTCTCGAGCTCAGCGGCTTCGTGGCGTGGCTGGCGTGGCTGTTCGTGCACCTGCTGTTCCTGGTCGGCTTCGAGAACCGCGTTCTCGTCCTGCTGCAGTGGTCCTGGTACTACTTCTGGCGACGCCGCAGCGCGCGCCTGATCACGGCGTGGTCCGGGGATTCCCGAGCTCCCTCGCGCTTCTGACACTGCACGAAGTATCGGCTCGCCGGCATTCGGCAACGGGTCCTACCGAACCGGCTCGAGGAATGCGACGTTCGTGGACGCGCGCGTTCGCACCGCAGCACCGCTGCGCTACAACGACGAGCTCAGGAGGCGAGGCCATGGCCATCGTTCCCGCAGGACAGAAGCTCGTCCTCGATCCCGCAGACGAGTACTGTCACGAGCCCGAGTCGGCGCAGAACTACAACGAGAGCATGTACTTCAACGTGTTCGACGCCGACCAGAAGATCGGCGGTTGGATGCGTCTGGGCAATCGGGTGCACGAAGGGCACGCCGAGATGTCGGTATGCCTGTACCTGCCCGACGGCCGCGTCGGCTTCGCCTACGCGCGGCCGCGCATCGAGCACAATCGCGAGATGAACGCCGGCGGTCTTCGCATCGAGGTCGTCGAGCCGTTCCGCCGCCTGCGCGTACACTATGAAGGGCCGGTCCTGCTCCTGAAGAACCCGCTCGAGATGGCCGAGCCGTCCTGCGCCTTCAAGAACAATCCGCTCGAGGCCTGCCTCGTCGATCTCGACTACGAAGGCGTCTCGCCCATGTACGGCGGCAGGGCCGTCCACGAGGACGGCAGCGACATCGAGCTCGACTCCGAGAAATCGTTCGCCCGCGCGCACTACGAGCAGCACATGAAGGCGACCGGTACCATCGAGGTCGCCGGGCACGAGTGGACCGTGGCCGGCCTGGGCCTGCGCGACAAGAGCTGGGGACCGCGCTACTGGCAGGCCATCCACTGGTACCGCTGGCTGCCGATGAGCTTCACCTCCGACTTCGGGATGATGATCTCGGTGATCGCCGGCGAGGATGGCCGCATCCGGCGCAGCGGAATGGTGCTGCGCGATGGGCAGTACGCCGCCATTCGCGATGCGCGCGTCGAAAGCGTCTGGGACCGGCACGGCTACCAGACCTCGGTGCGCGCCTGGGCCAGGACCGACGAACGCGAGTACACGGTCGAAGGGCGCGTGATCTCGATGATCCCGCTGCGCAACCGCCGCAAGCGGCCCGATGGCGGCCAGATGCTCACCCGCATCACCGAAGGCATGACCGAGTACCGCTGTGACGGGAAGATCGGCTACGGGCTCTCCGAGTATCTGGACCAGATCGTGGACGGACAGCCTATCGGGCGCGATGCAGTGTGAGCGTGAAGGCGCCGCAACAGGGCGAGTCCGTCGCGCGCGATCACGATCTCGAAGAGCGTGTCCGCGAGCTGACCGCCGCCAACGAGAAGCTGCAGGCAGACCTGGCCGAGCGGCGCCGCATCGACGCCGCCACCCGCCGCCAGCGCGAGATGCTCGAGGCCATCTTCGACCACATTCCGGTGATGATCGCATACTCGGGCACCTCGGGACGGCTCGAGCTGGTCAACCACGAGATCGAGCGCACGCTCGGCTGGAGCCTGGCCGAGATCAGGCTCGGCAACGTCGACATCTACGCCGAATGCTATCCGGATCCGCGCGACCGCGAGCGCGTGCTCGATTTCATCGCCGCGGCCGACGGACGCTGGACCGAGTTTCGCACGCGCACACGCGACGGACGCGTCCTGGAAACGCTATGGGCGCGCGTCAAGCTCTCGGACGGGGCCAGCATAGGGTTCGGCCAGGACGTCACCGAGCGCAGGCGGGCGCTCGACGATCTCCGCCGCAGCGAAGGCTACCTGAACGAATCGCAGCGCCTGAGCCATCACGGAAGCTGGGCGTGGGACGCCCGCACGCGCAGTTTCACCTACTGGTCGCGCGAGTCGTTCCGGATGTTCGGCTTCGACCCCGACGGTGATCCCGACGTGATGCATCGTGCCATCGAGCTGGTACACCCGGAGGACCGCGCGATCATCGAGGCCAGCGTCGAGACTTCGCTGCAGAGACGGCAGGATGCGCAGCTGGATTTCCGCATCGTGCTTCCCGGCAACTCGGTGCGCTACATCCGCTCGATCGGCAACCGGGTGCTCGACGATTCGGGCGAGCTGGCGGGCTTCGCCGGAACCTGGGTCGATTGCACCGAGAGCAAGGCGGTCGAGAGCATGCAGCGCAGTTTCTCGCGGCAGCTGGTCAGGGCGCAGGAGGCAGAGCGGCGCCACATCGCGCGCGAGCTGCACGACGAGATCGGGCAGGCGCTGACGGCGATCAAGCTGGAGCTGCGGTCGATCGAGCAGGCCTGGACCGGCAGCTCGCTGTCGCTTGCCGAGAGCATCGCCATCGCCGATCGGACCATGCAGCAGGTGCGCGACCTCTCGCTCGACCTGCGCCCTTCCCTGCTCGACGACTTCGGTCTGTACCCTGCGCTGCGCTGGTACCTGAACCGGCACACGCAGCGAGCCGGCCTGCACTTGCACCTGACCGGCGCCGGCAACGGCCCGCGTCTGCCGGTCGATCTGGAGACGGTGTGTTTCCGCGTCGCGCAGGAAGCGCTCACCAACATCATGCGTCACGCGGCGGCGACCAATGTCTGGGTCGAGCTTCGCCGGCGTGGCCGCCGCTTCTACATGACGATCCGCGACGACGGCGCCGGCTTCGACGTCGAAGCGGCGCGCGAGGCGGCCGTGCGCGGCGGCAGCATGGGTCTGCTCGGAATGCAGGAACGCGTCCGGCTCGTGGGCGGAAGGATGAAATTGACATCGTCGGCCGGCGGCACCGAGCTGCGCATCTCGCTGCCCATTGCCGACGACGATCCTCCCGCCACCGGCCTTTGAGGAAACCATTCTTAAGGGGACTGTCCCCTTAAAATCCTAGCGGACGCGTTCCAGGTATTGGCCGGTGGAGGTGTCGACGCGGACGCGCTCGCCTTCCTTGACGAAGGGCGGGACGCTCACCATCAGGCCCGTCTCCAGCTTGGCCGGCTTGGGGCTGTTGGAAGCGGTGGCGCCGCGCATCTCGGGCGAGGTCTCCACCACCGTCAGCTCGATGATGGCCGGAGGCGTGATGCCGATGGGACGCCCCTCGAACATCTCGACTTCGATCGAGATGCCGTCGACCAGGTAATAGATGTTGTCGCCGAGCTCTTCCAGATTGAGCGTGATCTGGTCATAGGTCTCGGTGTTCATGAAGTGGAAGTCGTCGCCCTCGCGATACAGGTACTGCATGTCGTGCTGTTCGAGGGTGACGCGCTCGATGGTCTCGGTGGAGCTGAAGCGCGCCTCGGTGGAAAGGCCCGACTTGAGGTTTCGCAGCTTGGCCTGAACGAACGCGCGCAGGTTGCCCGGGGTGCGGTGCTGGAAATCGAGGACACGGTGCGGAGCACCGTTGTACATGATGACGTTGCCGCGGCGGATGTCGCTGGCGTTCATACGAGGCTGCCTCCTGCGATGTGATCCGGGCGCCGTTTGCCGGCAGCCGAACCGGGGGAGGATACACGAGCGCCATGGCA
>Ga0196978_1001356_pt1 | contig 10914 bp, 13 predicted proteins | sample S3v_2013CmetaG_FD_155491 | JGI IMG/M metagenome (GOLD analysis project Ga0196978, IMG submission 155491) | Soil microbial communities from Anza Borrego desert, Southern California, United States - S3+v_20-13C | ecosystem: Environmental > Terrestrial > Soil > Desert | place: USA: California... | reverse complement strand
GCGCCGCCCGGTCATGAGCAGGACGGAGCCGGCGGACATCAGCAGCAGCGCCTTGTAGATGATGTGCGTGAAGGCGTGCGCCGCGGCGCCGTTCAGCGCCATCTGCGTACCGAGGCCGATGCCGACGACCATGAACCCGACCTGGTTCACGATGCTGTAGGCGAGAATGCGCCGCATGTCGTTCTCGAGCAGCGCGTAGACGATGCCGTAGAAGATCATGAACAGGCCGATGTAAACCAGCAGCTCGACACCGGGAAACCCGCGCAGCAGCACGTACACCGCCGTCTTCGTCGTGAACGCCGAGAGAAAGACCATCCCGCTCCACGATGCCTCCGGATACGCGTCGGGAAGCCACGCGGAGAGCGGCGGCGCACCGACGTTCACCAGAAACCCGGCGAGGATCAGCCAGTGCGCGGCCGAGTCGAGCGACAGGCGATCGAACGCGACGGATCCGCCTGCGGCAACGTGGCCGGCGATGCCCGCCATCAGCAGCACGCCCCCGAGCAGGTGAATCGACAGATAACGCATGCTTGCGCGGTAGGCCCCGGCCGCGCCGCTCCAGATGACGACCGTGGAGCCGATCGCCATCAGCTCCCAACAGACGAACAGCGTCACCAGATCGCCCGCGAGCGTGACGCCGATCGCCGCGCCGCCATAGACGAAAGCGGCGGGCAGCTCGACGCGGCTTTGCTGGTTCAGGCCGAACAGCCCGCCTGCGAGCAGCATGATCGCGAAAACGGTGCCAAAAAGCCGCGACAGTTTGTCGATCGCGAGCGGCTGAAGATCGAGCTCCAGGAATCGTATGTGCGCATGCGTGCCGTCGGGCAGACTCCAAAGGAGGTACAACGCGAGGAGCGGCAGCGTCACGACGAGCCCGCTGCGCGCGTGGCCGCGCAGAACCGCGATCGCGACCGCGCCGAGTATCAACACCAGCGCCGGGTGGGCGAGGAGCGCCGTCATTCACGCTCCTCGTAATAGCTGTCGCGACGCTTGAGGATCAAGCCGAGCAGTCTCGCGACGCCGATCAGGGCAGCGCAGGAGAGAAAGCCGTACCACGCATGGAATGCGAACGAGGCTTCGATGCCGAAGTGCGCGTCGTGCGACACGAAGAGCTCCGCGGCGAGCGTCGCGGCCAGTATCAGAATGAAGCCCAACCAGAGCTTGCGGATGGTCGCGGGACGCACCAGCCAGTGCTGTTCCATCTCGGCCCTCCTTCAGCTACCGGCAAGCGCGCGCGCGAGCGCGAGCGGCACCGCCGGCTGGAAAAACAGGAACACCGTCGCGGCCGCCGTCGCCGTGAGCGCCAGCACCATCGTCCACGGCGCTTCGCCATGGACATGCTCGCCGGCCGGCGCGCGCACGAGAAAAGCCCGATAGACGATCGGCACGAAGTAAGCGGCTGTGAGGAGCGTGCTCAGCGTGATCACCCCGAACGCGACCCATTGCGAGGCGGCGAGCGCGCCCTGGAGCATGTACCACTTGCTGACGAAGCCGGCGGCGGGCGGCAGCCCGATCATCGATAACGCACCCACTGCGAAAGCGCCCATGGTCCAGGGCATGCGGCGCCCGATGCCGTCGAGCTGGCTCACCTCGGTCTTGTGCGCCGCGGTGTATATCGCGCCCGCCGCGAAAAAGAGCGTGATCTTCCCCACCGCGTGCGCTGCGACGTGGAGCGCCGCGCCGACGATCGAGAGCGGCGCGAGCAGCGCCGTCGCGAGCACGACATACGAAAGCTGGCTCACGGTCGAATACGCGAGCCGGCGCTTGAGATTGTTCGAGCGCAGCGCGACGACGGAAGCCGCGAGTATCGTAAAACCGGCGACGTACGGGAGCCATGCCGCCGCGTCGGCCCGGCCGAGTGTCTCGGTGCCGAAGACATACACCACGATCTTGATCACGCAGAAAACCCCGGCCTTCACCACCGCCACGGCATGCAGCAGCGCCGAGACGGGTGTCGGCGCAACCATCGCAGCGGGCAGCCACCGATGCACGGGCATCACCGCCGCCTTGCCGATGCCGAATACGTACAGCGCCAGCAGCGCCGCGAGCGTCGCTCGATCGAGGTCCGGACCGAGGATTCCGCCGCTGCGGAATTCCACGGTGGACGCGATCTCGAACGTCCACACGATTGCGATCAGCAGGAACAGGATCGACGTGCCGACGAGCACGCCGATATAGGTGCGCCCCGCCCGCCGCGCTTCCGCCGTGCCGCTGTGCGTCACGAGCGGATAGGTGACGAGCGTGAGCGCTTCGTAGAACACGAACAGCGTGAGGAGATTGCCGGCGAACGCGATGCCGATCGTGCTCGCGAGGGCGAGCGCGAAACACACGTAGAAGCGTGTCTGGTGCGCCTCGCCGTTCGCGCGCATGTAGCCCATCGAGTAGATCGAATTGACGATCCACAGTCCGGAGGCAACGAGCCCGAAGAGCATGCCAAGCGGTTCGATCTCGAACCTGAGCGCAAGCCCGGGCATCATCTCCACGAGCATGAGCGCGGGACGCTCGCCTGCGAGGACGCTTTGCGTGAGCGCGAGAACGAGCAGAAAGAGCGCGGCCGCGGTGGCGAGCGTCGCCGCCTCGCGCAGATTGGGCGCGCGCCCGAGCGCTGCAATCGCTGCCGCACCCGCGATCGGCGTCGCGAACGCGGCGCCGATCAGCGCTTCCGGCGTCATGGCCACCCGCGCATCAGCGCGCCTGCGGCGTCGGTCGCGCCACCCAGCGTGAGCCGGGTGTCGAGCCCGAAGTAGATGCACGCCGCGATCATGACCCAGCTCAGCGCGAGCATGCCCGCTGGCGCCTCCTTCAGCGCCGCGATGTGCGCCGAAGGCGCGTTGAAATACGCGGCTTCGACGAAGCGCCACACGTAAACGATCGCCAGCAGCGAAGAGGCGACCACCAGCACGGCGAGCCATAACGCGCCCTGCTCGAGGGCAGCAACGACGAGATACCACTTGCTCACGAAGCCGGCAGTGCCCGGCACGCCGATCAGGCTCAAGCCCCCGATCACGATGCCGAAGCTCGTGAGCGGCATCACGCGGCCGATGCCCGCGATGCGATCGAAGCCCACGCCGCCCGCACGCAGTGCAATGCAGCCGAGGAGCATGAAGATCGCGCCCTTGGTGAGCGCGTGATTGAAGAGGTGGACGATCCCCGCGATGAGGCCCGTCTCGGAGGCGATGCCGATGCCGAGCGTGATGTAACCGACCTGCGCGATGCTGGAGTAGGCGAACATGCGCTTCACGTCGCGCTGGAAAATAGCGACGGCGGAGGCGATCACCATCGCGGCGAGCGAGAGCGCGATCAGCACGCGTCCGACCGCCAGCTCCTCGAATACGAGCTTTGCGCCGAATACGCTGTAGTACAGCCGCATGAGCACGTACACGGCGACTTTCGTGGCGGTCGCCGCCAGGAACGCGGCCACCGCCGAAGGCGCGTACGTGTAGGCGTTCGGCAGCCACAGGTGCAGGGGGAACAGCGCGAGCTTGAGCGATACGCCGACCGTGAGGAAGGCGAGCGCGGCGCGCACCGAGCGCTGATCGCTTACGTCCGGCAGGCGCGTCGCCATGTCGGCGAGGTTGAGCGTGCCGGTTTCGAGGTACGCGAGCCCTACGCCGATCACGATGAAGCTGGCGCCGATGGTGCCGGTAATGAGGTACTGGTATGCGGCCACGAGCGCGCGCCGGTCGCGTCCGAGCGCGATCAGCACGTAGGTCGAGAGCGAGGCGATCTCCAGGAACACGAAGAGGTTGAACGCGTCGCCCGTCGCCGCCATGCCGAGTAGCCCGGTGAGGCACAGCGCGAACATGGTGTAGAAGAGATAGTGCTGGTCGGCGGGAATTTCCGCGGCGATGCTGGCGCGGCTGTAGAGCGCCACGAGGAGACCGATGGCGGCGACGAGCAGCATCACGTACGCGTTCGCCGCGTCGATGCGGTACTCGATGCCCCACGGCGGCGGCCAGCTTCCGATGGCGTACGAGATCGTCTCGCCGGCGCCGGTCTGCACGAAGAGCCACCCGGCCATGCCGAGCACGGCCGCGCTCATCGCCACGGCAATGAGCCACGTTATGCCGGCGCGCCGCGCGAGGACCATCACCGGCGCAGCAAGCAGCGGCAGGACCACCTGCAGGATCGGGAAATGCGACGTCATGGCTACGGCCGCGGCGTCGCGACGGCGTCGGGTGGCGCCTCCTGCGCGAGGATCTCGTCCTCCTCGATCGTGCCGTACGCCTCCCGGATACGCACGACAAGCGCAAGACCGAGCGCGAGCGTGGCCACACCGACCACGATCGCGGTGAGGATGAGCACGTGCGGAAGCGGATTCGAGTAGATCGCGAAATCCACCGAGTAGATGGGTGCGGTGCCGCCGATCAGCTTGCCGGGTGCGATGTAGAGCAGGTAGACCGAAGTCTGGAATATGGAGAGCCCCACGAGCTTCTTGATGAGGTTGCCGCGCGCGATCACGATGTAAAGCCCCGCGATCGCGATGAAGATCGTGACCCAGTACGTAAACTGAGCGGCGATGACGGTCATTCGGCGTCTGCCTCGCGGCCGCGGCTCGCGAAGAGATAAAACACCTTCAGCATGACCGCGAACACCGTTATCAGCACGCCCGCCTCGACCCAGAAGATCCCGCGGTGCTGCCCGTGCACCGGATCGCCGGACAGGACGAAGTAATCGAGGTAATTGCCGCCGAGGAGCAGCCCTGCGACGCCCACGCCGGCAAAGACGAGCACGCCGACCGCGATCAGCGCCTCGATGACGCGGTCCGGTATCACCGTGCGCGCGGCATCGAGCCCGTAGATGATCGCGTAGAGCACGATCGAGGCTGCCACGATCACGCCGGCCTGAAAGCCGCCGCCCGGCCCAAAATCGCCGTGGAACTGCACGTACAGCGCGAAGAGCAGCATGAAGCCGATCATCAGCTTCGCGATCACGCGCAGGACGAGGTAGTCCTTCATGCGCGAGCTTTCTCTGCCCGACGGCGCCTGCGCAGCAGGGCAATCACGCCCACCCCGGCGGTGAAGACCACGGTCGTTTCACCGAGGGTGTCGTAGCCGCGATAGCTCGCGAGCACCGCGGTGACGATGTTCTCGACGCCGGTTTCGCGATACGCCTGCTCGATGTAACGCGGCGCGACGTGCGCGTGTATCGCCGCCTGGGGATCCGAGAAGGCCGGCAGATCGAGCGTGCCGTACACGAGCGCGCCCCCCGTCGCCACGGCGACGGCCAGCGGCAGCAGCGGCTTGTGCAGCGGCTTCACCTCCTCGCCCCGGCTCAGGTGCAGCGCGGAGAGCAGCAACACGGTCGAGATTCCCGCACCCACGGCCGCTTCGGTCATCGCGACATCGACGGCATCGAGCGCGACCAGCACCGTAGCCATGAGAAAGCTGTAGATGCCGCTCAGGATCACAACCGCGAACAGATTGCGCTGTACCGCGATGGCCACGGTCGCCGCAGCCATCATGGTGAGCAGCGCGCCGGCGATTACGCCTTCCATGGCTCGGATGCGCCGGGCGCGAGCACCGGTGTCACGCCGCGCACGAACGCCGCGCGCGCGAGCGCGTGCGCGGCGGCGGGCGTGGTGAAGAGGATGAGCAAGGCGAGGATCAGGAGCTTCGCCGTAACGAGCGTCAGGCCCGCCTGCAGCATCAGCCCGAGCAGTATCAGGCCTGCGCCGAGCGTGTCGGCCACGCTCGCCGCGTGCATGCGGGTGTAGAAATCGGGCATGCGGATGAGCCCGATCGCGCTGATCACGCAAAAGCCGCCGCCCGCGAGCAGCAACCCCCAGCTTGCAGCATCGAGCAACGCGTTCACGGCGTCGGGCGCCGGGGCGGCTCTGCGCCTGCGCCGAGCGCGCCGTATTCGAAGTACTTCAGCACCGCGAGCGTGCCCACCAGATTGAGCAGGCCGTATACGATCGCGAGATCGAGAAAATCCGGCCTGCCCGACAGAAAACCGAAAACGCACAGCAGCAGCACGGCGAGCGTTCCGACCGTATTCGCGGCCTGCGCGCGGTCGAATACCGTGGGCCCCAGAAACGCGCGCACGAGCACGAGCGCGAGCGCGACGAGCAATGCGGCTGAAACGGCAGCGAACATCACGCCGCGCCCTCGAACACCGTCACCCTGCGGTCCATATCGCCGGTCAGGAGCGAGGCGGCGCCCGCGCCGGTCAGCGCGTGCACGAGGATCATGCCGGGGCCGACCTCGACCGAAAGCGTTCCGGGCGTGAGCGTGATGGAGTTTGCGTACGTGACGACCCCGACGATCGTGCGCTGCGTGGGTTTGACGCGCACGAGCGCGGGAGATACGGGCAGGCGCGGGGTCAGGATGATCTTCGAGACGTCCCACGCGCTCTTCGCGATTTCCTTCAGAAGCCACGGGAAGTAGGTGAAAAACCTGCGCAGGAGATACACCGGATGGCTTTCATGATCGATCAATGCCATGCGGTGAGCGAGCCATACCACCGCTGCCGCGGAGGCGGCGCCCGCGCTTACGAGGAACGGCTCGAGGTACCCCGAAAGCGTCATCCAGAACCCGAACAGCACGGCGCCGGAGCTCACCTTGCGTCGTGTGTCCCAACGGTGCCGCAGGTACGCCGCGAGCGCGACGAGCACCGGCAACGCCAGCAGGAACAGGTACACCCGATCGACAGATTCCCACCATGCGCTCATGTTCATCACTCCGTGGCCTGCGTCGAACGCATATCGTCCGCGACCCCGTGAAAACGCGAATCAGCGCATCGCGTACGTGATTCCCGTATAGCCATCGTGCGCACGCAGCGGCACCATGAGACAAGCCCCTATACTTGGCCGCTCAATGCCATCGAGCACGATCAGCGAGTACCTGTCGCGGCGCGGCGAGAACCGCTCCAGATCGCCGATGAGCATCGGCGGCGCCGTCGTGCTCGCGTACGTAGTCGTGTACGTGTTCCTCGACTGGCTGTCGTTCATCCACCCGCTCGGCCCGTACGCGATAACCGTATGGAATCCTCCGCCCGGCCTGAGTCTCGCGCTGCTTCTCGGGCTCGGGCTGCGCTATGCGCCGGCGCTGCTCGTCGCCTGCGCGCTGGCGGAGATCACCGTGCGGCACGGCCACGCCGACTTTGGCGAGGTCGTGCTGTATGCGGCGATTCTCGCCGGCGGCTATACGGCAATTGCGGTGATCCTCAAGCGCTCGGCGTTCGATCCCCGGTTCCGGTCACTGCGCGATCTGATGCTGTTCGTCACGGTGGTGAGCGCGGGCTCGATCGTGATCGCCGCGGCGTATGTCTTCGCGCACGTTGCGACCGGCGCGCTCGCGTGGTCGGAGTTCGCCGACCACACCCTGTATTTCTGGGTGGGCGACGTGATCGGCATCGCGACCACCACGCCCTTCCTGCTGATTCACGGCGCGCGCGCCGCGCGAGGCATACGGCCGCGCATCACGATCGAGGTCGTGCTCCAGGCGCTGAGCATCGCGGCGGTGCTCGGGCTCATCTCGACCCTCGAGCCGGGGCACGCGGCGAATCTCTTCTACCTGCTGTTCATGCCGCTCGTGTGGATCAGCATCCGCTACGGATTCGAAGGTGCGACCGCGGGCCTGCTAGCCACCCAGCTCGGCCTGATCGCCGCGGTGCAGCTCGCGGGCTACACCACCGACTGGGTACTCCAGTTCCAACTCCTGATGCTGGCGCTCACCGTGACCGGCGCGTTCCTCGGCATGTCTGCGACGCAGTGGCGCCGCGCGCGCCACGCGCTCGAAAGCAGCGAAGCCGAGCTGAACACGATCGTCGCCACCGCGCCTGACGCGATCGTGAGCCTCGACGATCAGTGTCGTGTAACGCGTGCGAATCGAGCCGCCGAAGCGTTGTTCGGCCGGGAAGCCGTCGCCCTCGCCGACACGAGCCTGTCCGAGCTGATCGTCGATCTGCCCTCGAATCTCGCGGGCACGAGAGCGCTCCGCGCGCGCGCACGGCGCAGCGACGCGAGCGAGCTCCCGGTCGAAGTGTCGTTCGGCAGCACGCTGGTCGATGGTCGGCCGGTTTATATCGGAGTCATCAGGGACACGACCGATCGCAGCCGCATGGAAGAAAAGCTGCGCGAGCGCGATCAGCACCTCGATCGCACGCTGAGAATTGCCGCGGCTGCGGAAATGGCCTCCGCGCTCGCGCACGAGCTCAACCAGCCCCTGACGGCCGCATCGGCGTACGTGCAGGCGCTCGAGATGCTGCTCGCCAGAAACGATCCGGCGGATCCCAGCCTGCTCGATACGATGCACAAGACGGCCGGCGAAGTGGAGCGCGCGGGCAGCATCGTGCGCCGGCTGCGCGAGTTCTACCGCCACGACCCCGGCACGACCGAACAGGTGCAGGTGGAGGCGCTCGTCGAAAACGCGCTCGCGCCGCTCAGGACGCGCATCGAGCGTCACGGCATCGAAGTCGCCGCCGATATCGACGCGGATGTGCCGCCGCTGGTGGTGGACCGGGTGCAGATCGAGATGGTTCTGCACAATGTCGTCCGCAACGCGGTCGATGCGCTGGTCGATGCCGCGTCCGAACGGCGGCAGATCGTGATTGCCGCCTCACGCGCCCAGCCTGGAGGGGTGCAAATCGCCGTTGAGGATACGGGTCCGGGTGTCGCGCCCGCGATCGCCGAGCAGCTCTTCAGGTCGTTCGTAACGTCGAGGAAGGAAGGCACCGGTCTCGGGCTTGCCATCAGCCGCTCGATCGTGGAGCGCCACGGCGGACGCCTGTGGCTCGATCGAAGCACGGGCGGCGCGCGTTTCGTGATGACGCTCCCGGCGCTGCAGGAAGGCGCATCGAGGGCCTGATGCTTCCGATGCGCGTTTACATCATCGACGACGACGCCGCGGTCAGGGACTCGCTGGCGCTGCTCCTGCGGCTGCACGGCTTCGACACGGTCTGCTTCGCCGGTGCGGAAGCATTCCTCGACGAGGTGTCATCCGAGTGGTCCGGAATCGTGCTGGTGGATCTTCGCATGCCGGGCATGAGCGGACTCGAGCTTCAGGCCGAGCTGCAGGCGCGCCAGATAGAGCTTCCCGTCATCGTCATCACCGCGCATGGCGAGACTTCGGCGGCGCGCACGTCCTTCAAGTCGGGCGCCGTGGATTTCCTGGAGAAGCCGATCGACCGCGATCAGCTACTGGCGGCGATCCGCGAAGCAGTAAAGCTCGAATCCGAGCGTGTGCGGCGAACAGGTCGGACTGCGGAAATGCTGCGGCAGCTCGCGCGGCTCACGCCACGCGAGCGGGAAATCCTCGATCGTGTAGTCGCCGGCAAACACAACCGCGAGATCGCGAGCGAGCTCGACATCAGCGTGCGCACCGTGGAAGTTCACAAGGCGCGCGTAATGGCCAAGATGGGCGTCGAGCGGATTGCCGATCTCGTGCGGGTGGTGCTCTCCGGAAAGGGCTAGGGCCGGCGGCTTCAGCGACTCCACACGTGATGACCGTGACGCACGCGCACTGCGCCCGCGTCCTCGCGCTCCACGCGTGCGGCCTTACGGCTGCGCAGTTTTTCGGCGAGCAGACCGGCGAGCGCGACCGCGAACGGCAGCGCCAGCAGAAACGCGAACTCGCGATCCAGATTCATCACCCACTCCATCAATTCGCCTAGCATGCTGCCTCCTCGTGCATGACTGGATGCTTGCATGCTACGTCTGCGGCAACCGGAACAAATCAGGCCCGGCCGTACGGGAGACCCTTATCGTGCGCGGCGCCGCCGCTAGGCCGGCTGCGAATTGCGCGTGAGCGCCTTGAGGTCTTCGAGAGCCGCGGCGACCTCCCGGCCTTTCTCCTCGATGAAGCGATGAGCTCGTCGGGCGTGCGCTCGTCGTCGTCCCGGCGTGCACTCGGGTTGACAGCCTTGAGGTCGAAGGCCGCGTCTTCGATGGCCTGCGCTTTGCCGTTCAGCTCGCGCGCACGCGCGTCGCACTCGGCTACACGCTCTTCGAGCCGCGCAATCTCATCGGCATCGGCGACGCCGCTCTTTTTCGCAGACTTGAGCTGTTCGCGTGCGACGTCCGCCCGGGCAGCCGTTGCGCGCGCGTCGCTGCGGAGCGGATCCGCCTCGCGTTTCGCTTCTGCCTTGCGTGCAGAGAAATCGATAGTCCAGCTCCGCTCGCTATCTGCGCGCTCCGCCAGCAGCGCGAAGAACTCCTCGAAGCGATCCGACGTGAGCGGCGTCTTCTTGCCGACCTTTACGTCGGACAGGTCGTAATAACAAATCCGTTCGGTCGGTCTGCCCTTGTCGAAGAAAAGGAGGTTCGTTTTCACTCCGGCACCCGCGGTCGTGAACACGCCCCCCGGTAGGCTCACGATGCAATACAGGTCACACTCGTCGAGGAGCTTGCGTTTTGTCGGAACGAAGGCGGTCTCGTTCGTCCTGAATAGAACGCCTTCGTCGAGCACGATTCCGCAGCGTCCGCCGGGCTTGAGGCTGTCGATGACGTGCTGAAGGAAGAGGAGCTGTGTCGCGCCCGTCTTGTATGCGAACCGCGTCTGCGCGTCCTTGCTCTCCTTCCCGCCGAACGGCGGGTTTGTAAGCACCACGTCGTAGAGACCCGGCGCATGCTCGAACAGCCCGCCATACACCTCCTGGCCCGTCAGAGTGTTGCCGTGCCAGAGGTTCGGCTGGTCGATGCCGTGCAGCACGAGATTCGCGAGGGCGATCGGAGAGATCAGGTTCTCTTTCTCGCGGCCGAAGTACGTGTCGTGTTTCAGCGTCTCCAGCTCGTCGGCGGTGATTCCGTGCCGAGCTTCGCGCGCGTGTATTCATACGTTTGGGCGAGAAAACCGCCGGTGCCGCAGCCCGGGTCGTACACGGTCTCACCCACCCGAGGCGCAAGCGTCTTGACGACGACACGGATCACTTCGCGGGGCGTGAAGAACTGGCCGCCGTCGTTGCCCTTCTCGC
>Ga0196978_1001354_pt1 | contig 10925 bp, 11 predicted proteins | sample S3v_2013CmetaG_FD_155491 | JGI IMG/M metagenome (GOLD analysis project Ga0196978, IMG submission 155491) | Soil microbial communities from Anza Borrego desert, Southern California, United States - S3+v_20-13C | ecosystem: Environmental > Terrestrial > Soil > Desert | place: USA: California... | reverse complement strand
CGTTCTGGCACGCGCGCTCGCTGATGCTGCCGTTCTTCTACCGCGGCGCCGGTGCATGCATCATGAACAGCAGCCATCGCGACGGCGAGATCATCACGCGCGCGCTGGCGCGTTTCGGCATCGCCAGCACGCGCGGGTCCTCGACTCGCGGCGGAGTTGCGGGATTGCTCGGGCTGGTTCGCGCGCAGCGTCGCGGTCTGGACCTGGCGCTGATCCCCGATGGGCCGCGCGGACCCTCCGGTGTCGCCAAGGCCGGCGTGGCCGAGCTGGCGCTCCTTTCGGGCGCGCCGATCTTCCCGCTCGCCGTGGGTTGCTCGCGGCCGATGCGGCTTCCCAGCTGGGATCGCATGATGCTGCCGCGTCCATTTTCGCGCGTGGTGCTGGCGGTGGGCGAGCCGCTGAGTGCCGATTCGCAGAGCGCCGGCAGCCATGCCGAGCGTCGCGAGCACCTGCGTGCCGAGCTCGAGCGCAGGCTGCGCCAGACCACGCTCCTGGCGGATCGCTGCAGCGGCGCGGCGGTGGCCGAGGAGACCTGAGCATGCCCGCGGTGACAGGCACGGCCGCCGCCTACGCGGCTGCGTACGCGGTTCTTGGCCAGGCCGCGCGCGCATGGCTCGGCATCGAGCAGATGGTTCGCGGGAACGACTCCGGCAGTGACAGCCATCGGCGGCGCGAGCGACTGGGACGCTGGACCGGCGGAGCGCCAAGTGGCCCGTGGGTCTGGCTGCATGCCTCCTCGGTGGGCGAGGTCACGTTGGCCGCTGCCCTGGCCGGCGAGATGGCCGATGGCCTGGGCGGCAACGAGCTGGTGGTGACGTGCCAGACCTCCACCGGTTACCGCCGCGCCCGCGAGCTTCACCGCGGCCCGGTGCACTACCTGCCGCTGGATTGCCGTCCGGTCCTCGAGCGCATCCTGGAGGGCAGTGCTCCAAGGCTCTTCGTCGCCATCGAGACCGAGATCTGGCCGCGGCTGCTGCGCCTCCTGAACGCGCGAGGCGTGCCCACGGCCATGGCCAACGCGCGCGTCTCCGACCGTTCGATTCCGCGCTACCGATGGATCGCGCCGCTGGTCTCCCCGGCCCTTGCCGGGATGTCCTGGATCGGCGCCCGCGACTCGACCTCGGCCTGGCGCCTGTGCGAGCTCGGTGCCAGACCGGCAGTCATCGAGGTCACCGGCGACTTGAAGTTCGGTATGGCAACATCGCGAAAAACCGGCGCGCCCGCGGCTACGATGTCGTGGGACTCAAGCCTGCCCGTGGTGGTAGCGGGATCCACCCACGAAGGAGAGGAGGAGATCGTAGTGGCTGCCTTCCTGTTCCTTCGCGCCCGCCTGCCCGCCGCTCGGCTCGTGCTCGCGCCGCGCCATCCGGAGCGGGCCGCATCCGTCAGCGCGCTGCTGAGGGCGCGGGGACTGAGTCCCGTGCTGTGGAGCGAGCGGCCAGGCTCGACCGATGGGCGGTCCGATTCTCGCGAAGGGCGGCCTGGTTCCGGTTACCAGCGTCCTGGTTCAGGCGACGAGCGGCCCGATTCCGAGCGCGAGCGCTCGAGCGACTGGACCGTCGTGGTCGTCGACGAGATCGGGCACCTGGCCTCGCTCTATGCGGCAGCGGGCGCGGCCTTCGTCGGCGGCAGCCTGCGGCCCGGACCCGGCGGCCACAATCTGATCGAGCCCGTGCTGGCGGGAGCTCCGGTCAGCGCAGGCCCGCATCTTGCCAATGTCGGCGAGCAGCGCGACATCCTCCATGCGTCTGGCGCCCTGGTCGTGGCCGGCAATGCCGACGACCTGGCACGGACTTGGACCGACATGCTCGAGCATCGTCCAAAGTACCAACTTGGCATTGCGGCTGCTCGCGTCGCCATCGAGACCCGCCGCGCGGGCATGGCGCGCACAGCCGCGAGGCTGATCTCGCTCGTAAAGGAGCCGTCTACTTCGGGCGCCGGGTTGCAGGACGAGAGGGCCGGACGGCCGAGCGCGGCAGCAGGCGGGGTGCGATGAGCAGGGGCAGCGACGGGCGAGGGCACGTGATCGAGCAGCTCTGGTATGGGCGCGAGCCCGCCGCCGCGTCCACTCGCGCGCTGCTATGGCCGCTGACCGCGGCCTTCGGGCTGACGGCCTCGGCGCGTTCGCTTCTCTATGACGCAGGCGTGCTCGGGACGCAGCGGGCGCCGGCGCCCGTCATCAGCATCGGTGCGCTGACCACGGGCGGCTCGGGCAAGACGCCCTTCGTGCTGTGGCTGACCCGGCGGCTTCAGGAGCGCGGCCTGCGCCCGTGCATCGTCACGCGCGGCTATGGCGGCACCTCGCGCCAGACGCGCCTGGTCCTGCCGGCGGACGCACTGAGCACGCAAACGGTGGCCGAGTCGGGAGACGAGGCCTCGCTGCTCGCCGCCCGCAGCGGCGCGGTCGTGGCGACGTCGCCGCTGCGCATCGACGCATGCCGCGCTGCCTGGCAGCACTCGCGCCCCGACCTGTTCGTGCTCGACGACGGCTTCCAGCATCGCGCCCTGGCCCGCGACCTCGACATCGTGCTGGTGGACGGCGCGGAGAAGGAGCAGCGCCTGCTCCCGGCCGGACCTCTGCGCGAGAGGCCCTCGGCGCTCTCGCGCGCGGACGTCATCGTCACCAGCGGCGGTATCGCGCCGTGGCTGCGCGCAGCCGACCGTCATGGCTGGCTGCTCGAGTCTCGCACGATCGCGCAGAGCCTGGTTCGTTCGCTGACCGATGGCGACGGCGCCGCCGTGTCGACGCTTGCCGGCAAGCGCGTGGCGGCGGTGGCGGCGGTGGCAAGGCCCGAGCGTTTCGTAGCGATGCTGGCCAGCATCGGCGCGGAGGTGGCGGCTGCGGTGCTGCGGCGCGACCATCATCTGTATGGCCGCAGCGACTGGGACGAGATCTGCGCCGTCGCCAGCTCGGTCGATGCCGTCATCACGACCGAGAAGGATCTGGTCAAGCTCCGGTCGCTGACACCGACGCTTCCGCCGTGGCTGCACGCGCTGCGCATCGACGTCGGCGTCGAGGGCGAAGAGAGGCTCGTGGACCGGGCCGCCTCATTGGCGCAAGCTCATGCGAAAAACGCGTGAAACGTCTCGCAGGTTGATTTGACCGGGTCGCGCTCCCCTGCGCATCATCCGCCCTCTCGCGGAGGCTTCCCTGAGTGATTTCCATGGGATGGGATAGATGAGGGCGCTCGTCACCGGCGCTGCCGGTTTCATCGGATCGACGCTCAGCGAGGCGCTGCTGGCGGCCGGGCATGAGGTCGTGGGGCTGGACTGCTTCCTGGACTACTACCCGCGCGCCATCAAGGAGCGCAACATCGCAGCCGCGCGCGCCTCGGACCGATACACCTTCGTCGAGGACGATCTGGTCACGGCCGATCTGGATTCCCTGGTAGAGGGCGCCGACTACGTCTTCCACCAGGCAGCGCAGGCAGGAGTGCGGTCGAGCTGGGGCGAGGACTTCCGCATCTACAGCGACAACAACATCTTCGGCACCCAGCGCCTGCTCGAGGCCTGCCGCGACAAGCCGCTGCGAAAGCTGGTCTACGCTTCCTCGTCTTCGGTCTACGGGGACACCACCGATCTGCCGATGCGCGAGACCGGCATGCCGCGTCCGGTCTCTCCCTACGGCGTGAGCAAGCTGGCCGCCGAACATCTGGTGTGGCTCTACCACACCAGCTACGGGCTGCCGACGGTGTCCCTGCGATACTTCACCGTCTACGGGCCACGTCAGCGACCCGACATGGCTTTCAACCGCTTCATCGACGCCGTCGACAAGCAGCGGCCCATCGTCCTTTACGGCGACGGCGAGCAGTCGCGCGACTTCACGTTCGTCGACGACATCGTGCGCGCCAACATCGCCGCAGCCGAGGGGAAGATCGCCGGCGCCGTCCTCAATATCGGCGGCGGCAGCCGCACCACGGTCAACGAAGTCATCGCCACCATCGGCCGCATCCTGGGCAAGACGCCGCAGGTGGACCGCCGCGAGGTCCAGCGCGGCGACGTCCGGCATACGGCCGCAGACATGAGCGCCGCCCAGCGAGCCATCGGCTTTGCGCCTCAGGTGCCTCTGGCCGAGGGGCTGACGCGGCAGGCGGCTTGGCAAACCGGCGCGCAGGGTTTAACGACGCCGGAGTGAGTCGAGGCGGCCGCGCCGCCCGTGCACGACGGTTGGCCCGCTCGCGATTGGAGGAACAAGCTCGATGCCCGTCAGCAAGGAACTTCTCGATGTCCTGGTCTGCCCCGCCTGCAAAGGGGAGCTGCGCCCGGCGCAGGGCGCCGATGCCTTGGATTGCCCGCGCTGCAGCCTGCGCTTCTCGGTCGTCGACGACATCCCGGTGATGCTCGTCGATCAGGCCACGCCTCTACCCGCCAGCTAGACCGCCGGCCCGAAGCCCGTTGCTCGTCGGTCTCCCGGAAGGCTACGTCGACCTGGATCGGGGCCGCTGGCGAGTCGTCGCCGCACGCCTCGAGCTGGCCGAGATGGTCGCGCTGCTCGAAGCGGCACGCAGCCGCACGCTTGCCGGCGAGGCGGTCGGCAACGGTCGCGGCGGCACGCGCCAGATCGCGCTGCGCGGCGGAAAGAAAGTCTTCGTTCGCAAGTATCTGCGCGGCGGGATGGTCCGCCATGTGGTGCGCGACCTGTACCTGCTGCGACCGGCACGGCCCATTCGCGAGCTGCTGGCAACCGAGCAGGCACGCGCCTCGGGCTGTCTCGTCCCCATCGTCCATGCCGTGGGCGTCGAAGAAGTCGGGCCGTTCTACCGCGGGTGGATCGTCACGTCGGCGATCGGCGGCGCAAGGGCGTTCGTGGACGCGCTGGCGGTGGCAGCACCTGCCGAGCGCCAGAGTCTGCTGGCGTGCGCCGGCGAAGCGATTCGCGCTCTTCACGAGGCGGGCGTCTACCACGTCGATCTGAACGGCCACAATCTTTTGGTCGACGACCGCGGCCGCGTTGCCGTGATCGACTTTGATCGGGCGGTGCTGGCGGCGGAAGGCCGCTATCGCCTCGGCGAGCAGGGACGCGACCGTCTGTGGCGATCGCTGCGCAAGCTGTCCGCGCAAGGCGGATGGCCTCTGGAGGACGACGAGCGGCGCTGGCTGGAGCGCGGGTATACCAACGCAGCCCGGCGCTGACGTCTCGCGAACGGCCGGGGTCGCTCGTCCTTCCAGGCCTGGCACGCTGCCGCCGGCCGCCGATACGAATCGCATGCACGGCGACACAATTTGCGCAGCCGCGCAGATCGAAGCGCGCCCGCGATCGGACTGCCGCAACCGAAGGCACAGCGGACGCGGATGCGTCTTTCTTGCACACCCTGCTAGGATGTCCCGATGCGCAGCATGACTGGATACGGAGCCGCCAGCGGCCAGGCAGGGACTTGTCGCCTCAGCGTGGAGGTGCGCTCGGTCAACCAGCGATTCCTCGACCTGAAGATCAATGCTCCGCGCGAGTATGCGCCGTGGGAGGCCGATATCCGCCGCAGCGTTGCCGCCGCCATCGAGCGTGGCCGCGTCGAGGTGCACGTCTCGCGCACGCTGCCGCCGCGCAGCGCCAGCGTCTCGCTGCAGAAGGAAGTCGCGGCCGGTTACGTCAAAGCGTGGAAGCAGCTTCAGCGCGAGTTCGATCTGGGAGGAAAGCTCGACCTGGCGCTGTTCGCCAACCGCAGCGACCTTTTCACCACGGCCGACGGGGCAGGGGACCCGGAGGCCGAGATGAAGGAACTCGAGAAGCTTCTCGGCAAGGCGCTGTCCGCACACAAAAAGGAGCGCGAGCGCGAGGGCGCCAATCTCAAGAAGGACATTCAGGGAAGGCTCAAGGCCCTGTTCGCTGTCTCCAAGGAGCTCGAAAAGGCGGCGCCCGCCGTCGTGCCGCGCCTGCGCGCGCGGCTCGAGAAGCGTCTGGCCGACCTGCTGGGCACAGCGGCGGTCGACCCGGCGCGCATCGTTCAGGAAGTCGCGCTGCTGGCCGACCGATCCGACGTGCACGAGGAACTGGTGCGGCTGACCAGCCATCTCCACTCGCTGGAGACGCTGCTGAAGACCAACGAGCCCGTGGCCAAGCGCATCGACTTCGTGCTGCAGGAGGTCAACCGCGAGCTCAACACCATCGGCTCGAAGGCCTCCGACCTCGACATCACCAACCTGGTGGTGTCGGGAAAAGCCGAGGTGGAGAAGCTGCGCGAGCAGATCCAGAACGTCGAATAGGCCAGTGTCCGTTGCCGTGATCGCTGGATGCCCGGACTGTCCCCTTTGCCGTGACGCCGAGCTATGACGCTGCCATGATCTCCCGCCGCGGCATCCTCTTCATCGTCTCGGGCCCCTCGGGCGCCGGCAAGACGACGCTGTCGGATGCGGCGCTGCGGACCTTCGAGGAAGGCCTGGAACTGTCGGTCTCCTGCACGACGCGGGCGCCGCGCCCCGGCGAGCGCGACGGCGTCGAGTATCACTTCGTCTCCGAGGCAGGCTTCGATGAGATGGTCGCATCCAACGCGCTCGGGGAGTGGGCGCTGGTGCACGGCTATCGCTACGGCACCCCGCGTGCTCCCATCGAGAAGGCCATCGCCGAAGGCCGCGACATCCTGCTCGACATCGACGTGCAGGGCGCCGAACAGATCAAGCTGGTCTATCCCGATTCGGTCTCCGTCTTCCTGCTGCCGCCCGACCGCGCCACCCTGGAGGCGCGCCTGCGCGGCCGCGGCACCGATGACGAAGCCACGGTCCTGCGGCGTCTCCGCAATGCGTGCCGTGAAATCGCGTCGGCACCGGCGTACGATTTCATCGTGGTCAACACCGACCGCGACGATGCGATCAAGCAGTTCGTTTCCATCCTGCGCGGGCAGCGTGCGCGCACGCGGCACATGACGCAGGAAGGGCTGCGCGAGCTCGTCGCCAGCTTCGGCGAGCCGGCCGCGGCGGAGACCGCGTGAACGTCGGCGAGCTGATCGCGCGTATCAAGGAATACGACCCGGGCGCCGACGCCGGCCTGGTCGCCGACGCCTACCAGTACTCGGCGCGCATGCATCAGGGGCAGAGGCGAGCCTCCGGCGAAGCCTACGTGACACATCCGCTGGCCGTGGCGGCCATCATCGCCGACATGCGCCTGGACGTGCCGACCGTGGTCACCGGCCTGCTGCACGACGCCGTCGAAGACACCTCGGCCACGCTCGAGGACATCCGTACGCTGTTCGGGCCCGAAGTCGCGGCCCTGGTAGACGGCGTCACCAAGATCAGCCGCCTCGAGTCCAGTCCCTACGAGCACGCGCAGGCCGAGAACGTGCGCAAGATGCTGGTGGCCAGCGCCAAGGACGTGCGCGTCCTGCTGGTCAAGCTGGCCGACCGCGCGCACAACGTCCGCACCGTCGGACATCTGGCGCCGGAGAAGCAGAAACGCATCTGCGAGGAGACGCTCGAGCTCTATGCGCCGCTGGCCAACCGACTCGGCATCAACTGGCTCAAGCACGAGCTGGAGGAGCTGAGCTATCGCATCCTGCATCCTGCCGAGTACGAGGACATCCGCGAGCGCCTCTCGCTGCAGAAGCTCGAGCGCGAGGGGTACATCAAGGAGGTCATCGGGCTTCTCTCCAAGCGACTGGAGGCGGCCGGGATCGAGGCCGAGGTCTCGGGACGCACCAAGAGCGCGTATTCGATCTGGCACAAGATGAGCGACCAGGGCCTGCGTCTGGACGACGTGTACGACGTGGTCGCGTTCCGGTGCCTGGTCGGAAGCGATCGCGAGTGCTACGACGCGCTCGGCGTCGTGCACATGTACTGGCGGCCGGTACCGGGGCGCTTCCGCGACTACGTGGCGCTGCCCAAGGCCAACGGCTACCAGTCGCTGCATACCACCGTCATCGGAGCCTACGGAGAGCGGCTCGAAGTCCAGTTGCGCACGCATGAGATGCACCGCGTGGCCGAGTTCGGCGTGGCCGCGCACTGGAAGTACAAGAGCCCCGACGGCAGCGAGAACAGCCAGAGCGAGGTCGAGCGCTATACGTGGCTGCGCCAGATCCTGGAGTGGCAGCAGCACCTGGACGACCCCCGCGAGTTCCTGTCCTCGATCAAGGAAGACCTGTTCGGTGAGGAGGTTTACGTGTTCACGCCCAAGGGCGAGACGCTGACCTTCCGCAAGGGCGACACGGTCCTGGACTTCGCCTATCGCATCCATTCCGAGGTCGGCAATCATGCGGCCGGAGCGCGCGTCAACGGACGCCTGGTTCCGCTGCGGCATGCGCTTGCGCAAGGCGACACCGTCGAGGTCATCACGACCGAGGATGCGGCGCCCACGCGCGACTGGCTCAAGTTCGTGCGCTCGCCGCGCGCGCGAGAGCGCATCGTCAACTGGATCCGCGCCGAGGAGAGGAAGAAGGCGGTGGCGCTGGGACGCGAGCTGCTCGAGCGCGATCTTACGCGCTTCCAGCTCGACCTGGCGCGCCTGCACCGCGAAGGGCGCATGAACGAGCTGACCAATCACTTCGGGCGCCGCGACGAGGAGAGCTTCCTGGAGGCCCTGGGCTATGGACGCATCACCAGCCGTCAGGTGCTCGCGCATCTGCTGCCCGACCAGAACCTGGACGAGGGCCGGCCGCGCCGCAGCTTCAAGACCCTGTTCGGCCTGCTCGACCGCTCGCCCAAGCCTCTGGTGATGGCCGAGGATCTGGACGAGGCCATGATCCGTTTCGGCAAGTGCTGCGAGCCGCTGCCGGGCGAGGAGATCATCGGCTTCCTGACGCGCGGCCGCGGCGTGACGGTGCATGCCAAGGATTGTCCGCGTCTGGCCGAGGGCGAGAGCGAGCGCATCGTGACGGTCAGCTGGCAGCGCGGCGCGACGGTGCCGCGCCGGGTGCGCCTGGAGATCGTCTCGCGCGACCGGCCCGGGCTGCTCGCCAACATGAGTCAGGCCATCGCCTCAGCGGGCGTCAACATCGATCGCGCGCACGTGCGCACGCTCGGCAATCGCGCGATGAACGTGTTCGAAGTCACGCTGCATTCGGCCGACGAGCTGGCGCGGGTGCAGCGCAATCTGCGCCGCGTCAGCGGCGTCAAGGAAGTGCGGCGCCTGTTCGGCTAGCGCCGCGCTCTGCGGGAGGTCTTTCGTGAGCAAGGTCATCCGCGCGCAGGGCGCGCCGGCTGCCATCGGTCCCTACTCGCAGGCGCGCATGGCCGGCGACACGCTCTACTGCTCGGGCCAGATCGGCCTGGATCCCGAAAGTGGCGAGATCGTAGGAGGCGGCTTCGAGGCGCAGGCCCGGCGTGTGATGGGCAATCTGGAAGCCGTCCTGCACGAGGCCGGCATGGGGATGAGCGACGTCGTCAAGCTGACGGTCTACGTCACCGACCTGGCCAGCTTTCCGTCCCTCAACTCGATCTTCGCCGAGATCCTGCCCGAGCCTTACCCGGCGCGGGCAACGGTGCAGGTGAGCGCGCTGCCCAAGGGGGCGCTGGTGGAAGTGGACATGATCGCGGTGCGCGAACGTTAGCGGGCCCGATGTCGGTGCAGTAGCGCGAGCTCTAGCGTGCCCGATGCCGGTGCAGTAGCCGCGTTCTCGCGTCGCCCAAGCGATTGTCGCTGACGCGACGTCGCCCACTTCTTCTTCGAGCGGGCGTCAGCGCGACGCCGTCCGTCCGAAGCCCGGGCTCAGGAGTCCCAGGTCATGGCGTCGATGACGACGCGGGACTCGGTTTCGTACAGAACGATGTCGCCGTTGATGAAGCCGTAGGCCTGGCCGGGGCCTGCCGCCGGCAGCGAGCTCATCAAGCCGGCGGGCACTGCGGTCATGCTGACGGACGTCGCCAGCGGCTTGCCGATGATCCACAAGCGCTCGCTCTGTTGCGGCGCACAAAAACCGTCCTCCTTGCGCTCCATGCCTGTGGGGCATTCGTCGGAAGGGCGCTTGAAGTACTGGCGTACGACGGTCCGGTGCTCTTCACTGAAGACCTTTCGGACGCCGCCGCGGTCGCGGTCGTCATCGTCATCATCGTCGTCGTCCTTCTCGAGATCGGCGGTGAGCTCGACATTGACGCGATTGTCGTCGTCATCGGGCTCGAAGCCTACCGTATCGATCTGGAAGGCGCCCACGCCGAGCGCCATGCGTTCGGTGGCGCGAACGCCGGTCTCGACGTCCAGGATCCCGCTGATGGCGCTGGTGGCGGTCGCCAGCAGCAGGAGCGCCGCCACCGCCAGAATCGTCAGCAGCGAGGTCTCGGTGGATTGCGGAATTGCGACTGCGGCGGCGGTTCGGCGCCGGGCAGTGCGCGGCAGCTCGCAGGCGGCGCGGTTTCCGTAAACGCGGTTCTGGTTCATTTCAGGAGCTCCACACCACCGCGTCGATGACCATACGCGTGTCGGTTCGGTAAAGGACGACGTCGCCGTTGACGAAGCCGTAGGCGTTTCCGTTGGCCAGCATCGGCAGGGTGGCGGCCAGCGCCGGCGGTACCGGGACGACCTGGACGCTTGCGGCAAGGGGCTTGCCGATCAGCCATAGGCGCTCGGCGTGTTGAGGCGTGCAGACGCCTTCCTTGTTCTCGAGACCCTGCGGACAATCGTCGTGTCGTTCGAGCAGATAGCGACGGACGCTGACCCGGTGCTCCTTGTTGAAGACCTTGCGTACGGCGGCGCGAAAGCCGACGTCGACGTCGAAATCGAAAGCCTGGGCGGTGCCGGAACCGGCAGCGAACAGCGCCACGGCAGTGAGCGCAAAGAGCCAACGCCGTCTTGCCGGCAGCTTCGAACTCTTTTCTATGAGCATGACCGCATCTCCCTTTCCCCACCTGCCTGCTGCGCTCCTGCCGCCAATCGGCACGGTAACGCGCGGCCCCGCTGTCCGGTCTCCCGTCATGCGGGGTCCGGCATTCGGGTTAGTGACGTTGCGGAAGGCGGCTCATTCGCCGGTGTGTACCCGCCCGAGGGAGCGGACCGAAGTTTTTGCGCG
>Ga0196978_1001353_pt1 | contig 10925 bp, 9 predicted proteins | sample S3v_2013CmetaG_FD_155491 | JGI IMG/M metagenome (GOLD analysis project Ga0196978, IMG submission 155491) | Soil microbial communities from Anza Borrego desert, Southern California, United States - S3+v_20-13C | ecosystem: Environmental > Terrestrial > Soil > Desert | place: USA: California... | reverse complement strand
CGAGGAAACGCAGCTGCACGTTTACCCGAACCCGACCAGCGATATGGTAACGATCAGCGATATCGATCCGGTCAACACGGTGTACGTTTACTCGATCACCGGGGCGCTGGTGAAAACGGATACGAATGTGAACCAGGTCGGTCTTGCAGAGCTGCAGCCGGGCACGTACGTGATCATGGTGCAGACGGAGAAGGGCATGAAGCGTGCGCTGGTGGTGAAGGAATAAAAAACAACAGCACAAGAAAAGAGGCGGCCGCTCGAGCGGCCGCCTCTTTTCTTTTTCAGAAAAAAATTATTTCCTGATCGCCTCGCCGAGCATCTGCTTCACCTGCGGCCATTCCTCGCGGATGATGCTGTACGAAACGCTGCTCCTGCGAAAACCGTCGAGCATGGTGATGTGGCTGCGTAAAATGCCTTCGAATTTCGCGCCTATTTTTTCGATCGCGGTGCGCGACTGCAGGTTGCGCTCGTCGGTGAGGAATTCCACGCGTTCGGCCTGCGCTTCCTCGAAAGCAAAATGCAGCAGCAGGAATTTGCAGTGGCGGTTCAGGCCCGTGCGCTGGAAATCTTTCCCGATCCAGGTCGAGCCGATCTCCAGGCGTTTATTCGGCTGCGAAATACTCATGAAGCTGGTGCTGCCGGCGTACGACTTGCGGAGCTTGTCGTAGATGATGAACGGGTAGCGGCGGCGCTTTTCTTTTTCTTTCAGCGCGGAGGCGATGTAGTCCGCAAGGAACTCCTGCGTATGGATTTGCGCGGGAGAATATTGGAGGAGCTTTTGATCGGCGGAAGAGACGGGCAGCAGGTGCGCAACGTCCGAAGGCTCGATCAGGCGAAGCTGTACGCGCTCGTTCTCGAGAACGATGGGGCGGTCGAAGGGGAAGTTCATGAGGCAAAGATATTGCGGATAACAGAACGAAAAGCTCGTTTCACTACGCGCTTCCGCATCTTTTCATTTCCGCGTAGGCCAAGATTAAGAAGCGCAGCTCCCGGAAAATGATCCGCTGAAAAACAAAGAAGCGATCGCTTTCGCAACCGCTTCCTGGTTATAAGTGTGTGTGTTGTATTTAAAACCACCGCGTAAACCCAAAGCACCCGCAAGGCCCTTTCATCTCCCATTTCTTGCGGCTTTCCTTGCTGTCGGAGGAAGAGCTTTTCGACTCCTCTTTTTTTGCTTCTTCTTTTTTGGGTTCTTCTTCCTTCTTCGGCTCTTCTTTTTTCTCGCTTTCTTTCTCTTCGGATTTTTTCTCCGAGCCGGAATTCGATTGGTCTTCCTCCTTCGAGCCCGAATCGTCCTTCTTTTTCTTCTTGAACGAAACGCCGTAAGCCATGCCCACCGATACGCTCATGCGCAGCATCGGCCAGGCGATCTTTTTATCGAAGGAGATGAGCAGGGGATCGACGACCTTCTTGATGTTCCAGATCTTCTCGATGCCGAACCGGATGTTGTCCGGGTCATCCATGTAATTCCGGAAGTTGAAGCCCTGCGAAGGATTCGTGGCCTCGATCGTTCCTTTCATGCCCAGGCTGCCCAGGCCCACGCCGAGCATCGTCCAGTCGATGAGAAAACGTTTCCCGAGCTTCTGCACGCCGAACTGGAAGCCGCCGCCCGCGATGTACAGCTCGACGCTTTGTGTCAATGTTGCGCTGGGATTTTCGGGCCCGAAGGCGAACTGCACGGGGATCTCGCCCGATTTCAGGCGCATGAACGAATACGATCCGTACGGCCCGAAATAGAATCCGCGCATCGCGCCTTTCTCCTTGCCGTAGATGCGGAACTCCGTTACGTTGCCGCCGCCGCCTAAACGCGGGTAGCTGAAGGCGGTGTAGCGCTCATCGAAAATATAGACCGCGCCGGCCGTGTGCATTGTAAACGGCGAGCTGGGACGCACCTTCACGGTGGTCTGCGTGGTCATGCGCGGACCCACCTTGATCTCCTGCGTGGTGCGGATGGAATTGACGAGCGGCCCGAATAAAATATTTGTTTTCGTGGCGGTATTCTGCGCGACGGCCGGACTGACCGATCCGGCGAGCAGCAGGAAAAGAAGAAGTAATTTGCGTTTCATCTGTTGGCTTTTCAGGTGAGGAACAAAAATGAAAAAAACACGCATTTCGGGCATGATCCGAAGGGAGGATATTGCCTCCCCCATTTGAGGGAGAGCGCGGGAGGGATTTTGTCGCAAACAGCCTTCGGGTTTGTCGTCATCACGCCTCGCGGATGCCTTAAAATCGCATCATCTTTGCAACGTAAACGGAGGTAAAATTAAAAACAAAACGTTATGCAAAAGATCACGCCTTTTTTGTGGTTCGATAACCAGGCCGAAGACGCGGTAAACTTCTACACGTCTGTTTTCAAAGACTCGAAGATCCTGGACATAGCGCGCTACGGCGAGGCAGGCCCCGGCCCGAAAGGCTCGGTGATGACCGCGAGCTTCCGGATCGAAGGACAGGAGTTCATCGCGCTGAACGGCGGCCCGCAATACAAATTCACCGAAGCGGTTTCGTTCGTGGTGAACTGCAAGACGCAGGAAGAGATCGATCATTACTGGGACAAGCTGCTGGAAGGCGGGCAAGCGCAGGCCTGCGGCTGGCTGAAGGACAAGTTCGGATTGTCGTGGCAGATCGTGCCCGCGATCCTCGGCGAGCTGATGTCCGATCCCGATCGTGAGAAATCGAATCGCGTAATGAAAGCGATGCTGCAGATGGTGAAATTCGATATCCGGAAATTGAAAGACGCGTACGAAGGAAAATAACGGGACGGCATTCCAACCATAAAATCCCAAATCCCAACCGATTCATTTGGGATTTGGGATTTTTATTTTGGAATTTTAATCCATGAAGCTGCTTTCCCAAGACGAGCTGGAACGTTCTCCCGCCGTGGCCAGCAACCGCATGAACCGCGAGCGCGGCGCGACGGGCGTCAACAGCTACGAACGTGACCTGTGGCTGTCGCCTGTTGCGTTTCTCTCGCAACGTTCTCCTGGAGAAGAAATGCTCGCCTGGCTGGACATCGGCTGCGGAAAAGCGAAAGCGCTGATCCAAACGGCGCACTATTTTGCGAAACATTTTCCTGCACGCTCATTTCATTTTACAGGGGTTTATTCAGAAGCGCGCGCTCAGGCGAAATGTTCCTGTAAAATCTCCCGCACGATCTCATCGGTCAGCGGCTTGTTCAGGAAGCCGGCCACCTGCGGGGTCTCTTTCGCTTTTTTGCGGTCGTCGGGATTGATCGAAGTGGTGAGGATGTAGATCAGGGTTCCTTCATCCAGCAGTTCTTCCGACCTGTTCAGCTTTTCCAAAAAATCCCAGCCGTTCAGGCCCGGCATGTTCAGGTCGAGAAAGATGAGCTCGGGATCTTTGCACCTGTCGGTTTCCGGCTGCTCCAGCAGCTTCAGCGCTTCTTTCACGGTTTCAGCGACCATGATGTTGGACGGCCGCATGTGCTCTTCAAGCACGATCCGGTGCAAAAAATTAGTCGGCTCGTCGTCGTCGATCAGCAGCACGCAGTTCGGTTTCTTGCTCATGCGGGTTATTTTTTATTGACCGTTACATAGAAAACGCTTCCGTCTCCCGGCTCCGATTCCACCCAGATCGATCCTTCATGCAGCTCGGCGATCTTCTTGCAGTGCGCCAGGCCGATGCCGTTCCCTTCGAATTCTTTCCGCGTGTGCAGGCGCTGGAAGATGACGAAGATCTTCTGGAAAAATTCCGGCTCGATGCCGATGCCGTTGTCTTTTACGGAAAACTTCCAATGGGTGTTTCCTTCTTCCGCGGCAATCGTGATTTCGGGGACGCGCTCCTTGCGGCGGAACTTCAACGCATTGGTGATCAGGTTCTGGAACAATTGCCGCAGCTCGTTCGGGTACGCCTGGATGACCGGCAGCGGGGGCACGCTGATCACGGCGCCTGTTTCCTTGATGATCGTATCGAGATCGGTGAGCAGCTCGGCGATGAGCTGGTTGCAATCGACGCGCGCCTTCTGCTTTTCTTTCCCGATGCGCGAATACTCCAGCAGCCCGGTGATGAGCGCGCGCATGCGTTCGGCGGATTGCGTGATGTGCTCGAGGTAGAGCAGCGGGCGGCCTTCGAGCTGGTGGCGGATCTCTTTGCTCAGCAGCGCGACGTAGCTCGAGGTGGTGCGCAGCGGCTCCTGCAGATCGTGCGAAGCGATGTACGCGAACTGCTCGAGCTCTTCGTTCTTGCGCTTGACCAGGCTGAGGATGTGCTCCAGCTCGCGCGTGCGCTCCTGCACGCGCCGCTCGAGCCCTTTGTTCAGCTCGTGCAAAGCGATCTCCTGCTGGTGCTTCTCGATGAAGAACTTCACCTTGTTGATCAGTATCTCCGGCTGGAACGGCTTGGTGATGAAGCTGAACGCCCCCGTTTCGTAGCCTTTGAAAACGTTCAGGTTGTCGGTGTACACGGCGGAGATGAAGATGAAGGGCAGGCGCGCGGTTTTTTCTTCCCCGCGCAAAATGCTGGCCAGCTCGTAGCCGTCCATGTCGGGCATCTGGATGTCGAGCAGGGCCAGTGCGAACTCGTGGTGCAGCGTGGCCTTCAGCGCTTCGTTCCCGCTGGTGGTTTCGACCAGCTCGAGGTCGAGATCTTTCAGGACGGTGCGCAGCGCGACCAGGTTCTCCACGCGGTCGTCGACGATCAGTATTTTGGGGCGGGTATCCATGCGAGGTTGCTTTTTTATTTTTTGCTCAGCCACACGCGCATCAGCGTCAGCAGGCGCTCCACGTCGACCGGTTTCATGATGTAATCGTTGGCGCCGGCGTCGATGCATTTCTGCTTGTCGTCCTTCATCGCTTTCGCCGTCAGGGCGATGATCGGCAACTTCTTCAGCCGCTCCTGCGCGCGGATGCGGCTCATGGCTTCGTAGCCGTCCATCTCGGGCATCATGATGTCCATCAGCACCAGGTCGATGTCGCTGTGCTGCGCCAGCGTTTCCAGCGCGTGCCTGCCGTTGTCGGCTTTCACGATCTCCATGCCGCGCTCCTTCATCACTTTCGACAGGGCGAACACGTTGCGCATGTCGTCGTCCACGAGCAGGATCTTTTTCCCGCGCAGCAGCGCTTCCTTGTCGTAAAGATTATTGATGATCGATCGCTTCGATTCGGGCAGGCTGCTGATCGTGCGGTGCAGGAAAAGCGCGGTTTCGTCCAGCAGCCGCTCCTCCGAGCGCACGCCTTTGATGATGATGCTTTCGGCGTATTTCTGCAGCTCCTCGTTCTCCTCGCGCGAAAGCTCTTTGCCCGTGTAGATGATGATCGGCGGCAGGCTGTGCGTCCGCATCTTCTCCAATTCGTGGATGAGCTCGAAGCCGCTCATGTCGGGCAGGCCGATGTCGAGCACGATGCAGTCGATGTGCTTTTCGCGGAAAATGCTCAGGGCTTCTTCGGCGGTGCCGGCTTCGAAGCATTTCACGTCGCCGTTGCCGATGAGCTTGCGGATGGCTGCGCGCGAGTTCCGGTCGTCCTCCACGATGAGCAGGTTCTTCATCTGCCGGTTCACGAACTGCTCGATGCGGTTCAGCGCGTCGTCGATGTCTTTTTTGTTCACCGGCTTCATCAGGTATTCCACGGCGCCTTCCTTGATCGTTTCGATGGAGCGTTCGTTCACCGAGACGATATGCACGGGAATGTGGCGCAGCGAAGGATCGGCTTTCAGCTCGGTGAGCACGGTTCGCCCGCTGATGCCGGGCAGGTCGATGTCGAGGATGATGGCGTGCGGCGTGTATTTCGCGGCGAGCGCCAGGCCGTCTTCACCCGTTGCGGCCGAGAGGCATTTGAATCCTTTGTCGCGGGCCTGCTTCATCAGGATGCCGGCGAATTTCAGGTCGTCCTCCACGACGAGCACGATCTTATCGCCCTTGGCGAGATTCGCGCGATCATCTTCCAGCGCCGGGTAATCGAGGAAGAGGCTGCGGCGTTCCGCGGGGCGCTTGGGCGGCTCTGGCGGCGGCGCAGTGTAACCCGTTCCGCCCTGCGCGGCCTCGATCTCGACAGGCAGGATGAGCGAGAAGGTGGAGCCGCTGTTCGCCTTGCTGCTCAATTTAATTTCACCGCCCAGCAATCGCGCCAGCTCGCGCGAGATGGAAAGCCCAAGCCCCGTGCCGCCGTACTTGCGCGAAGTGCCGCCGTCGGCCTGCTGGAACGCTTCGAAGATGATCGCCTGCTTTTCCTCTTCGATGCCGATGCCGGAATCTATCACCGAGATGCTCAGCAGATTGTCCGTATGCTTATTCACGCTGACCTCCACGCTGCCTTTGTCGGTGAACTTGACGGCGTTCGAAATCAGGTTGCGCAGGATCTGGTTCAGGCGCTGCGGATCGGTGCGGATGTATTCGGGCGCATCCTTGCCGAAGGTGGCGCGCAGCTCCAGCCCTTTCTGATCGGCCTGGCGCCTGAAGTCGCGCAGCAGCTCGTGCACGAGATCGTTGAGCCGGATCTTCTCGGCGTGGACGCCCATCTTTCCCGCTTCCACTTTCGAAAGGTCGAGCACGTCGTTGATCAGCACGAGCAGGTCCTGCCCGCTTTTGTGAATGATCTCCGCGCTTTCCACCTGGTCTTTCGTGAGGTTCTTGCCGCTGTTATCGGCGAGGTCCTTGGAAAGGATGAGCAGGCTGTTGAGCGGCGTGCGCAGCTCGTGCGACATGTTGGCGAGGAATTCCGATTTGTATTTGCTGCTCAGCTCGAGCTGCCGGCTTTTCTGCGCGATGTCGGCGCTGGCGGCTTCGACTTCCCGGTTCTTCATCTCCAGCGCCTGGGTCTGCTCCTCGAGCTCTTCATTGGTCATCTGCAGCTCTTCCTGCTGCTGCTTGAGGTTCTGCGCCTGCTCCTCGAGCTCTTCGTTCATCTGCTTCAGCTCTTCCTGCTGGGCCTGCAGCTCCTCGCTCTGCACCTGCGTGCGCTCCAGCAGCTCCTGGATCTTTTTCCGGGCCATGGCCGAGTTGACGGCGATCGCGATGGTTTCCATCGACGAGCCGATGAATTCCATCTCCGTTTCCGTGAACGGCTTCAGCCTGCCGAGCTCGATCACGCCCAGCACTTTCCCTTCGAAGGCGAAAGGCGTGATGAGCAGGTGCCGCGGTTTCGCGTTCAGCACGGAGGAGCTGATGCGCAGCTGCGCGTCGTTCACATCTGAAACGGAAATTTGCCGCAGCTCGCGCGCCGCCTGCCCGACGAGCCCTTCGCCCAGGGAAAAAGTTTCTTTCATTTCACCCGGCGCAGTAAAGGCGTAACGTCCGCTGAGCACAAGGCTGTTCCCGTCTTCCTGGTAGAGGTACATCGCGCCGAGCCCGGCATCCACGTAAGCGGCGAGCAGCGCGATCACGTTGCTGCTCAGCTCCCCGACGTCCTGGTTGCCCATCAGTCGTTCGTTGAGCTTGTTCTTTCCCGTGCCGAGCCAGTTGTGCCGCTCGTTCGCTTCCGTGCTTTCGCGCAGCGAGCGCGTCATTTTTTTCAGGGCGTGACCGAGCACGTCTTTCTCCGAGCGCGGGGTAAAATCCGTGGCGTAATTGCCGGAGGCCACCGCGTCGGCGTTGCTCGTGACCTCGCGGAAGCTTTCGTTGACGCTGGCGAGCGAGACGGCGATCGGCTTCAGCTCGTCGCTGATGGGATCCGCGGGCATCCCGGCGGAGAGCTCGCGGCTGGCGATGCGCTCGGCCTCGCGCGCGATGGAGGCGATGCGCGAGGTGATGCTGCGGATGATCCAGTACGAAATGCCCGCGGCCACCAGCACGCTGAGCAGGACCAGGATCACGATCAGGCGGAAAGCGTTCGCGTAGCTCTTGTCGTTCTGCGCTTTGTCGACGGCCATGCTCTGCTCGTTCTTTTTCACGAGACGGTCCAATTGCAGGATGGCTTCGTCGCGCACCTTCAAGCCTTCCTCGATGGAGATCCTGTACGCTTCCTCGCTTTTGTTTTCCAGCGCGAGACGGATGATCGTGTCGAGCTGGAGCTTGTACGCTTTCCAGGCGACGAGGAATTCGTTCAGCAGCGTTTTTCCCTGTTCGTCCACCAGCTCGTACAGCGCCGCGGATTTCTCATCGATGTCCGCCAGCGGCTTGCTGATGCGGTCCTTGAAATAATCCTTCCTGATCGGGTCCTTTTCAAGGATGATGTTTTTCTCGTGGCGTGACGCTTCGAGAATACCGATCATCAGCCCGTGCGAGAGGTCGATCTTTTTCGCGGAAACATCCACGATGCTCGACAGCCGCTCATTGGACGCCGAGAACTGGTTGATGGTGTAGATCGACGTGGCGACGAGCAGGGCCAGGACGATGGCGAAACCCCCGAGCAGCTTGGTTCTGATAGTGGCGTTCATAGGCGTTTTTCACTTAGAGTTGACAGGAGATTGACGATCTCGTCCAGCGGCAGCACGTGGTCCACGCGCACGGCGGAGATCGCGGAGGCGGGCATGAACGCTGATTCCGCGGTGCGCGGATCCTGCACGATCACCAACCCGCCGTACTGCTTTATTTTTTTGATCCCCGCCGTGCCGTCGGCGTTCGACCCGGTGAGCACGATGCCGATCAATTTGTCTTTGTACGCCTCGGCCGCCGTCTCGAACAGCACGTCGATGGAAGGCCGCGCGTAGTTGACCCGTTCGCTGGAAGCGAGCGAGAAGGTTTTGTCTTTTTCGACCAGCAGGTGATAATTCGGCGGCGCGACGTAAGCGTGCCCGGGCGCGATCGTTTCTTTCTCGTCGGCCTCCTTGATGCGGATATTGCTTTGGGCGTCGAACAGCGTGATCCACCGGCTGTCGGAACGCGGGCCCACGTGCTGCACGACGATGAGCGGCAGGGCGAAGCCTTTCGGCAGCGCGGTGAACAAGGCTTTCAGCGCCTGCATGCCGCCCGAGGAAGTTCCGATCACGACCGCTTCGTAAGCCATCAGTATTTCTTCTTGAAGATACGTTGCTTCGCATTTAGCGCCGCATATTTGTCCTGGTAATCGCTGAACCGCAGGCTTTCCTTCGCGCCCAGGCACAGCACGCCGCCGTTGACGAGGCTGTTGAAGAAAAGTCCCTGCACTTTGTTCTGCAGCTGCCGGTCGAAATAGATGAGCACGTTCCTGCAGAGCACCAGGTGCGCCTCGGCGAACACGCTGTCGGTAACCAGGTTGTGATTGGCCCAGACGATATTTTTTTTCAGCGACTGGTTCATGATCACCATGCTGTAATCCGCCGTGTAGTAGCTGCCGAACGATTCCTTTCCGCCGGCCAATTGGTAATTGACCGTGTACTCCTTGATCGCATCCGCGGAAAAGATTCCTTCGCGCGCTTTGTCAAGGGCCTGCTGGTTGAAATCGGTGGCGTAGATCGTGGTGCGCTCGTACAAGCCTTCTTCCTGCAGCAGGATCGCCATCGAATACGCTTCTTCGCCCGTGGAGCAGCCCGCGTGCCAGACCTTGATGAAAGGATAGGTTCTCAGAACGGGAATAACCTGCTCGCGCAGCGCTTTGTAAAACGGCGGATCGCGGAACATCTCCGTCACCGTGATCGAAAGATCCTGCATCAGCTGCGCGGCGAAGAGCTCGTCGTGCAGCACGGCATGCTGCAATTGGGAAATGCTGGCGGTGCCGGACATGTTCAGCCGGTTTATGATCCTCCGTTTGACGTGCGCGCGGGAGTATTGAGTGAAATCGTAACCGTATTTCTTGTAAATGGCTTCCAGCAACAGCGCAATCTCAATATCGGATGTCTCCTTATCAACCATTCACACTTGGGAAAAGTCAGGCAGTCCAAATTAATAAAGTTAATATTGAAAAAACGCCCCGGTTTGATGAATCGTGCCCCCTGGCCGTCTTACTAACTGGATGACAGGCAAAAAGAAATACCGGAAACCCGGGGAAATGCAGGGCTAACGGGGTGAATTGCCGCCTGAAAACAGGCGAGCTCTACCAGAACGGATTTTTGTAGCTGCCCTTATCCGCGCCCGTGATCACCACGCGGAAGCCGACATGCGGCGAGCCGGAGCGTTTGCTGAACCCCTCGAGCATTTGCTGGTAGACTTCTTTGCTCTTCCAGCAGGAACCCATTACGATCGGTTTCCCGGAAAGGTCGCGGATCATTTCCGAGACGTGCGCGGCTTTGCTGATGGAAGCGATGCCGGAAGGATACAGCGTGTCGGCGGGACGGAAGCGCAAGCCCTGCTCGAAAATGTTCAGCACTTCTTCTTCGCTCATGCCGTAACGGTTGAGCGCGAAGAGCGCGTCCATCGGCGTGGCGGAGCTTTTGTCCATTTTTTTCACCTGCGCGATGCGGCGCAAAAAAGCCCTGTCGACCAGCCCTTCGCGCGGATCGTAGATCGTGTTGTAGCCTGCGCAGTCCGGGATTTCCGCGTAGCCTGCTTTGGCGGCGTAGATCCATTCGTGATCGTAGGGCAGGCGGACCTTCAGCGTGCGCGCTTTCGGATTTTTTGCTTTCGCGAGGTCGTTGAGCTGCTTTTCCAGCCAGCTGCAGTACAGCTGCGCCGCTTCGCGGCTGATGTTCACCACGGGAAAATCATCGTAGCGCTTGTCGCTGAAATAATCTTCGGCCAGCGTGTGGCACCGGTAATCGCTCCAGCCTTCGGAGCGCACGGCGGCGATGCCGTATTCATTCGTGCGGCCGCTTTTCACGAGATCGGCGAGGAAGGCTTTGTATTCGCGGTTGGTGATCGCGTAATTGCGGATGACGAAGGCATCGACCTCCAGCGATCTGCCTGCGTACTTCACTTTTCCTTCTTCCACGCGCGTGTAGAGCTTCTCATCGATGCCGAGGATTTTTTCCAGCACGGCGAATTTCAATCGCTCGTACGCGGCGAATTCCGTTTCGCTGAAGATCGTTGCCGCCGGGGGCGGGGCGGGCGGGGGCAGCGCGTCGGCGGGCGCGTAGGCCGGATCGGCCCAGGGTGAGAATTTTTGCGAAGCGGGCGAATA
>Ga0196978_1001351_pt1 | contig 10934 bp, 8 predicted proteins | sample S3v_2013CmetaG_FD_155491 | JGI IMG/M metagenome (GOLD analysis project Ga0196978, IMG submission 155491) | Soil microbial communities from Anza Borrego desert, Southern California, United States - S3+v_20-13C | ecosystem: Environmental > Terrestrial > Soil > Desert | place: USA: California... | reverse complement strand
GCTTGATGCCGAGCGCTTTTTCGTACGACGATTTCGCTTCTGCGAATTTCTTCTGCGCGAAAAGCCCGCCGGCTTCCGTCATCGCCGCTTTGTATTCTTCGTCTTTCTTGCGCTGCGCTTCGAGGTCGGCGAGGATGCCGTCGATCTCTTTGATCTTATCCTTCGGCTCCTGCTCGTTCTGCTTCAGGCCGGAAGCCGTAGTGTAGAACTGCTTCGCGGCTTCGTATTTCTTCAGATCGAAATTCGCTTTGCCCTGCTTCATCGCGTCCGCGTACTGCTTTTCCAGCTCGCCCGACTTGCGGATCTTGTCAATTTCCACGTCGCATTTCGCGATGCCGTCAGTGGCGGGCTGATCGGCGGGCTTGGCTTTGAGCGCAGCCTGGTACTGCGTTTTCGCTTCGGCAAATTTCTGCTGGCCGAAGAGCTCCGTTGCGCTGGCCATCGCCGTTTTGTATTCCGCTTCGAGGGCGAGGCGCTTGATCTCCGCATCGCATTTCTTCACGCCTTCGGTGGCCGGACCGTCGCCGGTCTTCAGCTTCAGGGCATTGTTGTATTCCGCTTTCGCTTCTTCGAACTTCGCCGCGGCGAACAGGGTATTCGCTTTGTCCATCGCGGCCTTGTAATCGGCCTCGAGCTTTTCTTTGTTGGCGATCTTCAGCAGCTCCGCGTCGCATTTCGCGATGGCGGCGGCAGCGGGCTGGTCGTTGGTTTTGAGGTTGAGCGCGGCCTGGTAGGAAGTTTTCGCCTCTTCGAATTTTTTCTCGGCGAAGAGCGCATTGCCCTTGTCCATGGCGGCCTTGTAATCGGCTTCCAGCTTGTCTTTCGCAGCGAGCTTCGCTAGCTCATCGTCGCATTTCGCGACGCCTTCGGCGGCCGGCTGGTCGCCGGATTTCAAGGCCAGCGCATTCTGGTATTCCGCTTTGGCCTCTGCAAATTTTTTCTGGCCGAAGAGCCCGTTCGCTTTCGCCATGGCAGCTTTGTAATCAGCTTCCAGCTTGTCTTTCGCGGCGAGCTTCGCTAATTCGGCATCGCACTTGCTCACGCCTTCCGTCGCGGGGCCGTCGCCGGATTTCAGCGCAAGGGCTTTCTGGTATTCCGCTTTGGCCTCGTTGTATTTCTGCTGCGCGAAGAAGCCGTTCGCTTTGTCCATCGCCGCTTTGTAATCCGCTTCCAGCTTTTCCTTGTTGGCGATCTTCAGCAGTTCCGCATCGCACTTGCTCACGCCCTCGGTGGCAGGAGCGTCGCCGGATTTCAGTGCGAGGGCTTTCTGGTATTCGGCTTTGGCATCGTTGTATTTCTGCTGCGCGAAGAAACCGTTCGCTTTGTCCATCGCGGCCTTGTAATCCGCTTCCAGCTTATCTTTCGCGGCGAGCTTCGCTAATTCGGCATCGCACTTGCTCACGCCTTCCGTCGCGGGGCCGTCGCCGGATTTCAGCGCGAGGGCTTTCTGGTATTCCGCTTTGGCCTCGTTGTATTTCTGCTGCGCGAAGAAACCGTTCGCTTTGTCCATCGCCGCTTTGTAATCCGCTTCCAGCTTTTCCTTGTTGGCGATCTTCAGCAGCTCCGCATCGCACTTGCTCACGCCTGCGGTGGCGGGCGCGTCGCCGGCTTTCACTTTCAGGGCGTTCTGGTATTCGGCTTTGGCTTCCGTGTATTTCTGCTGACCGAAGAGGGCATCGGCCTTCGTCATCGCTTCAGTGTAGAGGCGTTCGTTCTCGGCTGCTTTTTTCGCAGCGTCCCAGGCGGCCTGCGCGGCGCTGATCTTACTCGTTGCGTCGGGATCACCGGGCTTGAGGCCGAGGGCGGTTTTGTATTCGGTGATGGCCTGCTCGTAATTTTTCGCCGTCATCGCCGCATTGCCGCGCCCCATGGCGTCGGTGTAAGCTTTGTTCGCCGCATTCGCGCCCGCGATCTTGTCCAGCTCGGCCTGGCATTTGGCGATGCCTTCGGTAGCGGGCGGATCGCCGGCCTTGATGCCGAGAGCAACTTTATAATCGGCCATGGCTGCTTCGAACTGCTTGGCCGCAAAGGCTTTATCGGCGCGGGTCATGGCGTCGACGTACTGCTTTTCGCGCAGCTTGGCCTGTCGCTCGAGCTCGCGCAGCTTTTCGATGCAGGCCTGCACGGTAGCCGTGTACGCTTTATCGTAGTCGAAGTCCTCGACGTCTTTCGAAGAGTTGTAGCTGATCTTGGCGAGCGGCTTGTTGAGGCAGGAATAATCGAGACCGGGATAAGTGCGGAAAAGTCCCACCGTGATCTCCATGCCGCCGAAACCGGCGGAGGCGCGCTCTTCCGGCACGCTGCTGGTGTTCACGTCAAACTTTTTCATGATGTAACCGTTCTTCGTGACGGTCACCTGGTACTCGCCGTTAGGTTCGAGGACGAACTTGAACTTGCCGTTGCTGGGGGTATTGACCTGCTGCTGCAGCGAGCCGCTTTTGTAAAGGCTGATGACCGCACCTTCCAGGGCCACGTCTTTCTGCTTTTTCTCGTCGAACTCCTCGATCTTGCCGGAGAATGGGAATTTCCATTCCTGGGCTCCGGCATTCAGCGTCAGGAGACCGAAACAAAAAAGAAAAACGAACTGGTATAAAATGGGTCTGTAAGTGCTGCCACTCATAGGATTTCAGCCTCCGGCTTGAACCGTCAAATATCGGTCAAAATTTGCGAACTCTGGCTATTTTTACGCGATTTCGACCTCCAGGTTATAAGTACGAAATCAAGTTACGTACCAGTTTTTCACACAACCTTGCATGCAGCTAAGCTTTTGGGAAAAAGACCGTTTTTTCAGCGCCGTCGACGTGCTCGTCGTGGGCAGCGGGATCGTAGGATTGAACGCGGCCCTGCAGCTGAAAAAGGCTTCGCCCGCCCTGCGCGTGCTGGTGATGGAGCGGGGCGTGCTTCCCAGCGGGGCCAGCACGCGCAACGCCGGCTTCACCTGCTTCGGCAGCTGCAGCGAGCTGATCGACGACCTGCAGCAGAGCAGCGCCGACGAGGTGTTCGCCCTGGTGGAGAAACGTTTTCGCGGCCTGCAGCGCCTGCGTGAAAATCTCGGCGAAGCGGCGATCCGTTACGAAGAGCTGGGCGGTTACGAACTGTTCGATTCGGAAGAGCGTTTCGCCGCCTGCAAGGAGCAAATGGAAACGTTCAACCGCCGCCTGCAAGCGCTCACGGGCAAGGCCGAAACGTATCGCGAGGCGGATGCGGACATCGCCCGTTTCGGTTTTAAAGGCGTGAAGCATTTGCTGCTGAACACGGCCGAAGGGCAGATCGATACGGGGCGCATGATGGAGGCGTTGATCGACAAGGCGCTGGCGGCGGGCGTGCGCATTTTCAACGGGCTGGGATTGCTTTCTTTCGAAGAGGACGGGGACGGCGTGATCCTGCACACCGACCAGGATTTTACGATCCGCTGCAAAAAATTGCTCGTCTGCACCAACGGCTTCGCGAAGCAACTGCTGCCGGGCTACGACGTGGAGCCGGCCCGCGCGCAGGTGCTGATCACCGCACCGGTACCGGGACTGCGCATCCGCGGCGCTTTTCATTATGACCGGGGCTATTATTATTTCCGCAACGTGGGCGAGCGCGTGCTGTTCGGCGGGGGGCGCAACCTGGATTTTCAAACGGAGAATACGACGGAGATGGGGTTGACGCCGCTGGTTCAGCACAAGCTCGAAGAATTGCTGCGCACGGTGATCCTGCCTGGGACGCCCTTCACGGTCGAGCAGCGCTGGAGCGGGATCATGGGCGTGGGCAGCCGGAAATCGTCGATCGTGCAGCCGGTGAAGAAGCATGTTTTTTGCGCGGTGCGCATGGGCGGGATGGGCGTGGCGATCGGGAGCTTAGTGGGGGAAGAGGCGGCGGAGATGGTATTGAAAACGATCTGACCGGCGCACGCATCCCGCACACATTCAGAATTCCAAACCGATAACTATCGGTTCCAATACACTTAGTAAAATTTGTACTCGTACGTTGTTTTGAATTCCGCTTCTTCGCTGTTCTGCTCGAGCAGCAGGCCGCCGGCGGAATAGATCGCCACGTAGACGGAAGTTCTGGCTTTTGAGCCGGGGCATTCGCTCCAGCGCGTCACTACCTTTTCGCCGCTCTTGCTGAACGTGGCCGTTTCTTTTTCAATGCAGGGATTCGAAGGCTCGCGCTCCACTTCTACCGGGTCGCCGAGGGGACGCACGTCTTCGTGCGTATCGACTTTTTTCCCATCGTCGTAATTCGTCGTGACCGTGCGGTTCTTGCTCGGGTATTCGATCTCGCGCTTCAGCTTTTTCCTGCCGTCCGTCACTTCGTATTGCCGCTCGCTGACCAGTCTTCCGGAAGCATCCGTTTTATATTCGTAAACGGTATGCTTCACTTCTTTTCCCCCGTTGTACATCACCGTTTTCAGCGGGCGTTTTTTTTCATCGGTCACGTGCAGCGTCCAGCTTCCGCCGGGACTGTAGCGGCGGTACGTGCTTCGCCAGGGCTCGGCGACACCGCTCATGAAATAATGCGATTCGGATTCAGTGGTGTCCTTGCCTTTCATTTTCACGTGCAGCATGAGCAGCTCGTAGCCTTTTACGTCGTAGCGGAAAAATAAATCTTCGCGATCGAAGGCGCGCTGATAATTCGGGCGGGGATCGTTGTAGCGGTAATATTTTTCGGTGTAGCGGCCGTTTTCCAGCACGTACCATTCGTCGTGGTAAACGACCTCGGCCGAATCTTTATCGAACCAGAGCTGCCTGTAACCGGTCTGAAATCCTTCGGGCGTGAACGTCCATTCGCTGGCCGACCATTTTCCGCCGGCGAAATTATCCGGATCGGGATAAACGGTTTTCGACAGGCAGCCGGCGCGCGAGTATTCGCGGATCGTCTCGATCTGCGCTTCGCCCGTTCTCTTGCTCACCTGCCGCTCGACGGCGACGCGCACCTTGTTCTTCGCGAAAAGCGAATGATCGATCTCGTTGCTCACATTGCCGCAAACGCGCGGAGGCCCGGGCTTCTGGGCGAAACAGGAAAATGCGCTGAGAAAAACACAAAGGAGGTACGCCTGTTTCATCGCGTGCAGAGATGGTCGCAGGGCCAATTACAAAGATCGTACCGTTGGGCTAATCGAAGCTGAGCAGGGCTTCGCGGATGATCGCGATGCACTCGTGCAGCTGGGCTTCAGTGATGGTGAGCGCGGGCGCGAAGCGGATGATATCGCTGTGCGTAGGTTTGGCGAGCAGGCCTTTCTCGGCCATTTTCATGCAAACTTCCCAGGCCGTGATGCCGTTCTTCGGCTCGATGACGATGGCGTTGAACAAACCTTTCCCGCGCACCAGCGTCACGCGGCTGCTGGGGATCGCTTTTAATTCGCGGCGCAGAATTTCTCCGAGACGTTCGGCGTTTTCCGCCATGCGCTCGTCTTCCAGCGCCTGCAGCGCAGCCATGGCGACGGCGCAGGCCAATGGATTTCCGCCGTAGGTGGAGCCGTGCTCGCCGGGCTTGATGGTGAGCATGATCTCGTCGTCGGCCAATACCGCGGAGACGGGAAGCACGCCGCCCGAAAGCGCTTTGCCGAGCACGAGCACGTCGGGGCGCACGTTCTCATGATCGCAGCAGAGACGGCGGCCGGTGCGGCCCAGGCCGGTCTGCACTTCGTCGGCGATCATCAGCACGCGGTATTTCGTGCACAGCGCGCGGATGCCTTTCAGGTAGCCTTCGTCGGGAACGATGACGCCCGCTTCGCCTTGTACCGGCTCGAAGATAAAGGCGGCCACGTGCGGATCTTTCAGCGCATGCTCGAGCGCGTTGAGGTCGTTGTACGGAATGACGACGTAACCGGGCACGAGCGGACCGAAGCCGGTGTAGCTGCTCGGATCGGTGGAGGCGGAAATGGACGAGAGCGAACGGCCGTGGAAGTTGCCTTCCACCCAAACGATCTTGGCCTGGTTGGCGGGAATGCCTTTCACGTCGTAGCCCCAGCGGCGCGCGAGCTTCACGGCCGTTTCAACCGCTTCGACGCCGGCGTTCATCGGCAGCACCTTGTCGTAGCCGAAATAAGCCGTGATGAATTTTTCGTATTCGCCCAGCAGCGAGTTGTAGAATGCGCGCGAGGTGAGCGTGAGCTTCTGCGCTTGTTCGGTAAGCGCGCCGATGATCTTCGGATGGCAGTGGCCCTGGTTGACCGCGGAGTACGCGGAAAGGAAATCGTAGTAGCGTTTGCCTTCGACGTCCCAAACGAACACGCCTTCTCCCCTGTCGATCACGACGGGAATAGGATGATAATTGTGGGCGCCGTACTTGTCTTCGAGGCCCATCATGCGCTGCGATTCCGTCATCTGCTCTTTCACCAGTGCCATAAAAAAGGGGGATTAAAAATTATAATACAAAGATACGAAAAACGCGCACCAATGACGTGCACATTTCGGATATGCAGATAGGCAGATCCCCGCTATCGGGGAGCCCTGCGGAGCGCGTTGAAATTAAAAAAACAGGAATTGAAAAATCGAATCTGCGCATCTGAAATCTGCCTGTCTGCACTTCGGGAAGCACGCCGCGAAGCGAGCACAGGATCAAATTCCCAGCTTCTTTTTTTCTTTCGCCGGCAATTTCGCCGCGACCAGCTCGTAGGACGTTTTGACGTGCTGCTTCCACTCCTTGTCGGAGAGCGCGGACAGGTCTTCGGCCAAAACCCATTTGTGGCGGGCGACGTAGGGCGCGGGGGAAAATCCCTGGCGGTTGCTCATCTCGTTGAAATCTTCGTCGGGCACTTTGAAGGAAGTGGAATGCGGCTTTTCAAGGTGCGTGACGCAGAACATTTTCCCGGCGATGCAGAAGCAGAGGTCGTGGCCCCATTTGATGTCTTCGGTGGCGCCTTTGAACGAGAGGCAGTATTCGCGGAGCGATTCTAAATTCATTTCAACGGTTTTTTATGCTTTCATCGCGAAGCCGATGCTCATGATCCAGAGCGCGAAAAGGTAATACGTGACGATGGCTGCGCCCAGTCCGTGCAGCAGGAAGCAGGCGCCGGGGATCCAATGCTTGCGCATCATGCGGCGTATGCAGAAAATAAAAAGCAAAAGTCCGTGCACGGCGGACACCACGGCGGCGCAAAGGCTGAAGAGAAACCAGCTGCGGTTGCCGTCGAGGCTGAGAAATTTATCCCAGAGGAGCAGCACGGTCAGCATGAGGCTCGTGGTGATGAGCAGGTTCCAGAGCCAGGAACGCAGCAGGAAGCGCAGGAAAGCGGGCGGCGCGGCGGTGGATTGTTCCATTGGAGAAAGGTAGGAAGTTCTGTGAAAAAACGACACCGGTGATTCCTCAATTTTTCACGCCGCTGCTCATGCAAGCGGCTGAAGTGTTGATGCAGCGAGGAATTGGAATCAGCCGTCGAAATTTTCACTTCCCGAAATTCGCATTCGGCTCGAACTTCGTCTTGCGGTACACCAGGGTGCAGGGCCGGCGCTGCTCCTTCCCTCCCGTTTTCGAAACGAGCGTGCCCTCGAAAGGTTTGATGCGCAGGTCGCGGATGAAACGGTTGCTGCTGTATTTTAATTTTTCCCTGTCCGGCTCGCGTTGATCGAGCTCGATGTACAGATCGGGATCGGGCCAGCCGAACTCGATGGTCTCTTTGCGATCGGCCTCCGGGCTGCCGAGGCGGTGGATCTCGCGCTTGCCGCCGCCGTAGCCGTGCATGTCGCCGATGCGGCCGTACTCTTCATCGAGCCTGAGCACGTACGTATTTTCTTTCGTGATCACGTCCACCTCGTAGCTGGCATAGCCCACGGAAGGATCGGCGAGGAATTGGTAGAATTCTTTTTCGGTCAGCTCCTCCGGCTCCTCGAGCCAGAACAAAGCTTTGTAGCCGCTGCCGCTCGCGTCGAGCCCTTCGGCTTCCAGGATCTCGCCCTCGATCTTCAGCGGGCGCACCATGTTCGATTCGTAGATGACCGAGATCGTATTTTCCCAGGCGCCGAGGGAAAGCTGCGGCCTGGCGGGAAAATCGACGAGCTTCATGTTCGTCGCCTGGACATCGGTAGCGCCCTTCCCGTCTTTCCGGTACGTGTATTTGATCGTGAAGTGCACGGGCGAAGGTTCCATTTTTTTTGTTTCCGTAGAGAAGAAATGCAGGTAGCCGCTGACGGTGGTTTGGTATTGTTCCGTCGCGAGATAATCTTTCAGCTGCTTCATCGTGATCGTGCAGGGCGCGACGATGTAGGCGTTGTAATCGTAGAATCCTTCGAGGAAAACGATGCCGTTCTCCGGCTTCCCGCAATTGCTGATGCGCCCCACCCATTCGAAGCCGCCGTCCGCATTGATGAACGCAAGGCAGCAGACGCCTTTTTCGAGATAGGCTTCGCCGTGCGCGCGGGTGACGATGAGCGTGTCGCCGCTGACTTTGCCTTTCAGCACCTGCTCCACCTTCAGCTTCCAGCGCCAGTGCCCGAACGGCCCGGCGGAATCGGCAGGCCCCAGGAAATCGGCGAGCACGATGGTTTTCGATTTGTCGATCATCTCCGGGAAGGCGATGTGCATCGGTTCGGCGCGGAGGAGGAGCGGCAGGAAAAGCGGGAGGAAAAAGGCGAGCTTGCGCATCATGGTGTCGGCGTTTTTGTAACGATGCGGCGCGGCAGAAAATTGAATAAAAGAGCGCGCTTTTATTTGGTGCGGCGGCGCGGGGATTTCCGGGGCGCGCGGGAGCTTGCCTTTTTCTTGTAGGAGCGGATGAAGTCGCTCAGCAGGCGCTTGTCGTCTTCGGAGACGGGGCCGCTCTGGATGAGGAAATCGGCTTCAGTAATATTTTTCAAAAGGTTGGTTGCCAGGTTAAGTTTCGCCGCATTGCTACACCTAAATATAAGACCTTTTTCATCTCAATATCTTATCTTTGGTTGAGCAATTTTTATATCTCATGACAGCCCGACAGCTCTTGAAAGAGGTGCATTTTATGGTCGACCATACCGATGAGGTCATGCTCAAATCCATTCATGCCTTGCTGAAAGCTTATGAATCCAACAGCGATTACGAGCTTAGCGACGAAGATAAACGCATCATTGATAAGCGTATTGCAAATTTCAGCACCGGCAAAGACCCCGGTACGCCCGCGCACCTCGCATCCCGCCGCATCCGTGCAAGACTGAAAGCAGCCCGCAAATGAAATATGCGGTTGTTTTTTCTGCCGGGTCAACAGGGATTTTTTTTATTTCATAGGTTCAAAAGCCTGTGGATTGTATTTAACCTTATGATGGATAGAAATCAATTTATCCTGAGGCAGATTTTTCAGAAGTGAGTACTCTTCAACCAAACGTTTAAATTTCTCTATCCCATTCTTACTTAAGCAATTATAGAACAACCATAGTAACTCATAATCGGATAACTGAGATCTAATTATGCTAGTGTATTTATATCTAATCTTATAGAGATCTGCAGTGACTGTAGTATCCAAGAATTCAGTCTCATGAACAAGTTTTACCATTCGGTATAAATTCCGAAAGTAATGCCCAAAATCTGATTGAATAGTCTCATACTCTTGAATATACACTCGTAGACAATCGTCTAGATTATCGAACCTAGTCCTACGAGATAACGATTGATATCTATTCCTAAATACATCGCGACCCTTAATTGTAATTAACTCTTCATCCTGAACACCCCTACCAAGTCCATGAGTTGTATAATCTCGTCGTGTAATAGGGCTGCCTCCTTTATTTTTATTTTTATAATAGCTAAAATCGATAGAATCGACAATTTGGTGGTGAAGGCTCAGTAAATTAAAAAAAGTGTTTTCAAATCTCTGTAGTTTCAGGGTTTCGTTTTGTGTTTGAAATTCTTTTCTCGTTTCCTTTAATTCGTCACGTTGGTATTTTAACTCCAAACGTTGGAGCAAGATTGTAAAAATGATTCCAGCTAACGCAAGTCCTGAAAACAATGCATTCACAGAACCAAACATATCACCAAAGGTTCCTCTGGCTGTAAAATCAAAATTTATTAACGAGAGTAATGTGATGAGCCATAAGACAAATACCACAATTACCGCATAAAGACCATATCGGAAGATTTTTTTTTCTTCCTTTTTATCTGAATCGTCCATATATATTTAGAAGGATGGAATTGTGTGAAAAGTACAGAATTTCCGTGTTTCTGTTCAGCAAACTTTTCGACTAACATTAATAACAAACCCTCTGACCTCCAAACCCTTCCCTTGTTGAAAAATCCCCCCCGGCGAAGCCGCGCTCCCCTGCCCTTTTCCTTAATTTTACAAGGCTCAGACTGTTTCTCAGCATCACGTTTCCCAGACCTTTCCGCCCGTGAAATTCTCCCACCTCCACGTCCATACCCAATTCTCCCTGCTCGACGGGGCCGCCGATATTTCTTCGCTGTACAAAAAAGCCGTCGCCGACAAAATGCCCGGCCTGGCCATCACCGACCACGGGAATATGTTCGGCGTGTTCAAGTTCGTGGCCGAAGCGGCGAAGTACAACACGGCGGAAAATCCGAACACGATCAAGCCCATCGTCGGCTGCGAGTTTTATCTCGTCGACGACCACACCCGCAAGGAATTCACCCGCGAAGTGAAGGACAAGCGCTTTCACCAGCTCTTCCTGGCCAAGAACTCCACCGGCTACAAGAACCTCGTCAAGCTTTGCTCGCTGGGGTATGTGGACGGTCTTTACGGCAAATACCCGCGCATCGATAAAAAGCTGGTGGAGAAATACCACGAAGGCCTCATCGCCACCACCTGCTGCCTCGGCGCACTGGTTCCGCGCACCATCCTGCAAAAGGGCGAAGCGGAAGGCGAAGAAGAATTCAAGTGGTGGCTCAATATCTTCGGCGAGGATTATTACATCGAGCTGCAGCGCCACGACATTCCCGACCAGAACAGGCTGAACGAAGTGCTGCTGAAGTTCGCCGTCAAATACGGCGTGAAGATCATCGCTTCCAACGACTCGCACTACGTGGAC
>Ga0196978_1001350_pt1 | contig 10941 bp, 11 predicted proteins | sample S3v_2013CmetaG_FD_155491 | JGI IMG/M metagenome (GOLD analysis project Ga0196978, IMG submission 155491) | Soil microbial communities from Anza Borrego desert, Southern California, United States - S3+v_20-13C | ecosystem: Environmental > Terrestrial > Soil > Desert | place: USA: California... | reverse complement strand
CGACAACTACTTCTGCTCTCTGCTCGGACCGACGTTTCCCAATCGCGAATACATGCACTCGGCGCAGTCCGGCGGCATGAAGACCAACGCCCTTCCTCCCGAAGTCGGCTACACCGACGGCTTTCCATGGCCCACGATCTGGGATCGCCTCGATGCGGCCGGCGTCTCATGGGCTTATTACTTCGTCGATCTTCCCGCAGCGCTTCTATGGGGACCGCGCCTGGCCAAGGGCCTTCGTCACATCGAGGCCTTCTTCGCCGACGCGCTCGCCGGCACGCTGCCGCAGGTTGCCTTCATCGACCCGGGCTTTACCACGGGCCTTCGCACCGATGAGCATCCGTACGGCGACACGCGTGCCGGCCAGGCCTTCGCGCACAACGTCATCAAGTCGATCGTGGAGTCGCCGGTGTGGCCGCGCACCGCGATGTTCCTGAACTACGATGAATGGGGCGGCTTCTTCGATCACGTCCGCCCGCCGCGCATGCCCGACGACCGTGCCACCGACGACGATCCGGGCGGCCTGGAGGACTTCGGCCAGCTCGGCTTCCGCGTGCCCTGCTCGGTCATCTCGCCGTACGCGCGCAAGGGAATGCTGGCCACCAGCATCCTCGGGCTGAAGTCGCCGAAGAACCCGATCGGCAAGGCCGCCTTCGTCAAGGCGCCAGCGCGCTTCTACGAGCACACCTCGATCCTGAAGTTCATCGAGTGGCGCTTCCGGCTGGCGCCGCTGACGAAGAGGGACGCGGCCGCCGCCAACATCGGTACCGACCTGCTCGACTTCTCGCAGACGCCGCGACTGGACGCGGGCGAGATCGTGGAGGCGCTGCCGCGCCCCCTGATCACTTCGACGCCGTGCCCTGGCGAGGAAGGTGAAGGGCTGCCCGTGCATGCCGGCGTTCCCGAAGAGATCAACGATGCCTTCGCACACGCGCTCGCGTCCGGGTACTTCGAAACCGTCGGCTGGGATCAGCAGCTTCCCTCCATGCAGACCCTGATCGGCGGCTGAAGCTCTACTTGCGCGGCCGCCGTCGTGGCATCATCACGACGGCGGCCGCACGTCGAGGCCTTGCGGCCTGACGGACCGATCGCGCAGGCCCGGCCTGCTTGGGGGAGACACATGAAGCCGCAATCGCTGCGCGTCGCGCTCGCATCCATCGCCACGATCTTTCCGGCTCTCGCCCTCTTGCCGGCAGCGCATGCGCAGCCGCTGACGGTCAACGGCGATCCCTTCACCCTGGTTGCCACCGGTCCCGGCACGCAGCTGTTCGGGCTCGCCTCCGACGACGCCGGCCGGGTCTACGCAGGAAACAACTCGAACACGACGACGGGCATTCCCGTGCAGCGTTTCGACCCGGCGCTGTTCTCGGGCGTGCCCGTGGCTCTGCAGAACTTCGGCCCTGCCGTCGGTGATGCCGACGGTCTGGCGATTCTGGCCGGTCACATCTACGTCGCCGACCGCGACGAAGGCGTACGCTCCATCGCGATCTCCGATGAGAGCCATTTCGTCCACATCGCCGCAGTGGCCATCAACGAAACCGGCTCGCCGCTGGTGATACGTCCTTCGGACGGCCACCTCTTCGTCGGCCTCGGCGGCGTCACCGGAATCCTTCGCATCGACGAGTACGACGCTGCGGGCGCGTTCGTGCGCAGCATCACGACCGTAACCGATGTCGAGACGATGACCTTCGATCCCGGATCTGGCCTCATCTACTACGCGCCCTTCGGCGCCGCAGTCCGTTCGCTCGATCCGGCAACCGGAGAGGATCTTCTGGTGGGCATGTCCTCCGGAACCATTGACGGCGGCCTGGCCTTCGATCCCATCACGGGCCTGCTGTTCGTGGGCACCGCCAATGGCGTCAACTCGGGCCTGGTCGAGACGATCGATCCTGGCACTGGCCAGACCAGTCTGTTCGCGTCGGGCTTCAACGGCTCGCTCGGCATCCTGCGCGAGCCCGTCTCCGGCGATCTGTATTTTCTCGAGAGCAACCAGCTCTACCGATTGCCATCGCAAGACGTGGACCTGTGTCCCACGCCCGGCTCGCCGTGCCGCACGGCGCAAAGCTCTGGCCTGACCATCAAGAAGGGCAAGACGTCGGCCAAGGACAAGCTGGTGTGGAAATGGTCGCGCGGTCAGAGCGTGAGCTTCGAAGAGCTGTCCGACCCGCGCCAGGATGGATACACGCTGTGTCTCTATACCGGCGATACGTTCCGCGCGCAGCTGCTCCTTCCGGACGAGCCGGCGCGATGGAAGGTGCTGGCGGGCAAAGGCTACAAGTACAAGGACAAGTCGGGAACGCCCGACGGCGTCACGGGCGCGACGCTCAAGGCAAGCGACGCGGATAAGTCCAAGGCCAAGGTAAAAGGCAAAGGCGAGAACCTTCCCGATCTCGACCTCGGCGAGGTCGAGACGCCCATCATCGTACGGCTGGTCGGCGGCTCCTCCAACGTCTGCCTCGAGTCCAGCTTCGGTCCCGAAGACGTCATCAGGAACACCAACACGCAGATCAAGGCGAAAGACAAGGTGCGTTGAGCCGGCGAAACCGCTGGCACTGCTCCTGCATCTACAGGCCAGAGGATGACGCCTGTGGCCAACAACGAGACATCTTCCATGCCTAGCCTGCTTCGCCTGGTCAGCTCCGAAATCGGTGCTCTGGCCAGGGTCGTGGGCAATCTTCCGCGACGCATCGCCATGCCCTCGATGCACGTCGACTCGCGCTCACCCAGCCGCACGCCCGTCGTGTTCGTTCACGGGCTCTTCGGCGATCCGAGCAATTTCGTGCCACTTCAGCGCGCCGCTGCCGATCGCGGCATCCGCAACTGGGGAACATTCTCGTATCTTCCGCGCCTGGACTTCGCGCGCCTTGCGCCCCAGCTGGTGGAGACGATCCGCAACCTCTGCAACGCCAGCGGCGCCGACCGCGTCGACGTCATCGGGCACAGCCTGGGAGGCCTGATCGGAAGATACGTGGCTCAAAGCGAGCACGGCGGTCTCATTCGCAGACTGGTGACATTGGGTGCGCCTTACCTGCCGCAGGCAGGGCCGCACCAGGAGCTGTCGATCTTCGCCAGCCATGACGCGCTGATCGCAACGCCTGAGCGTGATCCGGAGATCTGGCCGCGCATGCGCGTCATCGAGGACTGCGGGCATATCGGATTGCTGTCGCACGCGCAGGTTCTGCGCGAGGTGCCGGCCTACCTGACCCGGCCCGAACTGGTGCGATCGCGCCAGGCGGCAGCGGCCTAGAAAACGTTGCCGCTATGGAAACGGTCGCGGATGCCGCGCCGATTCCTGCCATCGTCATCGCGCCCAGACGAAGCGTCATGCGGCGCTCGAGGTCGGCGAGCGAGGCCGTCAGAAGCCCCGGGAATAGAGCCGTGTGCTCACGGAAGCGGATGTCCATGCGGTTCTCGAGCTCGTGCAGCCGCAACTCGGCCTGCTGGAAGCCGGCGTCCATGCGCATGGCCAGTTCCTTCAGATCCTGCTTGGTTGCCAGAGAGTCGGCGAGCGCCTCGGCCTGCCCTTCGGCCGGCTGTTCGGTGAAGCCAGCTTCGCGGAGTCTCCGGGCATAGGCAAGGGTGTTGATGGCATTGGCCATGGCTACCGGTTCCCGAGTCTTCGCCCGGGATTCCTCTCCATGGCCAAAGTCTCGTACACTGCCGCCTTGCGGTCAATGACCGTCATGGCATGGAACACCCCTGGCGCGCCGTCACCACGACCATCGCACCGGAGGAGACGTTCGATGAAGCTGACCGACCTGCCCTTCCAGCCCATGCCGCCTCAGCCTGCCTTCGAAAAGGAAGAGCTCGAACGTTTCGTCTCCGCGCCGCGCATCGCGATGCTGTCGTACACCAAGCGCGACGGCGGCCCGTCGCAGGCACCGATCTGGTACCGCTACGAGGACGGCCGCTTCCTGATGATGACCGCGCGCAACGCCGACAAGGCCAGGGCTCTGGCCCGCGAAGGTCGAGCGTGTCTTGCCATCCAGGACGAGATGCCGCCGTACCGCGCCGTCATCATCGACGGAACGGTGACGCTGGAGGACGCACCAGTAGAGGGCGGCCTGAACTCCTGGCTCGCGATGCACTATCTGGGCAAGGTCGGCGGACGCGAGTTCGAAAAGATGACCGTCGAGGAGAACCACAAGCGCGGCCTCGTCCAGATCACGCTGGAGCCGACGCGCGTGCGCGGCTTCGACAACCATCGCATCGTGGGCGCGGGCCTGAGAGCGTACATGCGGTTGCGCGAGAACCTGCCGCTGCCGCGCAGCTGGTTCTGACGGCATGAACGGCGCATTCCCGGCGACGACATCGGGCGGGCATGCTGTGCCACCGGCGAGACGGTCTTCCCCTTTACCCGCGCTACGCGCATGTGCATCAACGTGCGAGCGCTCCGTCCGTTGGAGCTTCCCACAGGTCAGGTACTCTTCTCGCCTTTTTCTCGTCGCGTAAGACGCGGAATGAAATCATCGAGTTCGTCGCATCCAGAACCTCGATCTGCGTTTCCTTGAACGTGATCGTCCTACCGGTCGAGAGGTCGTACTTCACCTGTTGATAAAACGCAGGCCGGGCAGTGCTCCCGTAGCCCATCTCCGTGAATTCCCGGTAATCGAGAACGATCTCGTTGCCGGCCCGTCCGCTGTACAGCAACTGCCAGCGGAGCGAATCAGGCGTTTCACCGGCGAAATAAGTCTTCGGCGTAAACACTGTCGACCCGACCGCGAGTTTCGTTGCGAAGGTGCGTCCTGTCTTGCTGCCGCGGATCTGGACGACGGGCTTCTGACAGGAGATCGCGCCATTCTCATCGACGACGATGCCAAGCACCTCGTTGTAGAACGACGGATTCGTCAGCACATACGTGCCACCGCATGGACCACCATACAGAATCCGCGCTGGCCACAGCCCGCCGGGCAACGGCGGTCGAGCACCTTCGAGCGGCAGTTCTTGGGATAGCACGAACCCCGGAAGCGTGAGAATGTCCTCCACGCGCTCGATCATCACAGAGCCCGGTGACGCCGTTTTGACTTCGCCAATTGAGTAATTGGCAAGAGGTTCCGCGGTAGGCGTGACCGGGGTAAGCGTAGGCTTCGGATAGCACGAGAGGCAACTTGCCGTGGTTGCGACGAGAAGCGCCGCTCGAAGCCAGGCTAGACCGAACATTAGCGCTCCTTCCAAAAGCGGTCAGCCATCCGTACGCCGATTCCGCTTCTCTATCTTCGCGCCAATCTCGAGACAACGGCGACATCGTGTTCGGGCTATGTCTATTCGGTCCGAACGATGTCGGTGCCGGCCTCGATGATATGGCCATTGTGTTAGTGGAGGATTCCGCTCCGATTCGCCGCTGAAAAAAAACCACGCAGTGATGCGGGTCACCACTTCGGGAAAGAATACGCACCGCGACGACTGCCTCCGATTCCGTCACCGAGGTCTCGATGCTACGCCATCCTCGATGGTCTACTCCAGAATCACGATCGCTCTGCCGCTCGCTGTCCTGGTGTTCCTCGCCAGCACCGTACATGCCCAGTTCTACCCACCGGCCTTCGACTATCGCCACTACCCACCGATCCATCACGACGTACCCTTTCACGCGCAGAACACCATCGTGTGGTGTTGGGTGGCCGTCGCCAAGATGGTGGCCGAGTACTACAGCCGTGGTCCTGTGCCCAGCCAGTGCGAGATGCTCGAGCGTCACTATGGATATCCGTGCTGCGCAAGCCCGATGGGCTGCACACGACCAGGCCACATTGTGGAGGTCCAGGGGCTGTTGGGCCACTTCGGCCGGCGAGGCTCGACGCTTGCTCCCCCAGCGAACGGGTTCGCGCTTTACGATGCGTTGCGGCGCGGCCCTATCATTCTGCACACGACGCAGGGTGGAGGTCACTTCATCGTCGCAACAGGAATGCGACTGCAGCCGAGTCCTATGGGGCCGCTGGGAATCGTCCTGGTCCATGACCCGATTTACGGACGCCAGTCAATCGAGTTCCCCAGACTGATGAACATCTGGAGTGCTGCGGTCCTGGTCCAGTGAGAGACGGCAGCGGGTTCGACCGAACAAAGAAGAATCGAGCGATGCCAACACCCGACGAGCCGGACAATCGGCCAACCGCGAAGTCAGCGCTTTTCCTTCTCGTCACGGACCTGGACCGGCGTGTCGTCAGGCTGGAGGAGGACGGCGAGAAATCGGTGTTCAAGCGGGTGGTCGAAAGCACCGGAGCTGTAGCGCTTTTCCTTGGACTGGTCTTGACGGGGTCATCCCTCTACGAGGTTTTCGTCACCAAGCCGCAGGCCGACCGCGTAGAGAGGCTCAGCAAGTTCAACGAGGCAATCAACTCGGCGGTGCAGACGAGCCAGGAGTTGATTCAAGCCCAGATGCAGACCCAGGATGCCGCCTTGCGGCTAGCCTTGAGCAACATGGCCACCCCTCGCATCCTCAACGATGTCGCTACCGCCAGGGCACTGCTCCGGCGAATGGAGGATGAAGATGTCGGCATTCCGCAGCTCATCGTCCTCATAACGGGGTCCTTTGCCGCCAACGATCTCGAGAGTGCGGAAGATTTCGTCAATCGTGCGGTCAAGAAGCAAAATGTATCGGCCTATCTGCAGGCGGAGGCCTTGCGTTACCAAGGCAAGTATTTCTTCTCGAGAGGCAAGACAGATGACGGTCGGCGTGTATATCGGGACGCGATGCTGAAACTCGATGGGCCGAGCCACGGCGCACAGCGAGCTTTCGTGCTATCCGACCTGATCGCTGTGGAGTTCAACGCAGGAGAGTGTGCACAGGTGGATGCCACACTCAATGAATTGGCCACGGTTCTATCTGGGGCTTCCTTACCCATGGAGGCGCGACAACAGCTCGTTCAGGGTCTGAGACTTCATTTCCAGCAATCGCAAGGACGTTGTCCGGTACCGGCACGGGTGGAAGCGGTGCTGAAACTGTTGGGGCCATGAACGAACCGATGTGATCCACCAGCGATCCCTCCCGGCGTGGCATTCTTCTACGAGATGGTGCCCCACGCGTCGGCGTTGGCCGAGAGAAAGCGGTTCACTTTCAGATTCGCGACCATGTAGGCCGCCGTTTCCATGCGGCGGCGGCCGCGCGGCGGAACCAGGCGGCGCATGATCGAGGGAATCGAGTAGAAGCCGCGGTAGACGTAGTTGAATCCGTCGAGCATCTGCTCGGGCGTCATGTTGGCGGGCTTGACGATGGCGCTGCCGTAGTCGTAGTTGCGCCAGTCGAAGTCGATGATGCGTTCCTGCGCCATCATGTCGTCGTAGTACTTGGTGCCCGGATACGGACACGGCGTGAACAGCTTCAGGAACGACACGCGGTTGCGGTTCAGGAACTCGAGCGAATGCCGGAACGTGTCGACGGTGTCGCCGTCCAGACCGATCATCAGCAGCGCGATCACCTGGATGCCCTTGGCGCGGATCTTCGCAAGGTCGGCGTCGAAACGGCCGGGCTTGTTGAAGTCCTTGGAGATGCTGGCAAGGCTCGACTCGTTGATGCTCTCCAGGCCGATCGAGAGACTGACGCAGCCGCTGCGCGCGGCAAGATCTAGCAACTCATCGTCGCGGGCGATGTTGATCGTGCTCTGGCTCGCCCATTTCATGCCGAGCGGGATCATGGCGCGGAACAGCTCCTTGGCCTTCTCCGGATGCGCCACCGGGTTGTCGTCCAGGAACAGCACGCGGTCGGCGCCGAGCGACTTCATGCGGCGCAACTCACCGATGACCGCCTCCACGGGCCGGGTGCGGAAGCTCCTGCGGTAATAGGTCTGCACTGCGCAGTACTCGCAGGGATGCGGGCAGCCACGCGAGAACGTGATCGGCCAGTGGAAGTACTGGCGGTATAGCCAGCTCGACTTGTACGCGTCCCACTTCAGCAGCGGCAGCTCGCGGTGGTCGATCTCGGGCATGTTGGCCAGGTCGAACCAGCCGTCGAAGCGGTAGACGCCGCGGCTGCGCCCGGCTGCCAGATCGGCCAGGATCTCGGGCCACAGCATCTCGCACTCGCCGGAGACCACGGCGTCGGCGTGCTGCAGGGATTCCTCGACGGTCAGCGTCACCCAGGTCCCGCCCAGGACCACCTTGGAACCGCGCTCGCGAAACCGGTCGGCAAGATCGTAGGCGCGCGCGATCTGCGGGCCCATCGCCGTGATGCCGACCACGTCGTAGTGGCCGGTGGTGGGCACGTCGTAGAAAAGCTCGTCGACCATCTCCACGTCCCATTCCGGCGGCGTCAGCGCCTTGAGGTACGGAAGCGTGGTGCCACTGGTCCAGTAGCGGGTGGTCTTGTGGAGGTTGCCGCGCCGGTCGTAATGGGTCGGGGAGATCAGAAGAAGGCGCACGACGGCTAATATCGAAGGGCTTCACGCGCGAGTCAACGCAGCCGCGCAAATCCGGCCGCGGGTGGCGCAGCATCAGGTCGCCGCGATGTGCTCGGCAGCGCGGGCCCGGTTGACTCCGAGCGTGGTTTTCCGGATTTCCCGAGGCCTCGACATGTCGCCGACCCCGAAAGAGACAGGCGCCGAGCTGGCTGCACAGACCGTTGCCGCGCCCGCCATACCCGGCGCATCACGCGGGCGCCTCTTCCTGAACCGCCTGCTCTTCCGCGTGATGCTGTTCACGATGGGCTCGGTGGCCGTGTTCCTGCACCTGGCCATCCGCAACGAGCGCCTGACCTGGCGCTTCGCCAAGGCGCAGGCCCGCAATCTGGCCAGGGTGCTGGGTGTTCGCGTCAGGGTGCGCGGCCTCGAGCATCTCAAAAACGGGCCCGTCGTCTTCGTGGCCAACCATCAGAGCCACTTCGACATCGCGGCCATTCTCGGGTTCGTCCCGGGCTACACACGCTTTACCGCCAAGAAGGAGCTCTTTCGCGAGCCGGTCCTGGGCCTGGTCATGCGCACGCTCGGCATGGTCCCCATCGATCGTGAGGACACGGGCAAGTCGATCCAGCGCTTGAGGCGCCTGCGCAGCGGCGATCACAGCCTGGTCTTCTTCCCCGAGGGTACGCGCAGCCGCACGGGCAACCTCAAGCCGTTCAAGAAGGGCGCCTTCGTCACCGCCATCGAGCTGGGGCTGCCGGTCGTGCCCATCGCGTGCCGCGGCGGCCGCGACATCATGCCTGCCGGCGGCTACCTCTCGATCGTCCCCGGGGACATGGAGCTGGTGGTGCTGGAGCCGATCGCCACTAGCGGGCTCGGCTACGATCAGCGAGATCGTCTGGCCGATCAGGCTCGCGCCGCAATCGCTGCGGCGCTGGAGTGAGCGGCTGACCTTCCCAGAAATCGGAGAACTGGAACCACTGGAACGGGAACTCGCGCACGATGGCCTCGAAATCGGCCACGGCCGTTTCGGCCACCGACGCCAGGCGTTTGCCTCGTGCCCACTGCGGCACGTCGTATGCGCTGCCCAGGCGGATCTCGTAGTGCCGCGCGCCCAGGCGCACCGCGAATGCGCTGATCAGGGGCGAGCGCGCCACGCGCGCAAGATGGAACGGCCCCGCCGCGAACCTGGCCGGCGCGCCGAAGAACGGAACTTCGACGGTGCGCGCCTGCGGCGGAGTACGATCCAGCTGCATCGCCACCACCTCGTTGTTGCGAAGAGCGTGGACGAGGTTGAGCGTCGAGAAGAGCGAGGTGTCCGAGAAGACGATGCGAATGTCAGCCGACTCGCGAAGCTGCTGCTGGTATTGGTGCATGCTCGCGTTGGCCTCGCGTGCCATCACCACGTTGACCGGCCGCCCGTAGCTGAGCAGACGTTTGGCGGCCAGGTCCCAGTTGCCAAAATGTCCCGTGACCACCACCAGCCCGCGCCCGTCCTTGACGAGCTTCTCGACCAGGTCCGACTCGGGAAGGTCCACCTGAACCGGATGCGGCCGAGGCCCGAAGTACTCGAGCGTCTCGGTCATGCAGTTGGCGAACTCGACGAACGTGCGAAGCGCGGCCAGCGGAGCGGCGCCGGGCACCTGCGCGCCGAGCACCCGTCGCATGTTAGCGATCGCGCCGCGCCGGTTGCGGCCCACCATGGCAAAGATGATCGCCGCAATGACGGGCGGGGAGTAGCGCTTCCACCACTCGGGCCCGTAGACCGAGCCGAGCCGTGCGAACTTGCGCCACCACAGACCGTCGACGCGAAGCTCGGGCGGAAGCGTCTCGGAGGAAGCCATCGAACGCGCTGAGTACCACGCTGACGGCGGCGGACCAAGTGGCCACACCGCCGCTGCGCTGCGCTTTGCAGCCATCGTCCCCGCGCTGAACTGCGTTGCGACGATCGCCAGCGTCGTCGAAGGCGCGCGCACGCACGTCGATGCCGTTCTCGTCATCGATGACGGCAGCGGCGACGACACCGGCGACGCCGCTCGGGCGGCCGGCGCGGCGGTGATGCGGCACGACCAGCGACAGGGAAAAGGCGCGGCCCTGGATGACGGACTGGCGTGGGCGGCGCAGCACGGCTTCACGCACGTGATCGCCATCGATGGCGACGGCCAGCACCTGAGCGACGAGATTCCGGTCATGCTCGAGGCCGCGCGCAGCGAGCCGTCGGCCGTGATCCTTGGCGAGCGGCGCCGCGATGAGCACGACATTTCGCCGATGAAGCTGTTCGGCAACCGCTTCGCCAATCGCTGGGTCGAGATCGCCAGCGGCGTCGCCTTCGAGGACACGCAGTCCGGATTTCGGGTCTACCCCGTGGCGGCGACGCGCGCGCTCGGCGCCTATGCCAGTCACTACGGCTTCGAGACCGAGGTGCTGATTCGAGCGGTGCGAACGGGAATGCCCGTGCGCTGCGTGCCGGTGCGGGTCTATTACCCTCCGGCCCAGACGCGCGTCAGCTACTACCGGCCCTGGATCGACACGATTCGCATCATCTTCATCGTGCTCGGGCTGATCTTCCGGCTGCGGCGGTAGGACGCGCACGTTGCCACATCGAGAAGAGAATCACGAT
>Ga0196978_1001348_pt1 | contig 10954 bp, 9 predicted proteins | sample S3v_2013CmetaG_FD_155491 | JGI IMG/M metagenome (GOLD analysis project Ga0196978, IMG submission 155491) | Soil microbial communities from Anza Borrego desert, Southern California, United States - S3+v_20-13C | ecosystem: Environmental > Terrestrial > Soil > Desert | place: USA: California... | reverse complement strand
CTACGACGATATCGGCATCCTCGACCTGGCCACCGCCATCGCCGACGCCAACCAGTGGGCCCGCATGCACCGCCTGCTTCGGCTGCCGCGCGACATTCTTTCGCCGAACGTCGGCGATCGTGATCATTCCCTGGCGATCTGACGAGCGCGGCGGATCGGCTTTGGCCGTGGGCGCCGCCTGCCCACAGCTACGCCGGCGCCGCCGGCGTGGCCGCGGCGGCCTGGAACTGCTGGATCAATCGCACCAGCTCTTCGGGCGGCATCACGTCGGGATCTTCGGTCGAGTCCTTCATGTCGGCGAACTCGAGGATGCCGATCTTCTCGTAGGCGTCGCGCACTCGCGGCGTCAGCAGGCCGAGCCGCCGAAGGTTGGGCACGATCTTGGAAAACAGCATGCGCCGAAAGCCCGTCATGTACGGCGTGCTCTTGGCCCAGTTCACCCACAGGTCGACGTCCCAGCCCATGCGCTCGTAGACCTGCTCCATGAGGAGGCGATCGCGCATCAGGTAGGTCGCCTCGATGACGAAGTCCTCGCGCTCGCGCAGCTCGGCCGAGGTCAGCTGGTTGCGGTAGATGTCCTCGAGCGAGAGCACGCCGAAGGCCACGTGCCGTGACTCGTCCTGCATGATGCGCGAGGTGATGTCCTGGATCAGCGGCTCGTCGGGCATTTGCACCTTCATCAAACCAAAGGCGGCGAGCGCCAGGCCTTCGACGAGGATCTGCATGCCGAGGTAGGTCATGTCCCAGCGCGAGTCCGACAGGATCTGATCGAGCAGGATCCGCAGGTGACGGTTCACCTCGAAGCTGCGCCCGAGCTTCTCGGTAAGGTAGCGATGGTAGACCTCGACGTGTCGCGCTTCGTCGGCGACCTGGTTGGCGGCGTAGAACTTGCCTTCCTCCATCGGCGCCGACAGCACGATCTTGGCGGTCGCCAGCAACGCGCCCTGCTCCCCGTGCAGGAACTGCGAGAGCATCCACGCGTTGGTGTTCAGGTTCATCTCGATGAGCTGTTCGGGCTCCAGCGGGATCGGCGGGGCCAGCAGCGCATTGACCATGTGATGGACGCCGGCATCCACTCGGGAGCGGATGAACGCATCCAGATCGACGTTGATGGACCAGTCGATGTCGGACGCATTCCACGTCGCCGCCTTGCCCTTCTCGTAGAGAGCCATGAGCTTTTCGCGGCTGAGCGCATACTCCCAGTCGAAGACGGTGTTGATCTCCGACACGACGTTCCCGGAGGCCCCGCCAGGGGGCAACGGCAATGGATTGCGCTGAGCGTACTGCATGCAAGGGCTCCTAAAAAGCGTCCGGATCGTGGCTCAAGAGTAAGGAACGGCCAATCCGGTAGCAAGCCAGTCGACGCGTCGGCGCATCATCTGGCGAGCATTGCGTCCAGAAAAGACACTACGCTGTCAGGCTGGTGGTGGGTCGCTTCGTAACGGATCTGGCCTAGGAGATCAGCCGTCTCTCGTACCGTTGCATCACGGGAAGACCATCGGACGTTTCCGGCATAGTCCCGCCACACCGCAAGGGAACGGCCAAAGACGATGACGGAGTCGTATATCTGTAGTGCATACCTGAGGGCTTTTGATTCGTCGGCTACTACCAGTTGCACGCCAGTCGTCCTGTCAACTATGAGTCCACGAAGATCCCGGATGCATTGGTGGCGAAGCTCCGCCGGTATGGAATCATACGGCTGACTTCCCTCTATGATCGCTGCAAGGTCAGAACAAAACATGATTTGTGTGAGATCCCATTCTCGCCGGCGTCGTGAACCTAGGAATCGTTCACGTCGGATTCTACCGACGCCGTTGTAGAGCGATGCGGCGGCACAGCCTGCTGCGTCCTGTCCGAAGATCGCCAGATGGTACGCCTCCATGAACTCGCCGCTCGTCAGGGAACATGGAATCGCTCTGGACCAGCCGACTACGGTACTGGCGCGCTGTTCATGAAGAGACATGAGATCGAGAAGTTTCTGAGCGCGGGACGGATCACTCAGCGGGTCCCAGAGCACGAAGGCGCTGGAGGGGTCAGGACCGCCGAGGAGATATTCCGCCGAAGTTCCGAGCGCTTCGGCGAAGACTCGCACGCTGTCGACCGACAGTTTCTTGATTGCGTCGGTGTCCGGTAGGCGGGCCTGAAGTATGCGGTTCAAGCTCCAGCGGTTGCTCAAGGGCGGCGTCGCATTCCGGGCCTCCTTCGTGGTCAATACTTTCGGCCGCGCTGCGTTGAACCGACGCATCAGATCAGTCTGAGTCAGTCCGCGGTCTTGCATGACGTCGTAAATTCGGCCGGCAACGTCGGCAAGCTGACTCGTCAAGACGCCGCCGTCTTGCGCGTCTGTCGTTGCCTCCTCGATCTCGCGTCTGGCGACCACTTCCTATCTCCAAGATGCAGTCAATCTCGTCCTGCCTATGTGACGAAAACCGCACCAGCGTGCGATTCTCAGCAATTAAACGTTTCCCCGGCGAGACTGCGCGATCGGTTCGTTAGTGTTGTAGCACGTGACCATCGCGAGCGTTTGTCACGAACACAAATGCACTCAGGAGGAACGTATGTACCCCGACGAAAGCGGCTATCACTCTGCCCGGCGCTGTCTCATCGAATTCGCTGACATCATGTCATGTTGCTGCAACGGCGACCCACGTGCAGATTCCGATGGCGATGGTGACGACGGCGAAGGACCGGATTGCGACGATTACGGGGCGGACTCATGGCCATGAACTCGCAAGCCGAGGGGCCGGCCGTGGCCGGCCCCTCGGCAAATGTGACACCGATTGTCACGAAGGTTCACGCCGCAGACGCTTGTACAGCGTCTTCCGGTCGATGCCGAGCAACGCCGCGGCCGCGCTGCGATTGCCGCCGGTCCGTTCCAGGACCTGCATGATGTGGCGCTGTTCCAGCTCGGCCAGCGTCAGGCCGGCCATCTCGGCGTCGGGCATCGACGGGATGTGTCCGCCCGCTTCGGCGGCGTGCCGGCGCAGGGCCTCGGGCAGATCCTCGACCTCGATGGTCTCGTTGCTGGACAGCGACAGGGCGTGATCGATGGCGTTGCGGAGCTGACGCACGTTGCCCGGCCATGCATAGCCGAGCAGCGTCATGCGCGCCTGTTCGCTGAGCTTGCGGGTGCCGCCGCCGATTTCCTGCAGGAAGTGCGCGATCAGCGCCGCCACGTCCTCGGGCCGGTCGCGCAGCGGCGGGATGCGGATCTCGACCACGTTGAGACGATAGAAGAGGTCGGCGCGGAACCGTCCTGCCGTCACCTCGGTCTCCAGGTTGCGGTTGGTTGCCGACACCACGCGCACCGAAACGGTCTCGGTCGTTGCGCTGCCGACGCGCCGGACCGTTCCGTCCTCGAGCACGCGCAGCAGCTTGGCCTGCAGCACCGACGACATCTCCCCGATCTCGTCGAGGAAGATGGTGCCTCCGCTGGCGATCTCGAAAAGGCCGGCGCGGTCGGCGCGTGCATCCGTGAAAGCTCCGCGCACGTGGCCGAACAGCTCGCTCTCCAGCAGCTGCTCGGGGATGGCGGCGCAGTTGACCGGAACGAACGGTCCTGTGGAAACGGGGCTGTAGCGATGCAGAGCGCGCGCGACCAGCTCCTTGCCGGTGCCGCTCTCGCCGGTGAGCAGAACGTTGCTGCGCGATCGTTCGAGCTGCCGCACGGTTTCGACCACGCGCCGCATGCCCTTGGAGTGGGCGACGATGCCGTCGATGGCGCTGCGCTCGCCGGCAAGCGCTTCCAGGCGGGCGACTTGGCTGCGAAGCTCGTGGGTTTCCAATGCGCGGCGCACGCGCGAGCGCAGCTCGGTGATGGACACGGGCTTGGTGACGTAGTCGTAGGCGCCGGTGCGCATCGCTTCCACGGCCTGCTCGATGGTGCCGAAAGCGGTGATGAGGATGACGGGGACCGACGCATCGGCGGCGCGCACGCCGGCGATCACGTCCATTCCGGACAGGCCCGTCATCTGAAAATCGGTGAGCACCAGATCGAAGCCGCGCCCGAGCGCTTCGAGCGCGGCATCGCCGTCGTGCACGCTGGTGATCGCGTACTCGTCCTGGCCCAGACAGTCCTCCAGGAAGCGGCAGAACTCGGGCTCGTCATCGACGATCAGGATCCGCGGCTTGTCCGCTGGTTTGGCGCCTGTTGTGCTCATGCTGCCGCCTCGCCAGCTGCGCCGGAGGCCCCGCCGGCAAGCGTTGCCAGCGGCAGATAGACGAGGAAGCGCGAACCGTTTCCCACTTCACTTTCCACTTCGATCGAACCTCCGTGATCGGTGACGACCTTGTAGGCGATGGCAAGCCCCAGGCCCGAGCCCACTCCGACCTCCTTGGTCGTGAAGAACGGCTCGAAGATGTGGCGGCGATGCTCCTCGGGAATGCCCGGGCCGGTATCGGCCACGGTGAGCAGCGCAAAATCACCCTGTACTCTCGGCGACCGCACCGGAGAGGCCAGCGCGATCTCGAGCTGGCCGCTGGTGCCCATCGCCTGCACCGCGTTCATCACCAGGTTGACCAGGAGCTCCTCGATGCGCTTGCGATCCACCACCGCTTCGACCGGCTGTTCGGGCAGCGTGGTGCGAACCTGGAAGGGCTTGAGCTTGGGGGCGAGCAGCTCGAGCGTGTCGCGCACGATGTCGCCCATGTCGTTGCTGCGGGGCTCGCTTTCAGTCGTGCGCGCGAAGCCGAGCAGGCGCCGCACGGTCTGCGAGATCCGCTCGCACTGTCCGACGATGGTTTCGAGCTGGCGGCGCTGGGCCGCGCCGAGACCCTTCTCTTCGAGAAGCAGCTGCGCGCGGCCCTGCACGACGTTGAGTGCGGTGCCGATGTCGTGCGCGACGCCGGCCGCGAGCTGGCCGATCGCGGCAAGGCGCTCCGACAGATGCAGGGAGCGCTCGGCCTTGAGCCGCTCGTCGTGCTCGGCGCGAAGGCTTTCGGTGGCGCTCTCGATCTGGTCCTGCATCTGATTGAGCGCGCGCGCCAGGGAACCGATCTCGTCGCGTTGGGGAAGGTGCACGCGCGTCTGGGGTCCCATGCGGCCGCGGGCGATCGCTTCGACCGCGCCCGCAAGCCGCGATAGCGGCTTGACCACCAGGCCGTACGCGAAGAGCCAGAGCACCGCCGAGAGCGCCAGCGCCAGCGTCAGACCGAGCTGCGCCGCTCGCCAGCGCGCGTTTGAGCGCGCCTGCTGAAGGTCGGCCCAGTCCTGGATGACCGCCAGGCGTCCGATCACGACGTTGCCGCGGCCGGTAAGCGGAGCAACGCGCGTGAAACGATGCTCGCCGTGGATCAGGAAAGCCGGCGGTGCCCAGGTGTCGGCTGCGAGCGCGCGAAGCGCGGGAGTGGAGCTGAACGCCGTGCGGACGATGGGCTCGCCCTGACGATTGAGTACCATCACGCCGACCACCTCTTCGGAGGCCTCCAGACGGCGCACCATGCGCGCGAGATCGGCAAGGCTGCCGGTGCTGAGCATGTTCTCGACGGCCACCCGGGTGGCCTGGGTCAGCATGTCGAGACGATTGATCTTGGAGTCTTCCAGGGTGCGCTCGAAGTCAGCGGTCCACAGCAGCGCGAAGGCCGCGCCTGCAACGGCGACCACGGCGACCAGGACCACTGTGAGCTTGCGCGCCAGCACGGCGCCCGATTCCACCGATGACTGGGGACATTGGCAACAGCGCTGGGGCCAATCGCCCCGGCGGTGGGCGCGCGCGAATGCGTCGCCGCTGCGAAATCAGTGACTTAGGTTCGGCACGCAAGCTGCTTCAGCGATGGCGTGGAGGTGATGAAGGAGATGAGTGACAAGAAGCTCGTGCGATTTTCCCTTGCGGCGCTGCTGGCTGCGCTGGCGGTTCCTTCGGACTCCTCGGCAACCCACGCCGCGGCAGTGACGAAGGCCGGCATGCGGTCGGATGCCGGCGTGACCGGCAGCGTCTCGCAAGCGGCAGTCGGAGTGACCGGCACCGCTGCGATCGATGCCGGAAGCTCCGGCGCCGCCTCGGAAGTTCCCGGGCCGGTGCCGGGGGGCACCCAAACGACCGTTTCTGGCGGCGCCGCCAAGGCTCCTGGCGACGTCACCGAAGCGGGCACGGTTGGAGGAAAGCCTCGACCTGTCCTGAACGGCCGGCTCGTCGTTCTGGACGTGGATGAAGGAACTTTCGGGATCGAAGGGAAAAACGGGCTGTTCCGAGCGCCGAAGGGAACGGATCTAGCAGACATCGGTGGCAAGAACGTGCGCGTGCACGCCAGGGCCAACGGTGAGGTCTCGTCGATTGAGGTCGTTACGGGAGAGGCAACGGGCCTTGACACGAAACCGAGCGAGCCAGTTCAGAACTGATCGATCGTAGAAAGAACAATTCCAAACAACCCATGTCCCGCTAAAACGCCGGCCGGGCAGAATCCTCTGCCCGGCCGGAGTTTTTTTGGGGATTCGGGTCAGTCCCTACTGGCCGGGGGCGACCTCGATCGTCTCGCTGCGCTCGATGATGCGGCGCGAATCGTCGTCGTCGTCGTCCTTCAATCTCTCCTTGCGCATCTTGTGATCGGCTTCCTGCATCTTGCGCTGCATCTGCTGATCGTGTTCGAGCTGCTTGCGCTCCAGCTCCATGCGCGTCTTTTCCGCCTCGATCTCGGGATCGTCGGCGAGCGCCGAAGCGGGGGCGATGCACAGGGCCAGCGCGAACATCAGGGGCAATGCTTTCGCCATCATGAGTGGACCTCCTTGCGTCCGTAGGCAACGTCGATGCATCAACTGTGACACATTGCGTGACGTCAGAAAGACCGCCGCGCGCCGTCCGCGCTTAAGGGGACAGTCCCCTTAAGCTTAAGGGGACTGTCCCCTTAAGCGTGCTACGGGCCGGCCAGAAGGAAGGGGAGTCGAAGGAGGACTCGCTCGCGATGGAAGGCGCGGGCGAGGGAGTGCACCTGCGCGGCCAGCTTCGTGTCGACGTCCAGTGCCAGCGACGTCTCGTCGTCGGAGATGCAGTCCTCGAGATTCGAGAACGACTGCAGGCAGTCGAGCAGGTTCCGCTCGTAGCCGTAGCGCTCGGTCGGATAGGTCTTGGTGGTGTCGAGCTCGGCCAGCACTACCGCCGCCTTGATCGCTTCGGTGTAGCCGCCGAGCTCGTCGACCAGGCCGAGCGCATGCGCTTCGGCGCCCGTGTAGACGCGGCCCTCTGCCAGCGCGTAGGCGCGCGCCATTTTCATTCCGCGCCCCTTGGCGACCTTGCGCACGAATGTGGCGTAGGTTTCGTCGACGTGGCTGGCCAGCAGCTCTTCGTCCTCGCGCGTGGTCTCCTGCGCGACGGAGTAGAGGCCGGCGCGATCGGTCTGCGTCACCGTGTGGAAATTCAGTCGCCACTTCTCGGAGAATCCCGACAGCTTGGGCAGGCCCGCCAGCACACCGATCGAACCGGTGATCGTGGTCGGCTCGGCGATGATGCGGGACGCCGCGGCAGCGACGTAGTAGCCGCCCGATGCCGCCGACTCGCCCATCGATACGACCACCGGTTTTTTCTTGTCGGTGCGCCGCACTTCCTTCCAGATCAGGTCGGAGGCGATCGCGGAGCCGCCAGGGCTGGAGATGCGAAACACCACGGCCTTGACGTCGTCCTGCTCGCGCGCCCAGCGGAACGCCTTGGCCAGCCGGCGCGGCGTGATGGTTCCGCCTTCGTCGGCGTCGTCGTCGTAGAGCACGATCTCGCCTTCGGCCTCGATCACCGCGATCTTCTCGTCGGGCGCTCCGGGGCCGCTGGCAGGATCGTCGCTCTTGGTGGCGGTGCCGTAGCGCGACAGCCTCAGCTTCTCGCTCGCGTTCCATTCCGTGCGCATGCGCGTTTCGTGATCGGCGGGATACGACAGCTTGTCGACCAGCCCGGCACGGCGTGCTTCTTCGGCAGTGAAGAGTCCGCGGCGCATCCAAGCCCGCACCTGGTCGGCACCGACGTTGCGCGCGGACGCGATGGTCTCGGCAAGATGCGCGCGCAGGCTCTCTTCCATGGCACGCATCATCTCCAGGGTGGCGGGCGAGGGCCCGTCGGCTATCAGCGGCTCGAACGCCGACTTGTACTTGCCCGCACGCACCACCTGGAACTCGATGCCCAGCTTGTCGAGTGCCGAGCTCATGTACATCAGCTGAAAGACCGGGCCCGGAACTTCGAGGGTTCCGGTCGGAGTCATTTCGATGCTGCTGCCGGCGGTTGCCAGGTAGTAGTCCTCGGTGTCGGCCTCGCTCAGATGGAAGGCCAGGGGCTTGCCCGATTCGCGAAAGCGTACGAACGCCTGGCGCATCTCGGCCACTGCGGCGGGACTGGCCATCAGGTCCTCGACCTGCACTACCAGGCCGTCGACGCGCTCGTCGCGCGAGGCACGTTCGAGCACCTTGACCAGGTCGGGAAGGTACAGGTGGCTGCGCGCGCCGAGCAGGCGGTTCACCAGCGCAAAGCGCGCATCCGGCGCGGTCTCGGCGACCACGCCGCCGAGCTGCATCTGCAGGAGCACGCTGTCGGCCACATCCGATTTCGCGTCCTGTGCCGTCAGCTCGTCGGCGCGGTCGTCCGACAGCATCATCGAGACCAGGATCAGCGGAACGATGGTGACGAACAGGCCGATGGAGGCGAAGAAGAAACGGCCGGTGCGGTAGAAGCCGCGAAGAAGGCGCAGGAGAAGCCCGGGTCGGCGCTGCTCGTTCGGATCGGTCATGGGATCTCCTTCGGCTGTTCGCGGGAATGGGGCAGGCCGAACCGGCGGTTCGACAGAAGCCATTTCATTGCGGCGGACACGTTCGCCGCCAGACTTTCATGGACGGCTCGGCCGAAAAAAGCGCCTGACCCCTTTCGCCGTCAGAACTCGACGATCTGGGGCTCGGCGCCTTCGACGGTCTCGACGCCCACCGTGCGCGAGCGTCTCGCATATCGCATCGTGGCTCCGGCTGCAGCCGCCATGACGACGGCGAAGAAGGGCAGCAGCGCGCCTGCGGGGACGCGCCGAGCGGAGTTGGACAGGGCCACCCAGGCCAGCGGCAGCGTTTGCAGGATCCCGGCTGTTGCCAGCGCCAGGGCGGCGCGATCGCGGAGCGCCAGCAGCACCGCCAGCGCCACGATCATTGCAGCCGAAGCCGCCACGCCGAGCTTGTCGCGCGGCGTGTCGAAGTAGACGCGCTTGATGCCGTAGCCTGCGCGCGCGATCGCTTCGCCGATCGTGTGCTCCTCGGCGTAGGTCTTCCACGAATAGCGCGGAGCCCCCGGCACGTGCGCGCGCTCGTAGCTGTCGACCCACAGGTAGTTGGGGAGATAGCCGTGATAGACCGGATCGCCCGCGTAGAGCATTCGAGGAACCCAGCTCGGTGCTGCAACGAGCAGGAAGACCGCCAGGCCGGCCGCGTACAACCCGAGCGGAAGGCGCGGAAGATCGGCGAGGTCTTCGTCATCCTCTTCTTCTTCCTCGGGAGCCAGCTGCGCGGTCCATGGCTCGTCGCCGTCGAAGTCGATGCTGGCCACGGGTTCTTCCTCGTCGCCGTCGATGTTGCCCTGCAGCTGGCGGCGCACCGAGACCACGTCCTTGGCGACCATCGCCACCGCCAGCGCGCCGGCGAGCAGGATGCCGTTGGTGCGCGTCAGGTAGGCAAGGCCGGCAAGAGCCGCGGTGGCAAGGAGCGCCGCGCTACCGCGCCGCCGAAGATACGCCATGGCGGTGCCGACGCAGGCAAGCGAGACGGCGACGTAGAGAGGCTCGGTCAAAAGACGCTCGGTGGCCAGGTCGAAGAGAAACGTGGACTGATAGACGACGGTTGCCGCAACCAGCCCGGCGAGCGCGCCGCCGCACGATGCTCCGGCGGCAAACGCGATCCACAGCGATACCACGACCAGCGCGAGCCCGATCTTGGCGAGCGCCGGCGCGCCCACCAGCCCCATCGCCTCACCAGCCGCGAGCAGCGCCGGGTAGGCAGGCTGGCGGTGTGCGCGATCGGGACCGCCGGTCGGCTCGACGTACTGCATGGAGAAGTCGCCGCGCGCGAAGTCGTCGGCGATGGCCAGATAGTGCTCGCTGTCTCCGGCGACCAGGCGCCGGATGCCGACCAGGCTCGAGGAAACCTCGTCGATGTAGGTGACGCCCTGGCTCCACAGCGACAGCGAGAGCATGGCCACACCGGCCGCACATGCGATGCCGTCGCTGTGACGGCGAACCATGCTGCGCAGGGCATGAGACAGATCGGCGAGACGCTGGCGCACGACCCACCCATTATGCCTGTCGGGGCGCGCTAGGTCGCTACGCCGCGTGCAGGAAGTGCGATTCCGAGCGCGGAAAGTTCGCGCTCGACGCCGCCGGCCCAGTCGCGGTTCGCGGCCGGGCTGGCCGGGCTGGGATGGGGTATGCAGCCGAGCATGGCATCGGTGCCGGTCAGGACGCGCACGACCCGATCCCGCGCGAAGTGGCCGATGCCGACGACGTAGCGGGGGGAAAGGCAGGCGACGCTGGCAAGGAGCGCGCGATCGCACGCCGCGAACAGAGCGCTCTTCTCGGCGGGCGCGAGCTTGTCGGGCGTCCGGTTGCGGCCGCTGGTCTCGACGAAGACCAGCGGACAGTAGTTGAGGACGAAGAAGCGCTCGAAAAACCGTGCCGGCGTCTCGAAGCGCGCCTTGGCCCAGCCCCACAGCCGCGCGCCGCTGACCTCCTCGCGAGGGCAGTCGAAGCCGAGCACCGGGCGCTTGGGATGCTCGCGCGGCGGCTTGCCGATGGCGGTCTGGATTCCGAGCCAGTCGCGAACCAGCGGCACGTGGCCGAACGGGACGCCGGTCTGGGTCATGCCGAACGGCCCCGGGTTCATCCCGACCAGCACGACCTCTTTCCTGCCGGCTCCGTACTTTTCGACGTAGGCCGCGTAACCAGGCCGCGCATACGAGAGCGGGTTGTAGACGCAGTCGACCTCACCGCCGAAGCGCAAGGCATCGACGGC
>Ga0196978_1001347_pt1 | contig 10959 bp, 7 predicted proteins | sample S3v_2013CmetaG_FD_155491 | JGI IMG/M metagenome (GOLD analysis project Ga0196978, IMG submission 155491) | Soil microbial communities from Anza Borrego desert, Southern California, United States - S3+v_20-13C | ecosystem: Environmental > Terrestrial > Soil > Desert | place: USA: California... | reverse complement strand
CAGATCAAGGAAGTGGCGGGATTCTACAACAAGCCGCTGACGGCGGAGATGCTGCGCACGATCATGCGGCGGCATTTTTGATGTTGATCTTCTTTGAGACAGTCGGCAAAAGATTACCTTTCACCGCATGCCTGTCGATCACAGCTCACAAACCGCACGCGTTTCCCAGGCGTCTGCCGGCGGCAATAACAGCGCTGCCGGCCTGAAACCTCCTTCGCCATTCGGCAGGAGCGAAGGCGATGCCGGGCTGCTGTCGTCGGACTTTACGAAAAAGCAGTCTGTCTCTTTTTCTTCCACGATCCAAAAACGCGCTTCGTCCCCCGTCGTGCAACGCAAGCTGGTCTCTGCCGGCTTCAATAAAATGGCCGGCGGCGGCAGGGAAGATACGCTGGTGACTTCCAGCCTGGGCAACTGCATCGCTATCGTGGCCTGGGACCCGGTGAAACAGCTGGCGGTGCTTGCGCATTACGATACGCAGCATTCTTCGATGCAAGACCTGGCGTTCGAGGTCGGCGCATTCGAGCGGTTCAAGGAGAAGCTGCTGAACGGTCTCCGGCAGATCGGCAGCACGGCGGGTGAAGACATGATCGAGTTTCGCATCGGGCTGGGCCTCGTGTGGGCCGCGCAATCCCAGGCGCGGCAGCTGGCGCGCTCGCGCCTCTGCGCTTCGCTCCTGTCCGCGTTCGGCGTGCTTCCCGCAGGGAACGGCGCAACCATGACATTCGCTGTCGAGAACGGCACGCTTACCATCGCCGGCGGCGCAGCGGCTGAAGAGTTGGATAAAGCATGGGATCAGCATTCGGGAGTCGCGATCGACTATAACGAATAGATGCCGCTGTTAAAGCTTGTTAAGCTCAACACGCGTGCGAAACGTTTTGCAAGCTCCGCAAGCTTCTAAAGTTCAAATCATTATACGCGTTCAAAAAAATCTTTTTCTGTCAAGCTGACAGTCTTAAAAGTTAATAACTACTTGCAGGATCGCCGCAACCTGCGCAGGTTTGCCGCAGTAGAAACGTAAAGTTTCATGCCCGCACGTACGCACATCAGCGCTCACCACGAGCAGGCGGAACCGAAAACGGAGCCGCCCAGTTGTCGAAAGACAAGCTGCAAAACGTTCCCCCTTTCCCGTAAGCGAGGTTTTCCTTTCTTATCTTCCCTTGACGAACAGCTCAGGCGGAAACGCGCGTACGTATTTGTACCACGACACCTTTCAACCCAACTATGAACGAAGACCCGTTAAGCAAGATCAATGCGCTTAAGCAGCGTTTGTTCCAGCTGCAGCAGCACCAGGCGCAGTATTTCGGCGAGATCACCCGCCTGCTCGCCGAGATCGAGGCGCTGGAAAAGCAGGCGGCGCAGCGGCGCTACCAGCATTCCATCCCGCCGCCGGTCAGCGACAAAAAAGAACCGCCGCCGCAGCAAACGCCTGTTCCGCCCGTGCCGCCGCCGCCGCAACAGCAGCAGCAAAATCAGCAGACGCCGCCGCCACAGCAGCAGCAACAAAATCCGCCGCCGCAACAGCAGCAGCAGCATCCGAACGCGCAGCAGCAGTGGCAGCAGCAGCAATGGGAACAGCAGCAGCGCTGGCAGCAGCAACAACAGCAACAGCAACAACAACAACAACAGCAGCGCCGCCAGCCACCGCCACCTCCTCCCCCGCCGCCGCCCTATCACCGCCCGGGCACTTCCGTCGAAGGCGGTAACTGGGAACGTTTCATCGGCGGCAAGCTGCTGATGTACATCGGCATCGGCATCCTCGTGATCGGCGTGTTCATCGGCTCGAAATATTCGATCGAGCACAACCTGGTGAAGCCCGCGGTGCGCATCATTTTCGGCTACATCATGAGCGTGGGCCTGATGGCTTTCGCTTTCCGCCTGCGTAAAAATTACAAGCTCTACAGCGCCGTGCTGCTCAGCGGCTCGATGGCGATCGCGTACTTCATCACGTACATGGCCTACAGCTTTTACGATCTCATACCGCAGCCGGCCGCGTTCGGCATGATGGTCGTCTTCACCATTTTCACCGTGTACTCCGCCATCCGCTACAACATGCAGGTCATCGCGCACATCGGCATGATCGGCGCGTACGCGGTTCCATTCTTATTGAGCAACGATACCGGGCGCATCGCGCTTTTCTTCAGCTACGTGGCCGTGATCAACTGCGGCATTCTCTTCATCTCGTTCAGGCGCCAATGGAAAGCCTTGTATTACGTCGCGTTCGGGCTGACCTGGATCATTTTCGCTTCCTGGTTCTGGGTGAAGTTCGATCCGTACGTGCACCTGGGCACAGCTGTTATTTTCGCAGGGATTTTCTTCTCGATCTTCTACGCGGTCACGCTTTGCTACAAGCTGATCCGCAAAGAAACCTTCGACGCGGGCGACGTGACGATGATCCTCGTCAACACCGCTTTCTTCTACGGCATGGGTTACTACGCGCTGAGCGAGCACGTCGACGGCGAGCAGTACACCGGCCTCTTCACCGCGATCACCGCCTTCCTGCATTTCATCGCGGCCTTCGCGATCTGGCGCACGAAGCTTTCGGACAAGCAATTGTTCTGGTTCGTTTCCGGCCTCGTGCTGCTGTTCCTCACCATCGCGTTCCCCGTGCAGATGGACGGCAACTGGGTGACGATGGCCTGGGGCATCGAAGCGGCGATCCTCTTCTGGGTCGGGCGCACGAAAAACAATTCGATGTACGAGATCTTCTCTTACCCGATGATGGCGGTAGCTTTCTTCAGCGTGCTGCACGACTGGGGCATGCGCAACTTCCGCTTCGGGATGTGGAACGAGCTGACCACGATCGACGTGTTCGCGAACAAATGGTTCTTCAGCACGCTCGTGGTCATCGCCGCTTACGGTGTGATCGCGATGATCAACCGCAGCCCGCGCTACACCTTGCCGAAAGGCATCACGCCGGGCGTGCAGCAGAGCGTGGGCATCATCGCCTGGAGCCTGTTCATCGTGCTGGGCTATTTCACCTTCCGCTTCGAGATCAGCACCTATTGGGATCAGCTGTATCAAGCTTCCGCGCAGGGCGTGAGCAGCGTGGCGGGAGAGGAATTCACCTACACCGCGCACAACGAGGATCTGAAAATGTACAAGAGCATCTGGCTCATCAATTACTCGCTGCTCTTCTTCAGCCTGATCTCGCTGCTCAATCTTCGCGTAGTAAAAGACGTGGTGCTCGGCTGGATCAGCCTTTCGTTCAATACGCTTACGCTGCTCATCTTTATTTTCCTGGGGCTTTTCCAAATCAGCGAGCTGCGCGAAAGCTACCTGATGCCGGAGTCGGCGCAGCTGTTCGAGCATACGACGATGCACTTGTACATTCGTTACATCTCTATTCCCTTCGCGCTGCTCACGCTGCTCGTGGAATTCTTCCACATCCGCGCAGGCTTCCTGCCGAAATGGCTGCGCACGGGTTTTGAATTCCTGCTGCACTACACGATCCTGCACCTGCTCAGCAGCGAGCTGCTGCACTGGATGGACGTGACCGGCAACGATCACCGCAGCTACAAGCTCGGCCTGAGCCTGCTCTGGGGCGGCTACGCGCTGCTGCTCGTGGGCCTGGGCATCTGGAAGAAAAAAACCTACCTGCGCGTGAGCGCCATCGTGCTGCTTTCCGTCACGCTGTGCAAGCTTTTCTTCTACGACCTGGTGCACCTGCCCACGTTGTCGAAAGTGGTGGTGTTCGTATCGCTGGGCATCGTGCTGCTGATCATCGCGTTCCTCTACAACAAATACAAGCAGGCGCTCTTCGGCGACGAGGAAACTAAAAACCGCAACGATGAAACGCAGCAGCCGCAATAAATTCCTGTTCGCGCTCGCCGTGGGGACCTGTGCGGTCCTCACGGCGCAGGCGCAGCGCGGCTACGGCTTCGCGCGGCCGCTGGACAATGTGCGGGCGGGATGGAACAGCATCGAGGTGGATCAATCGTGGTTCGCGCGCATCAACAGCGAGCTGAGCGATATCCGCATCTGGCGCATCGTGGGAAAAGACACCACGGAAGTGCCGTACGTGCTGCAGGAAGTGCCGCCGGATACGATCCTGATACTGCCCAACCATTATCGCAAAGAAGTGCCTAAACCGGGTTTTGCACTCGAGCCGGTTTTGCAACGCTACCGGCTGCGCACGAACATTCGCCAGGATCGCGCCGCCAAGATCACGGAGATCACGATCGATCTTCCCGCGCCCGTGCCTATCCATCTTCTCAGCGTTCACATCGCCGATACGTTCGATTACCGCCGCGATCTCCGCATCGAGAAGAAAATTTCTGAAGCCGGGAGCGCACGCGCAGGAAAAAAACCGCAATACCAAACGCTGGGCAACGAGCAATTGATCTCCGGCAACGTGCATCAGTTCACCTTCCAGCGAAATGTTGCGGAGCAATTGCGGCTCATCATTAAGAACGAAGACAACGCGCCGCTCGACGTGGATTCCGTCACGGTAAAAGGCCCGAAGTACCAATTGATGGCGCGTTTCCCCGCCGACGGCGATTACCTGCTCGCTTATGGCAATCCGGATGCGCGCGCTGCCTCTTACGACATCATCAACTTCGCCATTCCTGCGGCGGCGGATACGATCGTGCCCGGCCCCGAGCGGGCGTTCCCGGGAGCGCTTGTGCAAGCCGCTCCGAAAGACGAGCAGGGAAAAAGCAAAGTCTGGCTCTACGTACTGATGGGCGCCCTTGTGCTGCTGATCGGCGGTTTTACGTTCAGCATGATGCGGAGCAAGGCGAAGGAAGAGGAAGGTGAAAGTTGATCCTGCTTCTTGTCACCTTGAGCGCAGCCGAAGGGGGACTTTGTACTTCATGTACACGCTTGCTATGTAGTCCCCCTTCGACTGCGCTCAGGGTGACAAGTACATCATTCAAAAAAAAACGTCCCGCCTCATCAGCGGGACGTTTTTCATTTCTATTTCCGAATGCTCTAATTCACGACAAACTTCTTCACGTAATTCAACGCGCCATCCGTCACCTGCACCGAGTACATGCCGCGCGCGGCGCCGGTCAGGTCGAACTGCATGCGGGCGGCGCCCTGGTCCATCTTCACCTGCCGCTCGAGGACGATGCGGCCGATCGCGTCGGTGATGCGGACCGTGTACGTCTCCGCGCGCATCTGGTTCATGCTGAGATCCACCTGCATCGAGTTGCTGTTGTAGAACGCGTTCACGCTGTTCTCCGCATCGATCGCGTTGATGTCCACGCAGCCTACGCCGACCGTGGTGACCGTCGTATCGGCGCCGCAGGAGTTGGAGGCGATCAGCGTGACGGTGTACGTGCCGGCCGCGCTGTACGTCACCGAGGGCGAAGACGTCGTCGAAGTGGACGGCGTGCCGCCGGGCATGCTCCAGCTGAAGGTGGTCGCATCCGAGGTCAGCGAGCCGTCGAGGATGGTGGGCTGGCCGATGCAGACAAACGTCGGCGTGGGCACGGCGCTGGCGACCGGCGTGTTGTCCACGTTGATCGTGATCGTCGAGTTGTTCTCGCAGCCGTTCGAAGCGACGCCCAGCACGTTGTACGTGATCGTGCTCGGCGGTGTGGCCACGACCGTCGATCCGACAGTCGTGTTCAGGCCTGTGCCCGGGCTCCAGGTGTAGGTTTGCGCGCCGCTCGCCGTGAGCGTGGCCGAGCCGCCGGGACAGAGCGTGGTCTGCGTGGCGGAAACGCTGACGGTCGGGTTCGCGTTCACCGTGATGTTCACGAAGGCCGAGTCGAAAAGCAGGCAGCCGCCGCCGATGATGTAAAGGATCGCCTGGTAATTTCCCGGCGTGTTGTAGATCGTTGATTCAACGACATCGTTGGATACAATCGGCGTGCCGCCCGGGAAGTACCAGAGCAGCGTATCCTCGTACGTCGAGCCGGTTGCGTCGAAAGTGATCGAGCTGCCCTGGCAGACGGAAGTGGCGCTCTGCGTGAACGTCGCTACGGAGTTCGCGCCGGTGAGGAACGGGTGAATGTACAGCGAGGCGCTGAGGTTCCAGGAACCGCCGGTAGTGTACTGGTGCCAGGTGAGGTCGTTCCATTGTTCCCAGATGGGAATGGGCGCGGTGGTCTGCCCGTTCGTGTTGCTGACGACGGAGAGCGTATCGAACACGCCGGTGCCCCACTGGAGATTGCTCACGTCGACGCTCACGAAGAAACGTTTCGAAGCGGGCAGCGTGACGGGCGAATTGACGAAAGACGCTTCGGTGTAGAAGCCGCCGCTCACGTCGCTCATGATCTGTCCCATGGTCAGGTTCACCGTGCCGAGCAATCCGCCGGGCGCGCTGCTGGGGCCCGCCGTGCCGTCGTAGATGCGGATGGGAACGATCTTCGCCGGGTTGGCGGAGTATGCGCGGCCGAAAGCGACCCACACGTTCACGAGCTGGTTGTAGGGGCTCGAAGAAGCATCGTAGTACATCGCTTTCTGCTGATCGTCATACACGTTGTTGCCGTTGATCCAGCCGTCGGATCCGACAGTGGTTCCCGTGTAATAATTCACCGGCGTCCATCCCACCGGGGCGGGCAGGTTGATCTTCGTGCAGCCGGAAGCGGCGGTGACGGTGATGTAGTTCGTGTTCGTCTGCACGTCGGTGCCGTTCGCGTTCGTCACCGTCAGCGAAACGTTGTAGGTGCCGGGCGTGCTGTATACGATCGGCGGCGGGTTCTGCCCGTTGAAGGAAGCGGGTGTTCCGCCGGGGAAGCTCCAGCTCCAGGTAGTCGGATTGTACACCGAGAGATCGGTGAAGTTCACGCTGCCGCCTGCGGTCACCGTCGTCACGTTCGCGACGAAGTTGGCCTGCGGGGCCCAGTTGAGCGTGGCGCTGATGCAGGTCATCGCGGCGTTCGCGTCGATGCGGCCGGAGCCGAGCTGCCCGATGAAGCTGGGATTCTGCGCAGCGATGCTCGCCGCCGTCGTCGTGAGGCAGTTGCGGATGTCGGTAGCGGTGAGGCTCGGGTTGAGCGAGCGCATGAGCCCGCAAAGGCCGGCCACCAGCGGCGAAGCCATCGAGGTGCCCGACATGTTGCCGTAGGTGTTGCCGACGTAAGTGCTGTAGATGTTGCTGCCGGGCGCGGAGATGTCGACCCAGCTTCCGTAGTTCGAGAAGCTCGACTTCACGTCGCCGCCGGCGGTGGAGGCCACCGCGATGCATTCGGTATAAGCGGCGGGATAGAACTGCGTGTTCACGTTGTTGTTGCCGGCTGCGGCGACGAGCACCACGCCTTGCTGCGAAGCCCAGGTGATGACGTTCTGCGCGGTGGTGGATGAGCCGGTTCCGCCCCAGGACATGTTGATCACGTGCGCGCCCGCGCTGACCGCGTACACGATGCCGTCGTAGCCGTTGGTCACGACGCTGGCCGAGGTGGTGGATTTCACGCACATCAGTTTGCAGCTGTAGCCGATCGAAGCCACGCCCGCGGAGTTGTTGCTCGCGGCGCTGGAGATGCCGGCCACGTGCGTGCCGTGATCGAAGGTGGAGTTCGGCGGGTTCGGGTTGTTGTCGTTGCTGGCCACGTCGTAGCCGTTGATGTCGTCCACGTAGCCGTTGCCGTCATCGTCGATCGAGTTGCCGTTGATCTCGCCCGGGTTCACCCAGAGGTTCGGCGCAAGATCGCTGTGCGTGCGCTCGACGGCATCGTCCACGATCGCGATCACGCGCGTAGAGCCGGTCGAGAAAAAATTCCAGGCGCTGCCGGCGAGGATCGTGTTCAGGTGCCACTGCGAGCCGAAGTTCGGATCGTTGGGCGTGAGCGTGGGACGGTCGAGGGGCACGCGCTCGGCGTACTCCACCTGGCCGCTGAGGCGCAGCTCGTAGATGATCTGGTCGACGTTCGCGTAATCGCTGAACTGCAGCAGGTAGGTGCGCTGCAGGATCGGCGAATTCTTGGCGGCGAAGAACGGGCGCGAAAGATTCGTCAGCTCGTAATCCGGTGCGAATTCCTGCAGGAACGGCAGCGTGCCGAACGGCAGGTGATGCGGATCTTCCTTCAGCTCCGCGTTCACACGGTAGTCGTCTTTCAGCTTGAACCAGATCTTCCCGTCTTGGTAATCGGGATGATACGTCTGGGCCGCAAGCAGGCCGGAAAGCAGGAGCGCCGGCAGGAGTAGCCTTTTTTTCATGGACATGTTTATGGGACTGGTTAGACGAAGTGGAATTGAATCTGTCTAAGAAAGCGAATAAAGCCGTAAAAGTCAAGTCCTTCCGCTCTTGGATTTATGAAAAGAGTTCCGGACAAGCGCTTGCTCTGCAATAAATTAACACGGCCCTGCATGGTTTGGGAACGCAGAACCTGCCTGCAAATTGGCATGAAGCCGTGCTGCACGGCGTGCGAACTTTGCTCATCAAGAACGAAATTCATACGATCAATTCATCCATAAAAAAAATCATCATGGCACTTCGTTTAGGAGATACGGCGCCGGACTTCACGGCTGAAACCACGCAAGGCGACATCCGCTTCCATGAATGGCTGGGCGCTAGCTGGGGCGTTCTTTTTTCTCACCCGGCGGATTTCACGCCGGTCTGCACCACCGAATTGGGCTTCATGGCGAAAATCCAGCCCGAGTTCCAGGCGCGCAACGTGAAAATCCTTTCCCTCAGCGTCGACCCGATGGACAAGCACCGCGAATGGATCGGCGATATCGAAGAGACGCAGCAGGTGCAGCTCGACTACCCGCTCATCGCCGATCCCGACATGAAGATCGCGTCGCTGTACGGCATGATCCATCCCGCGTCCAGCGAGAAGTTCACCGTGCGCTCCGTTTTCGTGATCGGCCCCGACAAAAAGATCAAGCTCACGATCACCTACCCGGCATCCACGGGAAGAAATTTTCACGAGCTGCTGCGCGTGATCGATTCGCTGCAATTGACGGCGCAGCATGCGCTGGCCACGCCGGTGAACTGGCAGAACGGGGAAGATTGCATCATCGTGCCGGCGGTGACGGATGAGGAAGCGGCGAAAAAATTCCCGAAAGGATTTCGCAGGATCAAGCCGTACCTGCGCTATACGGAGCAGCCGGCGAAGTGAGGGCTCAGCCTTCCCGCAGATCGCAATACCAAAATCCCGGGGCAGCTTCTTCGTTGCCGGAAGTTTTCAACTGCAGCGCTTTGAGAATGCGCTCGCCTTTTTGCAATTGAACCGGCCGGGAAAAGACCGGCCCCGCAAAGCAGAACGTGTGAAACTCGCCATTCTCCCCGCAAGGATCGACCCCTTCGGGAAGCGCGGCAATAAAATCACGATCCAGGTCCGCGCCCGCGCGTTTTTCGCCGAGCGCCGAGCTGACGCAACACGTTATCGTGCGAAAGCCCAGGTGAAAAAATTCTTCGAGCAGGTCGGCGGGCTGCTCTTTCCAGAGCGGGAAAATACCTTCGAGACCCGCGGACCGCAATTGCTTCTCGCGGTAGCTGCGCAGGTCTTCCAAATAAATATCACCGAAAGCGATCGCCTCCACGCCTTGCGTTCTCAATTGCTGAACTAATTCCTGCAGCGCGTTTTCATACGCTTCATTCGTATTGCCCCCCGGATACATTTTCAGCAAAGGGAGCCCGATCCGTTCCGCCTGCGCTTCGATCAGTTCCTCGCGCACGCCGTGCATGGTCACGCGTCCGAATTCTTTGGTGATCGTGGTGAACAGCGCGACGATCTCCACGTTCGTTTGCTGCAGACGGTGCAAGGCTAAAGCAGAATCTTTTCCCCCGCTCCAGGCCATCGCGATCTTTTTGCGGGGATAAGAAGGACGCGTGAATGCTTTTTCATGCAAGGCGTAGTTCGCGCCGTGCAGGTAGTACAAATTATTTTTCTCCCGCACTTCGCCGGCGCTGCGGCTGAGCTTTTTCCTGAACAACGCGGCATCGAGCACGAGCGTGTGGTATTCCCCGTTCTCGCCGCAGGGATCGAAATTATTTTTTGCTGCGAGCTGCTGCAGCTCTTCCATTGCCGCCGGGTAAAATTCGCTGCCGACATTTTTTTTCTCCAGGAAAGGCGGCTTCACGCAGGAAAGCAGGAAATGCAAACCGTATTCTTTCGCTTTCGCAAAAACATGTTCGCGCGGCATTTTCCAGAGCGGGCGCCGCAATTCGATTCCCGCCTGCGCGCAGCAATCCTCCATCCAGCTCGCGTGACCGTCGATCTCGTCGATGTCGCCGGAAACGAGCAGCCCGATGCCGTAACGCTTTTTCAATTCACGCAGCTGCGCGACGTAACTTTCTTTGTAAGGCGGCGTGATCTGCACTTGCAGGTGCCCGATGCGCAAGGCTTCCGCCTGCAGCTTTATCACTTCGAGCGGGTGCGCAAGAAATTCAGGATTTTCCGGCGTGAAGGTGACCAGCGCGCGCAGCTGGTGTCCCGCCCGCCAGGTCTCGTGCAGGGCGATGCAGCTGTCCTTGCCGCCGGTCCATAAAATAGCTGCTTTCATTGGCGTCGCATCGAATTATAAATGACGCACGAATCTACGAATTACGAATGCCCGCCCGCCTTTCCAGGACGTGGGTGGGCATTCGTAAAAATTCGTCATTCGTAATTGATATGAATTCGTAATTCAGTGCATCACATCTCGAACCTGAACGTTACGTAGAAGCCGCGGCCGCGCGTGGTGAAGCCTTTGATCTCCTCGTATTTCTTGTCGAGCACGTTCTCCACGCGCAGGAGCAGCGAGGCGTATTTCTTGAACACGTAACGCGCGGAGAGATCGACCAGCGTGTAATCTTCCACCGCGTTCGAAGCCAGCGCGCCGAAAGGCCCGAGGTTGAAATCATAATAAATATCGCCCCGCGCGCCCACGTAGCGGATGTCGCTGCGCAGCGTGAGCTGTTTTACCGGCATCCAGCTCAGGCGCAGGTTGGCGGTGGAGGGACGCCGCGTGAGGCCGATCGTTTCCACGTCGCGGTACACGAAAGCGCCGTTCGAGTACAGCTGCACGTGGTGCCCTTTCGTCTGCGTGGTGTCGATGCTTTCCGGGTCGTAGATGAGCTTGCCGCCG
>Ga0196978_1001346_pt1 | contig 10961 bp, 7 predicted proteins | sample S3v_2013CmetaG_FD_155491 | JGI IMG/M metagenome (GOLD analysis project Ga0196978, IMG submission 155491) | Soil microbial communities from Anza Borrego desert, Southern California, United States - S3+v_20-13C | ecosystem: Environmental > Terrestrial > Soil > Desert | place: USA: California... | reverse complement strand
GCTTGTAGCCCGGCGGCGCCTCGACGAGTGTTGCAGCGGCAGGCTTCTTCTTGGTGAAAACCGCGAGCCCGAAAGGCGTGTCATCGAGGGCGCGCAGCGTATACGGGAACGCCGTCTCGAGCTTCTCGATCTCCCGTTCCCACGCCGTGCCCGCTTCGATCAGCACGACCACGTCGTAACGCGCGGCATGCGCCAGCACGTGCGCGATGACCCGACCCACATCCGAGTGCCGGAAGCCGACGTTGAAGTGGAAAATCGTGAGCTGCGTGCCGGCCGGGCCCGGCGCGGGCAGCTTCGGCGGCGTGAACGCGAGTGCGATCAGGACACCGTTGGCCGCAGTGAGCGCCAGGGCGGCGCCTGCGTATCGATATCGCCCGAGCACCCCAAAAATCAGCGCGAGCAGCAGCGCGGCGACAACGTAATACGGCGTGAAGTGGCTGAAGAGCTCGAGGAACCAGTTGAGCTCCGCCAGCGCCGAGCAGAGCGTCGCGGCGGCGGTCACGACGAGCAGGAATGGCAGGCGCCGCGCGAGCCACGGCTTCATCGGCATGGCCGGCGATCATAGCATCGCGTGGTGCGATAATCGTCCGCCCACATAACAACGTACTCTGAGGAGCTTGCATTGCGTTATCTCGCTTTCTTCGGCGCGCTGCTGATCGCGGCATCAGCGGCGGCACAGCAGTATCCCAGCCGTCCCATCCGCTTTCTCGTCGGCTATCCACCGGGCGGTCCGACGGACGTCACCGCGCGCCTCGTGGCCCCGCATTTGAGCGAGGCGCTCGGGCAGCAGCTCGTCGTCGATAACCGCGCAGGCGCAGGCGGAACCGTCGCCGCGGCGACGCTCGCGACCGCGGCGCCGGACGGTTACACGATCGGACTCGTCGCGAACGGCGAGATCGCGATCTCGCCCAACCTGCGCAAGGTGCCGTACGACCCGCTCAAGGATTTCTCACCGATAAGCCGCATCGGCGCGAGCCAGCTCGCGCTCGTCATCCACCCGTCGGTGCCGGCAAAGTCGGTGGCGGACCTCGTCGCGCTTGCGAAAGCGAAGCCCGGAGCGATCAACTTCGCATCGTCCGGCACGGGCTCGACCGCGCATCTCGCGGGCGAGCTCTTCAAGACGCTCGCCGGCATCAATATCGTCCACGTGCCGTACAAAGGTGCGGGTCCCGCGCTGACCGATGTGATGGGCGGCCAGGTGCAGATGCTCATTTCGGGCTACTCGAGCGCACTGCCGCACATCAAGTCCGGCAGGCTGCGCGCGCTCGGCGTGACCGGGCCCAAGCGGCTCGCCGCGGCGCCGGATCTGCCGACGATCGGCGAAACCGTGAAGGGCTACGACGTGACGTCGTCCTACGGCATCATGCTGCCGGCGCGCGCCCCCAAGGCGATCGTCGAGCGGCTGCACAAGGAGATCGCCGCGATCGTGAACCGGCCGGACCTGCGCGAGAAGCTGACCGCGCTCGGCATCGACCCGGAAGGCAATACACCCGCTGAATACCAGCAGCAGGTGCGGAGCGAGATCGCCAAATGGGCGAAGGTCATCAAGACTGCGAACATCAAGGTCGAATAGCTTCCCTCTTCCCGTTGCGGAGAGAGGGTGCGGGTGAGGGGATCACATGAAGATCACGGGCCTTCAGACACATCTCGTGCGCTTGCCGGGGCAGCCGACGCTCGCGGACGTTCCCGACAAGGCTGACCAATACACCTTCGTCACGCTGCAGCTCCGCACCGACGAAGGTGTCGAAGGCGTCGGCATGACGTTCTTCGGCGCCGCGCTTTCGGCGACGCTCAAGAGCGCGGTCGATCAGCTCGCCGCGCTGACCGTCGGCGAGGACCCGCTGCGGCCCGAGGCCGTCGTCGAGAAGCTGTGCGGCGCTGCGAAGAACGCCGGTCCCGGCGGCATCTTCACGCTGGCGCTTTCCGCGATCGATATCGCGCTGTGGGACATCAAAGGCAAGGCGCTGGGAGTTCCGGTATGGAAGCTTCTGGGCGGCTTTCGCGATCGTGTGCCCACCTACGCGAGCGGCGCGCTCACGCGCGACCTCACGCTCGAGCAGGTCGTGGCGAACGGACCGAAGCTCGTCGCGAAGGGCTTCAGGCAGATGAAGACGCAGCTCGCGCTGCCGGGAAAAACCTCGGCGAAGCAGGAGATCGAGCGCGTGCGCCTCGTGCGCGAGAGCATCGGGCCCGACATCGACCTCATGTGCGACATCAACCAGCGCTGGAGCGTGCAGCAGGCGATCTCGATCGGCCGCCGCATCGAGGACGTCGGCCTCTACTGGCTCGAAGACATCACGGCGTGTGACGACTTCGCGGGGCTTGCGCGCGTTGCGGACGCGCTCGACACGCCCGTCGCGGGCGGTGAATACGTTTACGGTCCGGTGCCGTTCCGGCACATGATGGAAGCGCGCTCGGTCGATATCGTCATGGTCGATCTCATGCGCGCGGGCGGCATCACTCAGTGGATGAAGATCGCGGGCATGGCCGAAGCGTTCAATCTTCCGATCGTGAGCCACCTCGTGCCCGAGATCCACGTGCACCTCGTCGCGGCGGTGCCGAACGGCCTCACGGTCGAATACATGCCGCGCGCGCTGCGGCTCTACAAGGAAACGCCCAAGATCGAGGACGGCATGCTGATCGTGCCGCAGAAGCCGGGGCTCGGCCTCGAATTCGATCCTGAGGTTCTGAAGCGCTACGCGCAGTAGCTTGCCGTCCGAGAAGCCGAACGCGTCTACATCGACCTCAGCTCGTAGATACGAATACTCGCGATGAATGGATTGCTTTGCGCGAGTTTCTCGGCAGCATCAAGGTTCTCCGCTTCGATGATGTTGTAACCGGTAATGGATTCCATGTTCCATGGAAGGTCTCGGGTTCCGCTTTTCGAGATCTCTCGGCCGCCCGTGAAACCACCCTGGTCCACTTGCCTGGCGGAGATGGAGTCGAACCAGTCGTGCCAAGCCTTCATGATTTCCGGGGTCGGTTTTTCAAATCCGAAATGCAGAAACATAAACTTTTTCACTTTTCTCTCCTTGTCCATCGGTGTTCTCGACGTTCGTACGACTTCGGCGCACACACCATGTTGCCGTTGAGCGTCGCGCAGTAAGCACCGACCATCTTCTTTACGGCCGATCGATTTGCGCGATCGCAACGCGACCCACATCTGTTCCGCGAGGCGACAGCGTTCAAACCCGTCGGGCCGCGGCCGCTCGCGCCGCCTTTACCGCAGCGGCGCGATACGCCAGCGCGATGAGCGGGGAGACAATCAGGAACTGCAAGACCGTGAAGCCGGTTTCCAAGATCAGGAAGTCTTGGACCGAAGACATGCGGTACTTCGCCGCGACAGGCACGACCGCAAACGACCATGCCAGTGCGCCGCAGACGGTGCCGAACCGCAGCGCATCGCGCCACCACCGCGCAGGAGCGGTGCTGAAGAGCCGCGGATAAGCCCAGGCGAACAGCACCGCCTGAATCGCCATCGACGTGAGCCCAAGCGGGATGATCACCTCGTCGCGATACATCGCGAGTTGATGATAGCGATCGGCGAACACCACCAGGTGCCAGAGGTAGCCGAGTGGAAACGTCGGCAGCAGATAAGCCAGCACGGCCAGCCAGAAGGATTTAGCCATGATCCACCCCCCTTCGTGAGTCACGAGACATGACAAACGGCGTCTTTCCGTTGGTCGTCAGGACGCTTCCAGTATACTTTGTAACTTGCAATATGCAAGTGAGTTCCGATAGGCGAGCGCCACGATGACTACACGACCGCGCGGCCGACGGTCCGGCTGCCCCATCAGCATCGCGCTGGAGATGCTCGGGGACGCGTGGTCACTGCTGATCGTGCGCGACCTGATGTTCAAGTCCCGGCGGACCTACAACGACTTTCTGGGCGGCGGCGAGGGTATCGCGTCGAACATCCTGGCGGATCGACTGCTCAAGCTGGAAGGTGCCGGCATCATCGAGAAGCGGCGTGACCCGTCGGACGGGCGCCGCTTCATCTACCGCCTTTCGAAAAAAGGAATCGATCTGGCGCCAATACTCGTCGAACTCATAATCTGGTCGGCCCGGCACGAGACCACCGAGGCGCCGCGTTCAGTGGTTCGCGCGATGCAGAAGGATCGGGATGCCTTCATCGCGAACGTGCGCAAGCGGTGGATGGACGAGGACTGATGCCGCCTCGAGATCTTCGCCTGCCATGACAGCCTCCGGCCGACCGCCAGGTTCAGGACACACGGGGATCGGTGCTCCCGCAATGGCATCCGCCAATCAGCGGCGCGGCGCCGGATCGGGGGGCGGCAAGGCCGCGGCCCAACCAGCACCGCTGCTGTTACCATCCGCCAAAACAAGCGCACCACAGAGGAGCGGACATGAGAGCAAAAGGCATCAAGGAAGTCGCGTACGTGGACATCAAGCAGGGCGGCGGCGCGCACGCCCATGGCAGCAAAGGCCACCTGCACCCGATGAACTGGTTCGACTGTGCCGGCGGCGGGCAAGTCGTCGTCGACCAGCGCCACATCGCCTACGTCGGGAACATGCACAACCCGCACGGCACGATGCTGATCGACGTGAAGGATCCGAAGCGCCCGAAGCTCCTCTCGACGCTCTCGATGCCGGAAGGCACGCACTCGCACAAGGTGCGTGTCTCCGGCGACATCATGGTGACGAATCGTGAAGTGCTCGGACAGCACGCGCGTAAGGGTGAAGTGCCGCCCGATGGCTATACCGGGGGGCTCGCGATCCATGACGTATCCAATCCCGAGAAGCCGAAGCTCATCGCGAACTGGGACGCGTCTTTGAGCGAGGACGTGCGCCATTCGCGCGGCGTGCATCGCTTCGATTTCGACGGCCGCTACGCGTACATCTCGCCGACGATGGAAGGTTACGTCGGCAACATCGTGATGATTCTCGACCTCAAGAATCCCGCGAAGCCGGAGGAGGTCGGGCGCTGGTGGATGCCCGGGCAATGGGTCGGCGGCGGCGAGACGCCGACGTGGAAAGGGGACATGCACAAGTGCCATCACCCGATGCGCCACGGCAATCGCCTGTACACGAGCTACTGGCAGGGCGGCTGGGTGATCCTCGACATCGAGGACATGTCGAAACCGAAGCGCGTGTCGGGCATGGACTGGAGCCCGCCGTTCCCGTGGCCTACGCACACGTGCCTGCGCATCCCATTCAAGATCAAGAACCGCGACTTCATGGTCGTCACCGACGAGGACGTATTCCGGCAGGAGGATTACTTCGGCTATCCCGCATCGTTCATGTGGCTCGTCGACATCACGGACGAGAAGCATCCGATGGTGGTCTCCACCTACCAGATCGAAGAGATGCCCGATACGCCGCAGCCGCGCATGACCGGCTGCCACCAGCCCTGCGAGATCGTCACCGGCACCGAAATCCCGGTCGCGTGGTTCGCGTACGGGCTGCGCATCGTCGATATCTCGAACCCGCACGCGATGAAGGAAGTGGCGTACTACATGCCCGACGTGCCGCAGGGCTCGGACCGCGTGCAGAGCAACGATGTCACGGTCGACGACCGCGGTCTGATCTACCTGCTCGATCGCGTGCGCGGCCTGCACATCCTGGAGCGGGTCGGCTAGGTCGGTGGGTTACCACCCAGCCGACGTTGCTTACAGGAACGTGTAGTCGGAGGCGTGGATCGCCGCCGAGTTGGCGAACGCGATGCTTTCGGTCCCGCCGCCGTGGTTGATGTTCCACTGCGTCGCGTTCACCTGCACGAACGTAGCCCCGGCGCCGAAGCCCTGGAAGATGAGCGCGTCGCCCGCGCCGGCGCCGTTGCCCTGGAAGTCGACCACGATGTCGCCACTGGCCTGGCCCGCGACGAAACGGAAGACGTCGTTGTCGGCGCCGCCTTCCAACGTGTCGCTGTTCGCGCCGCCATCGAGAGTGTCCGCGCCGCCGCGGCCTCTCAGCGTGTCATTGCCGGTGAGGCCGAGGAGGCCGTTCGCGGCGTTGTCGCCATTCAGCAGATCGCCGTTGAACGAGCCGATGAGCCCCTCGATCGCGAGGTAGCTGTCACCGGCGGCGTCGCCGGCGTTGGCTCCGGATGACAGCAGGTCGGCGGTGACGCCGGCCGCAGCATAGTAATAAGCGGCGAAGTCCGATCCGGCGCCGCCCTGGAGCTGATCGGCGCCGGCGCCACCTTCGAGACGGTCGCTGCCGTCGCCGCCCTGCAGCAGGTCAGTGCCGTTGCGTCCTTGCAGATAGTCGTTGCCGGCGAGCCCGCTGAGCCCGTTGGCGGCGTTGTCGCCGACGAGCACGTCGTTCAGGTTCGATCCCACCAGCCCCTCGATCGACAGATACGTGTCACCTACGGCATCGCCGGTGTTCTGGCTCCAGCTTCCGAGGTTCACCACCACGCCGATCATTGAAGTGGCATAGCTCGCGGAATCCATGCCGGCGTCGCCGCGCAGTTGATCGGCGCCCGCGCCGCCGTCGAGCGTGTCGTTGCCGTCCATCCCGAACAGCACGTCGTTACCTGTGCGCCCGAAAAGCGCGTCACTGCCGCCTGCACCCAGGAGCTGGTTGGCCGCGCCGTCGCCCAGCAGCGTGTCGGCGTGAGCCGAGCCGATCACGCCTTCGATCGCCGTGAAAATATCGCCTGCCGCGTCCCCCGTATTCGAGGCCGGCGCGGCGAGATCCACGGTGACGGCCGCGGCGGCATAGTGATACGCCGCGTAGTCGAGTCCCACACCGCCGTCCAGGCCGTCGGGGCTGGCGCTGCCTTCGAGCTGGTCGCTGCCGCTGCCGCCTTCGAGCGTGTCGAGCCCGCCGGCGCCCTGAAGATAATCGTTGCCGTCGCCGCCGCGCAGCGTGTTCGACCCGCCGTCGCCGACGAGCGTATCCCTGAAGTCGGAGCCGATGATCCCTTCGACCGACGCGTAGGTATCGCCCGCAGCTTCGCCCGTGTTGGCGGCGGGGAAGGCAAGACTCGCCAGCACGCCGGCGGCCGCGTGCTCGTAAGTGGCGAAATCGACGCCCGTGCCGCCGTCGAGGGCATCTCCGCCCGCGCCGCCATTCAGCGCGTCGTTGCCCGCGACCCCGCGCAGCGTATCCGCGCCGGCACCGCCGTTGAGCACGTTCGCGGAGCCGGTTCCGGTCAGCACGTTGGCAAGCGCGTTTCCGTTCGCGTTCAATGCGGATCCGGTGAGCACGAGGTTCTCGACGTTCGCCGGCAGCGTGTAATCGAAGGCGCTCCTGACGGTGTCGGTGCCTTCACCGGTGAGCTCGATCACCGGCTCCGGCGCGAGCGACGCGTCGAGCTGCGCGACGACATAGGTATCGTCGCCGGCGCCCCCGATCATGGTATCCACGCCGAGGCCGCCGTCGAGAAAGTCGTTGCCGGATGTGACAGGTCCGGCGTTGGAGTCGCCATACAACGTATCGTCACCGGCGCCCCCGAAGAGATTGTCGTTGCCGCCGGCTCCGATCAGCGTGTCGTTGCCGTCGTTGCCGGTCAATGCGTTGGCCGCCTGATTTCCCTGCAGCCGATCGGCGCCGGAGCCGCCGATCGCGTTCTCGATGAGCGAGCGCGTGTCGCCGTCGAAGAGCAGCGCGTTGAAGACGTTGCCGCGCGCGTAACCCCCGTTGGGTCCGCCGCCGAGATAGGCGAGCTGGCCCGCGGCAAAGAGCGATTGACCGCCAGGCCGAAGGTCGATGCTGACATTATTCGTGTAGTTCGACAGGTCGTACGTGTCGATCCCGTTGCCGTCCCAGATCGTCGCGAAGATGCGGTTGTCGGCCGGGTCGATGGCGAGGCTGCCATTGACGAACGTTTCGCCGCTGCCGGGACTCCACGTGTACACCGTGTTGCCGCTGTTGACGGTGTAGTCCGCGCCGTACACGTACTGAAGCGCGGCGATGTCCAGCATCATGAAGCTTTGCGCGTATCCTGCCGCCTCGTTGTCGAACGTGACCGCGACGGGATCGCCGATGTACGACCGATTCGTCATCACCGAGTATTCCATCGAGTCGACGTCCGCGGGCAGCGCGCCGAAGCCGTCCGCGTCGTGACCGTCGCTCAGACCGAGCGCATGGCCGAGCTCGTGCAGCATCGCATACCACGGGAAATTTCCGGCGATCGGCGTGGCGGCGGAGGGACCGACCCACACATCTCCGCCGAAGATCCCGCTATCGGGCAAAAAACCGTACGCCGTGGACGTGTCGCTCGTGTTCGCGACACGGATGGTGCCGGTCGACTCGCCAGCGCCGGTGTAGTTGAGATCCAACTGCGTAAAACCTTCGACGGAGAAGTCGGCCGCGCCGGGAGGCTGTGTGAAGGTCGTGGCGTCGAGCGCGAAGTGCACCGCGACGCGTTGGGTAATCGAGAGCTGGCTGAAGCCTTCGCTCTGCGCGCTGAAGCCGTCTGCGTCGACGTCGCTGAAGTAGCCGACCTGATAGTCGGCCGCCGCGTCCGGATCGCTGTAGGTGATCAAGGCCAACGCCCATTTGAGGCCGCTCAGCAAGCCGTCGATACGCAGATCTCCCGAAGCGCTTACGGGGATCGTGCTGGTGCCGCTGCCGTTGAATATCGGTGCGTTCTGTTCGGTCGCCACTTGTCTACCTCTCTATCGAGAATGCCTGATGCGGATCGCTAAATGAACGCGTAGTCGGAAGTCTGAATCGCCGCTGCATTCGCGAACGTGATGCTTTCCGATCCGCCGCCGTAGTTGATGTTCCACACGGTCGCGCTCGCCTGCACGAAGGTCGCACCCGCGCCGTAACCGTGGAAGATCAGCATGTCGCCGGTGAGCGCACCGTTACCCTGGAAATCGAGCACGAGATCGCCGTTCGCCTGGCCGGCTGCGAAGCGGAAGACATCGTTGTCGGCGCCGCCTTCCAGAGAGTCACTGCCGGCGCCGCCGTCGACGCTGTCAGCGCCGCCGCGGCCTCTCAGCGTGTCGTTGCCGTTGAGACCGAGGAGGTGGTTGGCCGCGTTGTCGCCGTTGAGCGTATCGGCGTGGGAAGAGCCGATGAGCCCTTCTATGGCGAGGTAGCTGTCACCGGCCGCGTCGGCCGTGTTGGCGCCGGCAGACAGCAGGTCGGCGGTGACGCCGACGGACGCATAGTAGTAAGCGGCGAAGTCCGACCCCGCGCCGCCCTGGAGCTGATCGGCTCCGGCGCCACCTTCGAGACGGTCGCTGCCGTCGCCGCCCTGAAGCAGGTCGGCGCCGTTGCGTCCCTGAAGATAGTCGTTACCGCCGAGCGCGCTGAGTACGTTCGCGGCATTGTCACCGACGAGCACGTCGTTCTGGTTCGAGCCTATGAGGCCTTCGATCGAGAGATAGGTGTCGCCTGAAGCATCGCCGGTGTTCTGGCTCCAGCTCGCGAGGTTCACGACCACGCCGCTCATTGACGTGACATAGCTCGCGGCATCGGTGCCGGCGTCGCCGCGCAGTTGATCCGCACCCGCGCCGCCGTCTAGTGTGTCATTGCCGTCCATGCCGAGCAGGATGTCATCACCAGTGCGGCCGAAAAGCGCGTCGCCGCCGCCTGCACCCAGGAGCTGGTTGGCTGCGCCGTCTCCCCACAGCGTGTCGGCATGAACCGAGCCGATGGCGCCTTCGATCGCGACGAAGGCGTCGCCGGCTGCATCGCCGGTATTCGACGCCGGCGCGGCGAGATCCACCATGACGCCCGCCGCGGCATAGTGATACGCCGCGTAGTCGAGTCCCGCACCGCCATCCAGCCTATCGATGCCCGAACTGCCTTCGAGGCGATCGCTGCCGTTGCCGCCGTCGAGCGCGTCCGAGCCGCTGCCGCCCTGGAGGTAGTCGTCGCCGTCGCTACCACGCAGGGTGTCGGCACCCGCAGCGCCAGACAGCACGTTACGTAGGCCGTTGCCTTCGAGCAGGTTGTCAAGCTCATTGCCGGTTGCCGCGACCGCCGAGCCGGTCAACACGACATTCTCGACGTTCGCCGGCGCCGTGTAGTCGATCGAGCTTCTGACGGTGTCGATGCCTTCGCCCGCGCGCTCGACCACGGCCTCCGGCATGAGCCCGCCGCGGCTGAAGTTGTAGTTGAACCGCCCGCTGATCCCCGGCCCCGACCAGTCCCCGTTCACCTGGAAGTCGACCGAGAAGCGAAGCAGCACCGGCGCGCCGCTGCTGTAATCGATCGCGACCTCGTTGATCACGAAGCTGCCATCGAATAGGCCGATGGCGCTGCCGCTCCCCGCGAAAGCGAGCCCGGGATGACCTGGTTCGGCGATGGGAACGTGCTGCGCGCCGGTGTAGATCCCCGGCCGGAGCTCGTGGCCGAGCGCGGCGGTCGAAACGTCCAGATCCCACCAGCCTGCAGCAGGGCCGGGATGGTCGAAGTATCGCAGCGCGAGCGAGTCGGCCTTTCCGTCCCAGTTACGGTCGCTGAGGTTGACGCCGAAGAATCCGTCTGCCGGCGTGTAGATCCTGTCGCCGCTCACGACCCGCGCACCGGGCTCGCCGTGCAGCTTGAGGACCGTCGGGGCATTGGACTCGTCGAGGTCGTCGACGATGTAGGTATCGTTCCCCGGGCCGCCGATCATGGTGTCCGCGCCGCTCCCGCCGTCGAGGACGTCGTCGCCGGCGGTGTCAGCCGCCGGCACCGATCTCACGGAAATGTTTAGCTCGTAAGAGGCGCCGCTCGGGATGCTATGCGGATCGGCGTCCTGTCCGACGGCGATGTAGTAGAAGCCCGGCTCGAGCACGGTGCTGAGGTACGAATCGAGCGTGGATCCCGACCCGGGATCGATCGGGGCGTCCGAGTTGGCCGCGACGACCGGGCCGCTGTAGCGGATGACGCGCACGTAGGAATCGAATCCGGTGGCGTGATCGACATCGAGCGTGACCTGCGCGCGTACCGGGAGATTGACAGCGTAGTAGCCGGCAGCGCCGGTGCCGACCGCGCTGACGGTCGAGTGCGCCACGCGCGTCGAGTCCGCGATGTCGGCGTCCGGCGCAAAC
>Ga0196978_1001345_pt1 | contig 10964 bp, 10 predicted proteins | sample S3v_2013CmetaG_FD_155491 | JGI IMG/M metagenome (GOLD analysis project Ga0196978, IMG submission 155491) | Soil microbial communities from Anza Borrego desert, Southern California, United States - S3+v_20-13C | ecosystem: Environmental > Terrestrial > Soil > Desert | place: USA: California... | reverse complement strand
CCGCGTCAACGGCGAGCCGGCCTGCGCCAGCACGCAACTCCTGGGCGACATCCTGCGGGGCGAGTGGGGCTTTCAGGGCTACGTCGTCTCCGACTGCGGCGCGATAGACGACATCTACCGGCGGCATCTGTTCGTGAAGACTCCCGAAGAGGCGTCGGCCGTGGCGGTGAAGCGTGGGACAGACCTCGAATGCGGCGACGTCTACCGGGCGCTCGTCAACGCCGTCAGGCAGGGGAAGATTTCCGAAGGCGAGATCGACACGGCCGTCAAGCGGCTCTTCGAGGCGCGCTTCCGCCTCGGCATGTTCGACCCGCCCGAGTCTGTCCCTTACGCGCAGATTCCTTTCTCGGCCAACGACTCGCAGGAGCACCGCCGGCTCGCCCTCGAAGCCGCGCGCGAGTCCATCGTGCTCCTGAAGAACGAGAAGAACAAGCTGCCGCTCCGCAGGGACTTGAAGTCTATCGCCGTCATCGGCCCCAACGCGGACGACGTCCAGGTGCTTCTGGGCAACTACAACGGCCAGCCCTCGCGCGCCACCACCGCGCTCGCGGGCATACGCCAGCGCGTCTCGCCGCGGACGAAAGTGCTCTACGCGCAGGGGACTGCACTGATGGAGTATACGGGCGTCCCCATCCCGCCTTCGGCGCTCCGCGGCCTGAAGGCCGAGTTCTTCGCGAACCGAAGGCTCGAAGGTGCGCCGGTGTTGACGCGCGACGAAGAGGCCGTCAACTTCGACTGGGGGATGACAAACCCCGCTCCCAATGTTCCGGCCGACGACTTCTCGGCGCGGTGGACGGGCAAGCTCGTGCCGGCCGTCTCTGGCAAGTATCGCCTCGGCGCGACCGCCGACGACGGCCTGCGCGTCTACCTCGACGGCGAGTTGATAGTGGAGGACTGGACTGAGCACGCCCCGACGACACGGACTGGCGAGGTCACGCTCGAAGCGGGCAAGAGTTACGACCTGAAGTTCGAGTATTACGAGGGGAGGATCGGCGCGGTGGCCAAGCTCGTGTGGCAGCCGCCAGCGCAGCAGGCGGCCGGCTCGCCATACGCCGAGGCGCTGGAGGCGGCGAAGCAGGCGGAGGCGGCGGTGCTCGTCCTCGGCATCTCGGCACAGCTCGAAGGTGAAGAGATGAACGTGACCGAGCCCGGCTTCACGGGCGGGGACCGGACGAGCATCAATCTCCCCGCGCGCCAGCAGGCGCTGCTCGAAGCCGTCGCCGCGACGGGCAAGCCGGTCGTGCTCGTGCTGATGTCTGGGAGCGCGCTGGCCGTCAACTGGGCGGACGCGAATGTGCCGGCCATCGTGCAGGCGTGGTATCCCGGCGAGGAGGGCGGGGCCGCGATTGCCGACGTGCTCTTCGGGGACTACAACCCTGCGGGCCGCCTCCCCGTCACCTTCTACAAGTCCGTCGAGCAGTTGCCGCCCTTCGAGGACTATTCGATGGAGGGGCGCACCTACCGCCACTTCAAGGGCGAGCCGCTCTACCCGTTCGGCCACGGGCTGAGCTACACGAGATTCAGGTACGACAAGCTGACGTTCAGCGCGAGCAGCGTCAAGGCCGGCGAGGGCGTCCGGGTGAGCGTAGAAGTCGAGAACGCCGGGAGACGCGCGGGCGACGAGGTCGTGCAGCTCTACGTCACGGACCCGGAGGCGTCCGTGCGCGTGCCCGTGCGCTCGCTCGCCGGCGTCGAGCGCCTGCACCTGCGGCCGGGCGAAAAGCGCTCGGTCAGCTTCACGCTGGACCCGCGCCAGCTCAGTGTCATCAAGGACGACGGCCGCGCAATCGTCGAGCCGGGCGAGTTCAGGGTGAGCGTCGGCGGCAAGCAGCCGGGTTTTAAGGGCACGGCCGACGCGGCGACGACCTCAGTTGTGGAGGGGCGCTTCACGGTCGTGGGGCCGCCGGCCGAGGTGAAGCGCTGACAGAACCGGCCCGGCCCGGCTCCGGCTGCATTGGCACATTCTGCCGCGTCGGCGGCATGCGTTGACGCCATGACGGCCTTTCACCGTTCAAGACGAAAGGACTAGCTCGCTATGCGTGCACTGTTTTTCTGTCTCGTGCTGATAAGTCTGGGGTTAACTGCGCCCGTCGCGGTCGCACAAAAGGTCGAGCTGTCCGTCGACGCGTCGAAGGCCGGGGCGAAGATCGACCGCCACATCTTCGGCCAGTTCGCCGAGCATCTGGGCAAAGGCGTCTACGAAGGCATCTGGGTCGGGCCGGGTTCCAACATCCCAAACACCCGCGGCATCCGCAACGACGTGGTCGCCGCGCTCAGGGCATTAAAAGTGCCGAACGTCCGCTGGCCGGGCGGCTGCTTCGCCGACGAGTACCACTGGCGCAAAGGCGTCGGCCCCCGGCGGGCAGAGACGCTCAACCCCAACTGGGGCGGCGTCATCGAGCCGAACACTTTCGGGACGCACGAGTTCATGGACTTCCTCGGCCAGATCGGGGCCGAGGCGTTCCTCTCGGTCAACGTCGGCTCCGGCACGCCGCAGGAGGCCGCAGAGTGGCTGGAGTACCTGACCGCCGCGCAGCCGACGACTCTCGTGAAGGAGCGCGCCGCCAACGGCCGCCTCGCCCCCTACAAGATCGCCTACCTTCGGCATCGGCAACGAATCTTGGGACTGCGGCGGCAACATGACGCCCGACTATTATCTGAGTCAGCTTAAGATTTACAGCCGCTTCGTCAGGAACTTCAACCCGGCGCAGCAGGACAAGGAGAAGATGCTCAAGATCGCCGTCGGCCCCGGCGGCGGCGAGGCGCGGTTCACGGAGTGGACCGAGGCCGTCATGAAGGCTTACCAGAAGCGCCAGTGGAGCTGGGACATGGACGGCCTCTCGCTGCACAACTACACGGTTGTGAATTGGGAGAAGAAGTTCGCGTCCGTAGGGTTCGGCGAGGCCGAGTACGCACAGATTCTCAAGAACACTTTGGAGATGGAGGGCCTGGTCAGTAAGCACTCGGCCATCATGGACAAGTACGACCCGCAGAAGAGAATCGCCCTCGTCGTGGACGAGTGGGGCGCGTGGTACGCGCCGCTGCCCGGCTCCAACCCCGGATTCCTCGCCCAGCAGAACAGCCTGCGCGACGCCGTCCTGGCCGCTCTCAACATCAACATCTTCGCACGCCACGCCGACCGGGTGCGCATCGCCAACGTCGCCCAGATGGTCAACGTCCTTCAGGCAATGATCCTCACAGACAAAGAGAAGATGGTCCTGACGCCGACCTACCACGTCTTCAAAATGTACGTGCCGTTCCAGGACGCCGCGTTCGTGCCGGTCACCTTCGACGCCGGGACCTACACGCACGGCGACATCACCCTGCCGCGCGTGGACGCCATCGCGGCAAAGGACGCGGCAGGCAGGCTCTGGCTGGCGTTGACGAACGTCGATCCCAACCGCCCGGCCGAGATAGAGGCGAGCCTGTCGGGCGTCACGGCCACCTCGGCGGCCGGAGAGACATTGACCGCGCCGAAGGTTGACAGCGTCAACACCTTTGACGCGCCGAACACGGTCGTGCCGAAGCCCGTCTCGGCGAAAGTGCAGGGCGGCAAGCTGACGCTGAAACTGGAACCCAAGTCGGTGACCGTTATTTCAATAGGGCAGTGACACCTATGAGAATCTTCTGCGTGTTAGCACTGTTGGTAACAGCCGCCCCGGCCATTGTGGTCAGGGCACAGGTGCAGACCGAAGTGCCCCCGACGATTCCCGGCGCGAAGCCCGTGAAGGTGGAGCGCATTAAGGTCCACGGCACCGCCCTGGAAGGAAATCTGGAAGGGCAGGGCACGCACACGAGCAAGGTGGCCGAGCGCTTCCAGAACCGCGTGCTGCCCTTCTTCAGCCGCACCCTCTGTTTTCAGGCGGGGTGTCGCTGACCGTCAGTGATTTCGGGCCACCCCGGCCAACGCTTATTTGCCCGGCCGTCCCAATGAAGCGCCCCTCCACGCCTGAGGGCTCTGTTACAAACACAGGTAGCCAGAATATAATTCACCCCTACGTCCTCTCGGCACATCTCATCGGGTCCAAACCTGAAGCACAATTCATCTCCCTTCAAATGGCGTCGAAGTGAGGCGGCCTTCGCGGCCGCCTCGTTGCCGTCTTTCGCTTCGGCCCCCTGTCCGGCGATTCTTAGTTCGGCTGGCGCGGTCGTCGCAGCGATTGTTCGAGCGCTGCGAGTCGCCTTTTCATCTCAAGGTTCTCTTTCTGCAAGGTGGCGAGGGAGTCGGCCTGTGACTCGATCTGCGCCTGTTGCTCTTTGATGGCGTTGATTAGCACGACGTTGAGACGGTCGTACTTGACCCCTTCGATCTCGCCTTTCCGGTTGTGTAGAGTCAGGAGCGGTTCGACCGCGGCGACTTCTTCGGCGACCAGGCCGATGTCGTGCGCTTTGCTTTCCGTCCAATCGAAGGTCACGGGGCGCAGGCGGTCGATGAGATTCAGGCCGCCGGAAAAACCGGCGACGTTGGTCTTGTAGCGAATCGAAGACGAGCAGGAGGAGATTTGGAACGAGTCGTTGAGACAGAGCGCGGTGCTGCCGGCGGCACCGAGCTGACTGATGCCGATCGTGCCGTTGACGTCGAGCCGGTTACTGGGATTGGCCCAGCCAATGCCAACGTCGCCATTCTCTTTGATGACGAATCTGCCGCCCATAACTCCCGGCGCATCCACCTGAAACTCGCCCTGGCCGCCGAACGAGGCGACCGAGCCGCCGCTCGCAACGGTCTGCACTCGCAGCCCTTTATTCGACGGGTCTACGACGTGCAGTTTGAATTGAGGCGCATGAGTCCCGATGCCGACGCTCGTATCGGAGGTCGCGCCGTTGACCCCGGAGATACTGCCGAGCACCAGTGAATTGTCTCCCGATACGAAGGCATTAGCGCCAATCGCAGTGGCGCTACCGTAGTAACTGAAGCTACTTTGAGGGTCGGCATTCGCACCAGCGCCGATAAGAGTGATGTTGTTGCCCTGAGTTGGATGACCGCTCCAAGTTTTTGTTCCTGCATTGCTCCCAACAACGGTAAGGTTATGGCCCCGCATGTTACTCCCGGGTGAACCGACGAAGGTAGTTCCCAGACGAAAGTAAGTTGTGGAGTCGGATGGGGAATTGAAACCTATAAACAGGTTGCTGTTCCCGCCCGGCTGATTGCTCAGGATGCGCTGGCCGCCGAGGTTGAATTGCGTCGCCGCGTTGACGACGCTGCCCGACAGCGTCCCGCCCGCCGTGCCGTCGCCGCTGACGTTGAAGTTGCTGTTCGCCTGTTGGGTTGTCGTGTTCTGGATGTAATTTCCTCCGCCCGCGCTGGCCGTCGTCATGCTCGTCCCGTCCGGGAAGAAGATCGCGCCGTTGGGGCCGCTCAGCTTGACGCCGCCCGCGACTTCCAGCTTCTGCGTGGGCGCGGCCGTGCCAATGCCGACGCTGCCGTCGGTCGCCAGGACCAGTTGATTGTTGTTCGTCACGTTGTCGGTCATCAGCCCCGCCGAGAAGATGATCGGGCGGATCAGACCCGAGCCGACCTTGCCCGTGCCGACGACGAAGTCCGAGCCGCGGGCGCGCATGGTCAGGAACTCGTAAGCCTGGTTATTGGCGATGAAGTCCGTGTTGAAGATGCTGAACTGCGCGCGGTTGTTGGGCTGGCCCGTGCCGCGCGGGATGACCGCGAAGGACTGCGCGACGTTCGCGCCCGAGGCCGGGTAGAACTGGACCTGGGCGAAGCCCGCCGTGCGGCTCGGGTTCGTGATCGTCGGGTTGACGCCGACGCCGGTGGCGTTGCCCAACTCGACCGAGCCCATGACGTGCAGTTCGCTGTTCGGCGCGGCCGTCCCGATGCCTATGTGGCCGTTCGCCTCGGTCATGATGGAGTCGCCGGCCACGCCCGTCGGGCCGTTATTCCACTTCACGATCCTGCCCGTCGTGCCCGAGCCGGAGATGTTCGCCTCCGTGCCGCCGACCGGCGCGGCCGCGACGAGGCCGACGCTGTTCGTCCCCTTGAGCGCGTTCGCGCTCGTCAGCACGCTCCCGTCGCCGAAGCGTATGCCGTCGCGCGCAGAAATCGTGCCGGCCACGTCGAGCGTCGCCTGCGGGTTCGCGGTCCCTATGCCGACGCGGCCTTCGGGGGTGACGCGCATCTGCTCTTTTTCCTTGCCCGCGAAGAAGTCGCCCGTGCTCAAAGTGAGCGCGCCTGAAGTGCTCGTGAGCTGTCCGCCCTCGCCGTCGTGCCCGGCCACGACCGTCGAGCGCTCCTTGCCCTGGCGCAGGACGGTCAGGGACTCGTCGTTGCCCTCGGCCTCTATCCTCTGCGCCTTGCGGCGCGCGCCCAGGGTCTGCGACTGCGCGGCGTTCAACTCCGCCCTCGTCGCGACGCCGAGTGTGAGCTGGCCCGCCTGCACGTCGATCTTGCCGAGCCGCTGGCCGAACTTGTTGTTGAAGTCTCTGATGGTCACGACCGTCAGGTACGAACCGTCGGTCACGGGCCTGGCGGCGTCCGAAACCTTCCAGTCGATGACGCTGCCGGGGCGCAGGCCGGAATCGAAGACCAGCTCGCCCGCGGCGCTGTAGATTTCGAGACGGATTTGCAGCACCTGGCCCGAGGACGCGAAGCGGGCCGCGGCGCCGTCGGCCGAAGCGGTCACGGCCGGGGCCTGCGTGTTCTGGCCCTCGGCGGGCTTCTCATTCTGTGCCAGCGCGCTGCCCGTAAAAAGGATTAAGGATAGGCTGATGATTAAGAGTCTGAGTGATCGGGTTTTCATGGCTCTCTCTTCCTTTACTAACTCCACGTCTTCAAATTCGGCCCGGTTCCCCTCGCGGCCCCGAGTCATTTGTCACGCTTAGGAGTTTTTTCTCTCCACTTGCTAACGCGGATTTCGCGGGGAGATGGATCACCGGGCGGGTAAAATTTATGGGGCGATAAATAACCCTTCCGCCGCCAGGGGCATCTTTGCTGAAATATTCAGAGAGTTTCGCGGACCCCTTCACCGTTGAAATACTTGCGCGAATTTTCCGCAGGGGTTAAAACTTGGGCGGAGTCCACGGATGAATAACGAAGCGATTGCCGGGCGGTTTGCGAAGCTGGCGAATCTGATGGAGATTCGCGGCGACGACCAGTTCCGCGTGCGCTCCTACCGCAACGCGGCCGAGGTGATAGAGACCTGGCCCACGCCGCTCAGGCAAATCGCGGCCAGTGAGGGCGTCAAGGGCTTGCAAACTCTCCCAGGCGTCGGCAAGGCCATCAGCGGCAAGATCGTCGAGCTGCTGGAGAAGGGCACGTTCGACGCGTGGGAGAAGCTGATTCTTGAAACGCCGGAGGCCACGCTAGACCTCTTGAAGGTGGGCGGCATCGGCCTGAAGACGGCGGCCGTCTTGCACCAGCAGTTCAAGATCGGCTCGCTCGACGACCTGAAAAAATTCGTCGCGGGCGGCGGCCTTGAGATGGTCGACGGCGTCGGCGAACGCAGCGCCGAGAGAATCAAGGAGAGCCTGAGGCGTTTGTAGATTATCGTTCGAAAGGGAGGAAACTTTTTTCATGAGACGGAAAAGCCTGGCCGCGCTCGCGCTCGTCGCAGTCTTGGCCCTCGGGGGCGCGGCCTCGGCGCAAGGGTTGGGCAGTTTGAGGAGCTGGGCGGGCAAGTACCCGACGGAGAGGCGCGGCCGCGTCACGCGCAGCTTCTTCCGCGTCCCCGCGGTCCAAAGGCCGCTCGCCGCCACGCTCTCGCGCAAGGACTTGAACCTGCTGACGCGCGTTTACAACGTCGAGACCCCGATTAAGGCACTGGGCGACTACCTCGCCGTCAAAGTCTGCATGCCGCACAACTGCGACACGGAGCAGGCCGGCTTCGCCATCAACCTGCGGACGGGCAACGTCTACGTCAGGATGAAGGAGGGCAGCGAGGTGCGCTGGTTCGCCTCCGAAGGAGACTACACGGACCTTCCCGCCAACGTTCAGGACTACCTGAACGATTTCTCCGCAACATAGAAAAGCAATGATGAGTGCGGAATGCGGAATGCGGAATGAAAGACAATTTGTTTTTTAATTCATCATTCCGCATTCCGCGTTCATCATTTCGCTCAGTGTCCTTTCTCCATCGAGAATTTGGTGAACCGTATGGCCCCGGTGTGCTCCTTCGCCTTGAAGAGGCGGAGTAGACCCTCGCGGCGGCGGCGTTCGTATTCGTCGTCGCCGGCCGAGGCGACGAGTTGGCGCAGGTCGTCCTCGACTTCGGGGCGGGCGTCGTTCTTGAGAATCAGGAGCGTCAGCCCCGTCAGCGGGTAGCGGTCGAAGCTCTCGAAGAGGAAGGAGCGCAGGGCCGGGCTCTGGCGCAGGTGGAACATGATTATGCGGTCGATGCCGTTGACGGGGTATTGCGGGAACGCGGCCGCGTGCATCAGCGCCGAGGCGAAGTTCGTGAGCAGGAGTTCCGCCATCGCGTAGACCTCGTCGCGGCTGACCGGGTCGCCCTCGCGCCAGGGTTTGTTCTCGTAGAAGTAGGGTCGCAGGTAAGGCTTCTCGACCAGCACGCGGACGTGGTCTGTCGTCTCCGTGATGGCCCGCTGGATGAGTTGAATCTCGGGCTGCTTGCGCGAGATTTCGAGCTGCGTGAGGGCCGTCTCGATCTGCTCCTGCGCGAGCCTGAGTTGCTTGCGGAAGACAGAGAAGTTGAGCAGGCCGACCGTGACCAGCAACAAGGTCCCGCCGAAACCCAGCAGCGAGATGATTACTTCCGCGCCCATCTGAAATCCTCCTTCGGAGACGAAAGCGAAATTCTAAAGAAGGTTTTCGATTAGGGCGAGCCGCAACGGAGGATTTTCGTCCGGGAGAAAAAGGAACCACGAAGCCGCACGAAGCGACACGAAAAGGATTGTTCCTGATTCGCGCCGCTTCGTGCGGCTTCGTGGTTCGTAGTTTTTTCGAGAATGAATAGTCGCGTGGCGCGCGTTACTGGTCGGCGTCGGCGGGGCCTGTGCCGCCGCCGCTCCTGGCACCGCCGCCGGGGCCGCCGCCTTCGGTCGTGCCCGCGGAGCTTCCGCCGCCGCTGACGCCGCCCGAGCCGGCCGTCCCCGCCGGAGCGCCGGTGACGTCCATTTCGCCGGCGGCCCCGATGGTCCCTTCCGCGCTCGAAGCGTCGCTCGTCTGCGCGCCCGTCGGCAGGTAGTTAGCGCCCCCGCCCGTCACGCCCGGCCGGGAGTCGTCACGCCCGGCCTCGCCTGGGTCTCCGTCGCGGTCGCCGCCGCTGCCCGCCGCGAACCTGTCCGGTCTGTCTTCGCTCATCACTCTTCCCTTCCTATGTCAACGCCGATTCGCATTCGCGTTATCCGGGCGACCGCTCGGGGAGTTGTTGCTGTTCATGTTGTGACCGCCGCTGCCGCCTCCGCCCGCGTTGAGAGAGCGGGCCATTTGCAGGTGCTCCTGGAGCGTGGGCAGCTTGGCCGAGGCGAAACTCTTCAGGCCCGCGTCCGTGCCGCGCTCCGCCTCGCGCTGGAAGAGCTGCACGGCCTTGGTGTGGTCCTTGACCATCTCTTTCGCGTAGGCCTTGTCGAACGCCGCGCCAGAGAGGCCGGACATCTTGGCGACCACGGCCTGGTGCTTGGCGTCCAGGGCGGTCGGGAGCGTGACGCCCGCGGTCGCCGCCCACTGCTTGAGCTCGTCGTTGGCCTTCGTGTGGTCGTCCACCATGCGCTGCCCGAACTGCTTGACGGCGTCGCTCGCGCCGCGCTCGGTCGCCAGCCGCCCGAGTTCGACCTCTGTCATCCCGTCCATCGCCGCCGTCATGGCGAACTTACGGTCGGCGCTGCTGACCGTCGTCGCCGCGCCGCCGCTCTGATTCGAGTTCTGCCCGACAGAACTCTCCCCCTGCGGCGCCGCGCCTATCATCACCGCCATCACCAGCAGAATGACTACGACCGCGACCACGTGCGCGATCTTGATAATCCGTGTGTTCATCGCTTTCCCTCCCCGTCCTTGTACATGCTGAATACATACCGAATTAAGATTCCGAAATCGTCTCGGCGTCGTCACGCCTGCTTGACGCAGGAAGGCCCGCGCGAGCGGCGGCGGCGATTGAGAGACGCACTCGATTGCGGTTGTTAGGGGAAGCGCGCGAACTGTACCAGAGCCGGAAGACCGCGGTCTGTACGTAACGGTACGGAGGTGAGGCGGGCGTCTGGGTCGAAGCCGCGAGCGGTCGCGCGGGACGGAGCCGCCGCTTGAGTTTCGCGGCTCAGGCGGCGGGCATGATGCGCACGAGTGCCAGGTGCTCACTGCGGCTTACCTTCTTGTTGAGCCGCGCCAGCAGGAACTGCACACTGACCTCGCCCGCCTCCGAGGGGAAGCTGGCGCTGAACCTGTCCACGGTCTGCCCCTGCTTCATGAAGAGCTGGAAGCGCGCCTCGAAGTCTTTGACCTTCTTGTCCCTCACCACCTCTTTGAAGAACTGGCGGCCCAGGATGTCCGCGGCCTGCACGTCCGAGCGCTCCTCGGCGGCGGGGCTGTAGCGAATCACCTCCCCGGCCGCGTCCAGTTCCAACAGGCCGAAGGGAAGCTTGGCGTGATTGGTGTGCGAAGTGTTCATTTGTCGAATCTCGCGTTGAGGAACGCCCGTGGGGCTGCGGGCGGATAATTTATGACGGCGCTGACTCGGTTCGGCCGTCCTGTCGGTTGAGATTTGGGAGAAGTTAAGACCGGCGAGATCAAGCTGCAACGTTCACCTTGAAGCGAGGTCACGCCGGTCACCCTGCTTGTCCTGTGAACTGTCGCCTAAAATAATCGTTTCGGCGGCCGTCTGTCTGTACGCAAGTGCACCGAGATGAAGATAATTTATCGTGCGTCAAAGGCAGGCTGGATGACAGCACAAAGAGCCCCGTCGGGGGCGGGACATGAGTAGTCCGCCTCTGACGGGGCTCCGCGTGTGCGCGCTGAGATGTTAGAAATTTTGCGGCCCGTTCGAAGGCTTACCTTCTGCCGCCTTTAC
>Ga0196978_1001341_pt1 | contig 10990 bp, 12 predicted proteins | sample S3v_2013CmetaG_FD_155491 | JGI IMG/M metagenome (GOLD analysis project Ga0196978, IMG submission 155491) | Soil microbial communities from Anza Borrego desert, Southern California, United States - S3+v_20-13C | ecosystem: Environmental > Terrestrial > Soil > Desert | place: USA: California... | reverse complement strand
CTCCGGATCGGGCTACGCGATCGGTCTCGCCATCGCCTCCTACGAGTGGATGGCCGCGCTGACGCTGCTCATCGTCGGCAAATACTTCCTGCCCATCTTCCTTCGCAACGGCATCTACACCATGCCGCAATTCCTCGAGCAGAGGTTCGGGCCGAGCATCCGCACCCTGATGGCGATCTTCTGGCTCGCCCTCTACATCTTCGTCAACCTGACCTCGATCCTGTGGCTGGGCTCGATCGCGGTCAACCGGGTCGCCGGCATCGACCAGGATCTCGCCATCTTCCTGCTCGGCGGCTTCGCCTTGTTCTACCAGCTCTACGGCGGCCTGAAGGCGGTGGCGATGACCGACATCGTCCAGGTGACCCTGCTCGTGATGGGCGGCCTGATGGTGACCGGCATCACCCTCAACGAGCTTGGCGGCGACTCCGGCATCCTCGGCGGCTTCCACCGGCTCGCCACCGAGCTGCCGTCGCATTTCGACATGATCCTGTCCCCCGACAATCCCTTCTACAAGGACCTGCCCGGGCTGTCGGTGCTGATCGGCGGAATGTGGATCGCCAACCTCAGCTACTGGGGCTTCAACCAATATATCATCCAGCGCGCGCTCGCGGCGAAGAACATCGCCGAAGCGCAGAAGGGCGTCGTCTTCGCCGCCTATCTCAAGCTGCTCATGCCGGTCATCGTGGTCCTGCCGGGGATCGCCGCGGTGATGCTGGCGCCGGGCCTGGAGCGGCCGGACGAGGCCTATCCGACGATGATGCGCTACCTGCCGACGGGCATCCTCGGCCTCGTCTTCTCGGCCCTCGTCGCCGCGATCATCGCCTCGACGGCGTCGAAGATCAACTCGGTGGCGACCATCTTCACGCTCGACATCTACGCCAAGTTCCGCCGCTCGCCGGACGCGCCGGTCCAGGAGGGGGATATCGCGGCGCCGGGAGTCGATCCGGACAGGAATCCGGCGCAGAAGTCGCGCGAGCGGCACCTGGTGCTGGTCGGAAGGATCACCGCCGTCGCCGCGACCGCCATCGCGGTGCTCGCCGCGCGGCCCTTCCTCGGCAGCTTCGAGCAGGGCTTCCAGTATATCCAGGAGTTCACCGGCTTCTTCACGCCGGGGATCGTCGCCATGTTCATCATCGGCCTGTTCTGGAAGCGCGGCACCGAAGCCGGGGCGATCGTCGCCGCCGTCTCGTCGGTCCTGCTGTCGTGGCTCGCCTACATGTTCTGGCCGAGCCTGCCGTTCATGGACCGGATGGGCCTGGTCTTCCTCGCCGCGCTCGGCCTGGCGGTGGTCACCTCGCTGCTGACGACGGCCAAGGTGGACGCCAACCGGATCGTCACCCGCGACGTCAGCTTCGCCACTCCGGCCTCGTTCAACATCGCCGGCCTCGGCGTGATCCTGATCCTGGCCGCGCTCTACGCGACCTGGTGGTGAGGCTCAGGCCGAAGCCGAGTCCTTGAGCGGGCGGGAAGGGTCGGCGAGCCTGGCCCGGTCGATGGCGGCGCCGTCGAGGATGAGCTTGCGCGCCTGGACATAGTCCTTGACCGCGTTGACCGCGTCGAGGGCGATCAGGCGCCCCTGCCGAAGATAGGCCATCGAGAAGCTGCGCTGGCCGGGATCGCCGCGGACGACGAGGTCGTCGAAGCCGCGCCCGAGCCCGGCCGTCTGCAGCCTGAGGTCGTACTGGTTCGACCAGAACCAGGGCAAGGCGCGATAAGGCTCGGGGCTCCCCATGATCGCCCGCGCGACGACATTGGCCTGGTCGTGGGCGTTCTGGACCGACTCCAGCCTGATCCGGTGCCCGCCCGCGAAGCGGTTGCGGTGGGCGGCGCAGTCGCCGGCCGCATAGATTCCGGCAAGGCTGGTGCGGCCATATTCGTCGACGTCGACGCCGTCGCCCCCGGCCGCGCCGGCCTCGAGCAACGGAGTCGCGGCGGCGGCGATACCGATCCCGACCACGACCAGGTCGGCCGCGACGACCTCGCCGCCCGCCAGCCTCACTCCGGCGGCGGCCCCGTCCTCGCCGAGCAGCGCCTCGACGGCGACCCCGGTCCGGACCTCGACGCCCCGGCGGCGGTGCTCGGCCGCGTAGAAGTCGGCGAGCGGCGGGGCGGCGACCCGGGCGAGCAGCCGGTCGGCGGCCTCGATCAGGGTGACCGCCTTGCCGAGCCCGGTCAGGACGGCGGCCGCCTCGAGGCCGATATAGCCGCCGCCGATCACGGCGACCCGAGCTGCCCCGGGCAGCCGCGCCCTGAGGGCGTCGACGTCGGCTCGAGTGCGGATCGAATGAACGCCGGCCAGGTCGGCGCCCTCGCAGCGCAGCCGGCGAGGATTTCCCCCCGCGGCCCAGACCAGCGCGCCGTAAGCGAGCCCGTCCCCGTCCGCGAGGATCACCCGGCGCTCGTCGGGACGGACGGCCGCGACCGACCGGCCGAGCCTCAGCTCGACCTGGCGCTCCGCCCAGAATTCGAGCGGCCGGATCAGCATCCGCTCGAAGGGCTTCTCGCCCGCGAGATATTCCTTGGACAAAGGCGGGCGCTCATAGGGAGGGTCGGGCTCCTTCGAGAGCATCGCGATGCTCCCCGCAAAGCCGTGCTGGCGAAGCGCGACGGCGGTCTGGGCGCCGGCATGGCCGGTCCCGACGATGATCACGTCGAAGGCTTGCATCGGTGGCAGGACCGTCGATCCCCAGCGGCGTCGGCCCTGCTTTGCCCGATTGCGCCCCGCCGGGAAACGGGCTTTCCGACCGGGGTTAGATATGTTATACCATTGATGATAGATGAAAGGAGGCGGCGATGGCTCGAAAACCCGGTCCTCGGCCGAACGGGATCGGCCCTGATCCCGTCCCGGTGATCAACACGACGCCGCTCATCGACCTCATGCTGGTGCTGATCGTGATGTTCATCGTCGCGGTCCCGGTCGCCACCCACAAGGTCCCGCTCGACCTTCCGCAGGGAAGCCCGAGGCCGGCCGACAGGGCCGTCCATCGAATCGACCTCGACGCCGCCGGAGCTTTGTTCTGGGACGGCCGGCCGATCCCGCCCTCGGCGCTCGCCCCGCTCCTGGCGCGGATGGCGGCCGACCCGGCGGCGCCGGAGCTGCACATCGCGGCCCATGCCGAGACCCGCTACGAGCGGGTCGACGAGACGCTGGCCGCAATCCGCCGTTCGGGGATCACCCGAATGGGTTTCGTCGGCAACGAGCGCTTCGCCGCGGCCCTCGACCGCTAGGTGCTGCGCACGAGGCGGCCGGAGGGAGCGGCCTTCGCGCCTACCAGCGGTTGCGCCAGCGCCAACCGTCCCAGTAGCGGCGATTGTGGTGGCGGCCGTACCAGCGGCGGTCGTGGCGGAAATCGCGGCGATAATCGCGGCGCGCTTCGGCAATCTCGCGGCGGCACTCGCGCAATTCGCGCCGATATTCCCGGCGGGTGTCGGCGCGCCTCAGCTCGCGCCGGCATTCGCGGCGCTCCTGGCGCACTTCCTGGTCGCGGTAGCCTCGCCAGCTCTGGGCGTCGGCCGAACTTTGCGGAAGGGCGGGAAGGGCTGCGATGCCGAGAGCCACGGCAGCAAGGATGATACGCATGACAAAAGCTCCTCGTCCGTTGGACGAAAGCCAAACGAGCGGCGCCGCGACGCCGTTGCATGAACGCAAAACTACGTCGCGTTCAGCCGGCGTTTAGGCGGGGCCCTCCGCCGGCTCGCGGGACTCGGTGAAGCGGTAGCGGCCGCGGATCCGGGTGTTGAAATGGCGTCCGTTGGCGAAGGCGGCGCGAAAGGCCTGAGCGGCCGCCGGCGGAACGTCGTGATAGATGTAGCGGCGCCCGGTCGTGAACAGGATGTCGAGCTCCCGTTCCGTCGGCCGGTAGTCGAAGCTGCGGATGACCGTCGACGGCGCCGCGACCGCTCTTCGCCGTCAGATGCGGCCCATCAGCAGAAGCACGATGAGGACGATCAGGACGATTCCGAGCAGGCCCGACGGCCCGTAGCCCCAGCCGCGGCTATAGCCCCAGGAGGGGAGCGCGCCGATCAGAAGGAGAATGAGGATGATTAGCAGGATCGTGCCGAGCGTCATCGAAAGCCTCCACCAATATTGGATGCAGGCGCGTAACGATCCGGGCCGCAGAGGGTTGCAAGCGCCGCTCCGGGCGGCGGACGAAAAAAAGGGAGCCCGAAGGCTCCCCTCAAGTCGCGCTGGTCGTCCGGTCAGAACTCGACCGACACGCGCCCGTAGACGAAGCGGCCGTTGAAGCCGAAGGGCGAGAAGCTCGAATAAGGCAGGAAGAAATTGTTGAGGCCGAAGATTCCGCCCGCCGGAAGCCGGTCAGGATAGACGTCGAACAGGTTGTTGGCGCCGACCGCCACTTCGAGCGCGCCCTCGCGGCCGAGCGGCCGGATGCGAAGCTCGGCGTCGGTGATCCACTTGGGCGACAGAGTGATGTCGGTGGCCGATCCGCCGATCGGGATCGCGATGTTGGTGTCGGTGCCGGGGATGAGCACCCGGCCGTAGCGGTTGGTGCGGCCGGTGAAGCCGAACATCCCCATCGACCAGTCGATGCCCAGGTTGATCTTGCTTCGCGGCTGGCCGTGGGTGAGGCGCAGCGATTCCGGGCGGGCGAACAGGGTCAGGCCGGGCAGGCTGGGAAGCGCGGCGCGGTCCGTGATCCGGGTCTTGTTGTAATTGTAGCCCGCGGTCAGGCTGAGCCGGCCGATCCCCATGTCGGGCAGGCGGTAGCTGCCGACGATGTCGAGGCCGCGGGTTCGGGTGTCGATGCCGTTCACGAAGAAGCGGGCCGAGGTGATGTTGTTGATCCCGGCCGCCTGGAGCAGGGCGACGACCGCCGCCCCCTGCAGGTTCTCGGTGAGGACGATTCGGTCGTTGATCTCGATCTGGTAGACGTCGGCGGTGACGCTGAGGCCCTGGACCGGGGTCAGCGTCAGGCCGGCGCCGAGGTTGAGCGACTTTTCGGGATCGAGCGCCTGGGCGCCGAGCGCGATCGAGACCGGATCGGAGACCGGGAAGGTGCCGACCTCGATCAGGACGCCGCCGACATTGTTGGTCGAGGTGGCGGTGAAGAATTGCTGGTGAAGGGAAGGGGCACGGAAGCCGGTCGAGACCGAGCCGCGAACGGCGACTCCGTCGACCGGCTCGAACCTGCCGGCGATCTTGCCGTTCACCGTGTTGCCGAAATCGGAATAATGCTCGAAGCGGCCGGCGATCTGGAAGGTCAGCCGCTCGCTGACGTCGGCGTCGAGCTCGATATAGGCGGCGACGCTGTTGCGCGATTCGTCGACCTCGTTGTTGGGGCGGAAGCCGGGGAAGACCTGCGAGCCGCCGGCGGCGTTGAACGGCGCGGCGGAGAAGGGCCCGTTGACGTAGCTTTGCTCCTCGCCGCGGACGATCCTGAAATTCTCGTTGCGATATTCGGCGCCGACGGCGAGCGAGAGCTCGTCAAGGAAGCCGACCGCGAGCGTGCGCTGAGCGTCGAAATTGACGACGGTCTGGCCGAAGCGCAGTCCGCCGGCGTCGAAGCGGCGGTTGCTGACCAGGCCGCCGAGCGACGTGTTGACGCTGTTCTCGACGCTGTAGTCGAGGCGGTTGCGGCCGTAGATGGCGGACAGGTCGAGGTTCCAGCCGGCGGTCTCCCCGCGCACCCCGAGCGCGGCCGACACGTCCTCGATCTCGCTGACGATCAGCGGCAGGAAGCCGTTCGGGTAGATCGGGATGAAGGTCGTGGTGGAAGCGGCCCAGTCGCGGTTGCGGGCGTCGTTGGCGCGCCGGTAGAAGCCGGCGCCGTTGCCGTCGCGGATGCCGTAGCTGCCGAAGCTGTACAGCTCGAACCCGCCGCCGCCCAGATCCATGCCGGCATTGTAGAAGAAGTTCATGTCGTTGGATTCGCCGTCGCCGTAGCGATGGGTGTAGCGGTCGATGGTGAGCTCGCGCGGGTCGCCGACGGTGACATACTGGCGGCGCGGGTCGGCGGCGGTGCGGTTGGTGGCGTTGCGGTCCTTCACCTCGGCGGTGAAGTTGAGATAGGCATTGTCGCCGACCGGAAGGCCGATATTGGTCGCCAGGGTCCAGGTCTCGCCGTCCTCGACGTGGCGGTCGCGGCCGTTGGTGGCCAGCTGCAGAACGTCGTTGGTCGTCCCGCCCGCCGTGAGGACGACCGGAAGCCCGTCCGGGCCGGTGACGACGCCGGTCACCTGCGGCACGTCCTCGAGGCTGGTGATGTAACGGCCGTAGGTCACCTGGGCGCGCCCGCCGGCGGCCCGGCGAAGCCGGATGTTGATCACCCCGGCGATGGCGTCCGAGCCGTAGAGCGAGGAGGCGCCGTCGCGAAGCACCTCGATCCGCTCGATCGCGAGCGGCGGGATGGTGTTGAGGTCGACCGACACCGACCCTCGGCCGACCGAGCCGTTGAGGTTGATCAGCGAGGAGCTGTGGCGGCGCTTGCCGTTGACCAGCACCAGCACCTGGTCCGGCGCGAGGCCGCGCAAGGTGGCGGGGCGAAGCGAGTCGGTGCCGTCGGTCAGCGACGGCTGCGGGAAGTTGAACGACGGAACGAGCTGGTTGAGGATCCGGTTGGTCTCGGTGTAGCCGGTGTCGGTCAGCGCCTCGTTGCCGATCACGTCGACGGGGACCGGGCTGTCGGCGAGCGTGCGGTCGGTGCGGCGGGTTCCGGTGACGATGATCGCCTCGTCGCTTCGCGCCTCCGGCTGCGCCGGGCCGACTTCGACCTGGGCCTGGGCCTGGGCCGGCGTGGCGGCGACCGCCGTCGCCGACAAGGATGAGAGCAGCCAGGCCGCGCGTGACATGGTCGACATATCGTTCCCCCCTGCCGCCCAAGCGGCGGCTCAACCTCATGCAAGCTATAGAGAAACTCGCCGCGCGAAAGCCTTTCATGCTGCATCGCAAAAAAGAGACTCGGCTTGTGACACCAAAAGCACAGCAAGCCGCGCGGCGGCACATTCCCTTCGACATCGGAACGGCTTTTCCTTAGGCTCCGGCGGGTGAGCGAAGCCGACGATCTCTTCGAATTCGAGGCGCCCGTCCGCGACTCGGACCGGCTGACCCTCGACCTCGACGGCTGGGAGGGGCCGCTCGATCTGCTTCTGACGCTGGCGCGCGCGCAGAAGGTCGATCTCGCCAGGATATCGATCCTCGCGCTCGTCGAGCAGTATCTCGCCTTCATCGCCGACGCGCGCAAGCTGCGGCTCGAGATCGCCGCGGACTATCTCGTCATGGCGGCCTGGCTCGCCTACCTGAAATCCTGCCTGCTGCTGCCGAAGGACCCCGCCGTCGAACCGGGGCCGGAGGAGCTGGCGATGCGGCTGCAGCTCAGGCTGCAGCGGCTGCAGGCGATGCGAGAGGCCGGCGCCCGGCTGGTCGCCCGCGATCGGGTCGGCCGGGACGTTTTCCTCCGCGGCGCTCCCGAAGGCCTCAAGGTGGTGCGCCGCTCCGCCTGGACGACCGACCTCTACGATCTCATCGCCGCCTACGGCATCGTGCGGGCGCGCAGCGAGCCGGCGGTCCACATCGTCGCGAGGCGACCGGTGATGACGCTCGACGAGGCGATCCACCGGCTCGAGCGGATGATCGGAATGCGCATGGAATGGACCGCGCTCGAATCCTTCCTGCCGGAAACCCAGGACCCGGAATATCGCCGCTCGGCGCTCGCCTCGAGCTTCGTGGCGACGCTCGAGCTGGCTCGCCTCGGCAAGGTCGAGATCGAGCAGGACGGGACTTTCTCGACCCTTTTCGTGAGGGCCGCGTGAGGGAGGTCGGCGACGGCGTGCGGGCGGTCGAGGCGACCCTGTTCGCGGCGGAGGACCCGCTCGGAGTCGAGGACATCGCCGCCTATGTCGGCCAGGGCGTCGACGTGAGGGCGGCGCTGGCGGAGCTCCAGGCCGCTTATGCGGGGCGCGGGATCGAGCTGGTCGAGCGCGGCCGCCGCTGGCACTTCCAGACCGCCGCCGATCTCGCTTATATCCTGCGCCGGGAGCGCGAGGAGAGCCGCAAGCTCAGCCGCGCCGCCGTCGAGACCCTCGCCATCATCGCCTATCACGAGCCGGTGAGCCGCGCCGAGATCGAGGCGATCCGGGGCGTCCAGATCTCCCGGGGCACGCTCGACGTTCTGATGGAGGCGGGCTGGGTTCGCCCGGCCGGCCGCCGCGAGGCGCCGGGCAGGCCGCTGACCTTCGCGACGACTCAGGAATTCCTTACCCATTTCGGGCTACAGAGCCGCCGCGACCTTCCGGGGATCGACGATCTCAAGGCGGCGGGCCTGCTCGATCCGATCGATGTCGCGCTCGAGCGTCTCGGCCTGGAAGGCGGCATGGACGAGGTGGAACTGGAAACCGACAGCGAAGACGCCTAGGTTCGGCCGGATACTGGGAGAATTCAAATGGGTGGTTTCAGCCTTTGGCATTGGCTCATCGTCGGCCTCGTCATCCTGCTGCTGTTCGGGAAAGGGCGCTTTTCCGACATGATGGGCGACGTGGCCAAGGGCCTCAAGAGCTTCAAGAAGGGCATGACCGAGGACGAGGAAGCCGAGCAGCGGCGCCTGACCGGCGAGCGGACGATCGAGCAGGCGCCGGTCGCTCCGGCGGCGCCGGTCGAAGCGGCGCCGGCCGAGCGCGGCTCGGCGTCCGAAGCCGATCGGCACTAGAAGCCGCCCCGGCGCCGTGGGGGCAAGATGTTCGGGATCGATTCCGGCGAGCTTCTGATCATCGCAGTGGTCGCCCTCGTGGTGATCGGACCCAAGGACCTGCCGCGGGTGATGCGGACGATCGGCAATTTCGTCGGGCGCGCGCGCGGCATGGCGCGCCACTTCCGAGCCGGCATCGACACCATGATCCGCGAGACCGAATTCGAGGACATGGAGAAAAAGTGGAAGGCCGATAACGAGCGGATCATGCGCGAGCATCCGCTCGCTTCCGGCGAGAGCGACTGGGGCAAGCCCAGTCCCGACGCTCCGGCGTCGGACAAGCCGCGGCCGCCGCCGGCGCCGAGGGCGCTGCCGGGCGGATCCGCGCCGCCGATCCCGCCGTCGAGCGCGGCCGCTCCGCCGGCGCCGCCGCAGGGGGACCTGCCTTGACCGATTTCGAGCGGGCGGCCGAACCGGGCGAGGAACTGGACTCGAGCAAGGCGCCCCTGCTCGACCATTTGATCGAGCTTCGGCGGCGGCTGCTGTGGAGCTTCGCGGCGCTGGCGGCGGCGTTCGGAATCTGCCTCTACTTCGCCCGTCCGATCTTCGGCTTCCTGGTCCAGCCGCTGCTCGCCGCCGGCCAGGACCGGCTCATCTACACCGCGGTGTTCGAGGCCTTCTTCGTCGAGATCAAGGTCGCCTTCTTCGCCGCCCTGATGGTCTCCTTCCCGATCATCGCCAACCAGCTGTGGCAGTTCGTCGCGCCGGGCCTCTACGCGAAGGAGAAACGAGCCTTCGCCCCGTTCCTGCTGCTGACGCCCTTCCTGTTCCTGGCCGGAGCCGCGCTCGCTTACTACGTGGCGATGCCGCTCGCTCTCCATTTCCTGCTCGGCTACGAGGGCAATGTCGGCGGAGTGCAGCAGGAAGCGCTGCCGGGGGTCGGCAATTATCTGAGCTTCGTCACCCGGTTCATCTTCGGATTCGGAGTCGCCTTCCTGCTGCCGGTGCTGCTGATGCTGCTCGAGCGGGCCGGGCTGGTCACCCGGGCGCAGCTCAAGCGCGGCCGCCGCTACGCGATCGTCGTCGCCTTCGTCATCGCCGCGGTGCTGACCCCCCCGGACGTCGTCTCGCAGCTGCTGCTCGCCATCCCGCTGGTGGTGCTCTACGAGCTCTCGCTCGTCGCCATCTGGTTCACCGAGCGCAAGCGGGCTCGCGAGGCCGCCAAGCCCGGCGCATGAAAAAAGGCGCCGCCCGAAGGCGGCGCCTCTTTTCGATGACTCAAGCGGCGATCAAGTTTCCTCGTCGACCTCGTTGGCGACGGACTGCACGTCCTCGCCCGCGCCGCGCACCGTGTTGCACGCCGAGAGCACGAGGCCGCTCGAGACCGCGACGATCACCAAGAGCTTCTTCACCATGATCCGTCTCCTGAACGCGTCTCCGGGCAGCACAACGCGCCGGAGCCGACACCGGTAAATGCGTGCCGAACAACGATAGTTCCGCCTGGCGGGGGAGGGGCGGGCCGCGCCCGGAACGGGGGGCCGGAAAAAAAGTTGAGCCCGGATGCGCTACCGGGGGGGGGAGGTTAGCGCGTCCGGGCCCATGTTCTGGATAGCGAGAGCGGGGGGGCAAAAGGTCACTATCCGAGGTGCTGAACGAGGAAGAGGGCGGACAGTTCCACGGCGCCCCAAAAATTTTTGTCGACTCCTGCCGGCGCCGGGCAACCGGGCGGCGATCGGCCGGTTGAAGCGGCGAAGGAGATCCGCCGTGCCCAAGCCGCCCCCAAGCCCGCCTTCCTCCGATCTCGACGGGGTCCATGAGGACGAAGCGAGGAACACCGACTCGGCGATCGCGGCCGGCGAGGACTCGGCCGATCTGGCGCTGGCCCGCAGGAAGGCGGCGGCGAGGCCGGATTTCTCGAGCGAGCGCGGGCGCGACGACCGCAGTAGCTAGCGGCCGGCCCCCCCCTCAGGCCGAACCGCCCCGGCGCGGGCGTGCCGGCGCGAGTCCCCACTTGCGCGAATCGGGAAATCAGGAAAGGCTCGGATTCGCGCAAGGCCGCTGACCGGCCCTGTCCGAAACAGGGGATTCAAGCATGAAGAAGTTCGCGATTGCGCTGGGCTGCGCCCTCGCCGTGGCCGCCTGTCAGCCGTCGATCGGCGACGACGATCTCGACAATCTCAAGAACGACATCAGGCAGGCGGCCGAGCAGCAGGGCCTGACCGTCAAGCAGATCAACCTGCGCGCGGAGGGCAACGACCGGGTCGTCGGCGACGCCACCGTCGCCCCGCGCGCCACCCCGAGCGCCGAGATCCGCTGGGACTGCAGCGCCCAGCGCGAGAACGGAACGC
>Ga0196978_1001338_pt1 | contig 10995 bp, 9 predicted proteins | sample S3v_2013CmetaG_FD_155491 | JGI IMG/M metagenome (GOLD analysis project Ga0196978, IMG submission 155491) | Soil microbial communities from Anza Borrego desert, Southern California, United States - S3+v_20-13C | ecosystem: Environmental > Terrestrial > Soil > Desert | place: USA: California... | reverse complement strand
GGGTGCCGAAGATTCCCCGGTGGGCGTCGCCGTCGAGCGGCGTCTTGGTCACTTTGACTGCTCGCAGAACGTTCCCGATGCGGAAGCCGCCGTTCGTTGCCGCGAACTGCTCGAATTTTTGTCGCTCGTCCTGACACCAGTTCGAGCGTATGCTGCTGGGGGTGACGATTGAAATGAGGACGGCGGTGTCCTTCAATTGATCGAATATCTCGTCGGAAAAGACATCCGTTCCGTGCAGCTTACTGTCCCGCCAGATTTCGACCGGCGCCCCTATCTCGCCGAGCCGGTCTTCCAGGCGGGTGTTAAATTCCTTCACCCACCCCCCCCTGTTGTCGGCGTGGGCAAAGCTGATGAAGATATCGTTGGCGAAGTTTGGTACGTAAGCCATCTCAGGTATGAGGTACACACGAAACCAGGCTTATACCGTCAGGCTGCAACCGCAGGCCCGCAGGCTACAAACATCTCAAAGTGGGCCAGCCGAGCCGGTTACAGGTGTTCGAAGGCTCAGAATATATTAATTAACTTTTACAGACAAGCTTCGTTACAGGTGAGGTGTCCGGGGAAGAGTTGGGCGGGTATTCTTCTAAGCCTCGCGCGCCTCGCGCGCCGTCAGCATCTGCGGCTCGACGTTTTCAACGTCCGCGAGGCTTTCGAGCGCGTGAATGTTCGAGAGCGACTGCGCGATGCTGCCCGAGTTGGATTGCAGCCAGGCCGTGTGCGGCGTGTAGGCTGAGGTTTTGACGATCTCGTAGCCCGCGCGTTCGACCTCCTCGCGGCGTGAGGCGGCTTCGACGCCCTGGGCGAAACGTATGTAGACTTTTCCGGTCGGCACGGCCAGCGGGCCGGAAGGTTGTAGCTGATAGACGGGAGTTAAGGGGGCCGCTGCGGCGCTGGTTTCGTCCGGGTCGCCGCGGTAGACAGCGATTCCCTCTTCTTTCAGAGTCATGACGGAGCCTGCGCTCTCCGCTTCATCCCGGCCGTAGTGTACGGCGTGATAGCCGGGCGCGCGCGCGTAGAACGTGTCGCGGCGCTCTGTGCCGGCGCGCAGGCGTTCCGGGAAGTCGCGGGAAAAATTTGCCGGGGCCATGCCTTCAAATATAACTCATAGGGGCGCGGCACCACCACGGCCGTCGTTGATTCCGCGGCGCTCGCCCTTGAAATAGTGCTTGCCCCTCAAACAACTCTTGCTATATCCTCTGCGCGCTCACGAAGGGTGCTTTTTGGACCGGCCGGGCTCTTTCGCTTCCGACCCGAAGTCACTTGCTTTTCACTCTAGCCACGCTCTTACTGACGGCCATCCTCGCGGACAATCACGCTACTCAAACCCGCGAGCCACTGGCAGGAGGCCCGAACAATGTATTCATTCCGATACGGCGGCAAGACGGGCGCGCGCTGCTCGCTCAGGGAGAGTAACGAGATGGTCGTGGTCCGCACGTGCAACCGCAACCCGCTCATGGTCGAGAGGTCTTTCGCGACCGCTCCCGTCTCCGACGCCTCGCTCAAGGTGCTCGACTCCTTCGAGCTGGTGACGCGCTTCAGGCAGGCCGGCGTCGAGGTCCTGCGCGCGAAGACCGAGCGCGCCCCGAAGAGGCTGCGCGACGAGGCGCGCGCCGTCCTCAAGAAGGAGCCCGAAATAGAATTCGCCGGGCGCGTGCTCGTCGACCCCGGTTCGAGCGCGCCGGTCATCTACACCGAAAACTTCTTCGTCAAATTCGACGACGACCTCTCGCCGGCCAAGTGCCGTAAGGTGCTCAAGGGCTACGGCCTCAAGGTCAAGCGCGCCATAGAGTATTCGCGCAACGCCTACTTCGTGCAGGCCCCCGAGAACACAGGGCTCGAAGTCTTCGACATCTCCGAAAAACTGTTGCAGGAGGCGGGCGTCGAATTGTGCCACCCCGAATTGGTCCGCGAAGTGCGCAGCCGCGGCGCTTTCCCGCAGCAGTGGCACCTCAGGCGCGCGACCGTGGGCGGCAGCGTCGTCGACGCGCACGCGAGCGTCGAGGCGGCCTGGAACCTCACGCAGGGCGAAGGCGTCACCATCGCGGTCATAGACACCGGGATAGAGTTCGACCACGAAGAGTTCTTCTCTTCGGGCAAGGTCGTCGCGCCGCTCAACGCGTCGGTCCCCGAAAGTGACCCGAAGAGGAACGACCCGCGCCCAGTCTTCGGCGAGGAGGAGAACCACGGGACCGCGTGCGCCGGCGTGGCCTGCGCAGACGGCCGCAAGGGCGCGTCGGGCGTCGCCCCCAAAGCGCGCCTGATGCCCATAAGGCTGATGAGCGGCCTGGGCTCGCAGGCCGAGGCGGACGCGTTTTTCCACGCCGCGGCCAGTGGCGCGGACGTGATCTCTTGCAGTTGGGGGCCGCGCGACGGCAAGTGGTGGGACCCCGCCGACCCCGTCCACAACAACGTCGCGCTGCTGCCGGACAGCACCAGGGAGGCCATTGACTGGGCCGTGCGCAACGGGCGCAACGGCAAGGGGTGCGTCATCATGTGGGCGGCCGGCAACGGCAACGAGAGCGTGGACAACGACGGCTACGCGAAGTACGAGAAGGTGATCGCCGTGGCCGCGTGCAACGACCGCGGGGTGCGCAGCGCTTACTCGGATTTCGGCGGGGCCGTCTGGTGCGCGTTCCCCAGCAGCCACGGCGAAACCTCTCTGACGCCCGGCATCTGGACGACGGACCGCTCCGGCGCGCGCGGTTATAACAGGGGGATGACTGAGCAGGGCGACGCGGGCGGCAACTACACGAACAGTTTCGGCGGGACTTCGAGCGCCACACCGGGCGCGGCGGGCGTGGCGGCGCTGATGCTTTCGCGCAACCCAGACCTCAGGTGGGACGAAGTGAAGGAGATTATCAAGCGCTCGTCCGACCGGATTGACGCCGCGGGCGGCAACTACGACGCGAACGGCCACAGCACCTTTTACGGCTTCGGGCGCGTCAACGCGAAGCGCGCCGTCGAGCTGGCGCTCCCGCCCCAGCCGAACCTGCTGACGACCGCGTCGGTCAAACAGGACGTGCCGATTCAAGACCTGAAGAAGTCGCGACTCTCGGTCGAGGTCGCGGACGCGAGCGCGCTGAAGGACATTAAAGTCTCAATCGACATAGAGCACACATACATCGGCGACCTGGTCGTCTCTGTCATCCCGCCGTCTAACCTGGGCGTGGCGGACGTGACGCTACACAACCGCGCGGGCGGCGGTAAAGACAATTTGAAGGAGACCTACGACACCGTCAAAGCGCCGGGCCTCGTGGCGCTCGTCGGCAAGAGCCCGAAAGGGACGTGGACGCTCGAAGTCTCGGACCGTGCGAAAGAGGACACAGGCATGATTCGCGGCTTCTCGCTTGAGCTTCAGTTTTAGCTATATCCCCGGAGGGGATGGAGCCTTGCTCGCTCCCCGCGCCTTTCCAGCCCCTTGGTGTAACTGAACCGGAGCGGCGTCGGCGTGTTGCCGGCGTTGGCGAACAGGTAGAGCGTCTGCAAGCCGGCGGCCGTCTGCCTCTGCCAGCACATGTGATGAATCCTCTGGGAACTCGCCACTAAGCAGAACTCGCCCTTGTCCACGCCCCTTGAGATGAAGTCCGAACCCACGGCCGGCGCGGCTGGCCCCGTGACGACCTTCTTGAGCTGCGGCGCGTCGTCAAAACTTCCGAAGCCCGCGGCCCGCTCGTAGAGCGTGCGGTTGTCGCTCAGAATCTTCGTCTGCCCGCGCCCTTTTCTGTCGGGGAATCCCTGTTGGGTGGTGAAGCTTTAGCTAGCCGGAAGAATTCTTGCGAAGGCTTTACCTGAGTTTGCCTATGTCGTCCACGCGGACGAGCTTGAACTGCTGGCCGTTCCAGTAGAAACCGGCTTCCGCATTCTCAAGATTGAGTCCATAGCAGTCGTCCACGGGCACTCCGGCGCGCGCGATGAGACGGCTCGCCCTGTCGGCCCCGTAGACCTCCGCGAGTTTGCCCCACTTCCCACGCTCGGCGAGGATGTCTATGCCGCGCGCGGAAAGCTCGTTATTGTCAAGCATGCGCCCGAGCGACCTTTCGATTTCGGCCGGCGAAACTTCCAACGAAATCTGAATCATGGCCGCGGCCTTGGGGTACTCTTTGGCCTCGACGGCGGCCAGGAAGGAGCGCAGGGTCTGGACGGCAGCTTCTTTGGTTGGCCCACTGGACGAGCCGCTAGCGCCGTCGGTCGGAACATTTGATTTCTTACAACCCGCGAGGGCGACGAGGAGTACGATGGCAAAGACGAGACAACTAAGCTTTCTCATAGCTTGTCTCCGGGACGGGGAATGTCAAGACCTGTGAGGCGCAATATATGCCCGACCGAAGGTCGTGTCAATAGAACTGAGGAACGCCGGCTGAAAAGACGAGCGACGAACTTTTCTTTGCGACCCCGGCGTTAAAATTATTGGCCCATGCAAAGTGGCAAAGAAGAGTTCAGTGCTGTTTTCCAATCCGCAATCGGCTTACTTCTTTTGGACGAGCACCTGGAAGCTGTCGCTCATGCCGCCGGGCAGAATCAGCTCGCGCGCGGTCGAGCGCAGGACGACGGCATCGGCCTCGGTCGCCGCCTCGGACGACATGCGTTCGAGCCGGCCGAGCAGTCCCGCGCGCAGCAGGAACCCGTCCTGCCGCTCGAAGCTCACCACTTCCAGGCCCAATTCTTCAGAGACTTTTCTGACCCGCGTCCAATCAATTGTCGTCGTCAAGTCCTGTTCGCCCGGCCGCGCGAGCACGTCGTCTGCGAAGCGGTGGCGGTGGAAGGCGCGCAAGGTTCCTCCGCGGCGGTGCGGGGCCGCGAAGAGGTCTTCGGCCTCCGCGCCGTAATCGACGAGGACGAGGCGGCCGCCCTCGAAGGCGCGGGCCGCCACCTTCAGCCACGCTTCCGCTTCGAGATTCACTTCGGCCGTCTGCCCCTCGGAAAGCACGACGCCCGAGCGCGCGAAGTACTCCGCCAATCGCGGCGTGCCGGGCTCACCTTCCGCCCAGGCGAACTTCCCTTCCCTGTCATCCCACGCGACGTACAACTCGCGCAACACGCCGCCGCGCAACGTGACCCTGTGAACCGGGAGGGCGTCGAGCAGCTCGTTCGCGATGACGATTCCTGTGCCAGCGGGAGAGCTGATGTCTGAGAGCTGCTGGAACTGAACGCGCGCGGCGAGGTCATCGAGGACTGAACGCGCACGTGAGCGTGCGTCCTCGCTCCGCTCGTCGATGACGTAGCGCGTCGCCGCGAAGACGCGCGGGTGATCGTCGCGCAGGGTCCGCAGCACGCCTTGAGCGAAATGGCCCGCGCCCGCGCCCGCCTCGAAGATTGTCCATTGGTCGGGCGAGCCCAGCTCCTCGTACACCCTTGCGAAATAGTCCGCGAAGGTCGCGGCGAAGAGTGGGCTGCGCTCGGGCGCTGTGCGGTAATCGCCCGCGCGGCCCCAGCGCGTGAGGTCCGCGCGAGAGTAGTAGCCCCCGCGCGGGTCGTAGAGCGCGGCCTCCATCCAGTCGCGGAAGCTGATCGCGCCGGCGGCGCGGACGCGCTCGCGCAGGCGCTCGCCTAGTGGCACAGTTTCGTCCGGCCCCGCCGCGCCCTTTTCTTCGTCCATACTTTCAGCTCTCTGGAAGGCGCGCGTCGGAGAAGAGGCGGAAGGTGGCGAAGGCGCGGCCCTGGTGATGCGCCGCGCGCTCAAGCGTCTCGAAGAGCAACTCGCCGAGTGTGCGCATGCGGCCCGACGGGTCGTTGAACTCTTTCGAGAGGTCGCTGTCTTCGCGCAGCAGAAGGAAGCCGCGCCGGCGCGTGGCCTCCACCTCGTCCAGGTACTCAAGGACGCGCGCGGGCGTCTGAAGCGCCTCGGGCAGCGTCCACTCGAAAGGGTCGTCCCACAAGTTAACGGTGATGCCGCCGAAAGTCTGCTCGACCCGCGCGGCGCTCCTCAGGACGTGCTCGCCGCAGGAGTAGACAGGGAATGCCCCGGACGACTGGCGCGGCTGCCAGTAAAGTTTCTCGGCCGGGACCGCCTCGACCAGGGCGCGAGAGCGCGCGTCGAGCCGCGCAAACTGTTCGTCAAGAGCCGCAATCAACTTGTTCATCGAAAGTGGGTGGAATTTCGTCGGCGCTCTCAATCCCTGGCGCGGCGGCCGGTCTCTTCGACGACTGTGCCAAAATTTTTGCCGCTGAGGTTGAAGCCCGTGTAGACGCGTCCCTTCGCACCGATCCTCGCGCCGCGCGAGGGGACGCCGCGCCGCGTGACGACCCATATCTTGCCCGTCCCGTCGTCCAACTCGTAAGCGCCCGTGCCGAGCGCGCCGTAAGAGTCCGTCACGGTCCCCGCGACGCCGACCTCTTTATTGTGATACCTGTCCGGGTCGGCCAGGATTTTGTTGATTGACTGGCGCTCCGGGCAGGCCGTGAAAAGAAATGTTCCCGTGAGGAGAAGTAAAGACAGGCTGACTCGGCTAACTCGCATTCGCGTCTCCTTTGAGTTCTTAATTCTCTTGTACGGGAGAGCGAGACGATGATACCAAAAAAGTGGGCAGCAGGCAGTGGGCAGTGGGCAGTTAAGACAAAAGAGAAGAGGCGGCCGAGTTAATCACACCCGGCCGCCTCTTGCTTTTACTGCTTACTGCCTGCTGCCCACTGCTCTTACTTCCCGTACCAGCCGATGGGCTTGCCCGAGAGGTCAACCCAGACGCTCTTGACCTGCGTGTAGAGTTCGAGCGCGTGCTTGCCCATCTCGCGGCCGTAGCCGGACTGTTTGAAGCCGCCGAAGGGCGAGGCGGCGTTGAACATATTGAAGGTGTTTATCCAGATGGTCCCGGCGTGAATCTCTTTGGCGAAGCGGTGCGCGCGGACGATGTCGCGCGTCCAGATGCCGGCCGACAGACCGTAGATGGTCTCGTTCGCCTGCTTGATTAATTCCTCCTCGTTCGCGAACGTGATGACGGACGTGACCGGCCCGAAAATCTCTTCCTGGGCCACGCGCATCTGGTTGTTGACTTCGCCGAAGATGGTCGGCTGGAAGAAGTAGCCCTGCTGGAAGTCGCCTTCGAGCTGCGGCGGGCAGCCGCCCGTCAAAACGCTCGCGCCCTCTTCGCGCGCGATGTCGACGTAGCCCTTGATGCGGTTGAGCTGTTCCTCAGAGACCTGTGGGCCCATGTGCGTGCCGGCGTCCATCGGGTCGCCGACCTTGACCTTCTGCGCCTTCTCCTTGAAACGGTCCAGAAACTCGTCCTTGATCTCTTCCGCGAGGAAGAGGCGCGAGCCCGCGCAGCAGACCTGCCCCTGGTTGAAGAAGATGCCCATCATCGCGCCGTTGACGGCCTGCTCCATGTCCGCGTCCGCGAAGACGATGTTAGGGGCCTTGCCGCCCAACTCCAGAGAGACTTTCGTCAGATTGTCGGCGGCCGCGCGGGCGATGATCTTGCCGACCTCGGTCGAGCCGGTGAAGGCTACCTTGTCGATGCCTGGGTGCGCGGCGAGCGCGGCCCCGGCCGTCTCGCCGTAGCCCGGGACGATGTTGACGACGCCGTCCGGGAACCCTGCCTCCTGAATCAAGCGGCCCAATTCCATGGCGTTGACGGGCGTCTGCTCCGCCGGCTTGAGCACGACGGTGTTTCCGGCGGCGAGCGCGGGCGCGAGTTTCCAGGCGGCCATCAGGAGCGGGAAGTTCCAGGGGATGATCTGCCCGCAGACGCCAATGGGCTCGCGCAGGGTGTAGTTGAACATCTGCCCCGGCACGGGGATGGTCTCGCCCTCTATCTTCGTGGCGTAGCCGGCGAAGTACTCGAAGTTTTCCACGACCTGCGGCAGGTCAACGTACTGCGACTCGCGTATGGGCTTGCCGTTGTCCGCGGTCTCAAGGGCGGCCAGCTCCGTCGAGTTCTCTTCGATGAGCTGTGCCAGTTTATACATCAGCCGCCCGCGGTCGCGCGCGCTCATCTTCGACCACTTACCTTCGAAGGCTTTGCGCGCGGCGGCGACGGCCTTGTCTATGTCGGCCTTGTCCGCCTCGGCGACTTCGGCGAGCGTCTGGCCCGTGGCGGGGTTCGGCGTCGTAAAAGTTTTCCCGGACTCTGCGTCCACCCATTGACCGTCTATGAAAAGCTGGTACTTGCGCGGCTGGTCTGAGGCCGCTGGTTGTGCGGAAGACATAATCTTGCTCCTCTGTGGTTTGATTAATTCGCGATAAGTTTTCGAGGCCCGGATTCAACTGATACTTTATCACCGTGCCGCGGCGAAAGTCCAAACGGCGCGGGCGCGACTTTTGACGTTGACCCTGCGGCCGCGCCTGTCTTATTGTTCCCGCACCAGACAATCTCTTACCCCGACAGCAGACCTCGCATTCGGCCACCCTCTAGCGCGGCCCAGGACCGCGCCGGAGGGTCGCACACTTCCAGACCTTTTTGCTGAAGGAGTTCTCTCTATGATTAGTGCCCAACGCTTCGCCTTCGCACTGGCCCTTATTTTCTTCGCCGCGCTCGTGGGCGCGCGGGCGCAGACGCCTTCGGTCTCGACCGTCAACGTCACGCCGGACGAGAAGAAGGTCAGAATTGCGGCCGTCGGCGACGTGCTGGACATGCGCGTGGTCGTCAGCGACGAGGCGGGCGACGTGGTCTTCGAGAGCGGCCCCGTCACGGGGGACAAGCTGGACTGGGCCATGACTGGCGAGGGCGGCGGGCGAGTGCCCCCCGGCGCTTACACGATGACGGTCAATTACCGCACGTCGAACGGCAAACTGCGCAGGCGCGTCGAGCAGATTCTGGTGACGGAAGAGGCGGCGGGTAGTACGGAGGCGCAGGCGTCTTCCGCGCCGACGACGGCCGCGGCCGCGTCTATCACGGGCGAGGGCGCGGCGAACCGGGTGGCGAAGTTCACGGGCGCGAACACCGTCGGCAACTCGACCATCACGGAGACGGGCGGTAAGGTCGGCGTGGGAGTCATCAGCCCGGCGCAGAGCTTGCACGTCTTCGGCGCTTCGTCACGCCTGCGGCTGCAATCCACGAACGGCCCCGCGCTGACCACGACCGAGTACGTGACCAACGGGAGGGTCTGGCAGGCCGGCGCTGGCGGCTCGACCGCGCTGAACGGGGTGGCGAATAAGTTCTTCGTTTTCGATCAGACCGCGAATCAGTACCGGCTCGCCGTTGACGCCGCCGGCAACGTCGGCGTCGGCACCGTCACGCCCGCGTCGAAACTGACGGTCAACGGCGGCATCCAAATCTTAGGCACGGGCAACGGCATCAAGTTCGCCGACGGCTCCATCCAGACAAAGGCGATTGCGGGCACGATTAACGGGACGGGGACGGCTAACCGCCTCGCCAAGTTCACCGGAGCGAACTCCTTCGGCAACTCGACCGTCACGGAGGTTTCGGGCCGCGTAGGTATAGGGACGCTTTCGCCCGCCGTGAACTTGCAGGTGCAAGGGAGCGGGGTCACGGAGGCGCAGGTCAGGAGCGTCAACGAGCGCGCGGCCCTGAGCTTGAACGCCGGGCTGGCAGGCGGGAACACCGTCTGGTCGCTGGAGAACGGCGTCAACGGCGTCCCCGGTCTCTTCGGCATCCACGACCGCACGCAGAACCGCACAAGGCTTGTCATCAACCAGGCGGGCAACGTCGGCATCGGGACGGCCGACCCCTTGCGCGCCATCCAAATCGGCGAGAGGACCGACGCGCTGTTCACCATCGAGCCTTCGGACGGCAGCCCCAACGCGGGCTACATCCGCTTCGGCGATAACACGGGTTGGTTGCTGCGCTTCGGGCGGCAGCGCGAGTTCAGCGGCGGGCCGCTCAACACCGGAACGACCGGCACCTTCATGACGCTTAGTGACAAAGGCGGTGTTGTTATTTCAAGACTCACCGTTGACTTCAACCAGCCGGGCGGGGTCACAAATGTGTGCCATACCGATCTTTTCGTGCTCGCCAACTGCTCCTCCAGCCTGCGCTACAAGACTGAAGTGCAGCCCTTCGTCGCCGGCCTTGACCTCGTCCGCCGCCTGCGCCCTATCTCCTTCACCTGGAAAAGCGGCGGCATGCATGACCTGGGGCTCGCGGCCGAGGAGGTGGCACAAGTCGAGCCGCTGCTGGTGACGCACAACGAGAAGGGTGAAGTCGAAGGCGTCAAGTACGACCGCCTGAGCGCCGTCTTCATCAACGCCTTCAAGGAGCAGCAGCAAATGATCGAGGAGCAGGCCCGCCAGATCGAGCGGCTACAGGCGCAGCTTGATCAGGTGAAACGCTCAATCAGGAGGAAGCGGGCTGCGAAGAGATGAAGCCGCCCGCCCGCACAGGTTCCCTGGATTCGGCCTCGCTTGACTTTCAGACGAGAAGGAGTTCACGCCGTGACCACTGCCAAACGCTTCGCTTTCGCAATCACCGCAATTCTCTTCACCCTCGCTTTTACCCTACAGGCGCAAACGCCTCCGGCCGCGGTCTCGGCCGAGCGGGAGAGCGCCGGGCCGGTGGGCCGCCGCGTCCACCTGGAAGTCTTCTCCCCTTCCGGCGAGTTGGTCTTCGAGGCGGGCGGGCCGTCCGCCAACTGGCAGGGGCTCGACAGCAAGGGCGAACGCGTGCCGGACGGGGTCTACCTCGCCAGAATTACTTTCACGGACGCGGCGGGCAAACGCCGCACGAGAGTTGAGCAGTTCGTCGTGAACAGCGAGACGCGGAAAGAGACGCTCGCCAACGCCCCCAACCCGACGCCCCAGGCCCCGGCCGCCCTCACGGGCGAAGGCACGGCCGGCAAGATCGCGAAGTTCACAAGCGCGTACCAGCTCGCCAACTCCGTCATCACGGAGAGCGCGGGCAAGGTCGGCGTCGGGACAACAGTCGCCCCGAACGCCACCTTGCAGATTAACGGGGCGCAGCCGGCCCCCGTCGCCACTAACGGGACGAACGCGCCGTCACTGCTGCGGACCTCCGGCGGCAAGGGCGGCAACACGACCGCCGCCGGCAAGAAGGGCGGCGCGGGCGCGAACATAGTGCTGCTGGCCGGCTACGGCGGCGACGC
>Ga0196978_1001337_pt1 | contig 11001 bp, 7 predicted proteins | sample S3v_2013CmetaG_FD_155491 | JGI IMG/M metagenome (GOLD analysis project Ga0196978, IMG submission 155491) | Soil microbial communities from Anza Borrego desert, Southern California, United States - S3+v_20-13C | ecosystem: Environmental > Terrestrial > Soil > Desert | place: USA: California... | reverse complement strand
TTACGATCGTGTATGCCGGAAATATCGGAGAAGGTCAGGGGCTGCACGCAATCGTTCCGGACCTCGCCCGGCGACTCGAGGGGCGCGCAAGCATCAAGGTCATCGGCGACGGTGGTCGCAGAGCAGTTCTGGAGGCTGCTCTTGCACGCGCGCACGTATCGAATGTGCAATTGCTCGCGCCCATGAGCCGTGAAGCACTGATAGCGGAGTACCTCGCTGCCGATGTATTGTTTATGCATCTAAACGACTACGAGGCCTTCAAGAAGGTGCTGCCCTCCAAGATATTCGAGTATGCCGCGCTCGGGAAACCGATCCTCGCAGGGGTCGCAGGTTACTCGGCAGATTTCGTATCCAGCGAGATTAGCAATGCCGCCGTGTTTACACCCTGCGATGTAGATAGCGCGATGCGCGCATTCGCAATGCTCGACTTGCGTGATACTCCGCGACCCGACTTCGTCGCTAAATATGCCCGCAGCGCGATCAGCGCGGCGATGGCAACGGACATTATCGAGTGCGCACGAAATCCGCAGCCGAAAGTGACCGTATGACTCTGTGCGTCGATCTCATCGCAGCTGCGCGGCCCAACTTCATGAAGGTCGCACCACTTTATCGGGCATTGGCGGAGCAGTCGCAGGTCTTCCGTCCGCGCCTCGTGCACACTGGACAGCACTACGATGACAACATGTCGGGTGCGTTTTTCCGCGACTTGGGATTGCCCGCCGCTCACGCTCATCTCGGCGTCGGCGCAGGCACTCATGCTCAGCAGACTGGCGGTGTGATGATCGCCTACGAAGCGCTCTGCGCGCGTGAGCGGCCCGATCTTACAATCGTCGTGGGCGACGTCAATTCGACAGCCGCTTGTACGCTCGCGGCGGCAAAGCTCAACATCGCGGTTGCTCATCTCGAGGCCGGTCTTCGGAGCGGCGACCGGTCGATGCCCGAGGAAATCAATAGGATCGTGACCGACGCCCTCGCGGACGTGCTGTGGACCCCATCACCCGACGCCGACGAAAACTTGCTGCGCGAAGGAGTACCGTCCGCGCGCATCTCATGTGTGGGCAACATCATGATCGACGCGCTGGAGCTCGGCCGGTCTCGAATCGAGTCGCGCCCTTATGCACGCGAGCTCGGGCTGCGCCCGCGAGAGTACGCGGTCGTAACCCTGCATCGGCCCAGCAATGTCGACGATCCGGGCAAGCTGCAAGAGCTCGTGCGTGTCCTCTCGCAATGCTCCGCCGAGATGCCGCTCGTGTTTCCCGTGCATCCGCGCACGCGTAAGTCGCTCATCGAATTCGGGCTGTGGGCCCGAATCGAGGGGACACCCGGTCTGCACGCGATCGAGCCGCTAGGCTACGTCGAATTCATGAGCCTCGTTTTCACCAGCGCCGCAGTCGTTACCGATTCGGGCGGCCTTCAGGAGGAAACGACTTACCTCGGAATTCCGTGCGTGACACTGCGCGACAACACCGAACGGCCGGTTACGCTCGCGGGCACGAACCGCCTTGCGAGGGCGCCGGACCTGCCCGATGCTCTTCATGAAGTGCGTTCGGGCCGCTGGCCTCGCGGTCAGGTTCCTGAATTGTGGGATGGTAGAACGGCGAGTCGCATCATCTGCGACCTGAAGCGTCGATTTTTCTGAGCTCGCTTTCGCATATCTCCACGATGCATCGCCGCATTCTGGTGACCGGCGCGGCAGGATTCGTGGGTAGCGCCCTTATTGTTGAGCTCCAACGGATCGGCCATTATGTCCGTGCAGCGGTGAGACGGTTGCCGCGCGCTTCGTTACCGGTCGATACAGTGCTCGTCGGTGACATATCGAGCGAAACGAATTGGTCTGCAGCGCTCGACGGTATCGACACCGTTGTGCATCTTGCCGCTCGTGTGCACGTCATGCACGATACATCCACGGATCCGCTGGCGGAATTCCGGGCAGTTAACGTAGCCGGAACTGCAGCTTTGGCGCGAGCGTCGGGAGCAATGGGCGTGCAGCGGCTGGTCTTCGTCAGTTCGATCAAGGTGAACGGGGAGGAGACGCGCGACCGCCCTTTTTCGGCTGACGACGTGCCGGCGCCAGCTGACCCGTACGCCATCTCAAAGTCGGAAGCCGAGTATGAGCTTCGATGCATCGAGCGTCAGACGGGCATCGACATCACTGTCGTGCGTCCGCCGCTCGTCTACGGGCCAGGCGTCGGCGGAAATTTCCTTCGCCTGCTGAAGATGATTGACGCTGGTATTCCACTGCCTTTCGGTGCCATCAATAACCAGCGCAGCATGATCTTCAATGGCAATCTTGTCAGCGGTCTGGTAGCTTGCGCCACGCGCGCTGAGGCAGCGGGCAAGACATTTCTGATCAGCGATGCTCAAAACATATCTACGCCTGAGCTCATCGAGTGTCTGGCGCGGTATCTTGGCAGGCGCGCCCGCCTGTTACGCATACCCGCAGGACTATTACGCACGCTGGGCCGCGTTGCAGGTAAAGGCGCAGAGATCGGTCGATTGACCGGTTCGCTCGTGGTGGACAACTCACGGTTACGTGAGACGCTCGGCTGGGTACCACCAGTCGATGTCACGACTGGGCTGCGCGAGACAGCCGACTGGTTTCGGAAGACCCACTCAACCTCGCATGTATAATCCGGCCCTCTGCAGCACCTTCCACGCAACCTTCTTGTAAAGAGGCCGTAGGAGTTTGGACGCGAAATTAATTGCGCTTGCTTTTGTCGCCAGTTTTAGCGCGGCCGCGGGGATTCTGTGGGTACTCCTTCGCACCCGCACAGCATGGCGCATTGCGATGGATCGCCCGAACGAGCGTTCGCTGCACCGGCTTCCGATCCCTCGCGCCGGTGGATGGGGCCTCATACCCGCGGCCGTGATCTGCGCGGTAGCGTTCGGTGCCGGCGATAATCTATTGATCGGCCTGACGGCCGTGCTGTTCTTTGTCTCCTACGCCGACGATCGCGTAAGCCTGCCTATCCTCGTGAGGATGCCCATTCAGGCTGCTGTCGCCGCGTTGTGGCTTTCTTACGGTCCAATCGGCCTGCCCACACCGATTGGTGTACTAGCCGGTTGCGGCATCGTCTGGATCATGAATCTGTTCAATTTCATGGATGGCTCCGACGGCCTTGCTGGAGGGATGGCATTGTTCGCGTTTGGTACTTTCGCTGCCGTCGCGGGCGCGGCTGGTGTGATGCCGCTGGCGATCTGGTCCATAGCTCTCGCCGGAGCCTCTGCAGGATTTCTGCTGTTCAATTTCAACCCGGCACGCATCTTTCTTGGAGATGCAGGCTCGGTAGTCTTGGGCTTCTTAGCGGCGGTCTTCGGAATCTGGGGCTGGGCCGCCGGCATTTGGCCGTTCTGGTTTCCGTTCCTGGTGGCGGCCCCCTTCTTTATCGACGGGACTGTCACGTTATTCCGCCGGGTCATTCGCCGCGAAAAGTTTTGGCGGGCCCACCGTGAACACTATTATCAGCGGTTGATACGCTCCGGCTGGAGTCACCGGCGCACGGCGGTCTGTGAGTACGTCCTCATGGCGGGCTCGGCGGGACTAGCGATCGCAATGCTGCAGTGGACTCCCCAGGCGCAGTATGCCGGCCTGATTATCGCGGCCGCCGCATACACGGCTCTCATGTGTGCGATCGATCGTCGGTGGGCGCGCTATCAGCACCGGCTGAACGTTGTGGATGACGCGCATTCGCCTACCGAGTCAGGTGGTATGGGCCTGCACGAGCCGGCGCCGATGCGGCGGCACTCGCGCTAGGACGCATGAGTTTTGTGGCACGACAGGTGCTTTCCACATCTCGGGCGACAAAAGCAGCGAGCGCGGTGCAAGTACGGTTGCATTGCAGCCGTTCGTCTGTGCTACCATGTGTTTGGCATACCGGTCCACCGGTTCTCAAGGAGATGGACATGAAGTTAAAAGCAGCCCTTCTTGCAGTTCTGTTGTCAGTCGCTCCTGTCGCTTACACGGCGACGGTTGACCCAAAGGAACCGCCTGATACGCCCGCCAAAGGGGATCCGAAGGCCGGGCTAACCGCTGGGCAGATGGTGGGAATCGGAGTTGTTGCTGGGGCGATAGCTGGCATAGCTGCTGGGGGCGGTGACGACGGCGGCATCACTGCCACGGGCACCGGGACCGGCACCGGCACCGGTACTGGTACCGGTACTGGCACCGGAACCGGCACTGGTACGGGCACCGGCACCCGCTAAAACGCCGCAGCACAAGGTTCATGGGCAGGGCCTCGGCTTCCGAGGCCCTTGTCGTGTACGCCACAAATCGATCGTGAACGGGGTTGTCGTCGAAGCCGTGCTGGTCCGTATCGTGGCTGCGACGCGCATGTCACGTTGCATCGTAGTTGCCGTGACAGCGTCGCTTGGGCTCTCCGGCTGCACGTCTGGCATGGGCGCCGCCGTTGTCTCACTCCGGCAGCTTGTAGCGTCTCAGAACTCGGCGGATTCAGAGGCACTCGACCCGAACTTTGCCTATCTGCGGGTCACGAACGGGCGTCACACCGGCTTGCTCTGGCGTGGCAGTATGGAACCCTCGGCCGATGGTCCTATCGAGGTCTACTACAGCAGCACCGGCGAAGTGCTTCGCCTTCAGCGCGGACGCGTGGTGGGTGCACTGGGTGTTCCGACAGAATGGCGTCAGGTGTGGGTGAAAGCGCCGGCGTGGCGTGATATCGCGCGGAGCGGCGGCACGGCTTACGTCCGCGTTCGCGACGTGATGCCGGGCTATCGCTCCGGCGTCAAGGATGAATTGAGCGCACGCGTTGTGCCGGCGCCGTCAAAGAGCGCGATGCGCGTATTGGAGCCCTCGACCCTCACCTGGTTTGAAGAGACGATTCGGACGAGCAGTGGGATCAAAAGCGGCCGCGAGCGGCTGCCACCGGCGCGTTACGCGGTGCGACTTGGCGACGCGGACGAAACCGTCGTGTACGGTGAACAATGCCTCGCGCCGGATTTTTGCTTTACCTGGCAGCGCTGGTCCGCGACCATCCAGCAGAATGCGCTCGCAGCGACCGCTGGCGCGCCGTAGCTCTCGTTCCGTGCTCGGTCGAGTGCAGGTAAACTCCGAACGCTAGAAGCACGGGCGCTCGCCCCTTACAACCTCTTGTATCTCCGTTGAAATCCACCGGCTGGATGCGTTCCGGCGGCCGGCGCGCCGGCTCGTCGCTCGCGCTCGCCGTATCCCTCGCGCTCGCATCCTGTTGGTTTGGGTTCCACCGGGCGTGGGGGGGCCAGGCGGGTAGCCAGCCTGCGGATGCGGCGGCCAAACCGAAGCCCAAGCTCCCCCCGCGGGCGCTACGACTCAGTGACTGGCTCCTGCAGGATGCCTTGGCGCCCAATGCGTATCCGTTGGGTTTGAGCCTGCGTCTGCGCGAGGAAGTACCCGCACAGACCAGTCTCAAACTCGGCCTCATCGCAGAGCTCACTGGCAGAGAAGGCGCAGTCACGGCGCAACCCGCCGCGATGGAGCGCCTCCGTAAGTGGATCGCGAGTTTGCCGGTTACAGGCCGCGTGCCGGTCGTGAGCGCGGACGGACGATGGCTGCAGACCAATCCAGTGCACGATCCACTGCTCGTGCCGGGTTACAGCGTCGTGATGCCGGACCGCCCGCGCACGTTGTCGGTCATCCGCGCCGACGGCACATTGTGTCAGGTCGTGCACGTTGCCGGCCGCGAAGCAAAGGATTACGTCGAGGCGTGCCGGGGCGGCGGCGCACGTTCCGACTGGGCGTGGATCGCACAGCCCGACGGCCGCATACAACGCGCTGGAGTCGCGTTATGGAATGAGCATGAGCAGGATGAGCCTGCCGCCGGTGCCTGGATCTGGGCACCAGGCCGCCAGAGCGGGTGGCCGGACGCATTCTCCGAGCGTCTCATTCGATTTCTCGCGACGCAGGGGCCGGCTCCCGACAGCCCGGCAGCGAGCCGGTCCGGCGATGCATTGCCCGTCGATACAGGTGGTACCAGCAGCGGAATGTCCCAACGGTCTGCTGTTCACGAGAAGCAGGACGCGCACGACGGTAGCAACGCGGAGGCAAAGGGCATGGCCTTGGGCGGGGGTATGTCGATGCACCTCTCGGAAATGGTGCCCGCACAGCATTCTCCCGGCTCTCCCTCAAGGCTTCCGGCACTGCCCGAGCCGCTGATGTTGCGCGAAGAAAGCAGGACGCCGCGCTCGCGCAACCTTGCGGTGAGCTCCAGTGACTGGGGCACCGTCGGACTGCTGCAGACACCCACCGCGCGCATGCGCGAAGCCGGCACGCTCTCGTTGAATTACACGCGCGTGCGGCCCTACGGACACGGCAATACGATCTTCCAGCCTTTCGATTGGCTGGAGGCGGGTTTCCGCTATACCGAAGTCAGTAACCGGTTGTACGGGCCCGCGGAGCTGAGCGGTGATCAATCGTACAAAGATAAGAGCATCGACGCGAAATTCAAGCTCTGGGACGAGTCCGCGTACGTGCCGCAGGTTGCGCTTGGGTTGCGCGATGTCGGCGGCACCGGTTTTTTTGCGGGCGAGTACGTCGTTGCGAACAAACGCACCGGCGATTTCGACTGGAGTCTCGGCTTGGGCTGGGGATATGTGGGCGCCCGCGGGGATTTGCCCAACCCACTGCGCGTCTTCGGACGAGGCTTTGACACGCGCGGCTCTGATGTCGGGCAGGGTGGTGAGTTCGCGCTCAAGAGCTACTTCCGCGGGCGGACCGCGCTCTTCGGCGGCGTGCAGTACCAGACGCCGTGGGAGCCGCTCACCGTCAAAGTCGAGTATGACGGGAACGACTACGCTCACGAGCCTCGCAGCAACAACCAGAAGCAAGGCTCCCGCTTCAACGTCGGGCTGGTCTATCGCGCCTTCAAAGGCGTCGACGTGACAGTGGGTCTGGAACGCGGCAATACCGTCATGTTTGGGCTTACGGTCCAGCCCAATCTCGCGCGCTTATCGCAGCCTAAAGTGAGCGATCCCAGACCGGTTCCGGTTACTGCGGCGCGTCCCACCGACACGCCAGACTGGTCGGCCACTGCGCGCGATTTCAATACCCAGACGGATTGGAAGGTGCGCAGTATCGACCCGCGTGAGAATGAGGTGCGTGTCGTCGTCGAGGAGGCTGGCAGCCCGTACTGGCGCGACAAGGTCGATCGCGCGGCGGCGGTTCTGCACCGCGATTCGCCGGCGAAGGTGGAGCGTTTCGTTTTCACCTATCGAACGCTCGGCACCGACATCGCCGAACACGTCGTAGACCGGGACGCGTGGGTGCGGGAGCGCGTAGCGCCTGTGCCGAGCGCGCAGCGCCAGTCGTCGATCATGGCGCGCGATGCCGAGGGCGAGCGAGGTCGCGGCGATGAGCCCGCGCACATGGCCGAGAGCAAGGATTTCGACCACGGGATGCGGCTTAGCTACGCGCAGATTCTCGGGGGCCCCGACGCGTTCGTGCTCTGGCAACTCGGGCTCGTCGAAACTGCGCGCTGGCGCATTCGCGACGACACATGGCTCCAGGGCACCGTCCGGCTGCGCTTGGCGGACAACTACGCCAAATTCAAGTACACCGCTCCGAGCAATCTTCCACGGGTTCGCACGTTTCAGCGCGAGTTCGCAATCACGTCGCGCGTCACCATACCGAACCTCCAGCTCTCGCACGTGGGCCGAATCGCGCCCAACCAGTTCTACGGCGTCTACGGCGGCATGCTCGAGGAAATGTACGGCGGCGTCGGCGGCGAATGGCTCTATCGGCCGTTCGCGAGCCGCATCGGATTCGGAATCGATGTGAACGCCGTGCGCATGCGCGAGTTCGAGCAGCATCTGGGCTTTCAGGATTACCGGATCACTACCGGACACGCGACGCTCTACTGGGATACCGGTTGGCAGGACGTGCTTGCGACGTTGCACGTCGGGCGGTATCTGGCCGGGGATGTCGGCGCCACGATCCAGCTCGCCCGCGTGTTTCGTAACGGCGTCACGATGGGCGCATTCGCGACCAAGACGAACGTCTCAGCGGCCGAGTTCGGCGAGGGCAGCTTCGACAAGGGCGTGTTCATATCGATTCCCTTCGACACGGTTTTCACCCGTTCGAGCAGGGGAGCCATGTCGACCCTTTGGCGGCCGCTCACGCGAGATGGCGGCGCAATGCTCAACCGCTCGGTGCACCTGTGGACTATGACGAGCCCGCGCAGCGATCGGACGCTGTGGTACCGGCCGGCTCCTCTCCCTGACGAGATGCTCAAAGCGACAGAGCGGCGCGCCGAGTACTCGAAGACACCCGAGGTGATCGCCCCGTACCCGGGTTCGCGCGTGGAGCCTTATACGCGCGAGGCCGTGAAAGTGCCTGCCGCCGAGTGGGAGCGGAACGGTTCGCTCAATGAGATGCGCCTGGAGGGCTCGCTGTACGCGCAGCAATTCCGCAACGTTGCGGTGGACTACGACCCCACCCACCGCGTCCTCGTCGAAGCCTCGCACGACACGCTGCGCCCGCTCGGCCGCGCCGTCGGGCGCGCCGCGCGCACCGCACTGCTGCAGGCGCCGCTGGAAGCGCGCGGCATCAGCGTCACCATCGCGCGCGGCGCCTCGCCCCAGGCGCGTTACGAATTCTTCGATCTCGACCGGCTGAGGAAACATCTGAACGGCGAGATCGGCGCCGACGCGCTGCGCGATTACGTGAAGATCGAATGGATCAATCCGGCAGCGCGGGTTTCCGAGCCGCTCGCCGGACTGAACGACATCGATCCTGAGGTGAAGTCGAGCCCGCTCGCGACGCTCGTGCCGGAGAGCGTGTCGGTGAGCCGCGTCGCGAACGATTTCGTGAACGCGGGGCACACGGCGGCCCGCACCAATTGGCTCGATCTCGCCGTCGCCGGCGCCGGCCTCACCATTGCGAGCGCGTATTTCGACGAGCGCGCGCACCGGCAGGCCGAACGGCGCGCGGGCACGCCGTGGTTCGACCGGGGCATCAAGATCGGCAACGCGCTGCCGTTGCTGGGCGCGGCCGCTGCGGGCGCGATGGCGCTCGACGGCAGCGACCCCCGGCGCTCGCGCACCGGCTTCGCGGCGCTGGAAGCCGGCGCGACGGCCTACGTGGCTGCTACGGGTCTCAAGTACGTCGTGGGGCGTGCACGCCCCAACCTCGGTCTCGGTTACCGGGAATTCAACTGGGGCACCTCGGAAGACGCGTACGGCTCGTTTCCCTCACGCCATACGACTGTCGCGTGGGCGCTGGCGACGCCGTTCGCACTCGAGTACGACATGCCATGGCTGTATGGCGTCGCCGCGCTCACCAACTTGGCCCGGATCGGCAGCCGCGAGCATTGGGTGTCCGACACCGTGGCGAGCAGCGTCCTCGGCTACGGCATCGGACGCGTGTTCTGGCGATCGGGCCGCGACAACGCGAAACGCGATCCCAAAGTGCACTTCGACGGCTCGAGCCTGAACTTCCTGTGGGACTGGTAGCCAACCGCGTCGTGCGATGAACCCGCATTCCGTCGCCGCAAATACGCTCGTGTCGCTCGCCGTCGCGGCCGTCGTGGCGGCCTGCACGCCGACGCGTGACGAGGCGACGCGCAACGCGCTCCTACGCGCACGCACGCAGGCCGAGCTCGAAGCCGTGCTCGGCGTCGTCGGCGCCAGAGTCTGCCGCGAGGTGACGATAGGTGTCGGCGTGCCTGACATGCTCCGCGGTACCGTGGCGCAGGTCGAAGGCGAGCGCCTCAGCGTTCGCATTGATGACCCGGGGAAGCACGATCACACGATCGCCGGCGAGATCGTCAGGAAAGGCACGGTGCTCACCGGGCCGATGAAGGACTGGCTGCCTTGCAAATAGTGATTCGCACGTGCCACGAGATCGCCACGCCGCGCCGGTGCGTGGCTCGCGATGACAACGCACTCGAACACCGGCGTAACGCTCAGACGAGCTTGAGCAGCTCGTCGTACGACTGCTGAAACAGTTTCAACCCCTCGACCTGGAGCTGATCGCCGACTTCGCCCATGAGGATACCGAGCCGGCCGAGCGTTGCGAAGACTTCGCGCGCGCGGTCGAGATCCTGCTCCAGCGTGCGCGCCGCGCGGCCGTGGTCGCGGAACGCGTTCAGCGTCGCGTCCGGCATCGTGTTGATCGTGTCCGGACCGATGAGCGGCTCCACGTACATGACGTCGCTGTAGGCCGGGTTCTTGGTGCCGGTGCTCGCCCACAGCAAGTACTGGCTGCGCGCGCCTTTGGCCGCGAGCGGCGCGAAGAGCGGGCCGCCGAAGACGTGCTTGTATTCCTGGTACGCGAGCTTCGCGAGCGCCACGCCGGCGTCGCCGCGTAGCGCCAGGGCATCGCCGCCGATCGCCTCGAGCCGCTTGTCGACGTGCGTATCGACGCGGCTCAGGAACAGGCTCGCGACCGACTTGATGGGACGCGAGTCGGCGCCGCTGTGCCCGAGCCAGCGCTCGATGCCGCGCATGTAGGCTGCGGAGACGTCGCGCACATGATCCAGCGAGAACATGAGCGTCACGTTGACCGAGCAGCCCTGACCGATCAGGCCCTCGATCGCTTCGAGGCCGGACTTGGTCGCAGGTACCTTGATGAGCAGATTCGGCCGGTTGACCTCGGCCTTGAGCCGCAGCCCGGCCGCGATGGTGCCTTCGGCGTCATGCGCGAGCGCCGGAGAGACTTCGAGGCTGACGTAGCCGTCGACGCCGTCGGTGCGCACGTACAGCGCGTGAAGCGCGTCGCACGCGTCCTGGATATCGCGGATCGCGAGCCGCTCGTAGCGCTGCTCCGCGCTGAGACCCGTCTCACGCTTCAGCGCTTCGAGGTCTTCGGTGTAGTGGCGGCTCTCGCTGATCGCCTTGAAAAATATCGTCGGGTTCGAGGTGACGCCGGCGAGCGCGTCTTCGCGGATGAGCCGCGAGAGCGTGCCGTCTTCGAGCAGACCGCGCGAAAGGTTGTCGAGCCACACGCGCTGGCCGAGCGTGTGCAGCGTAATCAGCGGGTTTTCCATGGGATTCTTCGTTCGTGCACGGCTC
>Ga0196978_1001335_pt1 | contig 11003 bp, 10 predicted proteins | sample S3v_2013CmetaG_FD_155491 | JGI IMG/M metagenome (GOLD analysis project Ga0196978, IMG submission 155491) | Soil microbial communities from Anza Borrego desert, Southern California, United States - S3+v_20-13C | ecosystem: Environmental > Terrestrial > Soil > Desert | place: USA: California... | reverse complement strand
GTCGTCGCTCAACACGAACACCGGGTCGTATGCGGTGCGCACGTAACCGGCGGGAATCAGCACCTCGGTGAGTCCAGCGTTCGGGCCGTACTGCGATTCATCGCGGAGCCGCCGGATGAGTCCCGGCACCTCCGGTCCGCCGATCTTCGCCGGCGGCAGCGGCGTGTGCAGACGCACGAGCGCGTCGAGCTTGTTTTCCAGCATGACCATCATGTCCACGCGCCGCAGCAGCTCGCGCAGCATGATTCGTTCGTCGACCCCTTGCCGCCCGCCGAGGGGGTTGCGCGGATCGGTGATCTCTTCCCAGTTCTTGAATGCGGCACGTCCGTCGTCGCCCCAGAACTTCGAGCGCGCGTTGAGACTCGGCCAGTCGACGAGCGTCTCGGTGAAACCCGCGGCTTTCCAGTCGGCGGCGCGGCGCGAGAGGTACTGCTTGATGTGAAAGCGGAACGTCGGCGCGAGTACCTGCTGCTGCACAGTGGAAACGTCGAGGTTCGACGGCGGCTCGATCAGACCATCCGCGAGCGCGACGCAGTAGTCGATCGGCTGCATCGTTCCGGTGCCGAAGACTTTCCCCGGCGCGAACTCGGTCGGCACGATGGCCGTGGCGAATTCCTTGAAGAGCGGCTCGCCTTTGGCATCGAGTCTGAACAGGATATCGGGCATGAAGACCGGCACCAGCGCGGCGAGCGCGCGCCTGAAATCGACCTTCATCTGCTCGATCTCGGGATCGGGTTTCCACAGCGGATCCGAAGACTCCACGAGCGTCGCCCCGAGCTTCTTTCCCAGAATCTCCTTCATCTCCTTCGCCACCGCGCTGGTGATCGGCTCCGCCGCTTTCACGCCGGGATTGAGCATCGACTCGCGCACGATGCCGATACGAACGCCGTGGAGCTCGCCGGGCGCGCCGGTCGCTGTCGCATGGGCCGCATAGCCCTCGCGCAGCACGGACGGCCGCGGCACCGTCGTATACGGATCGCGTGGATCGTAGTAGCCGTTGACGGGATCCTTGAGCGCGTCGAGCACGATCGCGCAGTCGGCGAGCGTGCGCGCGAGAACGCCGGTGCGGTCGCAATAGATATCCGCGCCGATCGCGCCGCCGTCGAAGCCGATCATCGCCTTGTGCGGAAGGATGAGCGCGGTCGAGTTGTGATTGGCGGGCCCGCGGCACGAAGCGCGCGTCTCTTCGCCGAGACTCACCATGCAGAGGTTCGCGCTCACCGAGACGCCCGAGCCCGAGCTCGATCCGAGCGAAGCCGCGCGCGTGGTGTCGTACACATTCGAGGGGTTGCCGCCCCACGAGCTGCGCTGGTATCCCAGCACCGACGGCAGCACTTTGTCGGGCCGGTGGCGTCCGTCGGGATTGCCGGCGCGGCCGTTGTATTCGGTGTTCACCGCCTTGGCGTAGATGATGGCGCCTTTTTTGCGGAGCTGATCGACCAAGATGTGATCGCGTGCCGGAAAATCAATGTCATAGCGCGCATCGCCGCCCCCCGTCGTGCGCATGTCCTTCGTGTCGAACGGGTCCTTGAACGAAAAGACGATGCCGTACAGCGGCAGCTCGTCGAGCGGCGGATTGCGTCCATACTTGGCGTCGAGCTCCGCCGCCTGTTCCAGCGCATCAGGATAGCGGCGGAAGATCTCGCACACGGCGGGCGCGCCTTCCGGCAGCGGCCCTTCGGACGGATGACGGTCGTAGTCGCCGCGGCAGGTCACCGACCGCTCGCCGCGGATGTTGAGCGTCGCGAGCGCGTTGAGCTGGCCCGCATCGGGCTTGCCGACGATCATGCCGTATTGCTGTTGCACCGCCGGATCCGACGCGGTGGGCTCCATGCGTCCGAATTCCAGCGGCGGACCTTTGTACTTGGGCAGGTCCGGAAAGAGCGTCGATGCCTGCACAGTCTGCGTCGGAAAGCGGATCGGCGCGCCTGCGCGCACGGCGCCTTTCGCTTCCGGCACCGGCTCGCCGTCTCTCGTGACGAGCAGGCTCGGCACACCGTTGTAGGCGCGTGCACGTTCGATGTAGTGCTGCACGATCCGCACGCACGAGATCTCGCCCGCCTCGATGGCGGCGTGCACGTCGGCGATCGTGGCTTCTTCGAGCTTGACTGGCATGTTCTCCCTCACCCCATCCCTGTGCCCGCTGCGCGGGGCGCAGGCGTATCGCGCGCGATGACCGCGCGCAGCTTCTCGATGTCGGCGGGCTTCACGAGGTGCGCGTCGAAGCCGGCTTCGCGTGCGCGCTGCTCGTCCTCCGGCTGGCCATAGCCGGTGAGCGCGACCAACGTCATCCGGCGGCCCGTCCGTGCGCGAATCGTGCGTGCCACTTCGTAACCGTCCATGCGCGGCAGCCCGATATCGATCAGCGCGATGTCCGGCTCGAGTCGCGCAGCGGCTTCCACGCCGCTCGCGCCGTCGGGTGCCTCGTGGATCCGATGGCCATCGAGGCTCAGCACCTGCGCAAGCGACTGCCGCGCATCTTCGTTGTCCTCGATGAGGAGTATGGACCGGCCGGCGGTGCGCCTCGGCCCGGTACCCTCCACCTTCACGGCCACGCTCGGGCTGTCGACCGCGGCGAGCCGCACGATGAATTCCGCCCCTTTACCGGCACCTTCGCTCGTAACCGTTACGCAGCCGCCGTGCAGCTCGACAAGCCGCCGCACCAGCGTGAGCCCGAGCCCCAGGCCGCCCTTGCGATGGAGCTCGCCCTTTGCCTGATAGAAGAGCTCGAATACGCGCTCGAGCTCCTCGGGCGAAAGGCCGATGCCGCTGTCGCGCACCGTGAGCACTGCATCGGCGCCTTCGCGCCGCAGCGACAGGTGAACGCTGCCGCCGGACGGCGTGTAGGTCAACGCGTTCGCCAGCAGATTCACGACGACCTGTTCCAGCCGGGTGCGATCGGCTTCCACGAACACGGATGTCGCGTCCACGCTCAACCGATGCGCCGCGGCCTTGCCGGCCGCGCGCACCGTGCTGACGGCGTTACGCGCGATCGACGCGAGATCGACCACCTCGCGCTGCAGGAAGATCTTGCCGGTGATGACGCGGCCGACGTCGAGCAGATCGTCGATGAGCCGCGTCAGATGCGCGGTCTGCCGGCTGATTACGCTGCGCGCGAACGCGACCGCCTCCGGCGTGGTCTTGCCGCTTTCGAGGAGCTGCACCGCGTTGCTTATGGCGGCGAGCGGATTGCGCAGCTCGTGCCCGAGCATCGCGAGGAACTCGTCTTTTGCCTTGTTCGCCGTCTCTGCGACCGCGCGCGCTTCGTGTTCCAGCGCAAACAGGCGGTCACGCTCCGCTTCGGCCTGCGCGCGCTCCCGCGCTTCGCGTCCGAGCCTCAGCGCGACGGGAATCGTCGTCAGAAGAATCAGCGCTTCGGCGATCGCGAGCGCCCACAGGTAACGCCGCAACGCGGCGTCGGCGGCGGCGGACGAGACCGCGACACCGACGCTCCAGCCGCTGGTGCCGACCGGCGTCCAGGCAGTGAATACTTCCGTGCCCTCGATCGTCGTGAAGCGCTGCCAGCCCTCCGCTGCGATGCTGCTCGCTTTCACGAGCGCCGCCACCGGCTGCCTGCCTCTGAACGCGTCGGCAGAGATGCTGCGCGAAATGAAGCGGTGTTTCCGGTCCCACACGGCGGTCACTACGGTGTTGTCGGCGGCGCTGGTCTGCTCGATGAGCTGGTCGAGAGGCGCGAATTCCAGTGAAGCCGACAGCGCCTTGGCCACGCGGCCTTCGCGCACGACGGGCACCGTGACCGCGACGATCAGCCGACCGGACGCCGGTCCGGTAAAGACGTCGGAGATCATCGGCCGCGCCGTGCGAATCACGTCGAGCACGTGCGCCTGACCGATGGGCGTTCGCATGGTCGGCTTCGGAAAGCGCGTATTCAGAAGCTGCTGTCCGTCCACGGCAAACACGATGACGTTGCTCCAGTGCTTGCCGGTTTCCAGCGCGCGGCCGGCGTTGCGGGCGAATTCTTCGTAGGCGTCGCTGTCGAGCAGCGGAGAGCTCGCCATGTACTCAAGTTGACGCACCGTGCCCTCGAGCTGCTTTTCGATCGAGAGCGCAATCGCGCGGGCGGTGGCTTTCTGCTGAAGCTCGAACTGATGCTGCTGCTGTTGCCACAGCATGTAAACGACGACTGCCGCGAACAGCATGAGCGGCAGCGAGGCGAGGACAACCGTGAGCGGGGCGTGCTCCCGCAACGCACGCCAGGCGGGCGCAGAGCGGTTGGAGCGTGCTCGCCCCGGCTCTTCTACTGCATTCAATTCGATTTATCGCCCGCCGGACACGACGTACCGTGCGGCACGGTCGTTGGACAATTTCAGTTTAGCACCGGCCCTCCGGCGGTTCGTCCGGCGCACGCCCGGCAGGGCGTGCGGTCCGGACGACGTGTGGCGCTCCAGGCGCCGCGGCCTACACCTGCTTCTGCTTGAACAGCAGCTCTTTCGCTTTTTGTGCGATGCGCTGCTGCTGCTCCTGCACCTCGTGCATGAACTCGGCGACTTCCTTACTGCCCTCGCTGCTGGCGTCCTGCTCGTACTTGGCGCAGGCTTCGGCGCCCTGCAGCGAGTGATACAGCACGCTCACCAGGTCGTAGTCCTTGTCCATCGTGTGGGGATTGATCTTGGTGCCGGCGTCATTGGGCATATGCAGCCTCCTTTAGAGAACATTGGGTGCGACTCAGGCATTCGTGCAACATGAATGCCCGAACGCGCGCTATCGCCTGAGCGCGTAGCGCAGCAGAAAGCTGCCGGCGATGAGCGCGCCGGCGCCGGCCACCAGGCCCGTCGCGGGCGTACGCCGCCAGCGGTTGCGCGCGAGCTCCCCGGCGTGGCGGCGCATGAGCTCCAGTTTGCGGCGCATCATCCGCGCGCCGAGCGCCGTGAGATCGCGCTCGAGCAGCCGCTCGGCCTGGGGCAGCAGGATCGTCTCCTCGTCGGCGACGTGGTGCATGACCGTACGCATGAGCTCCATGAACGTCGCATCGAATGCCGAATCCGTCGGCTCCGTCCCGCGCAGTGCGTCCATGAGCCGTCTCATCTGATCGTGCTCGGGTACGGCGCGGTCGATGAAAGAGGGGTCGGCGGTGCGCATCGCCGGATAGAAGATTTCTTCCTCGAGCTGCGCGTGGATCTCGATGGCCAGCGTGATCGTGCTCACCAGCGCGAGCTTCACTTTCGCGGGTGTGGTGCGCTCGTAGCGGTGGAAAGCGGCGAGAACCTTGGTGTGGTCCGCGCGTATAAGGTTCGTCGCCTTGGGCGCGACGTGGGTCATGACGGCGTTCATCGGCGGGGCCTTCTGTCAGGTTGAAAACAGAAGAACCCGCCGCAAGCTGCGTTCCCGCTGGTGCCTACGGGGTCGTGAAGGCGAGGGGACGCACTTCGATCGTGCCGCCCACCCGGAGTGTCGGGATGCGCCGCGCGATGCCGAGCGCCTCGTCGAGGTCCTTGCACTCGATGAGGTGGTAGCCGCCGAGCTGCTCCTTGGTCTCGGCGAAAGGGCCGTCCATCACCACCGGCTTGCCGTTGCGCCCGCGCACGGTGGTCGCGACCGTGCTCGGCTGAAGCTTGCCACCGGCGAGGTACTGACCGGCCGCGGTCGTGCTCTGCACGAATTCGCCGTAGTCTTTCATCACGCTGTCGCGCTCGGATTGCGGCAGCTCGTTCCAGCGCTTCTCGTCGAAGCAGCACATCAGGAGGTATTGCATACGTTTCTCCTCACCCTATCCGTCTCCCACGCGGGAGAGGGGATCAGGACTGTTCGGCCTCGCAGTTGATCATCCACGGCGTACCGAAGCGGTCCACCAGCATCCCGAATTTCTCCGCCCAAAACGTCTTGTCGAGCGGCATGACGATCTTCGCATTGTCGGAGAGCCCTTTGTAGATGCGCTCGGCCTCGGCCGCGCTGTCGACGCTCAGTGAGACCCAGTTGCCCTGCGGCTTTTCGTAGCGCCCGTGCGGGGCATCGGAACCCATGAGTGCCCACTGCCCCAGGCGCATGCGCACGTGCATGATTTTGTCACGCGCCTCCGCCGGCAGGTCTCCGCACGCCTCGGGCGGACCTTCCCCGAAGCGCATCATGAACTCGATCTTGCCGCCGAGCAGCTTCTCGTAGTGCTTGAATGCGGCTTCGCAGGTCCCGTCGAAGTTGAGATAGTTCGCCAGTTCCATGGCCTCTCCTTATGTGCCGATTTCCAGTTTGCGCAAGCGCTCGGTCGCCTCGCTCTGACCGAAGTCTTCGAGCTCGAGCAACGGGCGCACTTCGATCTCCGTCTCCTTACCTCCGATCGACGGGTTCGGGAAGCGTTTCGTCCATTCCAGCGCCTCCTCGCGCGATTTCACGTCGATCAGCGTGAAACCGCCCACGAGCTCCTTCGTCTCGGTGAAGGGACCGTCGATGACGGTGCGCTTCTCGCCCGAGTACTTGATGCGCCAGCCGTTCGCGCTCGGCTTCAGCCCCGAGCCATCGCGCAGGACGCCGGCTTTCTGCAGCTCTTCGAAATACGCCGCCATCTTCGAGAGCAGATCTTCGCCGGGCATCACGCCCGCTTCGCACTCTTCGGTCGCTTTCACGATGATCATGAAACGCATTGGTAGGGCTCCTCGTGGTGGATCTTCGGAAGATCGGCCGGTTGTTCCCAGAACCGGATCGGCCGGACCTCGATCGCCCAGCCGAGCTGCTCGCCCAGGTGTGCCGCCGGATGCTTGGACGCGATCAGGATCGCTTCGTTGAGATCGCGCGCCTCGATCATGAAAAAACCGCCGACCTGTTCCTTGGTCTCAGTGAACGGGCCGTCGGTCACGGTCGGTTTGCCGTTCTTCGGCCGGATCGTGGTCGTGCCGGTCACCTCACCGAGCGACGCCTGAACCAGGAGGTGACCGCTTTGGCGCAGCTCCGCGTCATGCGCGGGACACTGGCTGACGACCGCCTTCAACTCGTCTTTGGACGTCGATTCGAAGGTTTTCACGTCATAGTATGCAAGGCAGAGGTACTTCATGGTGTCCTCTCGGTGGCTGTGTCGCTCTTTAGTCGATTGGCGCGGGGAGGTTTCGACAATTGTCGTTCATGCTTCGACAGGCTCGGCAGGAATGGTCCTTTACGCGAAGCGGACGGCGGCGATCGGCGGCAGATGCGCGGAGACGCACTGCCACGAGTCGCCTCGATCCTCGGAGATCCAGAGCCCACCGGTCGTCGAGCCCATCGCGAGCCGCTCGCCCGCGTTGTCGACGTCGAGCGCGTGGCGGTAAACGAGATCGTAGGCCGGCTCTTTTGGCAGGCCCTCGCGCAGCACTTCGAACGTGCGGCCGCCGTCGCGGGTGCGCGTGACGGCGAGCTTCGCATCGACCGGCACGCGCTTTTCGTCCTTGATCGCGGGCACGAACCAGGCGGTGTCCGCGTTGTTCGGATCGACCGCAACGGCGAAACCGAATTTGGACAATGCGGTGGTCTCGATCTCGTGCCAGCTCGCGGCGCCGTCGGTCGAGCGAAAGACGCCGTTGTGGTGCTGCACCCACATGACGTCGGGATTGCTGCGGCTCGCGACCAGCCGATGCACGTCCTGGACGAGCGGATCGCGGCTTCGCTCCGGCGGCATGTATTCCGCGCGCATGCCGTCGGCGCGCAGCGCCCACGTCTCGCCCCGGTCGCGCGTCTGCCAGACGCCGCCGGTGGAGACCGCGACGGTCAGTCTGCGGCTGTCGCGGGGGTCGACGGCGACCGAATGCATGCCGGCCGCGTCGTAACCGCCGCCCATCCATTCGACGCGCTGCGGGTGGTCCCACAGCGGGCGCACGAGCGACCAGGTCGTGCCGTGATCGACGGACCGGAAGAGTCCGCCGGGGATCGTGCCCGCCCACAGCACGCCGGGTTCGTCGCGACCGCCGGTTTCGAGCGTCCAGACCTGAACCAGCTTCCACTCCGGACCCGCCGCCCCCTCGGGCTGTGGCGGATAGGCTGGCGCGGTCTGCTCGTCCCACGTTTTGCCGCCGTCGGCCGACCGACGCATCTTCACGCCGAAGTGGCCGAGGTTGAGCGACGCGTACAAAGTCCCATCGCGGACATCGTGAAGCACGGCGGTCACGGGATCGCCGAGGAAGCTCGGCTCGCCTAACGACCAGCGGCCGTTGCGGCGCGTGACGTTGAAGAGGCCTTTGCGGGTGCCGACGAGTAGGCGATCGCTCATGTCTTGCTCCTCCACTTTGAAAGTCGAGCGTCGTCACCCCCGCCTAGGCGGGGGTCCAGGCGCTACGCATTCTGGATTCCCGCCTGCGCGGGAATGACGAGCGGATTGCGACAGTACGATTCATCACATCAGCCGCCGGACAGCGCCTGCAGCACGAAGATCTCGCTCGTGGGCGTAACGGCGTCGGAGAGCCGCTCCCGGTCGCCGATCCGCGTGCCGTCCACATATATATGTACGTGGCGGCGCACGTGGCCCTGCTCGTCGAGCACGTAGTCGCGGATCTGCGGCGTTTCCATGAAGACCGCCGTCAGCGCCTGCGCCACGGTCGCGCCCGCGACCTCGGTCTCGGGGCAGGCGACGTAGCGCTGCAGGTTGGATGTAAAAACGACGCGGGGCATGCGCGGTAAGGTTCCGGTGATTACCTATAGTCGAACGGCGGCCAGTCAATTCGACAGCGCCGTGCATCCTGCGACATGCTCAGGATGAACGGGGGGACAATTCGGCGATTCGTCGCTCCAGAAACCGGCGTTCCGGCGCCTGCCGGGCGAGCTCGAGGGCCCGGACGTAGCACGCCCGCGCCTCGCGGGTCTGCCCCAGGCGGCGGTGCAGGTCGGCTCGCGCGGCGTGCGCGAGGTGGTACTCCTGGAGCTCGCCGCGGTCGAGCAGGCCGTCGATCAGATCGAGACCCGCACGCGGGCCGTCGCGCATCGCGACGGCGACCGCGCGATTGAGCTCGACCACCGGCGAAGGGCTCACCTGCGCGAGCAGGTCGTACAACCCGACGATTTGCGCCCAATCGGTCGCGGCCGCAGTCGGCGCTTGCGCGTGGATGGCCGCGATAGCCGCCTGCAACGTGTAGGCGCCGAAGCGGCGCGTGGCGAGCGCCCGTTGAACGAGCGCAACGCCTTCGGCGATCTGCGCGCGGTCCCAGAGCGTGCGGTCCTGGTCTTCGAGCAGTACGACCTCGCCGTCGGCCGAGCTGCGCGCGGCGCGTCGGGACTCCTGAAGGACCATGAGCGCGAGGAGACCGATCGCCTCCGGCTCCGGCAGCAGCTCCACCAGTAGCCTGCCGAGGCGGATCGCCTCACCCGAGAGGTCGTGGCGCGTGAGCTCGGCGCCCGACGACGCGTAATAGCCTTCGTTGAAGACGAGGTAGATCACGCGCAGGACGGCGTCGAGCCGTTCGGGCAGGTTATCGCGCGAGGGCACCTGGTAGGGAATGCGCGCATCGCGGATCTTGTTCTTCGCCCGGACGATGCGCTGAGCGAGCGTCGGCGCCGGTGTGAGGAACGCGCGCGCGATCTCTTCGGTCGTGAGTCCGCACACTTCGCGCAGGGTGAGCGCGACCTGTGCGTCCGGCGCCAGTGCCGGATGGCAGCAGGTGAAGATCAAACGCAGCCGGTCGTCTTCTACGCCTTCGGTCTCGCCGAGCTCGTACGAGGGCTCGCCGTCAAGCTCGCGCGCGAGCTCCTCGACCGTCTCGTCGAATTTCGCGCGCCGGCGGATGCGGTCGATCGCCTTGAAGCGCCCCGCGGAGACGAGCCACGCGCGTGGATTGGCCGGCAGGCCTTCCCGCGGCCATTGCTCCACCGCGGCGGCGAACGCGTCGTGCAGCGCTTCTTCCGCGAGATCGAAGCTGCCGAGGAGCCGGATCAGGGTTGCGAGAACGCGCCGCGATTCGGCGCGGTAGACCTGCTCGACAGCCCCTTGTGCGCGGTCAGCCTCCGCGCTCAACTCTACGAGTGCTGAACGGGCGAGCGCCGAGCCGCGTCTGCCATGCGCTCATGGGTCTCGGGCGTCGAACGGGCGACCGGAACGCGTGCTGACTGCTGCGCGTCGGCCGCTGCGGGGAGTCCGGTATGGCCTGCCGCGCCGTTCACGACAGTGCTCCGGATGAACGCGCGGCGATTGAATCGACGGTCCTTCATGGAAACCCCCCGGGGACTTTCGAATCCCTAATCGTAACGAGGCGGGGCGCGGTTTGTAAATACAATACGGCGCTCACGTCACCGGTGCCAGGCTATGTTGCAGGGCATCAGAAGCCAACAGGACAAGAGATGAACATCACCGTACTGGACGATTACCAGAATGTCGTTCGCACGCTGAACGCGTTCAAGAAAGTGCAGGGCCACGACGTCACGATCTGGAACGATCACACGAAGGACGTCGACGTGCTCGCCGAGCGCCTGAAGGACACCGAGGCCCTCGTGCTCATCCGCGAGCGCACGCCGATCCGCGCGCCGCTCATCGAGCGCCTGCCGAAGCTGAAGATCGTGAGCCAGCGCAGCGTCTATCCGCACATCGACGTCGACGCGCTGACCAAACACGGCATCGTGCTCTGCTCCGACATGCATCCGGGCAAGCCCTCGTTCGCCACCGCGGAGCTCACGTGGGGCCTCGTGATCGCGGCGATGCGCCACATTCCGCAGGAAGTCGCCGCGCTCAGGGCGGGGCGCTGGCAGTCGACCGTCGGCACGGCGCTGCGCGGCCGCACGCTGGGCATCTACAGCTACGGGCGCATCGGCTCCGCGGTCGCGGGCTACGGCCGCGCCTTCGGCATGAACGTGATCGTGCTGGGCCGCGAGAAGTCCGTCGAGAAAGCGCGCGCCGACGGGTTCGCGGTGGCCGCGACCCGCGAAGCCTTCTTCGAGCAATGCGACGTGATCTCGCTCCACCTCAGAATGCTTCGCGAGACTCGCGGGATCGTCACCGCAGAGGACCTCGCGCGCATGAAGCCGACGGCGCTCATCGTGAATACGAGCCGCGCCGGGCTCATCGCGCCGGGCGTGCTGGAAGCCGCCCTGAAAAAGGGACG
>Ga0196978_1001334_pt1 | contig 11004 bp, 11 predicted proteins | sample S3v_2013CmetaG_FD_155491 | JGI IMG/M metagenome (GOLD analysis project Ga0196978, IMG submission 155491) | Soil microbial communities from Anza Borrego desert, Southern California, United States - S3+v_20-13C | ecosystem: Environmental > Terrestrial > Soil > Desert | place: USA: California... | reverse complement strand
AAAGCGGATTCGGCGGGTTGCGGCTGCAGCAATTTTTCCAACGCTTTTCCCGCGCCGCCCAAACGCTGAGCGCCGCCCGCCCGCTTTTCCTACCTTTGCCGCGCCATGCCCGCCGCTGCGAAACGAAAAATCTTCAACGATCCTGTTTACGGTTTCGTGACCGTTCCCTCCGAGCTGGTCTTCCGCCTCGTCGATCATCCGTTCTTCCAGCGCCTGCGCCGCATCCGCCAGCTCGGGCTGACGAACCTCGTTTACCCCGGCGCGCTGCACACGCGCTTTCATCACGCCATGGGCGCCATGCACCTGATGCAGGAAGCCGTGGAAGTGATCCGCTCGAAAGGGCACGTGATCACCGATGAAGAAGCCGAAGGCGTGACGATCGCCATTTTGCTGCACGACATCGGGCACGGGCCATTCTCGCACGCATTGGAAAACAGCATCGTGCATCGCATCACGCACGAAGATCTTTCCGCGCTGATCATGGATCGCCTCAACGGCGCGTTCAAAGGCAAATTGACGACGGCCATCCGCATCTTCCGCAACGAGCACCGGAAAAAATTCCTGCACCAGCTCGTCTCCAGCCAGCTCGACCTCGACCGCCTCGACTACCTGCGCCGCGACAGCTTTTTCACCGGCGTGTCCGAAGGCATCGTGAGCAGCGACCGCATCGTGAAAATGCTGAACGTGGTGGACGATGAATTGGTCGTGGATGAAAAAGGAATTTACTCCATCGAGAAATTCATCGTTGCGCGACGGCTGATGTACTGGCAGGTGTACCTGCACAAGACCGTGCTCAGCGCAGAGCACCTGCTCATCAATATTCTCCGCCGCGCAAAAGAGCTGGCGCTGCGCAAAGAAGAGCTTTTCTGCACGCCCGCGCTCCACGAATTCCTTTACAACCGCCACGGCAAAAAAGATTTCCTGGAAAACCCGAAGCTGCTCGACATCTTCGCTTCGCTCGACGATTACGACATCATGAGCGCCGTGAAAGTCTGGGCCTCGCACGGCGACCGCATCCTCGCCGAGCTCTGCCGCAAGCTCGTCGACCGCCGCCTGTACGCGGTGGAATTGCAGAAGGAGCCGTTCAAAGGCGCATACGTGGCGCAGCTGCAGGAAAAAGCGATGAAGCAGTACAAGCTCAGCCGCGAGGACGCGAAATATTTCGTGTTCACCGGCGCGGTGCAGAACAAAGCCTACAGCACGGACAACATCCGCATCAATATTCTTTTCAAGAACGGGCAGGTGCTGGACATCGCAGAAGCAGCGGATCAGTTCAACATCTCGGTGCTCTCGAAGCCGGTGAAGAAATATTTTCTCTGCTACCCCAAGGAGCTGCGCAGCGAATAATTTTCCCGCGGGAATTTCACTTCACTTTATTTCCACCAGCGTCATCTTCCCGCTGAACACCCGCGCATAATCCGGCACGAGCAGCGACAAGCCCATGTTGTACTGATTCTGCCGATAAAAAAAATCGTTCAGGACGCGCGCCGGCAGGAAGAAGTGAACACCACTTGTGAAATTCATCGCGTGACTTTAACGCGGGATTTCACACATCGGATAAACTTTACCTTTGCATCTTCTCACCGGTTTTTTATGTCTGGCAGATCCAACAACAAAGCGCTTCTCTTCATCTTCATCACCCTTTTCGTCGACGTCCTCGGCCTGGGCATCATCATTCCCGTGATGCCGAAGCTGATCATGGGCATGACCGGCTACACCGAAGACGAGGCGGTGGTCATGGGCGGCTACATGCTGTTCATTTATTCGTTCATGCAGTTTTTCTTCTCGCCGCTGCTGGGCGCGCTGAGCGATCGTTACGGACGGCGGCCGGTGCTGCTGCTCTCGCTGCTCGGCTTCGGGATCGATTATCTTTTTCTCGGCTTCGCGGGAACGATCACGCTGCTGTTCGTCGGGCGCATCATCGCGGGCATCACCGGCGCCAGCTTCACCGTGGCGGGAGCGTACATCGCCGACATTAGTCCGCCCGAGAAACGCGCGCAGAATTACGGCATCATGGGCGTGGCCTTCGGGCTGGGCTTCATCGCGGGGCCGGCGCTGGGCGGCTTCTTCAGCCAGTTCGGCGAGCGCGTGCCCTTCTTCGTTTCCGCGGGACTCTCGCTGCTCAATTTCCTCTACGGATTTTTCATCCTGCCCGAATCGCTGAAGCCCGAGAACCGCCGCCGCTTCGAATGGAAACGCGCGAATCCTTTCGGCGCGCTCGCGCATTTTCTCAAGTACCCGTTCATCATCGGGCTCACGCTCGTGTTCTTCCTCGTCAACCTTTCGGGACAAACGCTGCCGGCCACCTGGTCGTATTATACCATGCACCGCTACGACTGGACGGAAGCCGGCGTAGGTTATTCGCTGGCGTACGTGGGCATCCTCGTGGCGATCGTGCAGGGCGGGCTGAGCCGCGTGATCATTCCGAAGATCGGCGAAGAGCGCGCGGTGTATTTCGGCCTGGCGCTGAACGCGATCGGCATGCTGGGCATCGGGCTGGCGGGCGCGCCCTGGCTGCTGTTCCTCTTCACCATCCCGCTGGCGCTGGGCGGACTGGCCGGGCCGAGCATGCAGGCGCTGCTTTCGAAACAGATTCCTTCCACCGAGCAAGGCGAGCTGCAGGGTTTCATGACGAGCGTGATGAGCATCACCGCCATCATCGGCCCGCTGCTGATGCCCTGGCTGTTCAAGCATTTTGCAGCGGCGGACGCCACGCCTTACCTGCCGGGCGCGCCTTACTTCTGCTCTACGCTGCTCACGCTCATCGGGCTGGCGCTGGCGCTGAGGGCATTCCGGAAAAGAAGGTCGGCTCAAAGCACGGCGAACGCGGAGATCGGCCCCGATCTTCCGGAGCAGCAGTAAACCTTTTCACGGATGCGCCGTCTTTCCCCGGGGAGCACAAGCTTTCTGTAACTCATTTTCTCTTAAATTTGAGCCGATGGAATTCAAGGCGCAACAGATCGCCGCGCTGGTCGGCGGCACCGTGGAAGGCAACCCGGACGCGACGGTCAGCCGCCTGTCCAAGATCGAAGAGGGAACCGCCGGTTCGCTCACCTTTCTTTCCAACCCCGCGTACACGCCGCACATCTACACCACCGGCGCAAGCGTAGCCATCGTCAACAGCGACTTCCAGCCCGAGCAGGACCTGCCCGCAGGCCTCACGCTCATCCGCACGCCCGACGCGCGACAAGCCTTCGCCAAATTGCTCGAGGCTTACAACAGCTTCCGCTTCAACAAAACCGGCATCGATCCGCAAGCGTTCGTCGCCCCATCGGCGAAGATCGGCGCGAACGTGTGGATCGGCGCGCAGGCTTACGTGGGAGAGAACGCGGTGATCGGCGAAGGCACGAAAATTTTTCCGCAGGTCTTCGTCGGCGACAGCGCGAAGATCGGTGCCGGAACGCTGCTTTACGCGGGCGTGAAAGTGTACCACGATTGCGTGATCGGCGATCAGTGCATCGTGCAGTCGGGCGCCATCATCGGCGGCGACGGCTTCGGCTTCCAGCCCAACAGCGAGAACAACTACACGAAAGTGCCGCACATCGGCAACGTGATCCTCGAAGATCACGTGGAGATCGGCGCGAACACCACCGTCGACCGGGCCACGCTCGGCAGCACGATCATCCGCAAAGGCGCGAAGCTGGACAACCTGATCCAGATCGCGCACAACGTGGAGATCGGCGAGAACACGGTCATCGCCGCGCAAAGCGGCGTAGCCGGCTCCACGAAGATCGGCCGCGACTGCCTCATCGGCGGGCAGGTCGGCATCATCGGCCATCTCACGATCGGCAACCGCGTGAAGATCGCCGCGCAATCCGGCATCGGCCATTCCGTCAAGGACGACGAGATCATCCAGGGCTCGCCCGCTTTCGCCATCGGCGATTACAAGCGCTCGTACGTGCTGTTCCGCGGGTTGCCCGGCCTGAACGACAAGATCAAAGAGCTCGAGAAGCTGCTGAACGAACTGAAACAATCCGCCTCGCAATAGATGAGCACCAAGCAACGCACCATTCAAACTCCCGTTTCCGTCACCGGCGTCGGTTTGCACACCGGGCAGCGGGCTACGCTCACGTTCAAGCCCGCCCCCGAAAATCACGGCTACAAGTTCAAGCGCATCGACCTGCCCTCGCAACCCGTGATCGATGCCGACGTGGACAACGTGGTGGATACGGCGCGCGGCACCACGCTCGAGCAGAACGGCGGGCGCGTGAGCACCACCGAGCACGTGCTGGCCGCGCTGATGGGCATGAACCTCGACAACGTGCTGATGGAGATCGACGGCCCTGAGGTGCCCATCCTCGACGGCAGTTCCTGGCAGTTCATCGCCGCGCTGGACAACGCCGGCAACGTGGAGCAGAACGCGGAGCGCGAATATTTCGAGCTGACGGAAAATCTCACGTACGAAGATCCCGTCAAGAAAGTGGAGATGCTCGCCGTGCCGCAGGATGAGTTCCGCGTGACGGTGATGGTGGATTACAACTCTGAAATTCTCGGCACGCAGCACGCCTCGATGTACAAGCTGGAAGAGTTCCGCGAGAACATCGCGCGCTGCCGCACCTTCGTTTTCCTGCACGAGCTCGAAGCCCTGCTCGCGCACAACCTCATCAAGGGCGGCGATCTCGACAACGCGATCGTGATGGTGGACAAGCCCATTCCCGACGAGAAGCTCGATCACCTGCGCAAAGTGTTCAACAAGCCGAACGTGGAAGTGAAAGGCCGCGGCGTGCTCAACAACACGCAGCTGCAATACTACAACGAGCCCGCCCGCCACAAGCTGCTCGACATCGTCGGCGACCTCGCGCTCGTGGGCGTGCCGATGAAGATCCACGTGCTCGCCGCACGTCCCGGCCACGCGGGCAACGTGGAATTCGCGCGCAAGCTGAAAGCGCTGGTCAAACGCGAGCGCGCGAAGAAATCCGTCGAGACCTTCAACCCCGAAGCGCCCGCGGTCATCGGCGTGATGGACATCATGAAAATCCTCCCGCACCGCCCGCCCTTCCTCTTCCTCGACAAGATCATCAAGCTGGAAGCCGAGTGCGTGATCGGCGTGAAGAACGTGACGATGAACGAGTACTGGTTCACCGGCCACTTCCCCGACGAGCCCGTGATGCCCGGCGTGCTGCTGGTGGAAGCCATGGCGCAGACCGGCGGCATCCTCTGCCTGAAAACGGTGCCCGACCCGGAAAATTACCAGACGTATTTCCTGAAGATCGACAGCGTGAAATTCAAGAAGAAAGTGGTTCCCGGCGATACGCTCGTCTTCAAGCTCGACCTGCTCACGCCCATCCGCCGCGGCCTCTGCCACATGAAAGGCACCACGTACGTCAACAACCAGGTCGTCGCCGAAGCCGACATGCTCGCGCTGATCGAAAAAGTGCGCAACATCGATACTCCGAAAAAGGAACAACCGAAACCGGTCAATGTATGATCTCCAAAGCGGCGCACATTCATCCCGATGCTAAGCTTGGGAACAACGTTACCGTAGAACCATTCGCCTTCGTCGACGCCGACGTCACCATCGGTGACGGGAGCTGGATCGGGCCGCATGCCGTGATCATGAGCGGCGCGCGCCTCGGGAAGAACTGCCGCATTTTTCCCGGCGCCGTCATCAGCGCGATCCCGCAGGATCTGAAATTCGAAGGCGAGTACACCACCACCGAGATCGGCGACAACACCATCATCCGCGAATGCGTCACCGTGAACCGCGGCACGAAAGACCGCACGACGACACGCGTGGGCGCCGACTGTTTGCTCATGGCTTACGTTCACGTCGCGCACGACTGTGCCGTCGGCGATCACGTCATTCTTGCGAACTCGGTGAACCTGGCCGGGCACGTGACGATCGAAGACTGGGTGATCCTGGAAGGCTACGTGGGCGTTTCGCAGTTCGTGCACATCGGCGCGCATGCGTTCATCGCGGGGCAAAGCGGCGTTCGGAAAAACGTTCCGCCTTTCGTCAAAGCCGCCCGCGAGCCGCTCTCTTACGCCGGCGTGAACAGCGTAGGCCTGCGCCGCCGCGGCTTCAGCAACGAAGCTATTCTTGCGATCGAAGACATCTACCGCACGCTGTACGTGAAAGGCCTCAACGTGAGCAACGCCCTCGCCGTGATCGAGCAGGAAGCCCCCGCCTCGAAAGAAAAAGGCCAGATCATCCAGTTCATCCGCGAATCGACGAACGGCATCATTCGCGGCATTTCCTAAGATTTCACTCTTGATCGTACCGAATTACGGATCCGAGCCACAGTATTCGTATCCGATGGTTATCGGATTCGTAAATTCGTGTGATTCGTAATTCGATGCGATCTCCCCTCGTACTTTTTCGATGCCAATTACTTTAAAAAATATCGGCAAGCGCTACAACCGCGAATGGATCTTTCGCGGCGTCGAATTTGCGTTCGCGGAGAATGAGCCTTGCGTGCTGCTCGGGGCGAACGGCTCGGGGAAAAGCACCTTGCTGCAGGTGATCGCGGGCGCGTACCTGCCTTCGGAAGGAACGGTGGAATATATTTTGCGCGGGCAGAACGTCGCTGCCGAAGAAGCGTACCGCGGCGTAAGCATTGCGGCGCCTTACCTGGAGCTGATGGAGGAATTCACGCTGGCGGAATCGGTGCGTTTTCACGGGCGTTTCAAAAACTGGCGCGGCGGATTGAACGATGCGAACGTGATCGATCGCTCCGGCCTCGCGCACGCGAAAGACAAATCCCTGAAGCATTTTTCCTCCGGCATGAAGCAGCGCGTGCGCCTGCTGCTCGCCATCCTCAGCGATACGCCGATGCTCCTGCTCGACGAACCCTGTTCCAACCTGGATGCGAACGGCATGCGCTGGTACCAGGAGTTGGTTGAGGAGCACAAGCCCGATCGCATCGTCATCGTCTGCTCGAATAAGCAGGAGCAGGAATATGCGTTCTGCAGGCAGCAATTGCTCGTGGAAAACTACAAGCGCTGAAATTTGGAGAACGCCGGCGCGCGAACCTATCTTCATTTTCCCAACGATGAAAGACCAGGGAAGCAGAGACGTCGAATCATCGCGCAGCGTAGCGAACGAAGTAGGATCAGGCCGGTTCGCCACGCAGCGTTTCCCTGCCGTTGCGCAATTCGTGAAGGGCGGGAACAGCACATTACCCATTCTCGCCCCGGCGCAAACGCAAACGAACTGGTGCTGGGCCGCCGTGTGCAGCGTGATCGTCGGGCAAACCCAGCAGGCCCTGGCCAACCAGTTCGTCGGCGGCGCGAACAATCAATTCGATGCGCTGAATGTGCTGCAGGCTTACAATAAGCACGGCGCCACCAAGCTGGGCAAGGTGCCCTGGGACACGCTGGTCGACGAGGTGAACGCGGGGCGCCCGATCGTGATGCTGTTCGGGCCGACCAACAACGCGCATTACGTGCTGATGATCGGCTACAACGGGAAAAGCAGGGCGGACAAAAACAGGAAATACGTGATCTCCGATCCCGAGCAGCTGGGCGGCGCGGCGCAGGCGCTGACATCGGATGAGCTCGGATCGTATCGCGGCAATTTCATCGGTTATTATCTTGTCACATAACTTCCTTCCAGCATGAGCGACCATCTTTTCTCCCTCGCCGAATCCTGGCTCGTCAACAGCCGTATCAACCTTATGCTGCTCCGCGCGATCGGGGAAGAGCACCTGGCCGTCACGCACAATACCCGCGCCCGCAATGTCGGCGAGCAGTTTGCGCATATGCATAACGTACGCGCGATGTGGCTGGAGAACATGTCAGCCGCCCTGGCGAAACAAGTGCGGCGCATCGAAAAAGGCACGGCGACGAAAGAGCTGCTGCTGGAGCACCTCGAGCTTTCCGGCGAAGCCATGGCCGCGCTCTTCGAAAAAATGGAAATGGACGGCAAGCCCAAAGGAGGCAAACGCGGGCCGGTGAATTTTTTCGCCTACGTCATCGCGCACGAAGCGCATCACCGCGGGCAGATCATTTTGCATTTGAAATATGCGAAAGTCACGCTGCCGAAAGAGACCGGGTACGGGATCTGGGAATGGGATAAAATTTAATCCGATATGCAGATTTCAGATATGCAGATGAATTTTCATAATGCCCGCCCATCTGCATATCTGAAATCTGCACATCCCTCTAAAACCGCTCTATTTAAGACTTTTCTTATCTTTGCCATCCTGAAATTTCAATAAGTAAACTTCTTAAAACGAATCAAAATGGCCGATACCGGAGATGTTAGCATCGGGATGTTCATCCGCTACAACGGGGAGCTTTGCCAGGTGCTCGAGTGGCAACACCGCACGCCCGGCAACCTGCGCGCTTTCTACCAGGGAAAAATGCGCGTCGTCCGCACCGGGAAGCTGGTGGAAAACCGCTTCCGCTCGGGTGAGGCGATCGAGATGACCTCGGTGGAATACAAGATGCTGCAGTTCATCTACCAGGAGAACGAAAGCATCGTGGTGATGGACAAAGAAACCTACGAACAGCTTTACATCCAGGCCGACCTGCTCGGCGACTCGATCAAGTTCCTCAAGGAAGGCATGGACGTAAAAGTTTCTTTCGAGAACGAAGTGCCCATCCTCGCCGAGCTGCCGAATTTCGTCGAACTCCAGGTGACCTACACCGAGCCCGGCCTCAAAGGCGATACCGCCACCAACACGCTGAAGCCCGCCAAGCTCGAAACCGGCGCCGAAGTGCGCGTGCCGCTCTTCATCAACGAAGGCGATATGATCCGCCTCGACAGCCGCACGGGCGAGTATATGGATCGCGTGAAATAACCGGGTACTGAACGGAACACAGAGCCGGGATTTTTTCCCGGCTTTTTTATTTGAACAAAAATGGACTTGACGATCCGCGGTTTTTCGACGGCGCTCTTTTCGACTTGGTACTTCGTCGAAGAGCTGGGATTGCTTTTCGACGCGGGCGACGGCGTGAGCGCGCTGCTGGCCTCGAAATCACGGAAAGTGAAGCACGTGTTCATCTCGCACGCCGACCGCGATCACCTCACGGGACTGATCCAGTTCATCCAGCTCAACGGGCAGGCGAACAGCCCGGTCGTTCATTATCCTGCCGACTGCGGCTCCTTCCCTTCGCTCGAGCAGTTCTCCCGCAACTTCGATCCGCACGTGCCGCGCCCGGCCTGGGTGGCGATACGTCCCGGCGATGAAATTCGCATCGGCAAGGACATCGTCGTGCAGGTGATCCGCAACGGGCACGTGCAGGCGCCGGAAGACAAAAGCAAAAGCTTAAGCTTTCTCGTGCAGCGCCTGAAACGCAAGCTGCGCGCGGAGTTCAGCGGGCTGAGCGGGAAGCAGATCGCCGAACTGCGAAAAGAAAAAACCGAAGCGGAGATCAGCGAGGAAGTGCGCGAAAATATTCTCGGCTACTCGGGCGATACGCCGGTGGAGAACGACGCGCGCTGGAACAAGGTGCCCACGCTCATCCACGAAGCCACCTTCCTCGATCACGCGGACTGCAGCAACGATCCCGAAGCCAAACGCAACAAGCACAGCACCCTGCCCGAAGTGATGGACATGGTGGCCGGCACGGAAATTCAACGGCTTATTCTCGGTCATTTCTCCTCGCGCTATTCCGACGAGCAGATCAGCGCGGCCCTGCAAGCCCAGCTGCGCGAGAAGAACATCAGTATTCCCGTCCGCACCGTCCTGCCCGGCCGCTGGGAAAAGATCATGATCCGGAACGGAAATTTTTCGGATGTTTAAAATGGAATAAGAAAACTTTTTCCGCGCCCGTTCGTACTTTTAAGTGCACCGATCTCCGCGCTTATGAAATACGCTTACGTTTTTCTTTCGCTGCTTTTTTCCCCCGCGCTTTCCGCCCAGCAAGGCAGTCCCGCCCAGCACGAAGCCGCCCGCGAAAAGCTGGTCGCGCTCTACAACCGGCAGGCTTTCGATTCCATCCACACGCTGCTCTCGCCCGACTTCAAAAAAGCCATGCCTTCGCGCACGCTCGTCGTGTTTTTCCGCGACAATATTTACGCAACGAGAGGCATGTGGCTTTCGGCGGAAAAATTGCGCGACGATCCGGGCATGACGATCTACCTCGCGCAATTCGAGAAAGGCTCGCTGGAAATGTCGCTGGCTGTCAATCCCAAAGGAGAAATTTACGGCCTGCAATTCCTGCCGCCGAAAAAGAAAGCCGTCGCGATCCCTTCCGAGGTGCGCAACGACAACCCGCTGAGAACTTCGATCGACAGCATCGTCGACACCGAAACGAAAAATTTCCTGGCGCGCAACTTCAACCGCGGGCTGCGCATCGCCGTCGTGCACAAAGGGAAAACGTACACCTACGGCTACGGCGAAACGGTGAAAGGCAATGACATCATTCCGCACGACAGCACGATCTTCGAGATCGGCTCGCTGACGAAAACATTTACGGCCCTGCTGCTCGCGCAAGCTCTCGAAGAAAAACGCGTTTCCGAAGACGACGACGTGCGCAAGCACCTCGAAGGAAAATTCCCGAACCTGGAATACAAAGGACAGCCTATCCGCCTGAAGCACCTCGCCAACCACACCTCCGGCCTGCCGCGCCTGCCCGCCGACCTGGAGAAGCAGCCGAAATTCGACGCGCTCGATCCGTACCGCAACTATTCGGAGAAAATGCTGCTCAGCTATTTGCAAACCGCGAAGCCCGACACCACGCCCGGCGCGCGGCAGGAATATTCCAACCTCGGCGTGGCCGTGCTCGGTCTCGCGCTGGAAAAAATTTACGGGAAATCGTACGAACAGCTAGTAAAAGAAAAGATCACCGCGCCTTTCGCTCTGTCCAGCACAACTTTCGAAGACAATGAAAAACGAATGGCCGCCGGCTACGACGAGCACGACAACAAAGTGCCGTACTGGCGCTTCAGCGCCTTCGCCCCCGCCGGCGCCCTGCGTTCCGACATGCACGACATGCGCCGCTATCTCGATGTTCAAATGAAAGCGGACGATCCCGCCGTGCGCCGCGCGCAAAAGGAAACCACGCGCGAAGGCCCGCAGGCCGTGGGACTGGGCTGGATGATCACGCAAGGCGCCA
>Ga0196978_1001333_pt1 | contig 11011 bp, 8 predicted proteins | sample S3v_2013CmetaG_FD_155491 | JGI IMG/M metagenome (GOLD analysis project Ga0196978, IMG submission 155491) | Soil microbial communities from Anza Borrego desert, Southern California, United States - S3+v_20-13C | ecosystem: Environmental > Terrestrial > Soil > Desert | place: USA: California... | reverse complement strand
CGTACCGTAGCTCGAACTCCGAGGGCGAGAGGTTGGCGAGGCGGCCGCCCCAGCGCGGGTCTTCGACGCGCACGCGCCCCCCCTCGCCCCGCACGTCGAGGCCGGCCAGCTCGGCGACGATGCGGTAGCCCATGAACGCGGCGGCGCGCACCGCGCCGTAGTCCGCGCCCGCGACGGCGTGGCGCACGCCCGAATCAAGCCCCCAGAAGCTCAACCCCTCGGGCACCGCGACGCCTTCGAGCAACTCGGCCGGCTGGCAGAGCAGCGCGAGCAGGCGCCCGGCCTCGCCGCAGGCGGCCGTCATCTGATCCATCACGCCGCAGGGCGCGCCGGCCACGAGGTTCTCGGCCCGCTGGCAAAGCAGCGCCGCCTCGCGCGGGGGCAGGTCAACGCGGAAGGCCGCCGCCGCGGCCGTGGCGGTGGCGACCTCGACGGCCGCGGACGAACTGACGCCCTTGCCCTCGGGCACGCTCGAAGAGACGAGGACGCGCGCGCCGCCTTCGAGCCGCGCCCCGCGCTCGCGCTTGAGGACGAGGAGAACGCCCGCGACGTAAGAGGCCCAATGGCGCGAGGGGTCGCGGCGGAAGTAGGCGCGGGCCGCGGCGTAGTCGGAGGCCGCGCCGCCCTCGTCGAAGTCGGCCAGCGGCATCTCGAACGAGTCGGCGCGCTCGCCGCCCCGTTCGCGGCGGAGGCTGACGATGCGGAGCGCGCGCGAGTCGTCGCGCTGCAAGGCGACGAAGGCGGCCTCGCGGAGCGGGAGTTGGAGGACGAGCGAGCCGGAGTAGTCGGCGATGCCGCCCATCACGTCGAGGCGGCCCGGCGCGCGGGCGACGAAGATTTCGGCGCCTTCGTCGAAGAATGCCCCGGCCCCCGCGTCGAGGCTTTCGACAAACGCTTCGGCGTCGGGCAGCCCGTGCGTCGAGCCGTGAACGATGCTGAACATGCGCCGCCTCACCGGAGATTCAGAGCAGCCCGCGACGTTCGAGCGCGGCCAGCAGGAGCGGCTCGATCTGTCGGCGGAGGTGTTCGTTGGCGTAGCCGGCCCACGCCACGTCGGCCCCGACCTCAAGCGGTGCGTCGAGCGGCCCGCCGCGCGCGTCGGTCACGACCACGCCCAGCTCGCGCGCGATCAGTTCCGCGCAGAGGTCGTAAGGGTGGCAGCAGAGCGGGCGCTCGTCGTCGGCGCGGCGCACGAGCGGGCGCAGGTCGGCCACGAAGCGGTCGTGGCCCGCCATCAGCTCGTAGAGCTGCCCGCCGGACGAGAGGTACTGATCCTCGAAGCAGAGGGCCTTGCCGGGCGGGGCCGGGCCGAGCGCGCCGCGGACGATCTCCTCGTCGATGGCCGCCAGCTCGTCGCGCGCGCCGGGGAAGAAGCGCGCCACCATCGCGAAGCCGTGGGCGATGCTCTCTGCGCGCGAGGGGCGCAGGCGCAGCGGCGCCCGCTCCCCCGTCAGCCGGTTGACGCGCTCCGCGCTTGCGCCGCGGCCGCGCACGGCCCAGAGCGCGTCCGAGAGGTGCTGCTTGACGAGCGGGATTTCGGTCTGCACGGCCAGCTCGATGTCGGCGAGGCCGGTCGAGGGGCCGCGCTCGGGCGCGACGCCCGTCAAGACCCACGCGCTCCGCTTCTGGTACATCAGCCCGCGCGTCCCGTCAATCGGGTCGACGATGACGCGCCACGCCGCGCCGGCCTCGCGCGCGCCGCGCGGCAGCACGACGCGGCCCGCTTCGAGTCCTTCGGCGACGAGCACGACGGGCGCGTCGGGGGTCGCCACCTCGCGCTCGAAGAACTCGACGAGGCGGGCTTCGCCGAAGCGGTCAAGCTCGTAGATGGTGTCGCTCTCGGCCTCGCGCTCGACGCCGGAGAGTTCTTCGACCGAGGCGCGCTCGCAGGCGGCGACGACCTCGGCGCGGATGCGCTCGTGCAGGCGGCGGATGGGGGCGAGCAGGGCGCGCACGTCGCGGCTCATCGCGCGCCTCCCCCCGGCGCTCGCCGGTAATGAGTGTCGGGCGCGGCGCGCAGCTCGGCGGCCTTCTCCTCGGGCGAGGTGTCGGAGAGGAAGTTGCCGCCGCCGACCTCGGGGCCGGCGAGGTACTTGAGGAGGTCGGGCTTGCGCAGCGGCGGGTGGAACTCGATGTGGAAGTGGAAGCCGCGGTGGTCGCCGCCGCCGGTCGGGGCCTGATGCAGAGGCATCACGTAGGGGAAGGGCATCCGCCAGAGGTTGTCGAACTTGACGAGGACGTGCCTGAGCGCGGCGGCCAGATCGCGCAGCTCCTCGGCGCTCATCGTGGCGAGGCTCGGGTGCGTCTGCTTCGGCGCGACGAAGACCTCGTAGGCGTAGCGCGCGAAGTAGGGCACGAAGGCGACGGCCGAACCGTTCTCGAAGAGCAGGCGGCGGCCGTCCCTTTTTTCCGCCGCGATGATGTCGCGCAAGAGCACGCGGCCGGTCTCCTGAAGGTAGGCGCGGGCGGCGCGCGCCTCGGTCTCGATGGTCTTGAAGACGAAGTTGGTGGCGTAAATCTGGCAGTGCGGGTGCGGGTTCGAGACGCCGACCACCTCGCCCTTGTTCTCGAAGACGAGGACGTGCTCGACCTCGGGGCGCGCGCCGAGCTCGACGTACTGCTCGCGCCAGACGCCGAGGAGGTGTTCGACTTCGGGCGGCTCAAGTTCCGCCAGCGTCAGGTCGTGGCGCGGGCTGTAGCAGACGACGCGCGCGAGGCCCGCGGCCGGGCGGCTGCGGTAGGGCGCGGGCGGGGGCGGCAGGTCGCGCGGCGCTGCGGGGCCGACGCACGGGTGGTCGTTGTCGAAGACGAGAGTCTGACGGTAAGGCGGGTTGACGCGGCCGCCCACGCGGCGGTTGCCGGGGCAGAGGAAACAGCCGGGGTCGTAGGCGGGCGGGGGCTCGGCGGGGGCGGCCACCGTCTCGCCGGCCCACGGGCGGTGCTGGCGGTGCGCCGCCACCACCACCCACTCCTCGCGCAGCGGGTGCCAGCGCTCTTCCCAGCTCAAACGAAGCACCTCCCCTCGCGGCGGGCCGCCCCCGGCGAAAATCTCTGCCCCGGAATAAAAAGGATTTTTACATTGCCGCGAACTTTTGTATAGTGACCACCGAAAGTCCCATCCATCCCTTCGAGGTTCTCCGTATTGATGAGAATAAGCCCCGCCCTCAAGCTCTTCATCTGCCTCGCGGCGGCGGCGCTGCTGGCCGCCTGCGCGCCGCAGCAGACGCCGACCGGTTCGCCGCAGGGCCCCGGCCCCAAGCGGCTCCGGCTCGCCTTCGTCACCAACAACGCCTCCGACTACTGGACGATCGCCCGCAAGGGGACGGAGAAGGCCGTGCAGGAGTTGGGCAACGTCGATCTGGAGTTCAGGATGCCGGGCGAGGGCTCGGCCGCCGAGCAGAAGCGCATCGTCGACGACCTTCTGGCGAAGGGCATCGACGGCATGGCCATCAGCCCCGTCGACCCGGCCAACCAGACGCAGATGATTAACGACGCGGCCCGGCAAATCCTCGTCCTCACGCAGGACTCGGACGCGCCCGAGAGCCAGCGCGCCTGCTACATCGGCACCGACAACCGCGCGGCGGGCCGGCAGGCCGGCGAGCTGGTTAGGCAGACTTTGCCGCAGGGCGGCAAAATCATGGTCTTCGTCGGCAAGGCCGACGCGCAGAACGCGCGCGAGCGCTTCGAGGGGATGAAGGAGGCTCTGGCCGGCTCGAACGTCGAGGTCATCGACCTGCGCACCGACGACGCCGACCGCGTGCGCGCCAAGTCGAACGCCGCCGACACGCTCGTCCGCTACCCGGAGGTGTCGGCGATGGTCGGCCTGTGGGCCTACAACGGGCCGGCCATCCTGAGCGCGCTGCGCGACGCGGGCAAGGTCGGGCAGGTCAAGGTCATCGCCTTCGACGAGGAGGACGACACGCTCAAGGGCATTCAGGAGGGGGCCATCGAGGGCACGGTCGTCCAGCAGCCCTACGAGTTCGGCTACCAGTCCATCAAGGCGATGTCGCAGATCATCGGCGGCGACCGCTCGATCATCCCCGCGTCCAAGCAGGTCTTCGTCCCCACGAAGGTCATCAAAAAGGACACGGTCGAAGAGTTCATCAAACAACTCAACCAGCTCCGCGGAAGAGCGTAAAAGCAGTAGTCAGTAGACAGTAGTCAGTAGACAGTAGGCTCCGCCGCGAGGCCCCCGACGCTGATACTGAAGGACGTTCGCTACCGAAGGTCTTCCTACTGATTACTGACTACTGACTACTGTCTACTCCTCCTATGCCTTCTCCCATTCTGGAGATGAAGGGGATCGGCAAGCGGTTCCCCGGCGTGGTCGCCCTTGAGGGGGTGAGTCTGGAGGTCTACCCCGGCGAGGTCGTCGCCCTCATCGGCGAGAACGGCGCGGGCAAGTCCACGCTGATGAAAATCCTCGGCGGCGTCTACCAGCCCGACGGCGGCGAAATCTTAATCGAGGGCCGGCCCGCCACCATCCACTCGGTCGCCGACGCCATCCGCCTCCGCATCGGCTTCATCCATCAGGAGCTGAACGTCCTCGACAACCTCGACGTGGGCAGCAACGTCTTCCTCGGCCGCGAGCCGCGCCGCGCCGGCCTGCTCAACCTCGTGGACACGCGCCGGATGCACGAGGAGGCCGAAGTCTACCTCCGCCGGCTGGGCCTCGACGTGCCGAGCCGCACGCCGCTCGCGCGCCTCTCCATCGCGCAGCAGCAGATGGTCGAGATCGCCAAGGCGCTCTCGCAGCAGGCGCGCCTGCTCATCATGGACGAGCCGACTTCGAGCCTCACGCTCACCGAGACCGAGCGGCTCATCGGAGTCGTCAAAGACCTGCGCGCGCAGGGCGTGAGCGTCATCTACATCTCGCACCGTCTGGGCGAGGTGAGGGAGCTGGCCGACCGCGTCGTGGCCCTGCGCGACGGGCGCAACGCCGGCTCGCTCGCCCGCGACGAGGTGACGCACGACCGGATGGTGAAGATGATGGTCGGCCGCGACCTCGAAAGCTTCTACGCGCACGACGACGGCGCGGCCCGGCCCGCGCGCTTCTCGGTGCGCGACCTCCGCACGCGTCGCTACCCGCAGCACGCCGTCTCGTTCGAGATCGGCGAGGGCGAAATCCTCGGCTTCGCGGGCCTCGTCGGGGCGGGCCGCTCCGAGGTGGCGCAGGCCGTCTTCGGCGTCGAGCCGCCCGTCGCGGGCGCGTTCGCGCTCGGCGGCGAGCCGGTCTCGATCCGCTCGCCGCGCGACGCCATCCGCCGCGGCATCTACCTCGTCCCCGAAGACCGCCGCCGCTCGGGCCTCATCGTGGACGAGATCATCCGCCGGAACGTCACGCTGCCGTCGCTCGAACGCTACGCCGCGGCCGGGCTCGTGCGCCGGGGCGAGGAGCGGCGGGCCGCGCAGGAGGTCTGCCGCCGCCTCAACGTCAAGGCCCCCTCGGTCGAGGCGCGGGCCGGCAACCTCTCGGGCGGCAACCAGCAGAAAGTCGTCCTCGCCAAGTGGCTCTCGCTCGACCCGAAGCTCCTGATCTTCGACGAGCCGACGCGCGGCATCGACGTGGGCGCGAAGGCGGAGATTTACGACCTGATGCGGGGGCTGGCGCGCGAGGGCGTGGCCGTCATGATGATTTCGAGCGACATGGAGGAGGTGCTCGGCGTCAGCGACCGCGTGGCCGTGATGCACGAGGGGCGTCTGGCGGGCGTGCTGGGGCGCGCCGAGCGCAACGAGGAGGCCGTCATGCGCCTCGCCGTCGGGCAGGCGGGCGGGGGCGGGGCGGGGCGGGCCGCCGGCTGACGGCGCGCGGGAACCGAGAGACAAACACCCGGAGCGAACATGGACTCAATCAGTGTGAGGTTGGCGGCGGCGCTGTGCGCGCTCGCGTCGTTCACGTGCGCCGCGGCGCAGGGGAGGGCGTCGGTCGTGAGGGAAGACTTCGGCAAAACGCCAGAGGGGCGGGCGGTGTCGATCTACACGCTCACGAACCGCCGCGGGGCCGAGGCGCGCATCACCGACTACGGCGGCACGGTCGTCTCGCTCAAGGTTCCCGACCGCCGCGGCCGCCTCGGCGACGTGGTGCTCGGCTTCGACGACCTGCCGGGTTATCTCGCGCAGGACTTCTACATCGGCTCGCTCGTCGGCCGCTACGCGAACCGCATCGGCGGCGCGCGCTTCCGCCTCAACGGCGTCGAGTACAAGCTCGCCGCCAACAACGGCCCGAACAACATCCACGGCGGGCTGAAGGGCTTCGACAAGGTGGTCTGGGAGTCGCGCCCGCTGCGCGCGCGCGGCGGCGCGGCGCTCGAACTCACCTACCTGAGCCGCGACGGCGAGGAGGGCTTCCCCGGCAACCTTCGCGCGCGCGTCGTCTACACGCTCACCGACCGCAACGAGCTGCGCGTGGACTACCACGCGACGACCGACAAGGACACCGTCGTCAACCTCACGCAGCATTCCTACTTCAACCTCGCGGGCGAGGGCGCGGGCGACATCCTCGGCCACCGGCTCCGGATCAACGCCGCGCGCTTCACGCCGACCGACGCCGACTCGATCCCGACGGGCGAGCTGCGCGCGGTGCGCGGCACGCCTCTGGACTTCACGCGCCCGGCCGTCATCGGCGCGCGCATAGGCGCCGACGACGAGCAGTTGAAGTTCGGCAACGGCTACGACCACAACTTCGTCGTCAACGGCCGCGCGGGCGTGCTGCGGGAGGCGGCCTCCGTCTACGAGCCGACGACGGGGCGCGTGATGGAGGTCTGGACGACCGAGCCGGGCGTGCAGTTCTACACGGGCAACTACCTCGCCGTCGCGAGCGGCAAGAATGGTAAGCCCTACCCGCGCCGCACCGGCTTCTGCCTTGAGACGCAGCACTACCCGGACTCGCCGAACAAGCCCGCGTTCCCCTCGACCGTCCTGCGCCGGGGCGGCCGCTACAGGACGACGACGCTTTACAGATTCTCGGCCCGCTGAGGGGCGCTGAGGAGGTTCGGGATGAGGAAAGAGCTAGGCACGTTCGTCCTGCTCGTCGTGCTGTGCGTGGTCGTGGCGGCGATCAACCCGCGCTTCCTCGGCGGGGCCAACCTACAGAACATGGCCCGCCTCATCGGCATGTACGGCATCTTCAGCATCGGCATCGGCGTCGTCATCATCACGGGCGGGATCGACCTCTCGGTCGGCTCGATGTTCGCGCTGCTCGGCGTGCTGCTCTCGATCTTCCTCGTCGACTGGGGGTGGCCGGGGGCCGCGGCCGTGCTGGCCGTGACGGCGGTCGCCGTCGGCCTCGGGCTGACGCACGGCCTGCTCATCACGCGCCTCAGGGTGCAGCCCTTCATCGTGACGCTGTGCGGGCTGCTCTTCTACAGGGGGCTGGCGCGCTTCATCGCCGACGACGAGACGAAGGGGTTCGGCACGGGCGCGGGCTTCGAGTGGCTGGCGGCGCTCGCCACCGGCAGCCTCTTCGGCGTGCCGATGCCGTTCGTGCTGCTCGTCGTCATCGCGCTCGTGATGTGGGTGGTGCTCCACCGCTCGGTCTACGGGCGCTACCTCTTCGCCGTGGGGCGCAACGAGGAGGCGGCGCGCTACTCCGGCATCGACGCGCGCGCCGTCGTCGCCTCGGCCTACGTCGTCTCGGGGCTGATGGCGGGCGTGGCGGGCGTGCTCCTCGCGTTCTACACCAACTCGGTGTCGCCGTCGTCGCACGGCAACTTCTTCGAGCTGTACGGCATCGCGGCGGCGGTGCTCGGCGGGTGCAGCCTGCGCGGGGGCGAAGGCTCGGTCGTCGGCATCATCATCGGCGCGGCGCTGCTTCAGGTGCTCCAGAACCTCGTCAACCTGCTCGGCATCCCCTCGTCGCTCAACTTCGCCGTGATGGGCGCGGTCATCCTCGTCGGCGTCATCGCCGACCAACTGCTCAGCCGCCGCTCGGCGCGCGCCTGAGCCCCGACTCGGCCGACGGGGAGGAACGCGGTGAAGTCAGGACGCAGGACGCCGGCCGTCGCGCTTTCGCTGTGGCTCTTCGCAGCCCGCGCCGCGCGCGCGGCCGGCGACGGGGCGACGCCATCCGGGCGGCCTCGCGGCCCCGGGCGGGCGGGTTTGTTCGGCGGGCCTTTGAAGGTTACAATCATAAAACCTCCGCGGACGCTTCTGCCACTCGCCCGGGGGAGTCCGTGCGCCGGCTGCGCTCCGGCCCGTCCGCGTGGCGTTCATTTCTCAGCATCACGGAAAGTCATCGAAGATGAAAAAAGCGGATGACCGCTCTCGTCTCTCGCGGAAACTTCTGTCCGCCGCGTGCGCGTTGCTGCTCGTCGCCCCCGCGCCGGTCTGGGCGCAGGGCGGCGCGACGCCGAAGACCGCGGCGGCGGCCGAACTCGACCGGGCGCGGCTGGAGGTGGTCGAGGAGCTTTCGGAGGCTCTCGCCAACGACCTGCTCGAACTCTCCGTCGCCACGCGCGACCGCGACCTCGCGAAGACGGCCGAGTTCTTCCCCGGCGAGTTCCTCGCCACGCCCCTGCCGACCGCGCCGCAGCCGCTCAAGGCGAGCGTGAAGTGGATCGCGACGCGCGGCTGGTCGGCCCCCGCGCCGCAGCGGGCCTCGATCACGAAGGCTTCGGCCCCGGCGCCGCCGTCGCCGGCGGAGCCGGCCGCGACGAAGACCACGGCGCGCGCCTTCCTCTCGGCGTGGTCTGACTTCCTCTCGAACTTCTCCGAGATCGAGGACGCGCGCTTCAAGGTCAAGGAGGCGACCTTCGACGCCGACGCGCGGGCCGTGGTCGGCGCGAAGGTTCCGACGGCCGCGCCGGGCGCGGGCGGCACGGCGCGCGTCGCCTTCTACGTCATCGGCCGCAACCGCGAGGGGCAGCGCGAGTGGTCGCGCGGCACGGTGATGGCGACCGTGCGCGCGGCGCAGTCGGGCCGCTGGCAGTTCGAGTCGTGGAAGCTCGCGGGGCTCGATTCGATGGTGGCGACCGCAGACCTCTTCTCCGAGGTGGCGGCCCCGGCCGGGGTCTCGGCCTCGCTGCCGGCCTTCGGCGCGCCCGGCAACGGCGGCTTCGTCTGGCACGGGGCGGCCGCGGCCGACTTCGACCGCGACGGCTGGCAAGACCTCTTCGTCACCGCGCCCGACCGGAACTTCCTCTACCTCAACGACGGGCGGGGCAGGTTCGCCGACGCCGGCGACCGCCTCGGCGTGAAGACTCTGGCGACCGGCGTCGCCCCGCTCGCGCTCGACTACGACAACGACGGCGACGCGGACGTGTTCATCTCGTCGGTCGGCCAGCAGGTGATGCTCGAGAACCGGCTCGTGCCCGACGGCAAGCTCGCGTTCGTGGACTCGTCGCTCGAAGCGGGCGTGGCCGTCCCGGCCGTCGGCTTCTCGGCCGCGGCCGGCGACGTGAACGCCGACGGCCGCCTCGACATCTACGTCACCTCCTACAACCGCTACGGGCAGGTCACGCCCGACTCGTGGTTCCGCGCCACGAACGGCACGCCCAACCTGCTCTTCGTCGCGCAGCCCGACGGGACGTTCAAGGAGGAGGCCGGCCGCTGGGGCGTGGACGACCGCCGCTGGTCTTACGCCGCCGAGTTCGCCGACGTGAACGGCGACGGCCGCGTCGACCTCTACGTCGCCAACGACTTCGGCGAGAAGGCGATGTACGTCAACCGCGGCGACCGCTTCGTGGACGAGGCCAAAGAGCGCGGCGTGCTCGACCCCGGCAACGGGATGGGCGTCTCGTTCGGCGACTACAACAACGACGGCCTGCTCGACATCCACGCCTCGAACATGAGCTCGACGGCCGGCAACCGCATCCTCGCGCGCCTCTTCCCCAATCAGGGGCCGCAGGACAACGTGCTGAAGAAGCTCGCCGCCGGCAACAACCTCTTCGAGAACGTGGGCGGCGGGAAGTTCCGCGACGTGACGGCCGAGGTCGGCGGCTTCTCGGGCGGCTGGGCGTGGGGCGGCGGCTTCATCGACTTCGACAACGACGGGTGGGAGGACATCTACACGCCGAACGGCTTCATTTCGGGCAAGTCGATGAAGGACACTTGAAGCCAGTTCTGGCGTCAGGTCGTGACGCACTCGAATGACGAGAAGCAGGCGAAGGGCGCGCTGCGCTCCGACCAGAACCAACTGATGTTCGGCGAGGGCTTCTCCTTCTCCGGCTACGAGCGCGACCCGCTCTACCTCAACACCGGCGCGAAGAAGTTCGTCGACATCTCCGGCGTCTCCGGCATCGACTCGATCACGGACGGGCGCGCCGGGGTCTTCGCCGACTTCGACAACGACGGCGACCTCGACGTTTTCTCGACGACCATTCAGGGCGAGGCGCACCTGCTCTTCCGCAACAACGTCGGGCAGGACGGCAACCACCTGAGGGTCGCGCTCGAAGGCACGGGCAGGTCGGCGGGCGGGCGCGACGCCTTCGGCGCCGTCGTCCGCGTCAAGACCTCGCAGGGGACTCTGACGAAGATCAAGAGCGGCGGCTCCGGCTTCATCTCGCAGCACGACGGGCGGCTGCTCTTCGGGCTGGGGCGCGACGCGCGGGCCGAGTGGGTCGAAGTCACTTGGCCCTCGGGCAAGGCCGAGCGGTTCGCGGGCGACTTCGCGGCCGGCACGTTCGCGCTGCTGAGGGAGGGCGCGGGCAGGGCCGAGGCCGTCAGGGCCGGGCGCGCGAAGCTGCCCGACCCGCTGACGCGCGAGCAGGCGTTCGCGCGCGGGCTGAGGCTCGCCGTCGGCGCGGCGCTGCCCGAGTTGACGCTCAAGACCGAGGGCGGCCGGAGCGTGACGCTGCGCTCGCAGCTCAGGCCGGGCCGGCGCGCGCTGCTGAACGTGTGGGCGACGTGGTGCGCGCCCTGCCGCGCCGAGATGCCGGAACTCGAACGACTCCGGCCGCGGCTCGCGGCGCGCGGCATAGACCTCATCGGCCTCAACGTGGACACCGACCCGGCGGCCGACGTGCGCGGGTTCCTCAGGGAGCACCGCGTCGGCTACCCCGTCCTGCTCGGCGGC
>Ga0196978_1001330_pt1 | contig 11037 bp, 13 predicted proteins | sample S3v_2013CmetaG_FD_155491 | JGI IMG/M metagenome (GOLD analysis project Ga0196978, IMG submission 155491) | Soil microbial communities from Anza Borrego desert, Southern California, United States - S3+v_20-13C | ecosystem: Environmental > Terrestrial > Soil > Desert | place: USA: California... | reverse complement strand
TGCTGTAAGAGCCGATCGAGCCCGCCCGCGACACTGTTCCCGTCGCCCAGTCGGCTGCACGGGGATTCATCCGCGGCCCGCGGAAACGTTCGATCGAGAATCGAGACGGCTGCGGCGACCCGCTACGGGAAGGTGACGCGGTCGATGTGGTAACGCACGTCGCGGGGCGGGACGCGAGCGGGTTTGCCGCTGAGCCAGTGCGCGCCGTTGTGCCACAGGTTCATCCGCAGCGGCGATACCAGCGACGGTATCGTGACGTTCGGCGCCCCGCTCAGCATCCACAGCGTGCGCATCCCGGCTCCGTCCTCGAGGTCCACGCCGAACGTCACCGAGCCGGCGATCCACTCGAAGCGGTAGGTGTGGAACCGGCGATTGTGTTTGAAACGCCGTGCCTGCCAGCCCAGCGGCTCGGCCGGCACCAGCTCATAGCTCGCCTCGCCTCCAGCCGGCGTCTGCCAGACCTGACCCGTTCGCAGATTCACCTTGCGCGACGTCTTGCGGAAGCGCTCGCCGCCGTCGTCGGCCTCGTACTCCGTCCACACGCTCATGTAGATGACGTCTGGCTCGTTGGCGAGAAACTCGATGTCGATCTCGTGGTTGTCGACCAGGCCGTCGCCGTCGTGGTCCTTGCCGTCGTTGAAGTAGGTGAAGAACGACGAAACCAGACCCGTCGCGCGTCCGACCTTCGGCGTGCGAAGGCGCGCTTCGTACAAACCGAACGTCCGCTCGTTGACGGTCGAGATCTCGGTCGCGAAGCCAGGCCCGGTCTCCTCACTGGCCGTCCCGCCAGGATACATCAGCTCGAGCACCTGGCCGTCGAGCGCGTCGTCGTCGGCCACCGGCGCATCCGCTGAGGCTTGCGGCTGCCCGAGCCGCGGCGTCGCCCAGTGCGGCTCCAGGTCGAGGAAATCGTCGGTGACCGCAGAGGCCACCGCGGGCAGGCAAACGAAGGTCGTAACGGCGAGGACGAGTACGCAGCGCGATCTCACGCGGCCACCATCCTCTCAACCCCGGGCCGTTTCCAGTGGCGGCGTTGGAACCGCGCGCGGATTGTTGAAGAGTCGCGCCGGCCCGCTCCCCCACGGAGGTTGTCGCCATGACCGAGACGCCCAACGTCCTGACCAGCCTCGATCACGTGATCATCGCCGTGCGCGATCTGGCCTCGGCGCGCGCCAGCTACCAGAGTCTCCTCGGCCTTTCGCCTTCGTGGACCGGCGAGCACCGGCGCTGGGGCACCGCCAACACGCTCTTCCGTCTCGACAACACGTATCTCGAGCTTCTCGCTCCATCCGGTGACGGCCCGCTCGCCGACATGCTCATCGACTGGATCGACGTGCGCGGCGAGGGACTGCTCGGGCTGGCTTTCGGGACCGACGACGCCAAGCACTGTCACGCGGTGTTCCGCGAGCGCGGCCTGGCGCCGGGCGACATCGACGACGGCGAGGGCCACGACAGCTCGAGCAGCGCCGTGCGCCAGTGGCGACGCGTCACGCTGCCGATCGATCGCACCCGCGGAATGCTGCTTTTCGCGATCGAGCACCTCTCGCCGGTCGAGACCCTGCCGCGCGCAGCGGCGGTCGGGGACTCGGTCGCCGCCGTCTATGCGCTCGACCATGCAGTCGTGCAGACCCAGAACGCCGAGGCCGCCAAGCGCTTCTTCGGCGACGCGCTCGGGCTGCGTCTGGCGCTCGACAAGACGTTCACGGACTGGGGCGCGCGTCTGCTGTTCTTCCGCGTCGGGGGCGTCACCGTCGAAGTGGCAGGCATGGTCGACAGCGACGGCACCGAGCCCGAGCGCGAAGAGCACGACATCGACGAGGACAAGCTGTGGGGCCTGTCCTATCGCGTCGGAAATGCCGATGCGGCGCGCTCCCGCCTGCTCGCCGAAGGCTTCGACGTTTCGGAGGTGCGGCCCGGCCGCCGTCCCAACACGCGCGTGCTCACCGTTCGCAACAACACGTGCAACATCCCGACGCTGATGCTGGAGGTCCTGCCGACGGGCGACGGAGCCTGAGCCGTGTCGCTGTCGATGCGTCCGCGCGATCGACGGCCTCATCCACCACAGTGCAAGGAGCTGGCACGGCCATCGCTGCGCGCGCGCCGGCCTTATGGCGTGGCGTGCTTCTGCAGCCCCCACGGCGGCGACGAATTCACGAGCAGTCCGGCGCGGCACTTGCTCTTGATCTGCGTGAAGATCCCCGTGCCCTTGTATGCCGACCAGCGATAGTCGCCGGGCGGCACCTGGATGTAGAGCGCGCCGCCGTCGTCGCTGGTCTTGCTCAGGTTGGGCTGCGGGAAGACGTCGCTGTTGAAGTAGATGGGCCCGTGCTCGGCGGGCAGCGGCGGATCGGTGGCCACCGTCGCGTGCGCCTCGCCATGCGCGCCGGGATCGTAGAGCGACTTGCCGACGCGAGTGACCGTCGTGACCATCTGACACTTGTTGATCTCGTCGGGCACGATCTGCAGGAGGTTGGCCAGCGCCTGATAGATCTCCCACGTCACCGACTGGAACGTGACCTGCGAGGCGCCGAGCGAGGTCAGACGGATCGTGCCGTTCTGGATCGGATGGAAGTCGGGATGCTCGAGCACGAGCGTGGCTTCCTCGCCTTCCTGCAGCTCGGTGAACTCGAAGTATCCGGTGGCGTCGCTGACGGTGGTCATCTCGGGATGCTCGAGCACCCAAATCACGGCGCCTTCGACGCGCGTGCCTTCGGAGAAGTGGAAGGCGTTGCCGCTGAGCGTGACCGGGAAACTGCAGCTGTCGTTGTCGAGACCATCGTCGACCATGTCGCAGTCGGCATCGGCGCCGGCAACCGTCGCTGTCTGCCGGCAGGCGCGGCAGCGCGTGCGCGTCGCGATGCACGCAGCGAGCGTTTCGGTCGTCGCGCCGCTGCAGAGGCCGGGCAGTGCTGCGGCGGGCGAGACGCCCTCGCATTGCACGTCGATCGCCGCTGCGAGCTTGTCCGTCGATTTGGTCAGGTCCGGGCTGAAACAGGGAGTCAGCGCAGCGTTGCTCGTGGCGCCGCCCTTGATGGCCGTTGCCATGCACTTGGTCGCGGCCTTGGCGTACTCGATCGCGACGCCATGCGCGCCTTTGAGCGCGGCCGCCTGGCAGCGGTTGCCGGTTTCATCGCCGGCATCCTGCGGCGCGTTGCCGAACAGGTCGAGGAAGAGGCCAGAGCCATGGACGAATGCGGCCTCGTTGACGGCCTGCTCGAACGTGAAGGCCAGTCCGATCGCAGGCGCCGATTCGGTGCATCGCTTCGCGGTATCTTCCTCGGTGCGAACCAGCGTTTCGCCGACCAGCTCGCCCGGCCATGCGTTGACGCATGCCAGCACGTCCGATGCCGGCTCTTCATGCGCGGCTGCCAGACATTCGGCGAGGCGGCGGTTGTCGGCAGCCATGACCTTGAGGTTGTCCTTGTGCAGCGTGCGGACGCACTTCTGTGCGTCCTTGTCGAGCTGAGCGGACGCGAACGACGGCGCAAGGACGGCAACGGCGGCGAGCGCCGCCAAGCCGGTACGGAATGATTTCATCGATGAGGCCCTCCCCAGGTGCCTGCGGTCCGGCCTGTGTGCCCTGAATGCGCGGCTGAAGCCACCACGGCAATCGCTACCGCGGGCATCGCGTTGACACGTGCAACGCAGGCTCGCTACAACGCCGTCGACGGCGCGCGCGATGCGCCGAAGGACGCGAGGTTTTTTCAATGAAGTCATCGACCCGCCTCTCGTGTCTCGTTCTGGGAACGACGCTCCTGACGTCGACGTTGGTGACAGCGGCTGCCGGCGCCGCCGGCTCGCTGGAAGTGGTCGCGGTGGACTCGCGCATGCGCATCGGCTGCGCGCGCGACGGACAGGACGTCTTCCTTACCGCCAAGGCCGCCCTCGGAGAGAACCGCACCGAGACCATCGCTTCGGCCGCGATGCGACTGGCACGGCGCATCGGACGCATCGACGCGAAGATCGAGACCCTCGAGGCACAGGCGCAGACGCCGGACACCCAGGCCCGGCTCGCCAAGCTCGCCCGCATCCGCGGCCGCCTCGTCGTGCTCGCGCAGGGCATCGCAGCGTGCGGCAACGGCTCGCTCTTCGACGACGCGCCGCCGCCCACCTTCGAGCTGCTGTGCCGGCACGGCTTTCACGCGCCATCGGCAGCCGCCAATCGCGAGTGCGGAATCGATCTGAGCCGCCGCCTCGACTCCGCGTCCACCGCATCATCGGACGTCTCGCTGCGGTCCCGCGCGACGTCGCCGGCAACCTGGGACGTCGAGGCGACGGCAGGAATTCTCGACGAGATGCTCGCCGATGCGTGCGAAGCCGAAGGCGGCATCCTGCTACGCAATTCGAACCTGAGCGACGAGGCGCCGCTCTACAACGCGTACTGCGGCAAGCTCGGCCGCCCTGTCGTGACGCACTACGACTCCAACCTGCTCGTCCTGGCAATGGAAGAGGAACCGACCGGGCCATGCATCGTCGCGTTCCTGACGGCGCAGGACACCGAAGACGGGTGCGGCGACTACAAACGCCCGCCCGGCGGCGGCGGGGGAGGCGGCAATCCGCCACCACCGCCCGACGACGACGACTGCATCATCGTACGCATGGAGGAAGAGCCGACGGGCTGCGAGTAGGGTTGCGCTCCGCACGCTGGCGATGTTGTCGCCGGTAGCTGCGTGTCTCTAGGTTCGAATCTGTCTCGCACGGCGAGCCGCAGCCTACGTCGGCTCGAACACGTCACTGCCTGGCCGTGTCACAACGGTGGCTCAGCCGTCGGCGCAGAGCCCCCACGTCCCCACAACCTCGAAGGACGGGGCAGGTCCGATCTGACTGCTCGTGCCGCAGGAGGTATCGCGCAAGCGCGGCTTGTTGACCGACGCGACGTCACTGCAGAGGAAAGGGTCGTCGCACGGTTCGACGACGTTGTCTTCGATGCTGCAGCCGGACGCGCGCAGGCGGTACGCGTAGATGCCGCCCATGGCGTGGTCGCTGACGGTCGTATCGGTCAGTTTGATCGTGCCAGCGCTTTCATGGCGGCAGAGGGTGACCCGCCCCACAAGTCGTGAAAGGGAAAAAATGCCGCGTCGGACTGCTTCCCCTGCATTCCCGCGGCGTCGAGACCGTAAGCCTACCGCGCGATCCCCGACCAGTCGTGCCCCTGCTCACCCGCCGCCGGCCGCACGTCGACCAGAAATCCCGACAGGTGTGCCATGCCGGACACTTTCTCGATCCTCTCCGGCCCGTCGGCCGCCAGCAGGTTCACGTTCACGCCCTTGGTCTTGTTCGCCACCGACAGTCCCACCGCATGCTGATGTCCCCAGCCGTGCGGCAGCGCCACCGTGCCGCGCATCAGCTCGGCGTGCAGCTTGATCGGCACGCGCACCGTCGCGGTTTCGGTGGAGACGTCGGCCAGCTCGCCGTCGGCCAGGCCCGCCGAGCGCGCGTCCTCGGGGTGCATGTAGAGGTAGTTGGTCACGCGGTCGGCCTCGACGAACTCCTCGAAGTTGTGGGTCCAGGAGTTGTGCGTCGTGACCGCGCGCCGGGTGATGAGCTTGAGGCGACCGGCCACCTCGAGCTCTCGCGCGAAATCCTGTTCCAGCTTGGCGGCCTGCTGCATCAGCACCGGCGGCGCCAGGTCGACGCGGCCATCCTCGGTGATGACGCGCTTGCCGAGAAACGACCCGGCCTGGTGATCCGGCCTCTTCCGGCCGTGCTCCTGGCCGAGCAGTGACTGGAAGCTCCCCTGCCTGTTCACGCGCAGCAGCGCCGACAAGACCGCTTCCTGCGGAATCGAGGGCTGCTCGCGCGGATGCCGAAGCGAGTTGCCCGCGCGTGCAAGCTCGAGCGCCTTCTGCGCGGCCTTCGATCCGAACAGTGAGACGCCGCTGGCACGCGCAAGGTCCAGATAGATCGTCGCCTCGTCGCGCTGCTCGCCTTCGGGCGGAACGACGGCGCGCGTCGCCTGAAGATACGGGCGAGACTGCAGCCCGAGCATCAGCGGGAAGATGAACGGAAGGTCGGGCCGCTGCAGCGGCGACGTGCACGGCAGCGCATAGTGCGCCAGCGATGCCGTCTCGGTGCGGAAGATGTCGAGCGTTACCAGCAACTCCAGCTTCTCGAACGCCTCGCGCAGCCGGCCGGCGTTGGCCATCGTGATCAGCGGATTGCCGCCGGTGACGAACAGCGCACGCACCTGTCCCTGTCCCGGCGTCAGGATCTCGTCGGCCAGAATGCCGCCAGGAAACGCATCGTTGGTCATGGTGAAATCGCCGACGCGCGACTTGTCGGTGCGAAGGAGCGTGCCGGTCTTCTTGCCGAACGCGATGAAGTCGGAGATGCCCATGCCGACCAGCGTTCCGCCGGCGCGGTCCAGGTTGCCCGAGATCGCGTTGATCGCCTCCTGCAGCCAGAAGGCCAGCGAGCCGTTGCCGCCCATGTTGACGCCGGTCGAGCAGTACATCGCCGCGCCGTCGGCGTCGCGGTAGGCGGCGACCATCTCGCGTAGCTTTGCCGGCTCGATCCTGGTGACTTCGGCGGTGCGCTCGGGCGTCCACGGCTCGACGAGTTTTTCGAGCTCGTCGAAGCCGCGCATGAACGCCGAGACGCGCGCGCGATCGACGCCGCCGCTGGCGATGAGCTCACGCGCAAACGACAGGAAGAAGAAGACGTCGGTGCCGGGACGGATGCTGACGTGCTCGCCGGCGACCTTGGCCGTCTCGGTGCGGCGCGGATCGACGACGAAGATCCTGGCGCCGCGGTCCTCCATCTCGCGCAGGCGCTTGATGGGATTGGAGACCTGCAGAAAGCTCCACTTGGAGATCACCGGGTTGGCGCCGATGATGATGAGGCACTTCAGCCGCTCGAGATCGGGAAACGGCTGCGTGAACGGAAAGCCGTAGACATGGCGCGCCACCGCGAACTTGTTGGCGCAGTCCTGCGTGGCCGACGAGTACATGCTCCGCGAGCCCAGGCCCGTCATGAATCCCTGCGCGAAAGCAGGATGCAGCACGCCGAAGCCGGCGGCAGTGCCCACGTACATCGCGATGGAGTCGGGCCCGGTGTCGGCGCGGATGGCCTTGACCTTCTCGCCGATCTCGCTCAGCGCCTGCTCCCACGAGATGCGGTGCCAGACACTGCCGACGCGCTTCATCGGATACTGAAGCCGGTCGGGCGAGTCGTACATCTTGTGCTGCTTCAGCCCCTTGGCGCAGGCGAAGCCGTCGGTGGCGACGTGCTTCTCGTCGGGGCGGATCTCGACGATGCGGCCGTTCTCGACGTCGACCTCCAGGCCGCACAGCGCCTCGCAGATCCGGCAGAAGGTGGTGTGGGTCTGCTTCATGCAATGAGCCTCAGCGCTGCCCCTGCAGGAAATCCAGCGGCGCAGCCTTGCCGCGAACGCTGCGGTAGTAGCAGGTCACGCGCGTGTTGCCGCGGCCGTCTCGGGTGTGACAGACGCCGCCGGCACGCGGCCGCACCAGGTACAGCAGCGAGTTCTGCTCGCAGTTGATGCGCACGTCGACCAGCTCGAGGACGTCGCCGGAGGTCTCGCCCTTGCGCCATAGCTCGTTGCGCGACGTCGACCAGAGCACCGCGCGTCGCGACGCGAGCGTCTCGTTCAGCGCGAGCTCGTTGGCGTACCCGATGAACAGGACTTCCTTGGAGTCGGCGTCCTGCAGGACCACGGGCACCACGTTCTGATCGCGCTGCCCGATCTTGGTCAGCTTGGCGAAGTCCAGATTGAGTGTGGTTCCCTCTTCGAGCTCGTTCATTGCACCGTTCCTCGCCGTGTCGGCGTCGTCGCCGATGAGGATTCGTATCTAGTACGTTCCCGAGGAAGCGGGAAACCGGCCTCAGTCGATCGCCAGCTGAAGCACGACGAGGTTGCGACCCAGGAAGCTGAGGGTGCGCAGGCCGACGATGAGGGTCGAGCCGTCGTCAGAGATGTCGATGTCCAGAATGTCGGAGTCGACGGCCGTCAGCCTCACGCGCGGACCCAGCGGCTCGCCGTCGCGGGTCAGCAGCTGGGTCATCGTGGCACCGAAATCGCCGTCCTGCTCCGACCACAATGCGACCACCGGGAGGCTTGGCCTGCATCGACCCGCCCGGCCGCTTTCACTTGTATGACATGACCGTCGTTGATCGGCATCGACCGCGCATTGTACGAGCCGTCGCATGCGCATCAGGCCGATTTTTCGTGGCAGTCGAATGGTCGCTGCCCCAAGGCTTGCCCGAGCATACAAATTTTTGTATAGTGATCCACGGTGACCAGGCCCGTGTCGTGGCTTGGCTCCGCCCGCCGGTCCGTGCGCGACTTCCGGGCGGATGCGCGTGCGCGTGCCGGTTACGAAGTTTACCGCTTCCAGCTCGGCCTGGATCCGACGGACTGGAAACCCATGACGAGCATAGGAGATGGAGTTTGCGAGATCCGGGTGCGGCTCGGGCGTGAGTACCGGTTGCTATACGTCGCCAGGTTCCCTGAGGCCATCTACGTGTTGCACGCATTCGAGAAGAAGACGCGGAAGACGAGTCGTGCCGACCTCGAAGTCGCACGGCTTCGCTACCGCCAGATGATTTTCCAGCGCACCCGGCAAGGCCGGTAACGGGAACAGGAGCGCCATATGGCCAGTGCTAAGCTGAGGAGGTCGAGTGGCGATGTTTTTCGTGACGTCGGGTTCAGTGCGCACGAGGCGTCCAGCCTGCGAATCCGTGCCGACCTGATGATCAAGCTGTCGAGCATCATCGAGCGTCGGGGCTTGACGCAGGCGGCGGCGGCCGCGCTGATGGGAGTCACCCAGCCACGTATCAGCGATCTCGTACGCGGCAAGATCGAGCTCTTCAGCATCGACATGCTCGTCGAGATGCTGTTCCGTGCCGGCGCAACGGTGCACTTTACCGTTCGGACGTCGAAACGGGCTGCCTGAAGGTGTCTGTCGCGGCGAGCGTGCCAGGGCAGCGCTCGCGCCAATCATCGTACGTGTACCTTTCTATTGCCGGCGCAGCGACAGCAGCGTCGTCGACATCTCCCTGGCGAGGCGGTCGATGGCGCGGTTCAAGGCGGCGACGACGGCGTCGGTGCCGGGGCCAGCGGCGGGCTCGACGATGCGCGACTCTCGGCTGACGATGAGGCGGCGCGTGCTGATCTCTTCGACGCGCCAGCGCGCCGTCAGCACCGCGCTGCCGTCGTGCGCGGTCTCGAAGCGCACGACGTTGACGGGGATCGACAGGTTGAGCTCGCGCGTTGCGTACCACGGATACATCACGACGTAGGGGCTGCCGAGATGTCCGATCAGGTCCTGGAGCAGCGCGCGCGAGAAGCCGTCCTCGACCGGCTCGGCCCACTGCGCCATCGGGATGTAGTCGACCGATGCTTCGCCGGTGCGGCGGACGATCTTGGTCTCGGCCGTGTATTCGGGCAGCGAGATGGGGCCGAGGCCGACGTGGATGCTGGACTGCTGGCGCTGCGGCTCGGCCGATTCGACCGGCGACAGTACGAAGAACACCGTCGGGTCGGGCGTGGGCGCCAGCGAGAAGCCGCAGCCTGCGAGCGCCAGAGTGATGGTCAGCAACACGGGAAACGCCGGCCTTGCCAGCAGGGCCGCAAGCGTCCGCGTCATCGTCCGAAGCATTGCGACGTTGCGCATCACGGCTTCTCCTCCGGCACGGCCTTGCCTCGCAGCAGCGATCCGGGCTGACGCTCGATCAGGTCGGCAAGACGCTTGACCGCGCGCGAGGCGTCGCCGAGCTCGGCCAGCGTCTCGTTGATGCCGACGATCAGCGGCGAGTTCGGATCGACCAGCGAGCGTGCGTTGTCGAGGGCCACGCGCGCCGTCTCCAGCGTGGCGCTCAGCTCGCGGGCCGCGCCGCTGAAGTCCTGCGCTGCCATGCTCAGGTCCTTGCGCAGCGGACCGATGTTGCTGCTGAGCGTGTCGGCCGTCTGTCGCACCGAGTCGAGCGTCGCGCGCACGTCGGCGACCGTATCGTCGAGGTTGTCGATGGTGGCCTGCAGCGCCGGCGAGTTCACCAGGCGCTTGATGCCGTCGACGCTCTCCTTGAGCCCGTCGACCAGGCCGCGCAGGTCGACGCCCTCGAACTGCTGGATGAGCTCGGAGAGCTTCTGCTGCACCGCCTCCAGAGGCGTGGGCAGCGTCGGGATCTCGATGAAGGGCACCGAGGGATCGCCGCGCATGTTCAAAGCGCTGCCGGGAATCAGGTCGAGCTGCACGTACAGGACGCCGGTGACGAAGCTTTCCATGGCCAGCTGCGCGCGCAGGCCCATCTCCACCGCGAAGGCGATCGTCTGAGGATCGGGCAGCGCGCTGGAGCCGAGGTCGAAGGCCTGGTCGGCGTCGAGCTCGATCACCACGGGAATGTAGATGGTGGCGTCGGCGCCGGTCTGCTGGGTCAGGGCGCCGAAGTTCAGAAGGATGTCGGTGACGCTGCCGAGCGGCACGCCCTTGAGCTTGACCGGCGCGCCCACGGTCAGGCCGTTTACGTCGCTGTCGAAGTAGAGGACGTACTTGTAGGTCTTGCGGAAGAACTTGCCCGACCCGAACGCCGTGATGCCGGCCAGCATCAGGACCACGGCGCCGATGACGAAGGCGCCGATCAGGACCGGATTGCTCTTGCGGCTCATGGCCGTGCCTCCGCGTCGAGCGTCGTGGCAGCTTCGCGCCGCATCGCCACTGCGCTCAGGGCTTGGGCCTGCGCATGCCACCGCGTCGTCGTTGCGATCATGCCCGTCCCTCCGCTTCTTCTTCGGCCGAGCCGCTGCGCGTCAGGAAGCGGTGGACCTTGGGATCGCGGCAGCGCTCGACGAGCTCGTTGGGATTGCCGGAGGCGATGATGGTGCGCGTGTCCACGTCCAGAAAGATGCTGTTGTTGGCGATCGTGAAGATGCTCGGCAGATCGTGGCTGACCACGACGATGGTCGTCTTCAGGCTCTCGCGAAGCTCCAGGATCAGCTCGTCCAGAAGGCGGGAGCTGATCGGGTCCAGGCCTGCCGACGGCTCGTCGAAGAACAGGATCTCCGGATCCAGCGCCATG
>Ga0196978_1001329_pt1 | contig 11041 bp, 9 predicted proteins | sample S3v_2013CmetaG_FD_155491 | JGI IMG/M metagenome (GOLD analysis project Ga0196978, IMG submission 155491) | Soil microbial communities from Anza Borrego desert, Southern California, United States - S3+v_20-13C | ecosystem: Environmental > Terrestrial > Soil > Desert | place: USA: California... | reverse complement strand
GTCCGCGGTCTACGGCGGGGCGTCCGACGGCCGCCTCTACGCCCTGAAGAAGGCGACCGGCGAGGTGCTCTGGGTCAGACAACACCCCTCCCCTTTCCTCTCGCAGCCCGTCCTCGCCGGCGGCCGCCTCTACATCGGCGACGAGGCCGGCACCCTCTTCGCCGTCGAACGGCAGACGGGACGCACCCTCTGGCGTTATCAGACACGGAAGCCTTTCCGCGCCCCCGTCGTCGTCGCCGGCGAGACCGTCTACGCCGCCTCGCAGGACGGGCACGTCTACGCCTTGGAGGCCGGCAACGGGAGTCTGCGCTGGCGCGCGCGCACGGGCGGGGCCGTGCAGGCGGTGGTGCCGGCGGGCGAATGCCTGTTCGTCACCTCGCTCGACAACTTCGCCTACTGCCTCTCGCCGCGCAAGGGTTACCGTGTCTGGAAGCGGCAGTTGCCGGGGCGGGTCGCGGCGCAGCCGCTCGTGGCGGCCGACGGCGTCCTGCTCGCGCCGCTCTCCGGCGAAGAGTGCGTGGTGCTCGACCCGCGCGACGGGCGCAAGCTCAACAGCATTAACGTCGGCGAGGACAACAACACGGCGGCCGCGCCGCTCCTCTACGACGGACTCCTCCTCGTCACGACGCGGAAAGGGCTTTTCGCCTACGCGGGCACGCAGGAACGCGCCCGCGGCCCGGCGGGGCCCTGACGCGGCGCGCCCCGGGCCGACGCGGGTTTACGAAGACGGGCCTCGGTTGATTATCAGTGGCTCTCCTGCGGCTGGCGGAAGCGGAAGAGCGAGGCGAGGCGGAAGACGATGCCGTGCAGGACGTAGGCCGAGACGATGGCGAGCAGCGTGTAGCGCGAGTAGAGCCAGACGAGCATGCCGACTGAGGCGACGAGGAGCACCACCCTCGCCGTCGAGCGCCGCGTCCCGCCGACGCCTTTGAAGCTCGAATAGCGGATGGTGCTCACCATCAGCGGCCCCAGCGCGGCGATCAGCCCCATGATGAGGCCGCCGTAGAGCGAGGGCAGGTCGCCCCCGTAAGACTTGAGCGGGGTCGGGGCGAAGTGGACGATGGAGGCGATGAGGCCGGCGGCCGCGGGGATCGGGAGCCCGACGAAGTTCTTCTTGTCCACCTTCGCGGTGCCCTCGGCGAGCGGGCGCGGGCGGGTCGCCTGCACGTTGAAGCGCGCGAGGCGGAGCGCGCCGCAGATGAGGAACATGAAGGAGACGAACCAGCCGAGCTTCTGCGCCTGACTGCCGTCGGCGAAGGCCGCGCCGTAGCCCCACGCGTAGGCGAGCACGGCGGGCGCGATGCCGAAGGTCAGCACGTCGGCCAGCGAGTCGAGCTGGATGCCCATCTCGGTGGTCGTCTTCGTCATGCGCGCGATGCGGCCGTCGAGGGCGTCGAAGAGCATGGCCCAGCCGATGGCGCGGGCGGCGTTGTCGAAGTTGGCGGTGGCCGCGGCCGGGTCGGCGTCGAGGAGTTGGAAGCCGCGCAGCGAGGCCATCACGGCGTAGTAGCCCATGCCGATGTTGGCGGCGGTGAAGGCGGACGGCAGGAGGTAGAGGCCCTTCTTGATGCCGCGGCGCTCCCTCCTCTCTTCGGAGTCAGGCTCCGCGCGCGCAGTTTCAACGGCCATCTTCGATCCTCCCGATGACGGTCTCGCCGCCCCGCACGCGCGCCCCGATCTCGACCTCGATCTTCACCTCGCGCGGCAGGACGAGGTCGGTCCGCGACCCGAACTTAATCAGGCCGAAACGCTCGCCCAGTCCCAACTCGTCGCCCGGCCGCTTCCAGCAGACGATGCGGCGCGCGAGCACGCCGGCGATCTGCTTGCAGACGACCGTCATCCGCTCGCCCCTGATGGTCAGCGCGTTCTGCTCGTTGACGAGGCTCGCCTCGTCGCGCGTGGCGATCATGAAGCGCCCTTTGGTGTAGGTCACGTCCGTGACCTTGCCGGCGATGGGCGCGCGGTTGACGTGCACGTCGAAGGGCGAGAGGAAGATGCTGACGACGCTGGGCGAGGCGGGGTCTTCGGGCGAGAGTTTTTCGATGCGCGTGACGCGGCCGTCGGCGGGCGAGACGACGAGGTTCTGGTCGGGCGCGACGGCGCGGTTCGGGTCGCGGAAGAAGTAGGCCATGAAGGCCGCGAGGGCGAGCAGCGGCAGCGCCAGCCACCAGAGGCCGAAGAGGCCCGCGGCCGCCGCGGCCACGAGCGGGATGAGCACCCACGCCAGCCCCTCTTTCACCATCGCCCGAAACCCTCCCGCGCGCCGCGGGCGACCCGCCGGGCGCGCGCCCGAAGACTTAACTCTTAAACCGCCCCCGCCTCTTAACGGAAACGGGGGCGCTCAAAAACCTTGACGCGTCCCCGTCCCTCCGGAAAACTACCTGCCCCGCGCGGCGCGCGTCAGTGCGTGACGCTGTCGGCCCTCTGGTGGCGCAGCATGATGGCGTGCATCTGATCCTTCACGGCCAGCTTCTTCTTCTTCAACGTGATCTCTTCGAGTTGCTCCTCGTCGCTCGGGAACTGGAGCGACGAGAGCTCGCTCAGGCGCTGCTCGTAGCGCCCGTGCTCGCGCGCCAGCTCGCGGAACTCGGGGTCTGAGGCGATCAGTTGCTCCTTGAGGCCGTCCGTGTTCGTCATTTCCATCTCGGAGAATCTCCTTTCAGATGCGTGGGTCGTGTGGTCTCGCTCCCCGGCTTGGCGCGCGCCCTCGCGCGCGCGCCGCCGGCTCCTTTTTACCCGTGCGAAAATGTTAGCCCAATCGTGAACCCTTATCAAGCCGATGGGCCGAGCGGCCTCGTCATCACGAGCGCGTCCTCGACCGGCTCGCGGTAATACCTGCGCCGCTCGCCGACGACGGCGAAGCCGAGCCGCCGGTAGAGCGCCTGCGCCGGGAGGTTGCCGGCGCGGACTTCGAGCACGGCCCCGCGCGCCCCGCCCCGCGCGGCGAGGTCGAGGGCGAGCCCGAGCAGCACGCCGCCGAGTCCGAGCCGGCGCGCCTCGGCCCTCACGCCGATGTTGTTGACGTGCACCTCGTCGGCCCCGAGGCGCGCGGCGACGTAGCCGGCCACCCCGCGCCCGTTCAAGACCTCCGGCCGCGGCGCGCGCGCGACCAGCATGATCGCCTCGGGCCTCTCCAGCTCCGCGCGGTAGGCGTCCCAGCCCCACTGGCTCAGCCCGCACGCCTCCTCGATCTCGACCACTTCGAGCAGGTCGTGCTCACTCATCCGTTCGATGAGGAAGCCCGCGTGCGTGAGTTCGGCGATCAACCCTGCGCTCGACATTCCTCGTGCAACTCCGCGTCGGACGGCCGCACGTAGAGCGGCCTCAGTTCGTCTGCCGCCGCGCCGCCGCGCATTCGTGCCTGCGCCAGCAGCGCGACGCAACGCGCCAGATTGTCGGCGGGGGCGGCCAGCCGCCAAACGTCTTCGGACGCGCCCGCCGCGCCGTCAGTCTCCGCGAAGGCGAAGCCGCGCGCGCGGGCCGCCTCCCTGATCGCGTCCTGATATTTGAGCGCGCCGCCGCCGGCCCACTTCAGCGCGCCGCGCGCCACGGCCGCCTGCTCGAAGAGCCGCGCCGGGGCGACGTGAGCCGGCGGCGAAAGTTCTCTGACGTTCCCAGCGCCGTCGACCGAGAGGAACTGCGCGAAGACCTCGCCGCGGCCCGCCGGGATGAGCGCCGCGAGCCGCGCCGCGGGTCGCGCGGCGTAGGCGACGGCGTGCAGCGTCGGCACGCCGCGCGCCGGCCGCCCGAGCGTGACGGAGAGCGCCCGAAGCGTCGCGATGCCCGCGCGCAGGCCCGTGAAGCTGCCCGGCCCCGAGGCCGCGGCGAACAACTCCACGTCGCGCACCGCGAGGCCGGCGTCTCTGAGCGCCGCGTCGATCTCAAGCAGCACGCTCGCCGCGCCCGACTCGCGCAGGTCGCTCGCGCGCTCGGCCAAGAGCTCCGCGCCGCGCATCAGCGCGACGCCGCGCCGCTCGGTCGCCGTGTCGATGCCGAGCGTCAGCGGCCCGGCCTGCGCGCCGCCGCCGCCCGGCGTCGGGCTTCGAAAATTTCGGTCGTTTGACATGCCCTGTGCGTCGCGAGATTATAGGCGCGGTGTTTCAGCCAAATCAATTCTGACTTCCGTGCGGTCGCTTTCAAGCAGGGATTCCGATGAAGCAGCGTGTGGGGATTCTGACCGGCGGCGGCGACTGCCCCGGCCTGAACGCGGTCATCAGGGCCGTCGTCAGGCGCGCCCTCCTCGAACCGGGCGCCGAAGTCCTCGGCATCAAGAACGGCTGGCGGGGGCTCATCGAGGACGACATCCACCCCCTGCCGCGCTTCGCCGTCACCGGCATCCTCCCGCGCGGCGGCACCATCCTCGGCACCTCGCGCGTCAACCCCGAAGACGACCCCGCCCACCTGCGCAGCATTCAGGCCAACTGGTCGAAGCACCGGCTCGACGCCCTCGTCGTCGTCGGCGGCGAGGGCACGCTGCGCGCGGCGCGCGACATGTGGCGCGTCCACGGCTACCCGGTCGTCGGCATCCCGAAGACGATTGACAACGACCTCGACGGCACGGACGTGACCTTCGGCTTCGACACCGCGGTCAACACCGTGATGGAGGCCGTCGACCGCCTGCACTCGACGGCCGAGTCGCACCACCGCGTGATGGTCATCGAGGTGATGGGGCGCCACGCCGGCTGGATCGCGGCCTACGGCGGCATCGCCGGCGGGGCCGACGTGATCCTCGTCCCCGAGCACCCCTTCCGCCTCTCGCGCGTCTGCGAGCTGCTGCGCCTGCGCAAGCTGCAGGGCAGCGCCTTCTCCATCATCGTCGTCGCCGAGGACGCGCGCCCGCACCCGGACGAGGACTTCCTGTGCGAAGAGGTGCGGGAGCAGATTTACGCCAACGGGCGGATGGGCGGCATCGGCTTCCACCTCGCGCGCCAGATCGAGATCGAGACCGGCATCACCACCCGCCACGCCAACCTCGGCTACGTCCAGCGCGGCGGCACGCCGACGGCCTTCGACCGCGTCCTCGCCACCCGCTTCGGCGTCAAGGCCGTCGAGGTCGTGCTGGAGAAGGGCTGGGGCCGCATGGTCGCGCTGCGCGGCGGCAGGATCGTCAGCATCCCCCTCGACGACGCCGTCCAGCGCCTCAAATACCTCGACGAAGACATCTACGCCGTCGCCGAAGTCTTCTTCGGCTGAACCATCCGCGAAAGAGACTTGACCCGCCCCCCTCGCCCAAAAGTCAGAGGGGCGAGGCCCGGCCCCGCCCCCCGCCGCTAATCCTCCTCCGCTGTTACTTGCGAACCTCGCAGTTGGCGAGGCAGGTCTGGTACATGGTGTCGCACGGCCGGCGACAGGCGAGTTGCATTTGCGCGCACGAGGTGCCGGGGCAATACCCGCCCGCCTGCTCGATGCAGTTCTCAAGGCACAGCTCGAACTGAGCCTCGCAGACCTCACAGGGGACGGGGTCGGTCTGCGCCTTCATGCTGGCGGGCGGAAGAGACAGCGACGCCAAACACAGGGTGAGGATTGCCAGCGCCAGAAACTTTCGCATGCTTCTTCTCACTCGGCTGGACATGGTGTGACTCCTTACTTGAAGCGGACGTGAGAGCGATAAGGTTGAGGGGCGCGCCTGAAAGGCGACGCGGGAACGATACGCCCCGCGTGGCGGGGTGTCAACGCGCAGGGCGAGGGCGCGCGGACGCGTCGCGGGCGACTGTTCTTCTACCGTCTACACGCCCTTCATGTATAATCGCCCCGCCGATGAAAATCTGCCCCGTCTGCCGATACTGTTACGAGGACACGGACACGGCCTGCGCGAGTGGCCACGGCGTGCTCGTGCCTTCGCGCCACGGGCCGCGGCTCATCGCCGACAAGTACCGGCTCGAACGCCTCCTCGGCCGCGGCGGGATGGGCGCGGTCTACGCCGGCGTCCACGTCGAGCTCGACCGGCCGACCGCGATCAAACTCCTCCTCCCCGATTTCCTCTGGGACGCGCAGGCGCTCGAACGCTTCCGGCGCGAGGCGCGCGCCGCCGCCCGCCTCAACCACCCGAACATCGTCGACACCTACGACTACGGCCTGCTGCCGACCGGCGAGGCTTACATCGTCATGGAGCTGGTCGAGGGGCAGACCCTGCGAGAGTACATGGACGCGGCCCACACGCTGCCCACGGCCGAGGCCGTCCACGTCGCGCGGCAGGTCGCCGAGGGCGTCGACGTGGCGCACCACGGCGGCATCGTCCACCGCGACCTCAAGCCCTCGAACATCATCCTCGCGCGCGACCACCGCGGCCGCACGCTCGTCAAGGTCGTAGACTTCGGCATCGCCAAGCTGAAGGAGTTTTCGACGACGGGTGGGGCCGGCAGCGTCACCAACACCGGGGCCATCGTCGGCACGCCGCGCTACATGTCGCCCGAGCAATGCGCCGGCTCCGAGGTCGACGCGCGCAGCGACATCTACTCGCTCGGCGTCATCCTCTACGAGATGCTCGCGGGGCGGCCGCCCTTCGACGCGCCCTCGGCCACGGCCCTCGCGCTCAAGCAGGTGCAGGAGCAGCCCGCGCCGCTCGACAACCTGCGGCCCGAACTGCCCGCCGGGGTCGGCCGCCTCGTCATGCACGCGCTGGCGAAAGACCCGGCCGCGCGGCCGCAGAGCGCGGGCGAGTTGGCGCGCGAGCTGGCCGCCATCGAACGCGACCTGCGCGAAGGCGGGGAGGCCGCGACGCCGGCGGGCGCCGAAGGCTCGGCCGGCGCCGGCCCGCCGGCCCACACCGCCCCCGACGCGCTCAAAGTCACCGGCACGACCGCCAACCCTTTAGAGACCGGCCGCCCGCCGGCCGACACGCCCTCGACCGGTCGCGCCGGCACGCCGACCGGCGAAGTCACCGACGGCCCGCCCGGCCCCGCGCCTTCGGATTCGTTCGAGTGGGAGCCGAAGCCGCCCGCCCCCGCGCGTCAGAGCGAGGAGGTCACGGCCGTGCCCGCCGCGAGCGGCTCGGCCGCGGAGCGCGGCGGCAACGTCTCTTTCGGCCCCACCGCCCCTTTCGACGAAGGGCGCGCGAGCGCCGCGCCGCGGGCGCGGAATCGCCGCGCGCTCACCTTCGTCCTCGTCGCGCTCGCGGCCGTCGTCGGGCTGGGCACGCTCTACGCGTTGACGAAGCGCGCGGACTCACCCGACCCCGAAGCTGACACCGCGCGCCGCGCGCCCGCAACCGCCCCGACCGCGACGGCCTCGACGCCTCAGCCTTCGCCCGTCCAGTCGGCCTCGCCCGCCGACGCGCCCGAGGAGGTCAGCGAGGCCGAGCTGGTCGAAGCCCCCGAGGCGCAGCGTAAGGCTCTGGTCGCGGCCCTCGGCCAGTGGGTCGCGGCGACGAACGCGCGCGACGTGAACGGGCAGTTGCGGCACTACGCGCCGCGCCTGACCAGCTTCTACCTCTCGCGCGGCGTCACGCGCGACGCGGTCAGGGAAGAAAAGGTGCGGACGTTCGGCGACGCGCGCGAGGTGCGCATCTCGGTCGCCGACCCGGTCTTCCGCGTCGCCCGCGACGGGCGCACGGCCGTCGTCCGCTTCCGCAAGGAGTTCCTCATCGACGGCGGCGGCCAGCGGCGCACGGGCGAGGTCTTGCAGGAGCTGCACTGGGCGAAGACCGGCTCGGGCTGGAAGATCACGAGCGAGCGCGACCTGCAAGTCATCAGGTAGGTAGACAGTAGTCAGTAGTCAGTAGTCAGTAGTCAGTAGGAAGACATTCGCCGGCGGAGGTTGAAGTAATAAACATCAACGCACGCCGGCGAATGCTTTTCTACTGGCTACTGACTACTTTTTTCGTTCTTCTTCACCTCGTTCTCGACGATGTTCTCTTTGATCCGGGCCTCGATCTTCTCGCTCTTGATGTCGAGGCGGAGCCGGTTGTAGAGGCTCATGTACTGGTTCGCCACCCAGACGAGGGCGAAGCCGCCGACGAGGTAGCCGCGCCAGTCGTCGAAGAGCAGCTTGAAGCCGGAGATGAAGAGGAAGAAGGCGGTCACGTAGTGGCTGAAGCAGTACTCGCAGGTGAAGAGGTAGAAGAACTTCCGCTGATACCAGCGCCGGCACGACTTGCTCCGCTCGACGCAGTACTCGCGCGGCTCGCGGAAGACCTCCTCGTGCGTCACCGTCCACGCGACGCACGCGATGGGGATGGCGAGGACGAAGAGGACGATGATCTGTGTCGTCAGGCTCATAACCAAGCCGTGAATCGTGAAGCGTAAGTCGCGGACGGGGTTCGGGCGGCGCCCGCGTCGAACGTCATCCCGAACTTTACCGCCACGCGAACGATTCGCGATTGAAGGCTTGGTTATTCTCCACGCCTGTTACGCTTTTGTCCCGCCCGGTTGGTTTTTTTTGCGCGGCGGGCTGCCGTGCCTTTCCGCGCCGGCTGTGTTAGCTTGGTCGCGAAAACACCTTTCGGGTGAGACCACCTTCTCACCCGCTCGGATACCCAATGACGACGACCAACGCACCGCTCACGCCGATGCTGCGGCAGTACCAAGAGCTGAAGCGGCAGCACCCCGGCACGCTCCTCTTCTTCCGCCTCGGCGACTTCTACGAGCTGTTCTTCGACGACGCCGTCACCGGCGCGCGCGAACTCGAAATCACCCTCACCGCGCGCCACAAGGAGCGCGGCGCGGCCATCCCCATGTGCGGCGTCCCGCACCACGCCGTCGCCGCCCACGTCGCGCGCCTCATCCGCAAGGGCTACCGCGTCGCCATCTGCGAACAGACCGAAGACCCGTCGAAGGCGAAGAAGCTCGTCCGCCGCGAGGTCGTCCGCGTCATCACGCCCGGCACGGCCGTCGACCCGCAGCTCGTCGAGGCCAAAGAGACGGTCTACCTCGCGGCCGTCTGCGGCGCGGGCGACACCTTCGGCGCGGCCTTCCTCGATCTTTCGACCGGCGAGTTCCGCGCCACCGAAGCCGACGGCGCGGACGCGTGGGCGCGCGTCTGCGCCGACCTCGAATCCTACGCGCCGCGCGAGCTGCTCTTCCCCTCCTCGCTCACGCCGCTCGTCAAAGACGCCTACGGCGGGCGCGGCCCTCGCACCGCGCCGCTGCCGCTCGACGCGGAGGCGGACGGGCCGGCCGCGCCCGTCGCGCGCATCACGCCGGCCGACCACGCGCCGGCCGCGGCCTCGGCCGGCATCGCGCTCACCCCGCTCGACGACTGGCTGTGGGAGCCGACCTCGTGCGCCTCCCTGCTGCTCGAACAGTTCGGCGCGCGCACGCTCGAAGGCTACGGGCTGGGCGGCAAGGTCGCGGCCGTGAGCGCCGCGGGCGCGTGCCTGCGCTACGCGCGCGAGACGCAGCGGGCCGCGGCCGCGCACGTCACCGACCTCAGCTTCTTCGAGACGCGCGACCACCTCGTCTTAGACTCCGTCACCTGCCGCAACCTCGAACTCGTCGAGTCGCAGGGCGGCGGGGGCCGCGGCGCGTCGCTGCTCGGCGTCCTCGACGCGACCGTCACGGGCATGGGCGCGCGACTGCTCCGCGCGTGGCTGTTGCGGCCGTCGGTGCGGCGCGGGGAGATCGAGGCGCGGCTCGCGGCCGTCGGCGACCTCCACCGCTCGCAGATGCGGCGCGACCGCCTGCGCGCGCTGCTCAAAGAGGTCTCCGACCTCGAACGCCTCACGGGCCGCATCAACATGGGCACGGCCACGGCGCGCGACCTCGTCGCCCTGCGCCGCTCGCTCGATCAGGTTCCCGCGATCCGTCAGGCGTTATCGGACGTGGAGGCCTCGCTGCTCGAAGTCGTCCGCGAGAACTCGGACGAGTTGCCGGACGTGCGAGCCCTGATCGGCAGGGCCATCAGCGACGACCCGCCCGTCAACTTCGGCGACGGCGGCTCCGTCCGGGGGGGCTTCGACCCGGAGCTTGACGAGCTGCGCGCGATCAGCCGCGACGCCAAGCAGACCATCGCCGCCATCGAGTCGCGCGAGCGCTCGCGCTCCGGCATCAATAGCTTGCGCGTCCGCTTCAACAACGTCTTCGGCTACTTCATCGAGGTCTCGAAGGCCAGCTCGGTGCGCGTGCCCGCGGATTACGAGCGGCGGCAGACGCTCGCCAACGCCGAGCGCTACACCACGCCCGAGTTGAAGGATTGGGAGCAGAAGGTGCTCGGGGCCGAGGGGCGCTGCCTCGAAATCGAGACGCGCATCTTCGGCGAGGTGCGCGCGCAGGTCGCCGAGCAGACGCGGCGTTTGCAGGCGACGGCCCGCGCCCTCGCGATGCTCGACGTGCTCTCGTCTCTGGCCGAGGTCGCCGCGCGCCGCCGCTACCACCGGCCCGTCCTCCACGACGGCGACGAGCTTGAGATCAAGGCCGGCCGCCACCCCGTCATCGAAGCCATCGGCGAGGCCCCGTTCGTCCCGAACGACCTCTCCATGAACAACTCGACCGACCGCCTGCTCATCATCACCGGGCCGAACATGGGCGGGAAGTCCACGCTGCTGCGGCAGACGGCGCTCATCTGCCTGCTGGCGCAGGTGGGCTCGTTCGTGCCGGCCGAGCGCGCGCGGCTGCCCGTGCTCGACCGCATCTGGACGAGGGTGGGCGCTTCGGACGACCTCTCGCGCGGCCGCTCGACCTTCATGGTCGAGATGACGGAGACGGCGGCTATCCTCCACAACGCGACGCCGCGCTCGCTCGTCCTGCTCGACGAGATCGGCCGCGGCACGGCGACCTTCGACGGCCTTTCGATCGCGTGGGCCGTCGCCGAGCACCTCCACGACTCGGCCGAGCACGCCGCCAAGACCCTCTTCGCCACCCATTACCACGAGCTGACGGAGTTGGCCGAGCGCCTGCCCGGCGCGCAGAACTATCAGATTCGCGTCGCCGAGCGCGAGGGCGAGGTCATTTTCCTCTACCGCATCGAGCGCGGCCGCGCCTCGAAGTCTTACGGCATCGAGGTCGCGCGCCTCGCCGGCCTGCCGCCCGAGGTGCTGGCGCGCGCGCGCGAAGTCTTGGAGAAGCTCGAGCGCTACGAGCTGGACGTGTTCGCCGGGGAGGAGGGG
>Ga0196978_1001328_pt1 | contig 11050 bp, 8 predicted proteins | sample S3v_2013CmetaG_FD_155491 | JGI IMG/M metagenome (GOLD analysis project Ga0196978, IMG submission 155491) | Soil microbial communities from Anza Borrego desert, Southern California, United States - S3+v_20-13C | ecosystem: Environmental > Terrestrial > Soil > Desert | place: USA: California... | reverse complement strand
GGCGGGGCAATCACTCTGAGGCCCCCGGATGAAAAAATGTGCGCAGAACTTTTCCGCCGTCGCATGGCGACGCACGCTTGGACCTCCGGCGCCGCTGCGTTAGCGTTGCCGAAGCGTGAGCTTTTTCTCGGGAAATCCGCTCGACCGCGCTTCTCGCCAGCGCTGCGATCCGCAGTGGCTGTCGACTTGCTTAGAGGATCCAAAAAGCAAATTTCTGCCGTTCTGGCGCCTCAACGTGCTGGTCAAGCGAGAGGGGCCGGCGCTGGGGTGGGCCCGCCGCGCACTGCTGTCGGCAATGGATGAAGGCGTGGGCGCAGTTCTTCTCGGGATGCGCGGCGAGGTCGCGCACTACGCGGTCGACGTCTCCTCGCTGTCGGAGCCGGAACGCGAGCTCGGACTTTCCGATATCGCCGAGTTCTGCGACGTGCGCGCGGCAGCCTCGCAGCTCGCCGGCGAAGATTGCGCCATCGTCGCGCAGGCGCGTGCGCTGATCGACTGGCACGCCACGCACCGTTTCTGTCCGCGCTGCGGCGCATCGACCTCGGCCATGCAGGGCGGTGCCATGCGTACGTGCACCTCGTGCAAGGCCGAGCACTTCCCGCGCGTCAACCCGGTGGCGATCATGCTGGTTGTGCGCGGCGACCGCTGCCTTCTCGGGCGCCAGGCGGTCTGGCCGCGTGGCATGTACTCGACGCTGGCCGGCTTCATCGAGCCGGGCGAGACCATCGAGGAAGCGGTCGCGCGCGAGGTCAAGGAAGAAGCCGGCATCGACGTGGGCGCCGTCCGCTATGTGTCCTCGCAGCCGTGGCCGTTTCCGTCGGCGTTGATGATCGGATGCTTTGCCGAGGCGGTCAGCGAGCAGATCGTCATTGATACCGCCGAGATCGAGGATGCGCGCTGGTTCGACCGCGAGACCGTGGCCAGGGCGTGCCGCGGCCAGACCGATGCGAACGAGCTCTTTCTTCCGCCGCCGATGGCGATCGGCCGAACTCTGGTCGATGACTGGATCGGCGATGGATGATGCGGCAGATGCAGCCCTGCGCGACTGGACCGTCGATCTGGCGCGCCGCGCGGGAGAAACCCTGCTCGGATATTTCTGCCGCGAGGATCTGGCCTCGCGCCTGAAGGCCGACTACTCGCTGGTGACTGAAGCCGACCTGGCGGCCGACGCCCTGATTGCAGGTGCGATCCTGGCCGAGCATCCGGCCGATGCCATCCTGAGCGAAGAGGACAATACCCGCCACGAGGCCGAGAACGAGTACGTCTGGATCATCGATCCGATCGATGGCACCACCAATTTCTCGCACGGCCTGCAGTACTGGGGCGTCTCGATCGCGCGCATCCGCGCAGGCCATCCCTCCCTTGCCGTCCTTTTCTTCCCGGCTCTCGACGAGATGTACGTGGCCACCCGCGCAGGAGGCGCATTCTGCAACGGCAAACGCATCGTCGTCGAGCCTCCGCCTGCGCCGGGCCGCTGGCGCGTGATGGCTTGCTGCTCGCGCACGATGCGCTTCTACGACGTCAACGTGCCGATGAAGATGCGCGTGTTCGGCTGCGCCACATACAGCATGGTCAGCGTAGCTCGAGGCAGCGCCGCCGTGGCCGTCGAGACGCGGCCGAAGATCTGGGACCTGGCGGCCGCCTCCCTGATGGTCGAAGAAGCCGGCGGCGTGGTCGCGTATTCGCCGGGGCCGGTTCCCTTTCCGCTGCAGACCGGCGTCGCCTACGACGTGCAGAGCTACCCGCTGATTGCTGCGGCCACCGCCGATCTGGCCGAGATGGCGCGAGAGGGCATCCAGGAGCGCAACAGCAGATAAGGGGACTGTCCCCTTATGTCGCAAAGCCCGCCAGCCCTGCTAAAGCTACGGGTTCAGTTATGAAGACTTCGCGCCAGTACACCAACGAGCGGGGCCGCCTGCTCGCCGAGCAGCTCGCCTCGCGCATCCTCGTTCTGGACGGCGCGATGGGCACGATGATCCAGAGCTACGGCCTGGTCGAGGCCGACTACCGCGGCGAGCGTTTCGCCGACTGGCCGCGCGACCTCAAGGGCAACAACGACCTGCTGGTGCTGACGCGGCCCGACATCGTACGCGCCATCCACGAGGCCTACTTCGATGCCGGCGCCGACATCGTCGAGACCAACACGTTCAACTCCACCTCCATCTCCCAGGCCGATTACGGCATGGAAGCCGCGGTCTACGAGCTCAACAAGCGCGGCGCCGAGCTCGCGCGCGAGGCGGCGGCCGCGGCTCAGGCGCGTCATCCGCAGCGGCCGCTGTTCGTGGCGGGAGTGCTCGGGCCGACCAATCGCACGGCCTCGCTCTCTCCCGACGTCAACGATCCCTCCTTCCGCGCGGTCACCTTCGATGAGCTGGTGACCGCCTACACCGAGGAAGCCGAAGGCCTGATCGACGGCGGCGCCGACGTGCTGCTGGTCGAAACCGTCTTTGATGCGCTCAATGCCAAGGCCGCGCTGTTCGCCATCGAAGACGTCTTCGAGAAGCGCCGCATCGTGCTGCCCGTCATGATCTCGGGCACCATCACCGACAGCAGCGGGCGCACGCTGGCGGGGCAGACGCCCTCGGCCTTCCACTACTCGCTGCGCCATGCGCAGCCACTCAGCATCGGTTTCAACTGTGCGCTCGGCGCCGAGCAGCTCCGCCCCTACATCGAAGAGCTTTCCGGCGTGGCCGAATGTGCGGTCAGCGCGCATCCCAACGCCGGCCTGCCCAACCAGTTCGGCGGCTACGACGATACGCCCGAGCAGATGGCCGAGCAGATCGCCGAGTGGGCGCGCAGCGGCTTCCTGAACATCGTCGGCGGCTGCTGCGGCACCACGCCGGCGCACATCGAGGCCATCGCAGCCGCCGTGCGCGCTCTCGAGCCCCGCGTCGCTCCCGAGCTCCCACGGGTCTGCCGCCTGTCCGGACTGGAGCCGCTGGAGATCGGGCCCGACTCGCTCTTCGTCAACGTCGGCGAGCGAACCAACGTCACCGGCTCCAAGAGGTTTGCCGACCTGATCCTGGCAGGCAGCTACGAGGCTGCCGTCGAGGTCGCACGACAGCAGGTCGACAGCGGCGCGCAACTGCTGGACGTCAACATGGACGAGGGCCTTCTCGACTCGGAGAAGGCGATGACGACGTTCCTGCACATGATCGCATCCGATCCGGCGGTGGCGCGCGTGCCGGTGGTCGTCGATTCGTCCAAGTGGACCGTGATCGAAGCCGGCCTGAAGTGCCTGCAGGGCAAGGGTGTCGTCAATTCGATCAGCATGAAGGAGGGCGAGGAGGCCTTCCTGGAGCAGGCTCGCAGGCTGCGCCGCTACGGGGCCGCCGTCATCGTCATGGCCTTCGATGAAACCGGACAGGCCGACACCGCCGAGCGCAAGGTGTCGATCTGCACGCGCGCCTACAACCTGCTGATCGAGAAGGCCGGCTTTGCGCCCGAGGACATCATCTTCGACCCGAACATCTTCGCGGTGGGCACGGGCATCGAGGAACACGCCAACTACGCGGTCGATTTCATCGAGGCGACCCGCACCATCCGCCAGACGCTGCCGCACGCGATGATCAGCGGCGGCGTCAGCAACGTCTCTTTCTCGTTCCGCGGCAACAACCCGGTGCGCGAGGCGATTCACGCCGCGTTCCTCTACCACGCCATCGCCGCGGGGATGACGATGGGCATCGTCAACGCCGGAGCGCTGCCCGTCTACGAGCAGATCGACAAGGATCTGCTGGAACGGGTCGAGGACATGCTGCTCAATCGCCGCAGCGATTCGACCGAGCGCATGCTCGAGTTCGCCGAGGGCTACCGCGGCGCGGCCAAGACGCGCGTGGCCGACCTGTCCTGGCGAGAAGGCAGCGTCGCCGATCGCCTGCGGCATGCGCTGGTCAACGGCAACGCCGACTACGTCGTCGAGGACACCGAGGAGGCCCGTCAGGCGGCCAGCCATCCGCTCGAAGTCATCGAGGGCCCGCTCATGGACGGCATGAACGTGGTCGGGGACCTGTTCGGCGCGGGCAAGATGTTCCTGCCGCAGGTGGTCAAGAGCGCGCGTGTCATGAAGAAGGCCGTCGCGCACCTGATCCCGTATCTGGAAGCGCTCAAGGCGCAGGGCGGCGCCGACACCAAGGGCCGCGTGCTGATGGCCACCGTCAAGGGCGACGTCCACGACATCGGCAAGAACATCGTGGGCGTGGTCCTGCAGTGCAACAACTTCGAGGTCATCGACCTCGGCGTGATGGTCCCGTGCGACAAGCTGCTGGCGGCGGCGCGCGAACGCGAGGTCGACATCATCGGCCTGTCGGGCCTGATCACTCCCTCGCTCGAAGAAATGTCGCACGTGGCGCGCGAGATGGAGCGGCAGGGCTTCACTCTTCCGCTGCTGATCGGCGGCGCCACGACCTCGCGCGTGCACACTGCCGTCAAGATCGAGCCGTGCTACAGCGGGCCCGTCATCCACGTCCTGGATGCGTCGCGCGGCGTGGGCGTGGCCAGCTCCCTGATGAACCCTTCGCTGCGCGAGCGTCTGACCGTGGACACGCGCAAGGAGTATGCGGAGCTTCGCGTGGCTCATGGCAACAAGCAGGCGCGCACGACCAATCTGCCGATCGAGCGCGCGCGCTCCAACGGCGTGCGTGTCGACTGGCAGGCCTACCGCCCCCCGGTGCCGAAGAAGCCCGGGTTGACCGTCATCGACGACGTCTCGCTGCGTGAGCTGCTGCCGTACATCGACTGGACGCCGTTCTTCCAGACCTGGGAGCTCAAGGGCCGCTATCCCGGCATCCTGCAGGACCCGCAGGCCGGCGCGGCGGCGCGCAGCCTGTTCGAGGACGCGCAGAAGATGATCGAGCGCCTGATCGGAGAGGGACAGCTGCGCGCGCGGGCCGTGGTGGGACTGTGGCCAGCGGCCGCCGTGGGCGACGACGTCGAAGTGTACTGCGACGAAACGCGTTCGAAGACCCACACCACGGTGCACTTCCTGCGCCAGCAGCTGCTCAAGCCGCCGGGGCGCCCCGACCTGTGCCTGGCCGACTTCGTGGCGCCGAAGGACAGCGGCGTGCCCGACTACATCGGCGGCTTTGCCGTTACGGCCGGCATCGGCCTGGACGCCATCGTCCGCGCCTACGAGCGCGATCACGACGACTACTCCGCCATCCTGTGCAAGGCGCTGGCGGATCGCTTTGCCGAGGCGCTGGCCGAGGCCACGCATGCGCGCGTGCGAAAGGAGCTGTGGGGCTACGAACCCGAAGAGGCGCTCGACAATGACGCGCTCATCGCCGAGCGCTACCGCGGCATCCGTCCTGCGCCGGGTTATCCGGCCTGCCCGGACCATTCGGAGAAGCCGGCGCTGTTCGCACTGCTGTCGGCCGAGGCCAACGCGGGGATCGAGCTGACCGACAGCTTCGCGATGTTGCCCGCCGCATCCGTCAGCGGGTATTACCTGTCGCATCCGGATTCGGCCTACTTCGGCATCGGACGCATCGACCGCGACCAGGTCGAGGACTACGCACGGCGCAAGGGTGTGCCGGTCGCGACGGTCGAGAGCTGGCTCGCATCGAACCTCGCCTACGATCCCTCACGCTCTTCGGCGCCCGCTGCCGAAGAAGCCCCTGCCGCAGCCTCCGCTTGAGCCGGCGCAAACCGAGCTCTGGCGGGGGCAGTTCACGGCTGCTCGGAAGCGCGCAGACCCGCTTCTTTCACGGACTGACGCCCGATCGCATTCTCGAGGCCGTCGAGCGCGCCGGCTACGTCTGCACCGGCCGCTGCCTGGCCCTGAACAGCATGGAGAACCGCGTCTACGACGTGGAGATCGAGGTCGAGGGCGAGGTTCGCAGTCCGAGCGAACGCTTTCGCGTGGCCAAGTTCTACCGCCCCGGCCGCTGGAGCCGCCAGCAGATCTTGGACGAGCACCGCTTCCTGGCCGAGCTTGCCGAGGAGGAGATTCCGGTGGTGCCGCCCCTGGCCATCATCGACGGCGAAGAGACACTTGGCGAGCTGCCCGACCTCGAGATCTGGTTTGCGGTCTTCCCGCGCATCGGCGGCCGCCTGCGCGACGAGATCAGCGAGGAGGATGCCGAACAGCTCGGCCGCTTGCTGGCGCGCGTGCACAACGTCGGGGCGCGCAGCAAGGCCACGCAGCGCCTGCGCCTGGACGTGGCAACCTACGGCCGCGGCAATCTCGAATATCTTCTGGAGTCCGAGACCATCCCGGCGCCCTATCGCGAGCGCTACCGCCACGTTGCCGAGCAGATCTGCGATCGCAGCGAGCCGTGGTTCGAGCAGGCGGGCGTGCAGCGCATCCATGGCGACTGCCATCTGGGCAACATCCTGTGGGGACGCGAGAGCGCGATGCTCGTCGACTTCGACGACATGCTCGAGGGTCCGTGTGTCCAGGATCTATGGCTGATCGCGCCCGGCCGCGACGAGTGGGCGCGTGCACGCCGGCGTGCGCTCCTGGACGGCTACGAGCAGATCCGCGACTTTGACCATTCCACGCTGCGTCTGACCGAGCCGCTGCGCGCGCTGCGCCTGCTGCACTTCGCAGCCTGGATCGCGCGCCGATGGGAGGATGCGGCGTTTGCCCGCGTGTTCACCGACTTCCGCACCGACCGCTACTGGGTCGAGCAGATCGAGGCGCTCCAGGAATGCGCCGGCGCGCTGTCGGCGCCCGAGGAATGACGCGACCGTGCAGCGCCCGGTCGCGACAGACGCGTGCATGCCCGGGCCTGCACCGACGATGACAGGGAGATGTTCTCCATGACGATGGCGTCGATATCCCAGCTCCCGCAATTTGCCCGACCGATCCTTGCCGCGATGCTGGTCTGGGCTGCGCTTGCAGGGGAGGCCGCAGCGCAGGCCAGGGTGGTGCCGCAGTATGTCGGCCTGCCCAAGGCAGAGGTGGAGCGGCGTCTGATACGCGCCGGCTTCAGCGCGCAATGGCGCTCGGCGGGAGAGGCTCCGTATCCGGAAGATCGCGGCCGCATCGCGGCACAGGTTCCGCCGGCAGGAAACCCGCTTCCTTCGGGCGCGCCGGTGCTGCTGTTCGTTTACGACGACGGCGCACGGCCTGCCTTGCCGCCCGCTGCAGCTGCGACGCCGGCCCCACCGGCGGCCGCGCCCGCGCCGGCAACGGCAGACTGCTCGCGCTGGGCCGGCAGCTCCTATGATCGCGTCATCGGTGCGTGCCGCTGCCCGGAAGGGCAGTGGTGGGGCCTGCACGGTGACCGCTGCGAGTCGCGCGAGAAGGCCGGTGGCGACGTGTGCGCGAGCAAATGGTCCGGGTCGGTCCCGGTCTTTCGCGGTGACGGCACGTTCCACTGCATCTGTCCTCCCGATCGGCCATGGAATGCCGAGACGATGGAATGCAGCGGGTCCAGCAAGGAGGCGGCCGCCGAATGCCAGTCGCGCTGGCCCGGAACCGTGCCGGTGTTGTCGCCGTCGGGCACCGATTACGAGTGCCGATGTCCCATGGGCATGCGCTGGGAGCAGTCGCGCGCCCGCTGCGATGCCTCGGTCGCGCTGGAAGGGCACGGCGCGCCACCGCAGCGTCCGGATGCCGGGGGCGTTGCGCCCGATCCGATTCCGCCGCCGGACGAGGAAGGTTGGGACGAAGGCGAGCCGGGACATCTCGACGATCCCGGTAGCCAGCGGTACGAGGAGCGGGACGGTCCCGAGGGGCAGTTCTCCGACGATGACCAGGTCCCGTGGCCGCCGCGTCGCGACGGCGACCGATCGCCCGGCGGCGCGCGCGACGATCTCGGCGACGTCGATGCGGATCGAGGCAACGCCGGCGCGGGCCGGGAGGACCTGGCGCCGCCAGCGCCGGACGACGGCGATACGGCGCAGCCGCCCGGTCGCGTGGTAACCCCCGGATCGAATGCTCAGCGCGGACCGGGATCCGACGGCAATGCGGAGGAGGAGGGTCCCTGTGCGGCGCTGCTCGCCGAGATTCGCGGACGCGCCGGCGCCGGGCAGGCTGCCGAAGCCGATGCGCTCGCGCTTCACGCTGCCGGCAAGGGGTGTGACCCCGAAGCCATCGCGGCGGCGGTAGCCGCTGGCCAGCAACGCTAGCCCGGCCGGCGCGTCGCGGCCGCAGCCGGCAAGCGTCGCCAGGAGGGAGCAACGACGTGACTCGACGAATCCTGATCCGCGGCGGCCGGGTCCTGACGATGGATCCCACCCTCGGCGAGCTGCCCCGCGGCGACGTGCTGATCGAGAACGACCGCATCGCGGCGGTTGCCGCGCACCTCGACGCGGCCGACGCCGAAATCGTCGATGTCCGCGGACACATCGTCGCGCCCGGAATGATCGATACGCATCGGCACACGTGGCAGACCCAGCTGCGTGCCATCTGTGCCGACTGGACCCTCGTCGACTATTTCCTCGGCATCCGTCTTGCGATCTCTCCGGTCTACGGCGCAGAGGACGTTCGGCTGGGCAATCGGCTGGGAGCCATCGATGCGATCGATGCCGGAGTCACGACGATCCTGGACTTCTCCCACTGTAACAACACGCCCGACCACAGTGACGCGGCCGTCGAAGGTCTGCGCGATGCGGGCATCCGCGCGGTCTTCGGCTACGGATTTTTCGAGAGCAGCCCATCGGCACCGCCGCATTTCCTCGAGCATCGCCAGCGACTGCGCGACTTCGAGCGCATCGCCGATCGGTACTTCAGCGCGGAGGGGCTGCTCCAGCTCGGGGTCGCACTCAGCGAGACCGCGCCTGCGCAGCAGACGGCAGCCGAGATCGGCGCGGCTCGACGGCGCAATGCTCTGATCGTCTGTCACACCGGCTGCGTATGGGCGCTGCCCACCGGCATCACCGAGCTCGACGAGGCAGGGCTGCTGGGCGCCGACCAGGTCCACGTGCACTGCAACACGCTGCGCGACGACGAGTGGAAGCGCCTGGCGCGCGCCGGCGCCAAGGTTTCGATCTCGCCCGAGACCGAGCTGAACATGGGAATGGGGCGGCCCGCGTTCGGGGCGTGCGAACGTCACGGCATCAAGCCGACGCTTTCCTGCGACGTCCTCTCGCTCAACAGCGGAGACCTTTTCTCGCAGCTTCGCCTGGGACTGGCATTCAAGCGCTGGGCCGATACGGAAACGATGAACCTGCGCGGTGAGGATCCGGTCTACGTCACGACCACTGCCTACCAGGCGCTGGAATGGGTGACCGTCCATGCAGCCGAGGCCATCGGGCAGTCTTCGCGCCTGGGCAGCCTGACGCCCGGCAAGCAGGCCGACATCATCGTGGTCGGCGGCGCCTCGCCTTCGCAGCATCCGCAGATCGACGCCGCCGGCACCCTGGTGTTTCAGTGCTGCGCTCGCGACGTCCGCCACGTCTGGATCGCCGGCCGCATGCGAAAGCGCGACGGCGCGGTGCTGGACGTTCCGATGACCGACCTGTTGGCACGAGCCGACGCGTCCGCCGAGGCCGTGCTGCAGCGCGCGCGAGCGCGCGCTGGCGAGCTGCCGCCGATGCGCGGAACGGGTTTTGCCGCGATGGCCGGAAGTCTGCTGGGACGCTAGCGCGAGCTTCGGCCGGCGCGCGCCGGATCGCGGCGAGATGGTCAGGACCCGCGCGCCGTTGCGCCCTCATTGCCGGACCAGACCTTTCAGCGAGCCGGTCACCGCTCCCGCTCGGATCGGCACGCACGAGGGCGGAAAATCCTGTCTCGTCTCGAAGCCACCGGCCTCCAGACGGTCGAGCAGCTCGGGAAGACGGTCGATGCAGCAACCGGGAAGGTCGTGAAGCACGACCAGCGGCCAGTCCTGCCTGCTGGCGTCGATCATGCAGCGGTCCACCCAATCGACCGATGGCTCCCAGTCGCGCGGAACGCTGGACCACAGAACGCAGCTGTAGCCTCCGCGCTGCAGGTAGTGCACCGCCTGCTCGCTCAGGAGGTCAGGGTTCAGCTCTCCGCCCGCGCCGTAGGGACGAAACCATCTGCTCTCGTGGGCGAGGGGCCCGATCAGATTCTGGGTCGCACCGATCTCGCGCTCGAGGACGTCGTCGCCGCCACCGGGGCCGAGCTGAACGGAGTGCGTCATCGTGTGATTGCCTATCCAGTGTCCTTCCTCGAACGCGCGCTCGGCAAGCTTGCGCCGGTCGGTATCGCGCAGCCGGTCGCCGACGACGAAGAAGGTGGTAAGGATCGAGCGCTCCGCCAGCAGGTCCAGGACGCGGTCGGTCACGCCCGGCCACGGTCCGTTGTCGAAGGAGAGGGAGACCGGCTTCGTGTGCGACTGACTCATCGCCGTGTCTTGCTGACGGTGAGCGGCGGCGTCTCGATCATCAGTCCGCGCAGCAGGATGTCGGCCACGTCCCTGGCCTGCTGCTCGATGAAAGCCGGATCGAGCGGCTCAGGACCGCCCATGCGCCGCGCCAGCGGAACCATGGTGAAGATGGAAGCGCCGCCCTGGGTAAGGAGGAAGAAGATCGTGCGCGGGTCCACGGAGCGGATCTTCTTCTCGTCGATGGCGCGCTGGATCATCACGTTCCAGCCCTGCTGGGAAGGCTCCATCAGCTGCGTGTACAGATACTCGAGCCGCTTTCCTTCGTTCGAGCCTTCCTGCGTGACGATGAAGAGGTTGGCGGGGAAGCGGGCGGCCATGTGGATGAAACGCTCCATGATGGTGCGCATCACCGTCAGGATGTCGACGTCGTTCTGCATTTCCGTGGCCATCCCGAGAAGCTCACGATTGATCGTGCCGATCGACCAGTCCACGCACGCACGCCACAACTCCTCCTTGGAGCTGTAGTAGTGCGCGATGAGGTTGTGGCTGACGCCGAGCTGCTGCGCCAGCCGGCGCACCGACATCTCCTCGAAACCGCGCTCTCCGAACGCGCGCAGCGCGGCCTCCAGGATCTCCTGCTTGGAACCGAGTGCCGGCCTGGAGGCAGGCGGCCGGCCTGCCTTGCGGCGCGGGCCCCGTTTGCGGCGCGTCGCGGCCGTGCCCGACGTCGAACTTTTATTGGCCATGTGCCTAATTTCTCCGGCATTTAATTTGACAGATGGTCAATTGTGACGCAATCTCGGACCTGCGCG
>Ga0196978_1001327_pt1 | contig 11056 bp, 9 predicted proteins | sample S3v_2013CmetaG_FD_155491 | JGI IMG/M metagenome (GOLD analysis project Ga0196978, IMG submission 155491) | Soil microbial communities from Anza Borrego desert, Southern California, United States - S3+v_20-13C | ecosystem: Environmental > Terrestrial > Soil > Desert | place: USA: California... | reverse complement strand
CGATGCGGAAGATCTCGCCGCCGAGGTCCACCACGTACAGGTTGCCGCTCTCGTCCTCGGCGAAGGAAGAGATCTCGTTGATGGCGAGCTCGCCGGTCGGATCGAGCTGGTCGGTGCGGTCGGTCAGATCGGTGTAGTTGGTGCCATCGAACTTGGAGGGCTCCGAGCCATCGTACTTCAGCGACCAGATGCGCTCGGTGACGTAGTCGGCGAAGAAGTAGAGGCCCTGGATCTCCTCGATGGGACCGCGGTAGACGTAGCCTCCGGTAGTGGAGCGCCCCTGGAACGTGCCGCTGCCGCGAGTGTAGTCGTAGATGGGATCGATGGCGCCGGCGGGCCGCGGCCCGCCTACCGTGGGTGTCTGGATCGTGCCCTCGCGCAGGCGCCAGCCATAGTTCTCGCCGCCATCGGAGCCGGCAGGCTGGACGTTGATCTCCTCGCGCGCAGCCTGTCCGACGTCGGCGATGTAGAGATCGCCGGTCATCCTGTCGAAGCTCGGCCGCCACGGGTTGCGCAGGCCATAGCTCCAGATCTCGTCGTCTCCGGTCTCGCCCACGAAGGGATTGGACGCAGGGATCGCGTAGTTGCGCGCCGAGTCGGCCGGGAAATCGTCGCCGTCGACGTCGATGCGCAGCATCTTGCCGAGCAGGTTGCTCGTGACGTCCTGGGCGTTGCCGGTCCCCGGCGTGTGGCCCGTTCCCGAATCGAAGCTGGCGCCGCCGTCGCCAGAGGCGATGTAGAGGAAGTCGTCGGGGCCGAACCCGATCCACCCGCCGTTGTGGTTGGCCTGAGGCTGATCGAACGTCAGCACCAGCTGCATGCTGCCAGGATCGGCGACGTCGTCGTCATCGGAGACCCGATAGCGACGGATCTCGGTGTCGCCGTCGCTGGCGGTGAGGTTGACGTAGAAGAAGCCATTGTCGGCGTAGTCGGGATGGAAGGCCAGGCCCAGCAGCCCTTGCTCGTCATCGGTGGCGATGCCGTCGATGTCGAGAAAGTCGGTGGGCAGAATCGTTTGCTGCTCGAGATCGAGGATGCGGATACGGCCCGTGTGCTGCTCGAGAATGAAAAGCCGCTCGGTGTCCCCGGGGGGAGAGGTGGCGTACAGCGGCCGGTCCAGGCCGCTGGCGACTCGCTCGGTGGTCAGGGCGGCTGCTGCGGTGCCCGCTCCGAGCAGGAACGCTGCAACCGGGGTCAGGAAGCGCAGGGCGTGCGTAGTCATGGCGCATTAGAAGCCGAGTCCGCCACGCTAGCAATACGACGGGATTCGCGACTCCGAAGGGTGGCGGCCGGTGGTTACGGCAGGCGTACGACGCGCAACGATGATCCGAATGATTCACCGGGAGTTTACATCCGGCACCGCCCCGTCATCATGCGTGATCGCCGCTCGCGCGGGCGCGCGAATTCACGCGGCTGACTGCTCAAGGAGTGTTCATGAACTGCCCCCGATGTAACGACGTCGTCCTCGATGAACGCGACCGCGAAGGCATCGTCATCGATGCATGCCCGACCTGCCGGGGAATCTGGCTCGATCGCGGTGAGCTCGAAAAGCTCATCGCGCGTGCAACCCGGGAGCTCGACGAGCTCGCACCGCGCCGAGCCGAGCCTCCCGCGGATGCACGCTCGGCCGAACGTCCCGGCGCCGCCCATGACGATCGCGGCGCCGCCGCCGGCGATCGCCGCTACGAGGATCGCCGTGATCGTTACGACGATCGCCGCAGCGACGAGCGCTACCGCGACGAGGATCGCAGTCGCTACCGTGACGACGACGACCATTACCGCCAGCGCCGGCGCAAGAGGAGCTGGATCGAAACGTTGGGCGACGTGTTCGACTGAGTCGCCCTTCTGGCCGCGGCGGTCTGCCTGACCCTTTGTCCCAAGCCGGCAGCGGCTGCGTCGGGCCGTCGCGAAACTGACGCGCATTGCGGTCACGCTCGCGGCGCGTTATCGACCTTGTCATGACGCTCGCCGCCCAGTTGGAAGTCGTGCCGAGGATCTTCATCCGCCAGCGCAGGGAGATGATCGAGCTGTTCGGGCTGGAATCGCGAAACAAGTACTCGATCGAGACCGAGAGCGGCGACAGCATCGGGTTCGCGGCCGAGCAGGGTAAGGGCATTGCCGGCACCCTGGTACGCCAGCTGCTCGGCCACTGGCGCTCCTTCGAGATCCGCATCTTCGACCGCGACCGGCGCTCCGAGCTCATCGCGTTCCACCCTTTCCGTTTCTACTTCCACCGCCTCGAGATCTGCACGGCCGATGGTCGCAGACTCGGCGCCGTCGAGCGCCGCTTCTCGATCCTGACCAAGACGTTCGATGTCCACGGGCCTGCCGGTGAGGTCATTGCCGAGGTTTCCTCGCCGCTGTGGCGGCCATGGACCTACATCTTCCGGCACCAGGGAATCGAGATCGGTGCCGTGCGAAAGAAATGGGGCGGACTGATCCGCGAGGCGTTCCTGGACGCCGATTCCTTCGCCGTCGAGTTCGCCGCCACCACGTCGGACGGCGACACCCGTCTCGTCCTTCTCGGCGCGGCGATGTTCATCGACGTCATGTATTTCGAGAAGAAGGGGACGGGTCCGTTCTCGATCGCCGACCTGATACCGGGGTGATGATCCGATACAGCGCGACGAGCTTTCCGCCGTATCGCTACCTGCCTGGCCGTGGGCCGCACCCGACGCGCGATCCCGAAGGGCATTCCTACGGGCGCCAGCTCCCTCCCGTCATCGTAGACGACCAGACGTGGCCGCGTTGCCAGACCTACCTGTTCGCCGTCGACCTGTTCAACCATGGCTACTACTGGGAAGCGCACGAGCAGCTCGAAGCGATCTGGCATGGCGTCGGGCCCGATACCCCGATCGGCATCTTCGCGCAGGCGGTCATCCAGGCGGCTGCGGCATTGCTCAAGAGCTCGATGGGTCAGGCCGGCGCTGCCAGGCGTCTGACGTCTGCGGCGTGCGAGAAGCTGCGCGGCGGCGTCGCCACCGTCCTCGGCGTGGACACCGCGGAACTGGCTCGCCAGCTCGAGGAATATGTCGACGGTGGTGCGCCGGCCGTGCCGCTGATCGTGCTGCGCCGGGAAGGCGGTTGCGCGAGTGGAACGTGACCGATCCGGTAGGGATGGGACCTTGTGTTCTCGTTTCTCGGATCTGCTGTCCGGCCGTTCGACGTTCGGCGCTGCCGGTGACAGTCGGTGGGGACGCGCTGGAAGACGGGTATTGCGCGCGTGCTGACGCGCTTCCGCTGCGAAAAACCCTTCGGGCGACGAATGCGGGGATGGATCACGGCCGGAGCGGAGACGTGCGACGACGGCGACTAGATAGCCGATGACGGCTGCAGCCCAACGTCCACTTGCCGTGCGCCGTTCCGGAAGAACGACGGCGTGCACCTGCGCGCGACGGCCGATTGACAGCTGTCCGCTACGGGTGCGCGGCGTTGCAGTGCCGGTCGTAACCGCCTCTGCGAAGGCGGTTACGGCTTCTCCTCGGCGACTTCGTCGGAAGGCTTGGTGGCAGGGTCGGTGACGGACTTCTGCTTCTTGGCTTCCTTCCTCTTCTGCCGTTCGAGCTCTTTCTTGCGTTTCTCGAATTGATAGTTCGGCTTCTTTGGCAAAGGGCTCCTTGCGGCTGCACCATTCTTGCGCGCGATGACCAGTTCGGGGCGCGGCGGGCGCCATGTAATCGCGCCCGTCGGCAGCCTCGATAACGGCCCGGAGGTACCGAGCTGGCGCACGCGATGCAGCAAGGTCCGATAAGTCGGAGCGAATGCGGTGTCGAACGGCGACAGGCCGCAGGCCGGCTCCTTGCACGGCATCGATTCGAGCGCCGGCGGGCCTTCCGTCAGTGACAAGTCGCCTCGCCGACGATTTCCAGCTCCGCGGTACCGCCCGTGCCGTGGGTGTCGTAATCGGAGGGACTCCCGCTTTGCGCCAGCTCGCATGACTCGTTCTGGTTGTCCGCCGAGCCGACCAGGTCGCAACCGGCCGATTCGACCGTGGCGCGGAACATGTCGCCCCAACCCAGGCTGAGGACGTAGGTGCCGGCGTAGACCTCCCAGCTCTCGGCCGTACGCACCACCTGCAAAGTGACGTCGATGTCACTGAAGGTCTGCGAGCTGCCGGTACAGTCGGTGACGGTACTGCCATACAGCACCTTTTCCGCCACCAGCGCCGGCAGGGTCACCTCCCAGACGCACTCCGCGACCGGAGTCAGGAAATAAGTACCGTTGAACTCCTCGGCCAGGTTCAGCCGGATGCTGTCGACGTCGATATTGGAAGTCGGAACTCGTGGGATGCATTCGGCACACGGAATTGCCACGTCATCGAAGGTCAAGGTCAGGGTTTGTGGAGTGCAATCGCAGTGCTCGCAGCACAGAGGGCAGCTGAGCGGAACCGGCTGTCCGACGGCGGCCTTGAGCGTGAACAACGAATCGGTGGCCGCGATGCTACCCGAGCCGTCGGCATCGCATACGCACGGAGAGCATTCCTGCAGATGGACCGCCGTGCGCAGGACTGCCAGCGCGTCGCTGGCTGTCAGCCCCGGCGGCTGGCTCGCGTCGCCGCACGTGAAAAGCGGGGCCGGACCCGCAGCGGCCGCCGTCGGATCGGCCGCTGAGCCAGCCACCAGCAGCGCGAGAAGGGTCAGCCGGTCGAAGCTCGTTCGAAGCATCGGTGCCTCCCAGGGTTTGACCATGTTAGGCGCCGCCAAGGCCAGCGAGCAACGGGCCCGCCAGCAACGGGCCAGCCAGCAACGGGCCGCGACGAAGGGCCGCAGCGAAAGGAGCGGCACCGAGCCGCGTGCGACCACAGGCGTACGACGAAACGGGCCGCGAACAACAGGCTTTGCCTCGTTCGCGCCGCGTCGAGCCGCTATGATGCCCGCGATGCTGACGATCCTGCTTTTTCTTCTCGTGATCGGGCTCGCCATGCGCGGCGGCGTGCGGCGACGCGGCCGCAGCGATCCGCCGCTGGCATCGTTCCTGGTGGAAGCCGAGCAGGCCGGCATCATCACGACCGAGCAGCGCGTCCGCCTGCTCGATCACGCGGCCGCCAGCGCCGGCCGGGGCATGCGCATGGACGGCGCTCGCTGGCTCGGGATCATGGCCGGGCTCTTCGTGCTGGCGGGCATCTCTCTGCTGATCGCGCGCAACTGGCAGAGCGTAGGGCCGGTCGCTCGCATCGGGGCCTACCTGGTGCTGCTGGCCGGCGTCGGGGCAGCGGCGATCCGCTATCGCGACCGCGCGGCCGCCGTCAGCGTCACTCTCGAAGTGCTGTGGTTCTTCCTGCCGCTGGTCGGAATCGGTCTGTACGGCCAGACGTTTCAGCTCTCGGGCGATCCGATCGCGCCCTTCGTGCTGTGGCTGGGCCTGACGATGCCGATGGCCTGGCTGAGCCCCCGCCCGTTCCTTGCGGTCGTCCATACCTTGACGATGTCGGCCGTGCTCCTGGCGGGAAACTTCGCCTTCAATCCCGCCTGGGGCCTGCTCGTCGGCGATGAGCGAAGCCCCATCATGCTGACGCTGACGCACGGGTCGGCCACGCTGCGCGCGTGGCTGCTGTCGCTGGCGATGCTGGCGGCCATCACGCTGCAGAGCCTGAAGCTGCTGCCGCGCGGAAGTCGCAACCATTTCATCGCAGTCGTCGCAGCCTGGCTGTTCGGCCTCATGGCAGCGCAGACGCCGCTGCACGTCGAGCATGGCGGCCTGCTGCTGCTGGCCGCGATGTCGCTCGTGGTGCTGTGGATCGTCGCCGAGCTCGCCATCCGTTCCAGCCTGGAGGAGCGTGCGGCGTCGCTGACCGCATGGCTCGTCTTCGTCTACGGTCTGACGTTCACGTTCCACTTCGGCGATGCCGTCGGCGGCGGCGCAATCGGCTGGGGCGGCCTGCTGGCAGTTGCCATCGTGGGCGCCGCAATTGCCGGAACGGTCAGGCTCCCCGGCGAGCGCATCAGCGTGGAACCGCAGTGGGCACGGGTGGGGCGCGCATTCCTGCTCGGCTCGTTGCTGCTGACCGCCACCTATCTGACGCAGAGCGAGGCACTGGTCGTGCTGGTCGCGCTGGTATGGAACCTCGTGCTGGCCGCGGCTGCCGTCGGCCTGATGTGGCACGGATCGATCGTGCACGATGCGCGGCAGATCAACATGGGCGTGCTCGTGCTGGTGATCGTGATGATCACCCGCTTTCTCGATCTGTTCGGCGGCATGCTGACGAGCGGCGTCGGTTTCATCGTCGGAGGTCTGCTGCTGGCCGGTGTTTCCTGGGGCCTCGAGCGCACGCGCCGGCGTCTGCTGGCCGCGCCGCCGCCGTTGCCGAGTGCGCCGAGATCGTCGCCGAGCGCGTCGTCAGGGGAAGCGTCGTGACGGCGCGGCTCGTCATGGCGCTTGCCGCGCAGCTCGTCTTCTTCGCAGGCTGGGGCGCCTACCTCGTCACTTCGCATGCCGGCGCGCCCGTGGTGTGGCTGGAGACCGAGCCGGTCGACCCGCGCGACCTCCTGAGCGGGCACTACGTCGCTCTGCGCTACCCCATCTCCACCGTGCCCGGAACGGGCTGCGAGCTCGGCGAGGATGCAGGTACGAAGATGATCTACGTTCGCGTCCAGGATCAGGGCCGGCGCCTGCAGACGGCACAGGGCGAAGTGGCCATCGCCGAGCCGGTGGCGTGCACGGCGCAGAGGCCCGCGCCGGGGGCGGACGAGCGATGGATCGCGGGGCGGCTCACGCGCCGCAACGATCTCATCGAGTACGGAATCGAGCGCTTCTACGTCGGCGAGGACAGCGCGCTGCGCAGGGCGCGCAGCGGCAGCGTGGTTGCGCAGGTCGCGGTGGGTTTCGACATGAAGGCGCGCATCGTTGCGCTGGTCGACATCGTCAAGCCCGCCGAGGCGCCGCAGTAGCCGATCGTTCCCGGCGTGCATTGGTGGAACTGGTCGGTCGTTCGCGTTTGCGCAATCGCCGCTGGTGGCAACCCCCATCGTGTATCGGGCCGGCGCATCCGCCGCACACCGTTCCATGAACGTCGCAAGCCGTCTGCGCGTTCGAGTATGAGTCGGGCAACGTCTTGTTGTCCGCCACCATCCGTAAAAGACTTCGCGGATGGCGACACGCAAGACCCGCAGTACGAAGACTTCGAAGCCCGGTAAAGCCTCCGCGAGCGCAGATGCAGCGGCGCTACCCACCAGCGCACGCTCGACGGTGTCGGGACCGGCGGTCGATGACGCCGGAACCTCCAAGGACAAGGCCGTACAGAAAGCTCGCGGCCAGCAGATGCTTGCCGAGAGCATGCCGGCCAATCGGAACAAGCCATCCGAGTACGGTGACGCGTCGCTGATGCCGCCAACCGGCATTGCCGTCGAGCCGCCGACGGCGGCCGCCACCGGCAGCACCCTCACCGAGACCCAGCAATCGGCCAAGACCGGCGACGGCGAGCCCGATCTCGGCTACAACCCCACCAATGGCCCACTCGACCGCGTACGCGTCGATTCCACTGGTCAGGCGCTGACGACGAATCAGGGTGTGCCGATCGCCACCAATCAGCACTCGCTCAAGGCGGGGCTACGCGGGCCGGCGCTCCTCGAAGACTTCATCCTGCGCGAGAAGATCACGCATTTCGATCACGAGCGGATTCCCGAGCGCATCGTGCACGCGCGTGGCTCGGGCGCGCACGGGTTCTTCGAGTGCTACAAGTCGCTGAAGGAAGTGACGCGCGCATCCATCTTCGCCGAGGACGGCAAGATCACTCCCGTCTTCGTGCGCTTCTCGACGGTGGCCGGCGAACGCGGATCGACCGACACGGCCCGCGACGTGCGCGGCTTTGCCGTCAAGTTCTACACCGACGAGGGCGTATGGGACCTGGTTGGAAACAACATCCCGGTCTTCTTCATCCAGGATGCGATGAAATTCCCGGACCTGGTGCACGCCGCCAAGCCCGAGCCGCATCATCAGATGCCGCAGGCATCCACGGCGCACGACACCTTCTGGGACTTCATCGGGCTGATGCCGGAGTCGGCGCACATGATCATGTGGGTCATGTCGGACCGCGCCATTCCGCGCAGCTACCGGATGATGCAGGGCTTCGGCGTGCACACCTTCCGTTTCGTCAACGAGGACGGCGACTCGCAGTTCGTCAAGTTCCACTGGAGCCCGGTGGCCGGAACGCATTCGCTGGTCTGGGACGAGGCCGTCAAGATCTCGGGCGCCGATCCCGACTTCCACCGGCGCGACCTGTGGGAGGCCATCGAAGCGGGAGAGTTCCCCGAGTACGAACTCTCGGTTCAGATCTTCACCGAAGAGCAGGCGGCGGGCTTTTCCTTCGACGTGCTCGATCCGACCAAGATCGTGCCCGAGGAACTCGTGCCGCTGACGCCGATCGGGCGCATGGTGCTCGATCGCAACCCCGACAACTTCTTCGCCGAGACCGAGCAGGTGGCCTTCTGCGCCGCGCACATCGTGCCCGGGCTGGATTTCTCCAACGACCCGCTGCTGGCGGGCCGCATCCACTCGTACGTGGACACGCAGATCACGCGCCTGGGCGGTCCCAACTTCCATGAGATCCCGATCAACGCTTCGGTCGCCCCCGCGCACAACAACCAGCGTGACGGCTTTCACCGCCAGCAGATCAACCGCGGGCGCGTCAATTACGAGCCGAACTCGCTCGGCGGCGGCTGCCCGTTCCAGGCCGGCCCGGCCGGATTCTCGTCCTTTCCGCAGCCGACAGACGGCGACAAGGTGCGCGGGAATCCCGAGCTGTTTGCCGATCACTACACGCAGGCCACGCTGTTCTACGAAAGCCAGACCGACATCGAGAAGGCGCACATCCTGCGCGCCCTGCGCTTCGAGCTGACGCGCGTGCAGGTCCCGGCGGTGCGAGAGCGCATCGTGTCGATGGTGCTCAACATCTCGCAGGGCCTGGGCGAGGCGCTTGCCGCCAGCCTCGGAATGAAGCAGGTGCCGGCGCCGCTACCGAAGGCGCTGCAGAAAGAAGTGGAGCCGGAGGTCGAGCAATCCTCGGCGCTGTCGCTGTTCGCACGTCCCGGTGACGGCACCATCCGCACGCGCCGCATCGCGATCCTGGTCGCCGACGGCGTCGATGCGGCTGCGGCCACGGCCTGCCACACCGCACTGGCCGCGGAGGGCGCCGTGCCGCGCTACATCGGACCGATGCTCGGCACCGTCACCGGCGCCGACGGCACGACGATCGAGGTCGAGGTCAGCCTGGAGGCGATGCCATCGGCGCTGTTCGATGCCGTCGTCTTTCCCGGCGGCGAGGCCGCCGCTGCCGGTCTTGCCAACCTCGGGCACGCCGCCGAGTTCCTCAAGGACCAGTTCCGGCACTGCAAGGCCATGCTGTTCGTGGGCGAAGCGGATGCATTGATCGCCAAGGCAGGATTGCCGACGTCTCTTCCCTCCGGTGAAGCCGATCCGGGGTTGCTGATGGCGCCCGACGCCGCGGCCGAAGAGGCGATCGAGGCCTTCATCGCAGCGGTGGCCAGGCATCGTCACTTCGAGCGCGAGCTGGACCCGCCGCCTCTGTGACGGCCGGGGGCTGAGCATGGCGCTGCGGCTCGCATCGATGTATGCGGGGGCATGCGCGCAAAACTCGCTTCGCTGGTCATCCTGGTCCTGCTGACGGCGTCTTGCAGCTCTGGCGGGGCCGGCTCACAGTCGGGCAGCGGCAGGTCGGCTGCTCGCACGTCGGTCGCCGTCCTGGTCCCGTTTCATCCGGTCTCCCAGGAAGGCTCGGCCTACGACGCCGGCCGCGTCGTCGCCACGCGCATCGCCCGCGTCCTGGAGCCGAAGGTGGCCGCGGTCGATCTGATCGAGGCGCACAACGAAGCCGAGGCCATGCGGATGGCGCGCCGGTCCGGCGCCGAGGTGATGTTCGTCCCGAGTATCGGCGAATGGGAAGACCACGATTCGAGATGGGCTGCCACGCAGTCCGACGTCCTGAACGTCGAGATCGTGGTGCGCGAGGTTGCCACGGGCGACGTTCTCCATTCGGTGACGTACAAGGCGCAGGGCCGCCAGCAGTACCTTCGCGGCAATCCCGCCATCGAGGAAATGCTCAGCGAGAAATTCGAGCGTACGGTTCTGGGGCTGTTGCGGTACTGAGTGCGCCTCCTGATCGTCCCGGCAGATCCGGAGTGCCACGGGACGTGTGCCGGGTGACAATCGTCCGCTGGCGTCCATGGGCTGTGACCATATCCACACAGCAAGCTGGAAAAAGCGCTTCCACCCCTTGTCTCGACTCGGCCTGAGCGTAGGATGTGGCCCGATCGCATCCGCAGCGCTGACGGTCGGCGTGCAGAGGCGGCGCCGCCGTGCATGCGACTTCCGTTCTTCCTGATCCGACCGTCTTGCTGCTCCAGCCTGCCAGGGGAGGAGTCAGCCAGTGGGACAATGCGTACGGCAACGCCGTCGTAGGATCGCGCGGCGGTTGAAGGTTTCCCTGTCGACGTCGGCGCTCCTCTTTCTGGCCGCCAGCGCTCCGGCGCAAAGCTCCGGCGCGCTACCTGCCAACGTCGACAGCGGGCTCAGGCGCGTGCTCGCTATCGAGCAGCGCAGGGAGGCTCTCTCGCAGTACGGTCCCGTCCCTCGTGCCGCAGGCGAGGCCCTGGAGACCGAGCGTGCGCTGCAGACGGAGAGTTTCGCCACCGACAGCGAGGGTCGCATCCTGGTACGCGTCTGGGCGACCGCCTCGCCCGACGAGGTGATGGAACGCTTGGCATGGCTCGGCGGCACCGAGCATGCGCGAAGCGAGCAAGTTCCGCTTCTGGAAGTGTGGCTCGCCGAGGCCGCGATCATCGAAGCGTCGCGGATCCCCGGCCTGCTTTCGATCACTGCCTCCTATCCCGGCCGGACCCGAAGCGGGCTCGTGCAGACCCAAGGCGACGATGTCGTCCAGGGCCCGGCGGCGCGGGCGCAAGGAGTCGACGGTAACGGTTTCCTCATCGGCGTGATCAGCGATTCCGCTCTCGACGTCCAGAACTCGCAGGCGACGTCGGACCTGCCCGCAAACGTGGATCGCTATCTGGAATTTCCGGCCACGGACGAGGGCCGGGCGATG
>Ga0196978_1001326_pt1 | contig 11057 bp, 11 predicted proteins | sample S3v_2013CmetaG_FD_155491 | JGI IMG/M metagenome (GOLD analysis project Ga0196978, IMG submission 155491) | Soil microbial communities from Anza Borrego desert, Southern California, United States - S3+v_20-13C | ecosystem: Environmental > Terrestrial > Soil > Desert | place: USA: California... | reverse complement strand
TTTTGGAAGAGGAGGCGGGGCCTCCATGGCACAGCGCGTCGGACTGAGCCTGCTCGGCGCGGTTCCGCTGGTTCGGACGGTTCGCGAGGCCGGTGATGCCGGGGCTCCGGTGGTCGCGGCCGAGCCCTCGAGCCCTGCGGCCGCCGCCTTCGTCGATATCGCCGACCGGATCATCGAAGGTCTTCGCGTCGGGGCCGGAGTGGTCGGCCATGCCTGAGACGCAGCCGTCGGTTTCGCGTCAACCGCGCCTGGACGGCGTTGCCCGCATCATCGCCGTGGCCAGCGGCAAGGGCGGCGTGGGCAAGTCGACGGTGGCCGCCAATCTTGCCGTGGCACTCCAGTCGCTGGGGCGACGCGTGGGTCTGGCCGACGTCGACATCTACGGTCCCAGCGCTCCCATGATGTTCGGCGTCAGCGAGCTTCCGCGTCCCGATCCCGACAAGCGCCTGATGCATCCGGTGGATGCCTATGGCGTCCAGATCATGTCGATGGGCTTCTTCCTGGACGATCAGGCTCCGGTGGTCTGGCGAGGGCCGATGGCGATGAGCGCGACCAAGCAGTTCCTGCGCGGCGTTGCCTGGGGTGAGCTCGACTACCTGATCGTCGATCTGCCGCCGGGAACCGGCGACATCCCGCTGACGCTGGCCCAGGAGGTTCCTTTGGACGGCGGCGTCATCGTCACCACGCCGCAGGACGTCGCGCTGGCCGACGTCACGCGCGGCGTGGCGATGTTTCGTCGTTTGAGCACGCCGATTCTCGGCGTGGTCGTCAACATGTCGGGCTATGTGTGCCCGCAATGTGGCACGCGCGACGAGCTGTTCGGGACGCAGCGGTCCGAGGAGATCAGCCGCGCCATCGGTGCGCCGGTCCTGGCCGAGGTGCCGATCGACGCCCGAGTCTGCGAGACCGGAGATGCCGGCCGTCCCATCGTGCTCTCCGAGCCCTCGCATCCCGCTTCGGTCGCGTTCCTTTCTCTTGCGCGTTCGGTCGAAGACAGTCTGGGCAAGCTTCGCGCGGATCTGTACGGCCCCGAGCCCGTCGACATCTCTCGAGACGATGCCGCCCGCATCGTGCGGGTGCGCTGGAGCGATGACGTGACGACGTCGTACACGTACAGCGGTCTTCGCGGCTGGTGTCCGTGCGCGCAGTGTCAGGGACACTCCGGACAGACCCGCTTCGTCGAGGTCGACGATCCAATGCTGGTCGGGCACGAAGGCGTCGGACGCTATGCGATCCGCTTTCTCTGGGCGGACGGGCATTCGACGGGGATGTATTCCTACGACTGGCTGCGCGAGATCGCGGATTTCGCCGAGTGTCGGCCTGATCGGGGCGGCGGGCGCGCATAGCGGGCGATCTGCGGCGTTGGACGGCTGGTCGCTCGCTCTGGCGGGCCCCCGGCCACCTTGGCTCACTGCCTCGTCATGCGCCGAGCTGGGGGAGCACTTCCTGGGTCAGCAGCTGCATGCTGCGGGTGCATTTTTCTACTTCGAGGCCGCCGATCCTGGTCCAGGCCAGGTACGTGGTGATGCCGCAGGCGCGGCGAATGCGGTCGATGCCGGCGGCGACTTCATCGGGATTGCCGCAGATGACCGCGCCGCGGTCCAGGGCGGTTTGCCACTCGACGTTGCGCAGGAAGTCGCGCGCCTGCTCGTAGGTCTCGTAGCCTCGCGCGGTCGTGGCGGCGTTGCCGATGTGGTCGGCGAGTGTGCGGTAGTACCACAAGACGCGATCCTGCAGATCCGCGTGAGCCTGTGCCGTGGTGTCGGCAACGTACGTGATGACGAGCGCACCGACCTGGCGTGTCTCGGGCGCGATGCCGCTCTTGCGAAGGCCGGCTCGCCAGTCGCCGACCTGCGCCGCCCCTTCGGCCGCGTCGAAGCCGAAGACCGGTGCGCACAGCAGATGAAAGCCCTCGCTGCCGCACGGCTCGAAGCTCCCGGGCGACAGGCACGCCATCCATAGCGGCGGATGCGGCTGCTGCAGCGGCCGCGGGCGAAGCGTGGCGCCCTCGACGTTCCAGTACGTGCCGTCGTGTGTGACGCGCTCTTCGGTCCACAGGCGCCGGATGAGCTGGACGCTTTCACGGAATCGGTCGCGGGCGGTGCCCGGATCGATGCCGAAGCCGGCGAACTCGTGCCGCTGGTAGCCGCGCCCGATTCCCATCTCGACGCGTCCGCCGGACAGATGGTCGAGGAGCGCGAACTCTTCGGCAAGCCGCACAGGATGATGCAGGCTGACGACGTTGACCGCCGAGGCCAGGCGAATGCGCTTCGTCCGCGCAGCGGCTGCCGCCATGACGACGGCCGGTGATCCGCAGATGCCGTAGTCGCCGAAGTGATGCTCGGCGATCCAGGCCGAGTCGTAACCGAGTCGTTCCGCCAGCTCGATCAGATGCATCTGCTCGGCCATTGCGCGAGCGTCGCCCATGCCCTGCGGCGATTCGAAGATGTGGACGCTGCCGAGCTTCACGAGCTCCGACTTCTCAGACCTTCGGCTCGATCCACCACGGGTAGAACTCGGGCATGTCCGTCCAGGAGCTCATCGTGAACCTGGGCGCGCGCTTTTCGAGGAAGCTCTGCACGCCCTCATAAGCGTCGGGGCTGCGACCCATCGCGAAGATGGCCTTGGAGTCGATGAGATGGGCGTGCTGCGGATCGGGCTGCCCGAGCCCATGCCAGAGCAGCGCGCGCGCAAGGGCTACCGACACCGCACTGGTGTTGTCGGCGATCTCGCGCGCCAGCTCCATCGCCTTGGGCAACACCTGATCGGCAGGAACGACGTAGTTGAACAGACCCGAGTCCTTCTCGTCGGCGGCTCGAAGGACGCGCCCGGTCACGCACAGCTCGACGGCCTTGTTGATGCCGACGATGCGCGGCAGGAACCACGACGAGCACGCCTCGGGCACGATGCCGCGCCGGGCGAAGACGAAACCGATCTTGGCGTCTTCGGCGACCACGCGGATGTCCATCGGCAGCGTCATCGTGATGCCGACGCCGACGGCGGCTCCGTTGATGGCTGCGATGACGGGCTTGCGCGACGCGAACAGTGCCAGCGAAACGCGGCCGCCGCCGTCGCGATGCCCCGTCAGCCCGACCTCTTCGCCCGCGGCCTCGGCGTCGAACGTCTTGCCTCCGGCGCCCAGGTCGGCGCCCGCGCAGAACGCGCGTCCCTCTCCGGTCACCACCAGCACGCGCACGGAATCGTCGCGTGCGGCCGACTCCAGCACTTCGAGCATCTCGTTCAGCATGCGATTGGTGAATGCGTTCATGCGATCGGGCCGGCTGAGAGTGATGACGCCGACGCGATTCTCTACGACGTACTTGATCTGCCTGAGGTCCATGGTGTTTTCCCTGCGCACATCCCGATGGGTGCGCGCCCGACCGTGGCTTTTTGCCTTTGACGTCCCGCGTGCTACCCCGCGCGCCAGGAGGCCTCGATGAATACCACGAACGAGCGAGTGAGCGTTCCCGTTTCCGGCGCTTCGATGCCCGCGTACCTGTCACGCCCGGAGGATGCCGGCAACTATCCTGGCGTCATCCTGTTTCAAGAGATCTTCGGCGTGAACCGTCACATCCGCGCCGTGGCCGATCGCATCGCGGCCGAAGGGTACGTGGTGTTGGCGCCCGAACCGTTCCATCGCACCGCGCCCGGGATCGAGCTCGGTTACGACCCGGCCGGTCTCGGCAAGGGCATCGAGCTGATGCAGAAGGTCAAACCCGAGGAGCTGCTCGCCGACATTCACGGCGCCCACGACTACCTGAAGGGCCGAGCCGACGTCGGCGGCAAGGGCATCGGCGTCATGGGCTTCTGTTTCGGCGGCCACCTGACCTACCTGACCGCAGGGGAGGTGCCCGTGGCAGCGGCCGCCAGCTTCTATGGTGGCGGCATCGCCAGCACGCCGGCGACCCTGGACCGGACCAGCAACATCAAGGGAAAGATCCTGTGCTTCTTCGGCGAGAACGACGGCTACATTCCCATGTCCGACGTCGAGAAGATCCGCACGGCCCTGAAGGATGCAGGTGTCCGGCACGAGGTCCACGTCTACCCGAATGTGGGTCACGGCTTCTTCTGCGACGAGCGGCCCGACTACGACGCGAAATCGGCGGCCGATGCATGGCAGCGCGTGACCGCGCTTTTTAAGGAAGAACTAAGCTGAAAATCGTCAGCTTCCTGCGCCGGGATGCGGCAATTGCTGCTGACTCGTGCGTCGCCGCTCTGCTATGTATGGCGGGCTCATGAGAAAACCCGTCCATCGTACCGTTCGCGCTGCAGCAGCTTGGATGCTGCAGATCCTTGCTTTCCTGACCGCTGCCGTCATCGCGGCGGCAGGCGCTCGGTCGGCTCACGCGGCCCTGAACATCGAGGTGGTCAGCGGCGATCAGATCGGGGAGGGGTTCAACGATCCCACTCCGGTCGCACCGGTGGGAGGCAACCCGGGCACCACGCTCGGCGCACAGCGCATGTTCGCGCTGCAGTACGCGGCCGATGCCTGGGGCGCCAGACTCAACGGCACGGTCACCGTCGTCATCGGCGCGAGTTTCGATCCGCTCTTCGGCAATGCCAACACCGCGATACTCGGCAGCGCCTCTCCCGATACGGTTCACCTCAGCCGCAGCACGCTTCCCGTGCCCGGCGTGCCGCTCAACGACGTATGGTATTCGGCCGCGCTCTTCAGTCAGTTCCGCGGCGTGGATGCCAACGATTCGCTACAGGAAGAGCGGCCGGAGGTCGAAGCGCAGTTCAACAGCTCGGTGGACAATCAGCAGGTTCTCGGCACGATCGATTTCTACTACGGCCTGGACGGCAGCCGGGGAACCGACGTCGACTTTCTCAGCGTCGCATTGCACGAGATCGCTCACGGCCTCGGCTTTCTCGACCTGATCGACCCGTCCAGCGGGTCCCTGTTCGATCCGCCGCCCGGCGGTGACCCACTTCCCGATGCGTACTCGCGCTGGCTGGAGGATCCGACCGTCGCGCCCAAGCAGCTCACGCAGATGAACGACCAGCAGCGCAAGCTGGCGATCCTCAACGGTCCGGATCTGCTGTGGGCGGGACCGAACGTCAAGGCGAACAGCGCATACCTGACCAAGGCCAGGAAGACGGACGGCCGGGTGCAGATGTACGCACCCGCTTCCTATCAGGCCGGCTCTTCGGTCGCGCACTTCGATACCAACGTGGAGCCCAACGAGCTGATGGAACCTTTCGCGACCAGCGGGATCCGCGATCTTCGCCTGACGGTCCAGCTGTTCAGGGACCTCGGCTATTCAACCGTCGACATCCCGCGCTGCGGCGACTCCAACGACGACTCGGCCATCACCAGCGTGGACGCGCTGGTCAACCTGCGTTCGGCAGTCGGCATCGCCTCGTGCAGCGAGATCGTGTGCGACGTCAATCTGAGCGGCGCCATCACGGCGGCCGATTCGCTCACGACGCTGAAGGCCGCCGTCGGGATCGCGATCGCGCTGAACTGCCCGCTCTCCTAGCGCCGGCGCCGGAGCGACAGACAGCGCAGGCTTTGGTGACGCGTGCCGGCCGCGTCCAGCGCTGAACGCGCCACCGCGAGCACACTCCTTCGGTCGAGTGTGGTCATTCCGCGATGGTGACGACGATGTCGCCGTCCTCGATCTCCACGTTCAGCGCGCGCAGGAACTCGCCCGATGGCGGGCCGCCAATGCACAGACCCGAATCGATCCGGTAGAGAGCTCCGTGGGTGGCGCACTGGATGTAGCAGCGGTCGCGCGACAGGAAGCGATTCTCGACCCAGTCCATCGTCATCGGGATATGGCGGCATTCGTTGCGGTAGGCGAAGAGCTTTCCCTGATAGCGGATGACGAAGCCTTCGCGCGGCGCCGAGGGGGTATTGAACGTGAACTTCGCCGTCTCCTTCTCGCCGAGCGCGTCGGCCCTGCACACGATGATGCGTTGCTCGCCCACATCCGATAGCTAACAGCGCAGGTCCGGCAATCCAATGCCCGCGCTCGGTACGAACAGGCCTGGCTATGCCAGCGTGGGTTGGCTCCTTTCGCGCGGCGTGGCGCTCGTGTACCTGGTCGCGTTCGCGTCGCTGGCCGTGCAGATCCAGGGGCTGTACGGCAGCGACGGCATCCTGCCGATCTCCTCCTACCTGGAATGGCTGCGCGGACGCGGCGGACCAGAAGTATGGCAGTCGTATCCGAGCCTGCTATGGCTCGGTCATGGCGATGCGGCGCTCGCCGCGTTTTGCTGGAGCGGCATCTTCGCCTCGCTGGCCTGGCTCGCCGGCTTCCTGCCGCTCGCGGCGGCGTCGATCTGCTGGGTGCTGTACCTGTCGCTGTTCGTGGTCGGCCGCGTCTTTCTCAGCTTCCAGTGGGACATCCTGCTGCTGGAGGCCGGCTTCCTGGCGATCTTCCTGCAGCCGACGGTGATTCGAGAGAGCTTCTCGAAGCCGCGCGAGCGTTCCGACATCGTGATCGTGCTGTTTCGCTGGCTGCTCTTCCGGCTGATGTTCGCTTCGGGTGCGGTCAAGCTCCTGAGCGACGATCCGGTGTGGTGGAACCTGACGGCGCTCGAATACCACTACTGGACACAGCCGCTGCCGACCTGGACCGCCTGGCATGCGCATCATCTGCCGGGATGGTTCCACCGCATCTGTACGGGCGCCATGTTCGCCGTCGAGCTGGTGGTGCCGTTCTTCGTGTTCGGACCGCGCCGGCCGCGCCTGCTGGCGTTCGCGCCGCTGGTGCTCCTGCAGCTGGCGATCGCCGCAACCGGAAACTACACGTTCTTCAACCTTCTGACGCTCGTTCTTTGCGTCTCGGTGCTGGACGACGCCGCACTGCCGCGCTGGTTGCGTGCGCGCCCGTCGGCGGATGACGTTCGCGGGCTGTGGATGTCGGCGACCGAACCGGCCTCACGCAGCGTGCGCGACTCGCTGGCTTCGGCGTTCCGAGTTGCCGGGCGCGGCGTAGCCATCGTGCTGGCTCTGACGCTGGCCGCCTGCGGCGGCGCGCAGATGATGGCGCGCCTCGGGCAAGGCACGCGCATCCCGTGGCCGATCGCTCGCATGACCGAAGCGGTCGCACCGTATCACCTCACCAGCAGCTACGGCTTGTTCGCGATGATGACGCGCCAGCGGCCCGAGATCGTCCTGGAGGGCAGCCGCGACGGGCAGCAATGGACTGCGTACGAGTTTCGCTGGAAGCCGGGAGACGTCACGCGAGCGCCGGCGTTCGTGCAGCCTCATCAGCCGCGTCTGGACTGGCAGATGTGGTTCGCCGCGCTCGGCGACTATCGCCGCAACCTCTGGCTTATCGAGCTGCAGCGGCGCCTTCTGGAGGGATCGCCGCCGGTGATTGCGCTGCTCGACCGCGACCCGTTCGCCGGTGATCCTCCGCGGCACGTACGGGCCATGCTCTACGAGTACCGGTTCACCGATCCGCAAACGCGGCGTTCGACCGGCGCCTGGTGGACGCGTCAGCTGCTGCGGCAATACTCGCCGACGCAATCGCGCTGACGTTGTTTCGACGGCGAGCGCTGCTATGGAGCGCGGCGACGTCATGCACGACCGCGGCTACGCTGCCGACTGGAGGACCCCGATGGACGCCGACCACCTGCTCACCACGACACGTTCCGTGCGCAAACGCCTCGACTATTCGCGTCCGATCGCGCCCGAGCTGATCCAGGAATGCATCGACATCGCCATCCAGGCACCGACGGGCTCGAACCAGCAGACCTGGTCGTTCCTGGTCGTCACCGATGCCGACAAGAAAAAGAAGCTCGCGGACTTGTACCGGCGCGGCTTCGAGCTGTATGCGCAGATGCCGCGCGAGGAGCGCCCTGCCGAGGATTTGCGACAGCAGCAGATGCCGCGAGTCGTCGACTCCGCGATGTATCTTGCCCAGACGATGGAGCAGGCGCCCGTCTTCCTCATCCCGTGCATCGAAGGACGTTTCGAGGAGCTGCCGCAGTTCGCGCAGGCATCCATGTACGGCTCGATTCTTCCGGCGGTATGGTCGTTCATGCTCGCGGCACGCGCGCGCGGGCTGGGATCGGCATGGACCACCATCCATCTGATGTTCGAAGCGGAGGCCGCCGAGATCCTCGGCATTCCCAAGACCGTCACGCAGGCCGCGCTGCTGCCCGTTGCGTATTTCACCGGCGACGACTTCAAGCCCGCCAAGCGCATCCCTTCGCGGGAGATCACCTACTGGAACAGCTGGGGCAACAAGCGCTGAGGCCGCCGTACGACAATCATGAAAATGGGGCAGACACCTTTGCGGAAAAGGTGCCTTACCCCTTTTTGTCGCTAGCTTCGGCGCCCGCGGGCTGCTGCGGCGGCTGCGACCATCAGGGCCACCACGGCGGCGAACAGCAGCGCACCGAACAGGCCAAGCGCTGCACCGAGATCGGTCGGTACCAGGATCGCCCAGATGTTGGCGGTGATGTCGAAGGGTTCGCCCGGCGCCAGCTTGTGCTGACGCAGGACAGCCAGCAGCAGCATGACCGCCACGGCAACGGCCAGGCCCGCACCCGCGCCGATCAGTGCGCGCCGCATGAGCTCGGCGCGCGTCAGCACACGTGCCTGACTGGCTCCCTCGTCACCGCTCTCGAGCTCCGGCTCGCGCACGCCGATGGGTGAGAATCGTTGCAGCATCAGCATTCCGGGGATGCCGATGCCGATGGTGAAGAGAAAGAAATCGCGCCAGCCCATCGCGTCCACCATCACGCCGGTGATGGGGCCGGCCAGCAGGCGAGGCAGCGCGAACAGGCTCGAGAACAGCGCGTACTGCGTGGCCGAGAAACGCTTCTGCGTCATGCGCAGGAGAAGCACGCTGAACGCCCCGGTTCCCATCCCGCTGGTCAGGCTTTCGAAGCCCATCGCCGCATACATCAGCGGGCGATTGGCACCGACCTCGGCGATCGCGACGTAGCCGGCATTGGACAGCACCTGCAGGATCCCGAACGCCCACAGCGCGTTTCCGAGTCCCATGGCAGTGGTCAGTATCCCGCCGAGGAACGTTCCGAGCAGCGTGGCGGTAAGGCCGATGGTCGCGGTTGCGATGCCGACGTCGAAATCGTCGAAGCCCGTCTGCACCAGGAATGGCCGCACGAGCGCGCCGCCGAGGTTGTCGGCGAGCTTGTAAAGGATCACGAACGCCAGCAGCTCGAGCGCGCGCGGTTTGGACAGAAAGCCGAGAAAGGGTTCCCACACCGCCGCCCGCAGCGAAGTCGGAGCGGGGTGCTGCTCGGTTTCGGGCCGCGGGGCCAGGACGGTCACCACCGCCATCGGCACATACAGCACTGCCAGGAAGACGAACACTGCCTGCCACGACCAGATGCCGGCCATCGTGATGGCCCAGCCTCCGGCCACGAACATGGCCGCACGATAGAGCGCGATGCGCGCGCCGACGGCCGCGCCCTGCTCCTGCGGTCGCAGGACCTCGACGGCGTAGGCGTCGATGGCGATGTCCTGCGTCGCCGAAGCCAGCGCAATCGCCAGCGTCAGCGAGCCGACGACCCAGATCGCATCGGGACTGGCCGAAACTCCGGCCAGCGACAGCGTGGTCGCCAGCAGCGCGACCTGCGCCACCAGCGTCCAGCCGAGCTTGCGGCCCATGCCGGGCAGCGGGATCGCGTAGCGGTCCATCAATGGCGACCACAGGAACTTGAAGCTCCATGGTGCCTGCACGAGCGTGAACAGCCCGATGACCTTGATGTCGACGCCTTCGCGCGCGAGCCAGGTGGGAATGGCGATCCAGACCAGCCCCAGCGGAAGTCCGGAGGAGAACGACAGCAGGCTGACCGATGCCGTTCGCCAGCTCCTGAGCGCGACGCCGACCGCGCGCCACGAAGACATCTTCTGCTCCGACATTTCGGTGATCTCGCGGGGACGATCCGCTGCGGCAAAAAGCGGCCGTCCCTATTGCGCGCGTTCTTCGATCGAGGAGATGAAGTACCCCTTGTTCTGGAACGACAGATCCATCTCCCGCGTGGTCAGCTCCTTGTCCGAGTCGACCACGACCACGGCGGTCTGCGTAGGGTAATCCACGGTCGCGCTTCGCACCCCGGGAATGCTTTCGAGCGCCTCCTTGACCTCGACGGGACAGGACTCGCCGCACGTCATGCCTTCGACCCGAGCGCTGTAGGTCCTGGTCGGAGTGCTTGTCGCGCATGCGGCGGCAACCAGAAGCAGTGTCATAGGAAGGATGCGGTGCAGCGCTGTCATGTCAGGAACTCCAGCAGAAGCTGACTCACCCGGGCCGGTTCGTCCAGATGAGGCCAGTGTCCGGCATCGGCAAGGCGATGCACCCGCAGATCGGCGATCCATGGCTCGAGGCCTTCGGTCAGGCTGGAGCGGAGTGCGAAATCCCGCTCCCCCCAGATCACCATCGTCGGCGCCGTGATCTTGCGGACAGCTTCCATGGACCTGCGCGAGGAGGGACGCAGCGCGGCGCGGTAGTAGTTGATCGCGGCCGTCAGCGTGCCCGGCTGCAGCAGGGCCATCTTCTGGTGCAATGCCTCGTCGCGGGCGTAGGCGTCCCTGTTGTGCACGTGCTGCGCGATCATGCGGTCGATGGCCTTGGCGTTGCCGGCGCGAATCAGCGCCTCGGGCAGCCACGGAATCTGGAAAAGCAGCATGTACCAGGAACGCTTCCATTGGTCCGTGGAGAACAGGTCGCGACGATACGTCGCCGGATGCGGCGAGTTGACGATGACCAGACGATCGACGCGCTCGGGCCGGTGCATCGCGACGTACCAGGCCACGATGCCGCCCCAGTCATGCCCGACGATGCAGGCCTTGTCGGCGCCGGCATGGTCGATGATTCCTGCCACGTCCGAGACCAGCGTGTCGATGTCGTAGCTGGTCACGCCTGCCGGTTTTTCGGAGGTGTTGTAGCCGCGCATGTCGGGGGCGATGGCTTCCAGTCCCGCTGCCGCCAGCTCGGGAAGCTGGTAACGCCACGTGAACCAGAAATCGGGAAATCCGTGCAGCAGAACGACGGGACGGCCGCTGCCGGCGCGGACCAGATGGAGGCGGATACCACCGATCAACGCCTGCTCGTGACGCCACGGGGTGT